>Ga0307515_10005251_pt1 | contig 26328 bp, 20 predicted proteins | sample 17_EM_MG_FD_194513 | JGI IMG/M metagenome (GOLD analysis project Ga0307515, IMG submission 194513) | Populus trichocarpa ectomycorrhiza microbial communities from riparian zone in the Pacific Northwest, United States - 17_EM | ecosystem: Host-associated > Plants > Roots > Unclassified | place... | reverse complement strand
CACCAAGCCTTGTGTGGGATTCCCAATAATAGTTCATCACAAACTGTCATACAAAAGAACTATTAAGAATATGGAAAGGATAGAAAAAAGAGTTATTGGTCAGTGTAATATGTAACATGTCTTTATTCGTGAAATTGTGAGATCATAAGCATTATGGCTGAAACATAAGCTTCACAATATAGAGCGATGAAACATAACAAATTTCATGCAGTATCTGTAAAGGATACCTTGGCTGTATGGCAACATTAGGAATCAAGAAGCATGACACCCAACAATTCTTGCGATGAAAAAAGCACAATCTCAGTTAACTAATGGGTAACACGTCTGGATAGCAATGGAAATAGAAAATGAAACAAGGAAGCGGCTATTGTAAAAAGCGAAGCTTGTTGACATCTTGTGAAAAGATACAACAACGAAGTAAAGAAAGCAAATGAAACCCAAGGATAACAAGTTGTCTTAGAAGAAATCTAGCAATTTCGAACCAACTCCAAATATCACTCAAAATTGCTCATCTTGGAACAAATTGAAAACTGTAATTAGTAACAAATCAACTTAGGTCTGTTCAGAAGGCCCTAAGATGTTGATGGTGCAGGAATTTCTTAAAAAAATATTATTAAATTCCTGGTTGTGCTAGGATTTCCTGGCCTGAACGACCACTCTCTCCTCTCTCTCTCTTCTCTCTCACCCCCTCTCTTTCTTTCTCTCTCCCACACATTTTCTCTCACCCACATTCTCTCTCTCCCTCTCTTCTCACACACCTTCTCTCCCCCTCTCACCCTTTCTCACCACACAGGCTATCCAATACCAAACTCGGGCATACACCTCAACGTATTTTCGAGTTTTGAGAAGTCAGAATGCAGCGGCGTGCACACAAAATTTTCCATGCAGAGCATGTACCTCCTCTCTCACCAATGGTTATTTCCTGCTCATATGGCACCGACAATCACCAATCTCTCCATCAATGACAAAGTCAGACACTACATTCTATCTACAACTAATCATTTGTACTGCAACTCCATTCGCCCTAAGGTAACGATAACACCAGTCTCCATGCTCGCCTTATGAGGTAAGGTAACCAAGGTCTCTAAATACCCTAGGTCACTAGGTAAATAGAAAAAAAATTGGACAATTCATTCTTGAACAAGTTAAGAACACATACATTCTCTCATTTCTCTCATACATTACTTCTTCTCCTACACCTGCTAACTTAAGCATCAAGGACAACTACACTTATACTTAAGCATCGGAGTGTCCTATATCCAAAGAGGATTTGTTTTTCAGGTACAACCCAAATCAGAGGTAAGAACCTATATTCAAAACCAGTCACCAGCCCAAAACACAGCCATGAAAAGCCCAATTTATATCTGGAGTTTTTTACGACTTCAACAGAAATCAATATTGTTATGCTGGTGGCATTAGCAAAATGCAATGTGAACTTGCTTCCTTAAAGCGATATCACAAAAAAAGTTTGCAGATTGAAATGACACATAAAGTGACACTACCACCACTGCAAATATAATGATTGCCTAAAAAATGTCACAGATGAAACCCCAAGATTGGCAAGATAGATAGATTGACAAGAAAGGTGGACAAAAAAACAAGAATCCATGTGAACTTAAAAAAGGGTCACAATCATCAATTATAAATGAAGAAACTAACAAATGAGAAACCGGTTAGCTTAACGAAATTCCGAAGCGACAATAGACAATAATTCCAGGAGTTGTTATATGAAGCAGACTTCTATTAAAATGCTGTGAGCATGCAGTGCCACTCATATTCAAATTTCAAAGAGCAAAAACAAACACTCAAAATAGAGAATTTTATCATTATGCAAATTACATGAATCTAATTTGCCTTACCTATATTGAATGTGATGTCTTTCCTCTCCTCTACATTTGGTATTGCCACTACCCCCTCTGGCTCCACCCTCACCAAAACACACAATTTACTCTGCATGAAAAAAAGAAAAAAAGAAGAAAAACCACCCTCCTAATCAGATCATGATGTAAGAGTGAAAAAATGTATTAGAAAAACCAACCAACCTGATTGCTATCAAGAATAACATCAGTCATGAAAATCAGTTTCTCAGTATTTAACAATCTTCTTGCAACCCGGTTCATTCCGGGGTCAGAATCATCTTTCTTCAACTGTATAGTAAAGCTAGCAGGTATCTATTATTCAACAAATTGGAAATCAACGACTCACAATCAGAATCAGAATCATGAAAAAAACCAACCAAAAAGAAAAGGAAAATATACATACAGAAGCTGGATACGATATCTTCACTTCATACCAAGTATGTGATTTAAGCCCTTGCAGCTCGTAAACTCGAGAACCCAGTTGCAAAGGAATAGTTTGCTTCCACAGTTCCTCCCCTACAATCAAAACCTTCCTGTCGTCTCCTCCTCCATTTCCGAAACCTGGGCTGCTGTTGATGCTGCGACTAAACCCAACAATGCAGAGCACAAGCAGCAGATGTGAAAGCATGGCAGTAAGGAATTGAAGCCAGCAATCTATAGAAGATGGAGAGTTGAATCCATCAATTGGGTCTGCAATAGAGTGGAAAGGAACTAAACGGTGTATAATGAAGAATAAACCACAATTGTTTTAGTGGTCTTATAATCTTATTAGTAAGACCATAATAGTAATATCATTTCGCCCTAGGAATGGCAATGGTTAGCAACTATGTTAGGTTTTTTTAGCCGAACCTATTGGGTATTAATCAAACCGACCCGATTAGGTTTTGGATATCCATTGGACATCCCTACCCGACCTCCAAAACTTTGATACAACATTAAGCACAAAAATAAGGATATTGCAAAACCTAACAAAAACATAAAATCAGCACTGAGCAAATACTTACCAATCGAGCGGAAACTATATTCAAGCCAGAACACATTTATACTGATAATAAACAAATATACAAAAATAACTCAGGACTTTTAGCATCTTCGGGGAGACAAAATAACTCAGCTGCTGCCTGCTAGTGACATCTGCTGCTGGCCGGAGAAGTGGAGATTGGAGAAGAGAGTGAGGGGAAGAGGCAGAGAGCGAGAGACGGGTGACTGGTGAAGGCTGGAGCAGATTGGAAACCTAAATTTTCAACATATATATCTCTTGGTACAAAATGTAAGTCTTCTAAATTTTAAGGTTTTTTTTTATGTAGTTCGGGTCGGGTAGTACCGAACCTATCCCTAACCTGAACAAGGAAAATAAAATCTTACTCGTTCATGTCGGTTTGGATCAGTATTTATCGGGTTCGGGTCACCATCTCTAGTTAAGGCGTAATCATATGATTCTGTTATTTTGAGTATTTCTCTCGTTTTAGGTTCTGCCTGTTGCATGGTCATCATTCTTTCCATTGTTACATATCGTGCTTGAAGAACGGCAAAATCATTCCCACTGGCAGCATCGGCGATATTCAGGACTTTTGTTGCTGGCAGTCATGTGCCATGTTGCAAATTACTTCCCTAAAAAATCTTCTGAGCCAATTGATTGCTGATGAAATGGAAGAAAAGCAAAGTTGCAGCTTTGTTTACGCAGGCATTGCGTTCTGCAAGCTTCAACATCTTGTCCTTACCATTCCTGTTAAAAACCAAGCTGTATTTTTTAATGAAAAATGAGAAACATTGGATGTGAGTGCATCATTAATCATTCTCGTTTTTCTTCTTCTCATAGATTTTTCTTGAATTTCTTACTTCCAATCCTAGGTTGAATTGATTGTTGCAATCCATGACTTACATGCTGAGCATGGTCTCTGCTGTGCTGGTGAGGGTGGCGAAGGGGAGGAAGGAACATTTCTTAAATTTGCAATAAAGCATCTCTTGCCTTTGGACATGAAGCTTAAATCCAACTTAAACTCTTCCAACATTGAAGCAATTCAACATGATGAAGAGCTTTATTGCCCGAACAAAACATCTAAAGTTGAGCCAATATCAAATACATTGGGAGTGGAGATGGGTGCAGCTGAAATGGATGAAATAAGTGCTCCTGCGAATGATGGTTTTGGAGGAAATTTCTTACGAAGTTATATCATCTTCTGCAGGACTGGAGAACGACAGTGCAAGTGTAGAATGCAGAAGCGGTGATGGGGGCAAGAACAAAGGAGACAAGCCGATACAATGTATCGATGAACTTAATGAAGATGAAAGGGAGGAACTTGAGTTACTAATTGATAATGCTTTGGATCAGTGTTTTTTCTGCTTACATGGTCTCAACATTCGATCTGATTCTTCTAATGATGATGATGATCTAGCCACTCACAAAAATACTAGTCGTGGAGATTATCAGACCAAGGAACAATGTGCTGATGTTTTTCAGTATATACTGCCAAGTGCAAAGGCTTCATCTGTGATTATCCTCTCTGTCAACTTCATCTGTATATGCATCTGTGCATCATTATCAGACTTGTTTAATTATTGTCAAGGGGTCTGCACGTAACTGCAGTGCTTGTTTATGGTATCTCGTGCCTACACAATAGTCTTTTCCAGGCATAATCAACCATAGAAATCCCAAGGCTCGTATAAATTTCTGATTTCATTCCTTGTTACGTTATATTTATTTGAGTCTATTCATTGTGAATATTCCATGCATGTCAGAATTGCTTCGTAGCACTCCTTTTATAGAAGGGAAAATAGAAGAAATGACAGGGAAATGTATGAGCTAACTCCACATGTAACTCAATTCTGAGGCCCTATCGAGCTATGTAAATCAACAAGGAAAGTCATGTGTTGTAATTTTTGCTTGAAGCCAAGTAAATAAATATGAGAATTAGTTTTGTTTACTGCACTGATTGGTAATTGGTTGATATTTGTAACTTGCGAAGCTGGAGGACTCCAGCCTTTTTACAATGGAATTGGATTATAAGCACTTGAAGAAAACAATTTGGACATGCGTTGAATTCTTTGGGTTGATTGTGAGTACGGTTAAATTGTATTTTCTAAAATCTTTGAATTTTTTTGAAAATTTTAAATTAATATTTTTTTATCGTTTTAGTATGTTACTATCTAAAATTAAAAAAATATATAAAAATATATTATTTTAATATACTTTTAAACAAAAAAATACTATAAGACTTCAAAATAGATCTCCATCTCCCGTCTCAATTTCAACACTCATGCTAATTATTATAGAAAGATTCCAAATCAAAATTGATTTGAGAAATAAAATTAGATATATACGAAATGAAGAATTGGGGCTAAATATCATCTGATGGAAGGTTGGTAAAGCCCAAAAGACCAACACTTTTGTAAAATGTCCCCACATTCTCAAATAATTGGCCATGGTTAAGAGAATTTATTGAACTGATGAAAAGGTGAAACGAGAACAAACAGATATGTTTTTAAGAACAAAAAAACAGACCTCAAATGTCAAATTATATTTAGCAGGCAAAATAAAGAGGAACACAAAGTGAAACAATTTGATTTAGTGGTGGAATACTCAGCTAGCAGGTGGTAATTGGGCTTCAAGCCTTCCCATGTTGGATTTTGATTTCTGGTTGTTCAACTCGTTTGATCAATTAGAAATGTTAGCATGCATTCCATTTCAGCAATGCGTTCACAGGTCTCTACATTCTTTAAACAAAATTATTGATTGGCGATCTCTCTACAGCTCACAGAGATTATGGGGTTTTACGGCGCACTTAATAGACAAGTGGAGAAGGAAACACCCAAAACCAAAGACAGAATCCAACAAGACCAAAATATAAACCCAAGTGCTCAAATTTCTCTGTCGTCCCCATTCCCACCTCAGTCATGAAACTTTTTCCCCGTCTGTTGTTTTCTTAATTTAGCTGACCTTTATCATCCCATATAATGGCTAAAGTTAAAGCAAAAACATACACCAAAGATGCCCTATCCTCGCCTATGCTCCTCAGGTAAGCGGAATCCAGACAAGACTAGTTTGTCAGCAAACATCTTGCCAGTCTTAGGCATGACATGCCAGTGCAACGTTAGATTGAATTCTTTACCGCGAAGATTGCTTCCCTGCACAAGGAAAAATAATGTTTAGTTCTGAAACATAGCAGTAGCAGCACATGAGGTGGCTCGTGGGTGTGAATGCCCAACGAAATGAAAAGAAATCACTCCATGCAGATGGTACCTGATCAACAAAACGGTACTTGTTCTTGGTCTGGATCCAAAACTTTGCATGCTCTTTGGCAGGTATAATAGCGTCCCAAAGAGACACCTATCACAAGAGATTCAAAAACATTTAAGTAGTGAACATAGTCTTATGCAGTAGACCCTGACATTTGAGGACATGAAATACAGATGCCTCAAGAGGCTTGTGTAGTGCCTGTACGTGTAACAGGGAAAATGGAAAGGGAAACTGATTCAGCTCCAAGCACGCCTCGTAAATTTAAAATTAATTTTTTAAAAAATTAAAGACGAGAGCCAAAATGCAAAAGAACATACTTCTAATTTCAAGCACCTAGAGTACCTGGTTCAATGAATTCTGGGGAGTTTCATACTCAGCCGCTACAAATATGAAAAGCTGCAATAAATGACAAGTTCATTATTATTAAATGTTGAATTGGCTATTATGTGATCATTATATACTTGAATAAGCATTGAACAATACCAATACATTTAGGCGCCCCATCAATTCAAAATCCCTCGTGCACATGACCAAGGCATAAAAAAGATTTGTTTTTTAATTATAAACAAGTCAGTTTAAAATTCAAGTCATTCATCCCAGCAATGTCCCAACTATGTAACATAAGAAGTTTTACATTGGATTTCCAAATTGTCGTAGGGCATCCAAAACTCAATTTGTCAGAACATGGAAACTATAATAGAGAGCGATTGGTTCAGTAAATGAAATGTACTCGCTACTCGGATTACACCCATGAAACAACCAGATGGCTTGCCTTGGCATGAGGGTTAAATATTTACAGCTCTGAAATGAAAAGACTATAACACCTATCACTGAGGAAAAACAAATATACTCCTACTTCAAATTTCGTACCTGCTTTGTGTTCCATGTAAACAGTGACTGTAAATCAGCTGTTATATTCATGGTCAGGCTGACCTGCATTAAATGATGGGCAGTTCAATCAGTGTTGAATTATTGCTAGCTTATCAAGTAGTCCAGAATAAAGTGCCTGCATCTACACTAATGCATAAAAAATGGAAGATGGTTTGACATCATACATTATCTTAAAATAGTTAAGATCAACGGAGAAGAAAGAAATATCAACATAATAAAGCAGGCCTGTCTTCTGGAAGAAGAAATTCCACCATCTTGCAAACTTACAAGCATCACTCTATAAGAAGTTATTTCAATCAAAATTCCTTCTATCTTAAAAACATGCATAGCCACAGAAAAGCCAAGAAGCTGATCGCATATTAACTCAGTGGTTAATAGGTACAAGGTCATCACTTCCCCTAGTGTATGTTTTTGGCACTTATTCAACCAATAACTAAAATTCTAGCATGATGAAAGTAGTGATCAACTTTTGATATGAATTTCTTGAAGCAGAAAAAAGACGGAATTGTAATAGGCCAAATCCAATATATAAGCTGAAAAGTTAAAAGATGTAACACTGATTACAGAAGTTCTGTTCTAATATCATTTTAACCTAAATGTTCATGTATCAAGTTGTAAACTACTTCAATTTTGTATTGAATGATTTTTAATACTATCAGAATTTTCTGCAAAATTTGGCATATTATGATCAATTTCAGCAAAGTAGATAGTACATACATGAAATATTTCCGAGATATGACTTTTGACCAATGATGAGACTGATTTGGCAATTTCCTCCATGGGATTTTATAGTCAAGAAGGAGAATTTACCCCAAATATTGAATCTCTCCCTCTCTCACACACACACACAGAGGAGAAAAAATGCAGGTTGAAAGCAGGATGTCCATAAAGGAAACACAAAGGATAACCAAAAAAAAATGTCTGTGGGGTGTTTGGGACACCCGTGAAGTTAACATCAAAAGCCTTTGGGACTAAGTTCCTCAACAACAAAGATTCATGGCCAGGTCATCTTACAAGCTGAAAACAATTTTATTTTTTTAGATTTAGCAATTACAATGTTCATGAATGTCAACAATTGTGAGAGGCAAAATCAAGTCTAAACCAGCATGTGGGAGAGACCAAATTGTTCTACTCAATTTTTGAAATCTCTACCTAAGTGAATCTTTTAACATTAGGGTTTTCAGAAAGTGAAAACCAAGACAGTATCTTTAGTTATTGGAATCAGTCAGACATACTAAAACCTGAGCACACTAACAAACAGAAGATCAAACCAATAAGAAGAATGCAAACCTCTAAGAACAATACTTACAATATTAACCAATAAATAAATAAATACACTTGAGCTACATATCATAGAAATACTAAAAACCCAATTCAACAAATAAATAAAAACAAATTTTAAACTTTAATTAAAAAAAAAATCCATTCAACCTAGAATTTGAAACCTGCTCATAAACAAATTTATCCACCTTTTAAAAATCCACGTAGCTTTTTATATTTAGCAACAGTAACTCTTTTTTAATAAGAGATTCCACTTAAAAATTTAAATAATAATAATAATAATAATAAGCACAAATTATTGTTAATCCCATCAATTTATACAGTTCAAACTCTTAAACAAACAAAAAAAAAAAGGTTAAGAAAGAATCAATTACCTCATCGTTTCCGGGTGGCTTCTTTTGAAACCCATTGAATTTCACTATCTACAAAACCCCAAATAGAAAGGGAAAAAAAAACATGATTTCAAAGTTGGAATTAGATCCACCAAACAACAATAAATCAACAAAAGAAGAAAGAAACCTGGATTTCGGCAGAAGGAGAAGGAAAATTGAAGTTGTCGGAGAAAGAAGCGATGGCACACATTAACGCCAGTATAGTGAGGGCGAACGTTAGCAACACGTTCGCTCTGTATACGAACGAATGCATTGTTTCGATGTCGTTTATACAAGAAGAATCTTATTATTTTGACACAAGTAGTAGTAGTGCTATTGCTATATTTCCTTCTTCCTCTTCTCTTCTATTCTGTTGAATTGAACTGATTTCTCTGTGTGTTTGCGGTTTTTGGTCTGAAATCAAGGAGGCGTTTTGTTTTTTGTTTTTTTGAAAGAAGAAGAAGAAACAGGGTGAGTTGGGTGTTTTGGTGCTTTTGATTGGCTAGTGCACGTCTCCTATGCAGAGGCCTCTTTGCTTACATGGCAACTTTAGTCAAGCATCACTTATCTGGGCTAATTACAGTATAATCCCTGTACTATGCAACTTTGATTGATTGAGCCCCTATATTGTTTATTTGATGTATTGAGTCCCTTTACTATCTATTATATCTGCAAGGGCCCTCCATTTATATCCATTTGAGACGTCAAGTCTAGGTAAGAGCTAGTGTCAAATTTGTTAATTAATGGATGGAAACTTACAAAATTTAATTGTGGAAGGTCAATTTTGATTTTTTTAAAATTAAGATATCAATTTTCAAATTACTAGATGTTACGAGATATTACGAATCTTAAAATTAACAATCATAATCCTAAAATTTATGAACCAGCCTCCAGCTTGCATATTGTTAGAGTTTTTATTAGACAAGCTGGGCAATTCACTCTTTCGCAAGGTCATGTTGAAATATATTCCCCTCAACCATCTCAATACAAAATTAATTTTAAAACACATTTTTAAACGACAAATCTAAACTACATCTCCCGAACCCATTGATGGAACTATATAATTTATATATATATTAATTTCTTATTATAGGAGATTCCATTTGCTGGTATTGTTGATCGAAATTTTCTCCCTACTCACTGCTCTCTCTTCTTAATATAATCTTTCTATTATAATTTTCTTCTATTATATTTTTTAGCTTTTAAATTTAAAGGAAAAAATTCATTTATATTAATCGTTCAGATCTTATGATGGGATAGAAATGAAAGTTACAAAAATTTTAAAAGCACAACACTGAAAATAAAATATTCATATGAAAAGATTCTAGACATCTCTTTACGACCGAAGTACAACAAATTGCTGCGCGTAGCATTTAAAATTATAATAATAGTTACTTTTTAGAATGATTTTTATTTAGAAATATATTAAAATAATATTTTTAAAAACATCAGCCTATCAAAATCATAAAATAAATAATTTAAAACAAAAAATTAATAATTTTTTTTTAAAAGCACGTCAAAAGAAGAAGTAAAGAGGATCCGATGATGAGTTAGAAATGGAAAGTACCGAGATTTTTAAAGCAGAATACTTGGAAAAAAATATTCATATAAAACGATCCGGAACACGTACGTACCTTCTGCACCTCCTATGAAGGCAGGAAATTTTGCCTATTGGCTACCCTGAGGACAAACAAAAACGGAATTTCATCCGTAGGGTTAATTTTTGGCCCTCTTCCCTTTAACCATTTCAAGTTCTGGTTATTTTCTATCCTGAAGACAACACGAGCATAGCTTTTCCATCACATTAAGCTAAGCTTGTGAGAAATCTGATAGAGCTTTATGGTATTAGAGATCAGCACATATACAAACTGAATATAATAACGAAAGGGTATTACCCCTTCATATTTACATTGAACTCTACAGGGCAAAATGACGAGAGAATGCAACTACAATTCCAAAATAAATTACGAGTGTTCACACTATTTATATATTTTTTTTCTTTCTATTTTCTATTCCTACATCTGTGTCAGCCATTTGCCTAGTGCTCTCAAAAAGCATACAAAAGGAGAAGAAAAGGAACCTTCATTGTCAATGTGGAATATGTCTTTGACATATTATCATGACTGCCAGAATAGCTCAAAATCGTTACTATACAGTGAGCGGTCTTGAATCTCCAGATTTGCAACGTGCCAATTTATAAGTTGAGACTGTAAGATTTTACACACAACCAGTCCAGCTGGAAAAATCCACCATTCACTTTCATCCCTGCACACAACCGCCACAGAGGGATCAGTGTGGAACCGTGATATCAGTCCTCTCTCACTCCAACTTGCCAATTAACTAAATTTTCTGGAAGCTATAGAATCAACTTACATGCTAATACTCCATGTCTGAAAGGGGAACTTCTTACTCGAAGATGATTGACTGTTATAGTGAATATATCCACAAATAAAAGCAACCACCTGGCAGAAAATCAAAGTAAAGGTTAAGGGATTTATTCCTTTCACAGAAGATGAAAAACAAAGCACATGTTCGGCAACTGAATAACTAGCAGCAAACATTATGTTGGGTTGCTCATATGATGAAAGAATGAAAGTCTGACCAACTTGATATATATGGCAACTTACAACATTAATCAAGGATGTAACAATCCACAAAGCATAGATACGTGCAAGGCCTGCAGAGCGCCTAGGTCCATGACTGAATAAAGCATTGATTCCCGCAGGAAAGGGCATAAGAATGCCAAGAGGTAAAATAAACAAAACCAGAAAGACACCCGCCAATGAAATTGAATACAGCTGGAGTAAAGTAAGCAACACTAAGCTAAAATCTCCTAAAAGAAGAGTAGAGATGACCAAACCAACAAGATCCTGCAAGAAGACAAGAACGAGCATAGATGAATTTGAATTGCTGGTAAAATTAACAAGATAATGAATACGTACAGAACTCATTGATACAAAAGCTACCTGATGGCCAACAGGTTTAGTGTTATGAACTATGAATGAGATGAGGTAAAATAAATCCCTCTTCTCTTCCAGCATTCTTAAGCTGTTAGTATCTATAATCCCCCCATAAATCCTTTTCCGCCGCATGTAGTTGTCCCTGTTTCTGTGGGCTTGGGATACAAACACCTCTTCTCTCCAATGACCAGATGGATTTTCTTGGTTTGTGTTCTTCACGAGGCTGGAAAAAACCAAGTCAAATGACATTCAAAATTAAACGCATGGATATAACCATACAGAAATAACTATAAATATGTGCACCTTACAGCTATTTTCTCTAGAATCTGCTGAAAGCTCACCATAAAGGTCAAAGTGTTATTTAATTGACATGTACTAGTATAGAAAACCACAAGGTATATGTCATACAACCTCATACTCCATGCATGTTCTTTACTGCCCCTGCAATGAATGCATGTCTAAATTTTCTACTACCATATACTCTAATCTGCTTGTCATAACACACAAATTGGTTTATAGCTTTTTTATGGCAAACTTGAAAAATTGCCATATAGTCACCATTTCACCACTTCCACACTTGCAATGATTCAGAATAAGGACAGCCCACCACAATATTATACACCTTGATTGACACAAATTTCCATACTGAACACAGACTAGTTGGCTCCTAATATTGACAGGTTATCGGGATAAAAAATCAGGAGGCTAATCAGATAAATGGAAATTATACCCCAATAAAACATAATAAACCATTACCGTGAGTCTTCTTCAATTTGTTTTGCACCATCAATGCCTTCAACAGATGTATGTTCACTTTCTTCTTCAACAGCATGAACCAAAAGTCCATACTGGCAATGACCAGAAGTAGTAGCCTGAAACCACGCAAGATCAACATGCACTCCATGGTTTCTCAAAGCTGGATTAGCATGCGTTTCAAGCCATCTAAGGACAGGTCGAAAAGTTACTATTAGCCGCCCACGACAAACCAAGCGCAGTTGTGCATTCAAACCAGCAGCTATTCGATACCAAGTGGTAGAAGGGACCATCTGCAAGCCATAAGGTAAAAGGTAAATCAATTTTGAGCTACAAATTGCAACGTGTTGATTAAGCTCCCTAACCTTAAAAGTGTAAATGACAAACTTGTTAGCATTGAGTTCTTGGAAGCAGATGCCAAACCTGGCTCATGAGGCTGGTAAGAATATTGTCACTTTGAATTGAGAAAGGAGCCATGTAACTTCCATCACCTCCAAAAAGTATAGACATTGGAAATCTTTGATGTAGGCGAGCAGGAATATCAGTTCTCTTCTCATCTCCACCAAGGTAGAAATCCAAGTATCCGAGCATTAAATCAGAGGTTGCAGCTACCTAGAGAACAAAGACCATATTTGAGCCAAATATTTATGATTCTTTTACACAAGGTCTTAGGCTTTTGAAGGAACATAAAACATGTTTTAAATCCTGAAAAAAAAAGTTTCAAATTGATACACAACAATAAAACATATCACCCTCTCCATTCACTTAAAATAATATTCAAACAAAAATGTACAATAACAATAAATGGCTAAACTTTTAATGTATGTGCAACAAAATTTGAAACTAATAGAACCAAAAGTAAGCCACATGGCATGCACGTTTTGAAGGGAAAAGGAATAGAAAAAATGGGAGGTGTGAATGGGCAAAAGAAAATCACCACACAAACAAACCTTAAGCCCTTCATAGAGAGCCCGTGAACGGCAAGAGCGCAAGCAAGCATGGTCATACTCCGATCGAACAAACTCTCGCAGTCTTTGCAGTTTAATTCTCCGTCTCCATTGCTGCCATGACCATGCAAGGGGGTATGCAAGAACAGACACTAAAATGTAAATTGCACCTTCCCACCATTGATAAGCAGCTATACCATTAATCTCATCCACAAATGTATTGAATGCACCCTCATATCTGATAGACCATCATAAATAAGGTGAAAACATAGCTTTGCAATGATAATTGATATCAAAACCCCAAAGTTTGGCAGAAGAACTGAGCCAACTGAGCCATTCCTGTAAAAAAACAGTATGAGAATTAACTTACACAATCTCTTTTATTTGCTCAGGAGGGGTATGGGGAAGATGCCAAGGCTCACTGAAAGTATTACGGCCCATAAAATACATTCTGTGCACATGACTCTGAGACTCCTCAGCTCTATTTGTTTCCAAAACCTGAAAAGTGATACGCAACTTGTCAATCTATACATAAACTAGTGAAGCCCTCCCTTCAAATTCTTCTATATAAAGATCAAGGGAAGGGAGATATCCAAGGCCTAAGCTGGGTTCTAAATACAACTTTTAAATGAACAGAAATTAACATGCTGAGACATGGAGAAACCTCATTTAATGACTCTAGGAAGGGAAAAGAATGATCTATCTGAGAGCCATGTTGAGTGGGAGCTGGACCAGGTAATTCATCCACCCCAACAAATTTCATCCGAGCAACGCTGAGCACCAGCGCTAAGAGGATGAGGAGACCCAAAAGAAGAAGACAAAACAGCCATGGCCCACCAAACGTGTAAATCAACTCTTCTAGGGCTGTATAACAATGTGGCATGTGAAATCTCTCCGAAACACATTTGTAAGGACATGGAGTTTCAGCAATACCACCTGGTAAAGCGGACAAAGTGAGGATTTGCACTGTTTAGCATTATGAACACAAGTATAATGCATGTGCCTGCAAATGCATGGTGTCTTCCAGCATTGTGTGTGAAATCATGCATGCCCGAACCTCTGCAACCCCTCCCTCCAAATTATTTGTCCATCTCAAGAAAATTCAACTTTAGCATACGTTTGTTGCTTTGACATAGAATAAAAAAGTTTGTGCGGTCTAGTATCTCCTTTGCATATAAAGATGAATTTAGGAGATGGTAAAATTTCAGAGATTAAATTTTACTATGAAATTATACAAGTTTCAGGCAGCCAGCCACCCCAGTATGTCGTTTTAGATCAGGCAAAATGCTTAAGAACTCCCAACTTTAAAATACCTCGAACAGCAATATAAGCAGCACGACGAGGAAGATCATCAGCAGGGCACGAATGACAAAGCACTCTACTAGATCCAGTTACATTCTTATATGTGCCAACTGGACATTCCTGAAGAAGTACAGAAAAAAAAGGAGGAGAAAATGAAGACTGGAGAATACAGCTTTAAAGTAGTTAATAATTGTTTTAAACGAGATGTCTGAAACTATCACCAAAAGGATTATCATATCAGAACACCCTAAAAACCTAATACCATTTGTCATGAAATTGATACCTTATTTCTGATTAGATGATTGCATGGTGCATTTATATGGTCTAAAACAATTCACCTTCAATTTTTTTACCTTGCTACAAATGCAACCGACATTGAACATCACATTATTTTCTCAAATACGATTATATTCAATGATAGCAAGATTATAATTCCTAACACCCACGCATATACTCTCAACATAAGACATGCCACTTGCAGTAATTAACTCAAGAAGAGACATGCGCAGATGAAATCACAAAGTCAAGAAATCATGACACTACCTCACAAAATATTCCATACAGCCCCTTTGGGCAAGCTTTTCCCGTCACTGTTCCGTTTTCCCCAGCATGACCATCATCTCTTCCCAATCCTCCCCTGCAATGAAGAGTGAAACCCAATCAGATCAAGAATGCACATCTCAGAGCCAACAGTTAAAATTAACATCAGTAGTTCAACGTAGATTATACATTCACAATGCTCAAGGTGCAGAGGGCAGACTGCATTTAGTAAAGGATTCAGTCCCTCCAAGAACTCAAAACAAAAGATAAAAATCTGTTTGTGATGGGCTGAAGGGAAGGTGAATATGTATGCTATTTGTGATCTTTGGGAAGAGTCAAGAAAAAGCATATGGTAAAGATAACCTAATACTTGCTCACACAGCAATTTATAGCTTCCATTCGGTTAATGCCTGAAATATAATATTAACAGAAACATTAACGAGCAATGTTTTAGGAGGATCATACAAGCTTTCTCGGTAATGAGTTCAGCATATGACATGGAAGCTCTATTTGTCATCCTTGCCTAGTTTATGCCAGTGCGTGCAGAAGCCCCACTATATCTTCCTATAAGTTTATGTGAGTGTGCAGATTCCGTATGCAGATTCCCCACTATATATTCATATAATCAATGAGCAATATAGTCCCTTACCACATTGGCTGGTGTCTTTAGCTATGTTGAGACAGCAGGTGGACAGCACCCACTCAATTACACAGCCAGTCACTCAACATCTCGTATCAAGTAGCTCATATTAAATATCTTAAATTCATAATTATTGTTTATTTGACCATTCAATAACCAAACTATTCAGCATCCTTGTTAGTCTTTAAATTCCTGTGGTTTCAGACACTGAATCCTTCTCCTTAACATTTGTCTTTCCTTCAAAATGGCTTCTAAACTTCATTAAAATTCATAATAAATAGCTTTTGAGACTAGACTAAACTAAACCATAATTCTCAAGTTATTTTTTTCCAACAGCCTCTTGAAAACTTAATATTAAGAACAAATTAATTTTGAACATCAGGCAAATCTAATGATCAAAATATAGAATGAATTAAATAATCAATATTATCTGATAAATTTTCACTGTGTTTTCCAATATTTCTTGGAAAAAGAAAACCTTGTGGATCAGAATTATCTGGCACCACCAGAAAATGCAGTGTCTAAATAGATCATATAGAATACAAACCAAGTGTGGATGCTTCCATTCACACGAGCAATGGGCTGGTACATGTCCCCAGTTGGAATGTCTGACCAATGGAAGTGAACTCTTCCACCACCACCTCCACCGCCCCCCTTTGGACTACCATATCCCCCAACACTTGAAAGTACAGCATGCTCCCCAAGATCTAGTGTATGCAAGAACAGAAGAATAGTTCCTCCAGAACCACCGCCAGGACCTCCAGCAGTACCTTTCATGACAACCAGTTGGTCTCTAGTGATTCCTTTAAAACTTTCACCATCAACTCTGACTGAACCTTCAACAGACAAACTTGACAAAGGATGCTCCAATGAACCCATTACTGACCAGACAGGTAGACCAAATGAATGAGTGAATCGGTTTTTGAAGGTAAAATAGCAAAGGAACACAAACACAACCAAGTTCCCTAAAATGCAAATGGGCAACTTAACTATGTTAAAAGTTGCAAACTTGAATGCACAAATATTATTATTTTTAATATATCCAGGAAAGAGGTGATCCAAATATCACTCTGTTGAGAGAGATCCCTTACCATATTTCATGCAGAAGGTGACCATTTTCGAATGACACGGATAAAAGATAATACATCATATGTATGTCAAAACAAAGCTGAAAGTTATTAGCTGATAAATTGATCCAAAGCACAAGCTTACCTATAATGCCACCACCTGCAGTAGAACCAGAAGAGTTTTCCTGTCCACTTCCACTACCAAGTTCACAAGGTAGCTCTGCATCACCATATGAAACACCACCATCAACACAATTATCATTGTAACATGCAGACCCACCTTTGCCACCATGGCCGCCACCACTGCCAATCCCATTGCTTAAACCATTACCTCTACCCACACCACCAGTGCAGCCTGCATGAGTACAATGTTATCAGCAATTCTGTCTAAATATGATTCTTCAATGTGAACACAAACTTATCTTATCTTTATTCAAACACAACAAATGAACTCAAGAGTCTTCTCACACTATCCAAAATGCAGCTTAAAAGAATGTGGGCATACATGTCTGTGCGAGGGTATTCAATAAATCTATTGTGTGCAGGGAAAGGTGGAACAAGGAAGGATGGGGAGGGATGAGATTCCATGTAAACTGAAATAGGTAGACAAATGTCCATTAAAAAATATTGTACAAAGAAAAAAAGAGAGTATTACCCATGCCAGATGCACTTATTGTTCCAGAAGATGGAACAGATATTGCTCTTGCCTGATTAAAATGGACAACAGATCCTTCTATAAGTCCCTCAACTGTAATATCCTCCACTCGGCATATCTGAAATATATGGGAAAAAAAGTTAGATAAGCTGGAATAAGTAAATTCCAAACCTTATAACATGCACAACTTCTATTCAAGGATCACCTGAAGGGTAAAAGAAAGAGATGAGTTCACATTGCAATCTTCAGGAGGATGAAAAAGTTCTGCAGGGCACTCCTCAAGTTGGCAATGGAGCCTTGGCGTACTACAGAAGTAAAACCACAAAACTCTGTAAGTTCAAACATAAACCAGAGAGAGAAAAAAATCCAACAAAATATGGACTTACATTGCATCACTTGTTGCATTCTCCACAGGACCACGCAACACAGATCCAGGTGCAACCTTGTGAAAAATTAAAAATGCATAATTAGTCATCAATAATTAGAACACAAACTGGTCATGTCCGCACAAACATTGCACAACAAAGGTTTCCGGGATTAGAACCGGGCTACAACAACATTACTATCAGTAGAACAAAGAAAGAAAGAAACAAACAAACAAACAAACAAACAAACTTATTGCCACAATAGCTCTCACAAAAGAAATACTCCATCCCACAGTCCCTCAGAAATATACTTGGCGAGAGCAGAATGTTTTAGGAAGATTGCAATTAATACATTGACACAAACTTTCCAAAGTTAACCCTAGTCCACTTGAATATTCAACTCGAAAGTTCATTTTAGCATACAATAAAGGCTATGGGATATTATTGGAAAACTAAAACAATTTTTGTTGACTTTTAAAAATTGACAAAAATATTGAACATCCAAAAAAAGCATGTGCTATTGAGTAAGAACTAATGAAATTAACTGCACCTAATAAAAATACATCTCATCCCAGCAGCCCTGACTGCTAAAGACAGATGAAACAGTGGAAACACTTTTCAAGTACTGCAAATCAAACCAGTTCAGCAGGCAAAAAATTACTATAAAACTGAGAAAAGAGAACAACCTCAACGTGCTAGAATCACAGTTTTCTTCTAAAAAAAAAACAAAGATACTGAACCACTAAGTAACCAACAAGCAAAGTGAACTTGTAAGCCATCAATACAACTAATTGTTACTGTTATTATAAAACACAGCTTACATGAATACTATAAAAAAGTGATAGAACCAAACGTTGAGCTTCAATCCAATTGCCTGATCCAGACAAATTCAATAGACCTTGACCATGAACCCCCAGATTGGCATTAGAATGTATGACAGATGATTCCTGTTTAACAAAAAAAGGATTAGCATATCATTTGCAAAACACAGCACAAGTAAAATATGCCAGTCACAATGAGAAAGTACCTTAAGAACAACTAGATTGCTAGCCTCAAGCAAAGAAGTCGCAACAGTTACATCTTCACCGCCATCTATGATCATTTTGGAATTCCACATTAAGAACATTTTCACACTCATGCGTAGAGCCCCATAAACCTGATGTGTGAAAACCAAGGATCATGCACATCAAAATCATATTACATACAAGCACAAATAAAAAATGGTATACATAGATATAACAGAATGAAAATCTAAACAAAGCATGGATAGAGTGTGGAATAAGCAGAAACTTAAAATTCTCATTGACACATATATGAAAAAAAAAATACCGTCAGACTAGAAGTGATGATTTTAAAAGCCATAATTATGAAACCATAATTTCACTAGAAATGAAGAAAAAAGCATATTAAAAAAGGTTAGAATAATACTAGAGATGAGTTTCAAGTTTTAGTTTTTATAAAAGATTAACAAATGAGTTCAAAGCCTAAAACGGTACCAAAATGTAGATGTTTCCATGCATAGACAGAGAGTAATATGTGCATAAAAGAGCATACAAAGGCATAATTATGCAAGGCAAGAGCCTGCAAAAGGGGAAAAGAATGACGGGTCAATTACTATAACATGGACAAGTTGAGAAGTGATGAAATCTCCAAGACTGATGTGGTGCTGTAGAAGCAATTTCAGCTCTCAAACAAATTCAACAGAAATCTGAAAGCTATTCTTTTTTAGGCATGGACAAGCTGAGAAGTGATGAAATCTCCAAGATTGGTCCAGTGTTGTAGAAGCAATTTCAGCTCTCAAACAAATTTGACAGAAATTTGAAAGCTATTCTTCTTGAGGCTTTACTACAATATGTTTCTTATTTAGAAAAACTAGTTACTTCAGGTTATGATGAATTTAGGGTTGCTTGGGAGCTTTATGATTTAGAAATTATTTTATTTCCAATTTAGTTTTTGGTATACTAGGGTTCCTGAAGGTCCAATAGACACCACAGCATGTTCTGTACACATTCAATGATGCAATTGAAGATGAGAAGGATAAAAGGAGTTGGGATAAGTATGTAACTTCAAGCTATTGGCAGAAGAATGGAAGCTTTTGTACTGCTTGAACATTTCAAAACTTGCGGTCAAGTTTTTCCCAACAAAGAGAGAATGATGCAAGGGCTATTGAAGATCTCAAACAAATTACCTTTTAATAAAAGCTGTAGAATTTATTTTTCTCAAGTTCTTATTCTATGTTATTTGTTTTTCCCCAGGACATCTAGTTATCGTAATCATTGCGTATTTAGTATTAATTACGAGTTCCATTGTCGGGACTTCACTCCCTAATTGTTATGGTCTAATAGAGATTTTGGGGGAGCATCTATATGAGGAACCATATTTTGTCGTGTGGAATAGAGGGTTTTGTTGACAGAGAATTGAGAATTTATTTCATTTTTTACTTATTCTTTCTATGTTACCCTATATTCTGTCCTTATTTCTTATCTCCTTTCTATTCCTTGTTTCCTATAAGAGAAACCAAAGAAATGCACATACACAATCAATGTATAGTTGTGGGTTTTTCTCAATGCTGGCTGAACAAGTACAGTAGTAAGTGTGGGCTTTTGCTGCATTCATGAATTCATCAATGCATATACACAATCAATGTATAGTTGTGGCTTGCCTTGATTACAGAGTCACTCATTAATAGCTCTTCCGCAAATAATTCAAACTCTGACGAAGCATAATGAGCTAGCCCAAAGCTTAGGACTCCACTGCATAACAGACTTATTTGTCCTTGGACCTACATATTCACCAGGATTAGCTTAAAATGCAATTATATCAACAAAAAAATTACTTAGCATCTTATCAAAAATCCAAATGCAAAAGATTGTGGCAAAAAAAGATAAGGATAACTAAGATAACAGAAGAGTGCAACAAGAGATATATCCTCTCCTTTGAGAATTGATGCCTTAAACCCACTCTCTCAAAATTCTAAGGTGGGCCAAAGAAAAAATAAAAAAAGCCTCACCTAGAGCTCCAACAGATCCAAGAGCCAGTGCAAACTATCTTATATAGACACGAAGAATGAAATATAAAAAAAGCTTCACCTAGAGCTCCAACAGATCCTACAGCGAGTGCAAGCTATCTTATATAGACAGATATACAAGAATACAATAGACATATAAACCATGGAAACGAGCCTCTCAATGTGGGAATTCCTGTAACTTTCCAGTTACACCATTGTTCTAAGCTTTTCATCATTCTCATCAAGTACAATTTTAAGAATTTTCAGAATAGTTGTGCCTGAATGATGTTACAAAGCTGAAAACTGACAAACAATGGGACAAATGGACCAAAAACGTTTGCTGAAGTATATGATATATGCATGTTTACATGTTATGCAGGAATTGGTTATATGTCTGGGCCTGTATGCATGCACATATAGTTTTTAGTAAGAATTCATCTTTTCTGCCTATCATCATATGCATGGGACACAAAGTATTGCACATTCTAAAACCAGCACTTCAGATACTTCCTATTTCTGCCCTCTATTCTTTTCCTTTAAATGTGATCACCAACCACCCTAAAAAATAAAATTTCTTAATCTTTGCAATTTCAGATCATTCATGTTTCTGCACTTAATATTGTTCCCATTTCTGCACTCTATTCATTTCCATTAAATGACACCAACAACCCCTTCAAAAAAAAATGGTCCTAATCTTTTCCCAAGGCTAACAAATTTTCACACATATAGAAGCTAAAAAGTAACTCGAATTTCAACAACCTGAACACGACTCCAGAGCAATGGAACAGTAGCCCTGGCATGATTTCGAACATAAACATTTGTCCAGAGAGGCTGATAAGGAAACTCCAAAAGAAGTGTATCTGTATCTGTTGACATATTGTGATTGCTCACAGTAAGGCTCCGGGCAACAGCATCATATAAAGTTCCAGCACCACCTGCATTTTCTGGACAACCGAAACTATTCCCTCCTACAAACATAACAACAAAGCACAAAGTTTCAGTATTTGCCAATTGAGAAGTACAATTGAATTGAACCATAATAAGACAAGCTCTCCAAACAATTCACATTGTCACACTTTTTAAAGTCATCTGATACACAGCTAGTAATCACACCCCAATAATTATATCCAAACAAAAATGAGTTCAAAATAGAAATTTTGAATTATAGGAAAAGCGTTTTGCAAAATTTTTGGAACAACAAAAGTATAAGGCCAGGAGAGAAACAATATAATAAACCCAGTACCATGTTCCATCCTCTCACATTCATATAGTGACTACATTTGGCTGACATGAACAAGAGAAAGACAAACAGAGAGAGAGAGAGATACAATGGATCTAGTGAATGATTTCTCAAACCAAAAGGCTTATAACTGGACAAGACAAAGACTTCAAGAAAGCAATTGGGCCGTGAACGGAAAAATACAAGTGTTGTTTAGAATATACACATTGAAAAGCAGATGATAAGAGGTGACCAAGATGAGGAACAATGAACAACATCGTCGAAGGTAACAAAGACATACAATGACAAAGAGAGCAACATGTTCTGTGCTTCAGATTAACGTGTGCAACACAGAACAATCAACATAATTGTCCAGCATCTACAACAGTGAATGAGATACTGTGTGGTATATTAAGACATTTATGAGGAATATTTTGTCCAGGATGTACTATTTTTCCTTTTCTAATTATGCCAGAATACTCAAGTCCATTGCTGTTTCAAGGCATCACTTTCCTTGATTGATAACATATATAAATGAAAAGAAAAAAAAACCCAAATGCAGATTCCTACCTCCAAGACCACCTTAAAGGAACTTTTGACATAATTCCCATAATAGAAAACGAAAAATGCAAATGCTATGAGCATGAATGAATGTTCAAACTACCTTTTAGTTAAACTTGAAGATTTCAGTCTCTGATAGGAAAGCACCCACTCAAGACATCAACAAGTAATGGCAACTAAAACCAGGAATTACTATTCGGACAAGTTTGTTCACAAGATTTCACCATAAAAATCTACCCGTGACAAGGAAGTATGATGGGTCTCACCATGCACAAAAATTTGAGGGTCGTCATGCCTACTGAAAATGTCAACTGAAACTCTTCCACCACCGCCACCAGCAAAACCATTGCCTCCACAAGCGCTTATCCTGCCACCTCCAGTCCTGCTCTTCAAATAGAGATAAATCATAGAGACATTAAAACCCAATGGTGATACCATGACTGCAGAAAATGCAAGTTGAGAAAGACATGGTCAACATTGTAACTGCAGCTGAGTCTACCATAAATACATGGATAATATGATATTAAATAAGTCAACCTCTCAAACTTACTCCCCATGCATGCATGGATGCTCACACACATGCAGATATTCTTTTAAGTTACAAGGCATTCATGAATAAACAGACACATAAAGATGCAAAGCATATATGTACATTTGATGGCCTTGGTTATCAAATCCTTGTATAGTTAACTCCGTCTCCACCAGCACATAAATTGTAACTGCATTTGACATGCAGGAATTTAGAGTCTCGTTCTCCATAGAAACATCATAACTAAAGGCAGGTATGGATAAGTAAACTATCCAACTATCCATGCCATCCAATGCATAAGCCACAAATATACAGGCAATTGATTGAGATAGCACAAAACAGCATCCACTACTTTGCTAAAAATCACTTCAGAATCAAGTAAGCAGGGCCACAGAATAGCTAAAAACTGAAAGTCAGTAGACCAAGCAAGGCCACTATATGATAAACATTCACTTATATCCGGCCTGGATAATACAGTAAACAAACATAACCAAATGGAGAGGCGGTCACTGAATTCTTTCAAGTAATCGATAAAGAAAGGACATCTATGAAAGGAAATCAGCAGATCTTCCCTTCATTTAACACAAAATGTTTAATTAAAGCAATATGTGAGGTCTATTTTATGGTAAAAATGGCTATTGATTCACATTTACCCTTCGGAGCTGATGCTACATCTTATATTGCATAAATGAGTAGGATAACTATAACCTTAAAACACTCTTGATTTTTCCATAAAAAGGCTAATGTTAAACTCCATTATCTTCATTACAACTTACTTTCCACAAAACTCTTTCACCAGCCGTCCATCAGCTGTCCATTAAACAATCTCCATTAATTCTTTCCAACTTCTTAAGCCATTAAACCCTAATCTCCTCGGCAACCAAAACTAAATAATTTCAAATTAAGAACTCTACATTATTGCACAAGGCTTTTCTAACAACCTTTTCATTAATCAATCTTTTCATTTATTGTTTTCCAGGATTTAAATCCATAAAACTCCAACTCCTCCAGCCACCAAAATTTCCCAATTACCCAATTAAAAACCCTATATCATCCCAAAATAAAACAGAATCTTAACAATAAATCTAACACAAAATAAAGTAATGAATGCAGTTGGTAAGCAAGTAAATTACATTTTATAAGCCTTCAAAAGTATGCTCCCACCCGAACCACCACCTCCCTTGACACCCCCATAACCACCATCAGCCAATATAGCTCCATCCACAGCCAAATACTCCTTCACTTTCATTTTCACTCTCCCACCTCCTGCCCCTCCATAATCCACTTCCTTACTCGTACTCCCTCCTTTACTCCCATAACTCCAAGGATCCTGCAAACTTGACCAAGAATACGCATCTCCTCCCCAAATATCCTCCGGCAACTTCTCTTTATCCACCAAACAACATGCCCCTCTCCCTCCATGCCCTCCGCCCGCCCCTTCTAAGCCCTGTGGTGTTCCACTCGTTTGCGGGGGAGGATCTCCAGCTAATCCCGTCGTATTCACAACCGAACCATTAAAAAAACTAGCGTTATTCGCCACAAGCTCAAAAGTCCCAGTCACAATAGACGAATTGACTGATAAATTGAAATTCCCTGAGACATTTATCGTTATTGAACATCCAAAATTAGGGCAATGAAACCTCACACCAGGATGGATATTAAAATCTCCTTTCCCTTCTATGTACACGTCACGAGTGAGGTTCACATCAGCAACTATTTGACATACAGTATCAATCGAACCGATGCCTCCGAGATCGTCAGTGCAAGATGCCGACGGTGGATGCGGCGGCGGTGGAGGTGGTGCTGGTGGCGAGTAGTCTTGGTGGAAGAGGAGATTGGAATCGAAATCAATTACCGAAAAGGAACCCGATTCCGAATCCGAATCCGAACCCGAACAGAGAACTCTAAGGTTTGTGGTTAGGGTTATTATTGTAATTAAAATGGGTATAAAGGTGAAAATGAACTGAAACCGAGCCATTCACTGGTCGTGAAAGACATTAGAATTAGAAATTAGGAGTTGAATGTAAATGGAAACATTGGATTGTGGAATTCAATATCATCATGACAAAGAAAGCGATGAAATTTCTTCCTTTTTTTATAGACGATTGAAAACCCTAGAAATGGATTCTCTGCAAGTGGAAAGGTTTTTGGAGAGAGAGAGGGAGAGAGGAAATGACAGTACACAGCGGACAGGATGCGAAGAGAGAGAAAGATAGAGAAGAGGGGCGCTTTATTGGGTGTGGTTAGATGTACGATAAAATCAACCTCATGTTGGAATTGTGTCGAGTTTTTATTGATTGAAATTGTGATGGTTTTCCGTCGGTGTTGGCTGATTAGTGATTTGACCAATGGGACATGCTATGTAGACTATTTTGATGAGATTGAGTGCGTGCGAATTTTTTGGTTTAGTGGATTCCACGCGTATGAAAGAGCGTCTGACGTGCTTGAAATTTTGATCTGGTAGAGAAAAAGGAGTGCGTGTAAGGGTTTAAGGCCCTTTGCGATCAAATTCGTTGCTTTGGGATTTGAGGTTTGTTTTCACACGCGGTTATGAAACAAAGGAGCGTAAAATGTAGTGCCCAAAACCAGTAAAATGAGTTGAATTCGTTAAGGCAATATTAAAAAATAAGGGAAAAAATTAAAAATTAAAAATGTAAATTCAATATTACTCATTAAGGTGTTGTTTGTTTTCATAAAATATAAAATATTTTTATATTTTACTATGATTGTTTCTTATAAAATATTTTGCAAGAAAATTATTTTATATAAAATAATATACAGTTAATATTTAAATTTATTTTATTTACTATAAAACATTTCCAACTCGTAAAATTTAAATTTACAATATTATTCAATTATATTAATAATTATCTTTATCTCACTATCGTCATTATCTCCTTCTTCATCGTCACCTTTTCTTTTATCACTATTAGGATCATTTTATCATTATTATCTTTTTTATTTTTTTTATTATTATCATCACGACTATCATATCACAACTGTCACGACTACAACCATCTCATCATTATTAACATCAACTCATCATTACTATTATCATCATCATTATCTTACGGCAATCTTTTTCTTCACCATCATTATTATATCATCGTGATCACCATTATTATCTTGGCATAACCATAATTA
>Ga0307515_10005250_pt1 | contig 26329 bp, 20 predicted proteins | sample 17_EM_MG_FD_194513 | JGI IMG/M metagenome (GOLD analysis project Ga0307515, IMG submission 194513) | Populus trichocarpa ectomycorrhiza microbial communities from riparian zone in the Pacific Northwest, United States - 17_EM | ecosystem: Host-associated > Plants > Roots > Unclassified | place... | reverse complement strand
TTCTATTAGAATAATTACATCTTAAATCTTTACCTTAAGTCCTTACTTATACTATATTATAAGCGCCTTATTATTTCATTTAACCTATATTACTAATATTTAAAACTATATTATATACTTAATTGCTAAAGTTCTCTATACTAGGTTTTAAAGCTTTCTTTCTACTATTATAGTTACCTCTAGGTTTCTAAATATTTATATTAAGCGTTTTATAAACCCGCTTTAACTTAAGAACATATACCGTACCTCTTAGTTAGTAGTTATTATGCTATGCTTCTATACCTCTATAAGGTAAGATTTAAACTACTTAAGTGCCCTTCCCGTTAAGAATAATCCTGCGTAAGTGACTTAATCCATAAGCGTTTCTAGCTTTACCCCTTTTTATATAACCTTAAAGTGCATTTACGTAAGGAATCCCTTAAGTTTTAACTTCTCCCCTAAGAACCGCTTAATTAAGGGTAACTTAACCTTAGCTGCTCTAATTCTATTAATCCTTTCTTTAAGTATCCTATTATTGTCTGTTAATTAATTAACCATTTCTTATAACTGTCTAACGGTAACTAGCTAAGAGTTAGTATTTACTATACTAGTGTCGTTACTTAATCCCAATATAGTTGCTGCCGTTAACGGCGTTATGGCGGCTGCTTTTGGTGGTATATTATTTGACTTTATTAATACTATAACCTTAGTAGTGAATATATAACGAAGCCTTATAGCAGGAACTACGGTAAACTTATTAATAGGCTAGGTATATAGGTAAATAAGAAGTTAACAATATAATAATAGCTAGTAAAGTGGTTACCTAATAGATTAACTCTAGTTATATTCTAAGATTTACTACAAAGAAGAGAACTATCTAGGTAGGGACTATAGTCCTTTAAATACACAATACTGCGCCTAAGAAATACTAAGTATATAAGGTACGTAGACAAATCCTATAGATCTTATAGATTAACAGATCTCCTCCCGTGACTTATTATATAACTTAGCTACCCCTTATCCTATAGTTCTACTAGTTTTAGTACCTCCCGTACTTCTACCACTAGTCCATTATATCTCTTCTTAGTAGTTCTACTACTGCTAATATAAGGTCCGTAATACCTAACCCTCTAATATTTAATAAAAACTAAAATAACTTACATCCCTTTATAACTAAGCTCTATCTTAAAACTTTAATAAACTATAACTAATACCTTACTAAAGCTAGCAAGGTTAGCTATAGAATATCTCGTTTAAGTAAAGACGTTATATAAACTATAGACCTATTCTTCTATAACAGCACCTTTATTAATTTTAAAATCTTTATCTCTCTATTAGAACGAATATATAATAACGCTAGCCGCGAATATATAACGATTACTAAACTTAAAAATCTATAATAACGGAACTGAGACTTTACTAGCATCTTTTTAGAATTTTTAGGCCTTATTAATAAACTAGATTAAAATAAAGCCGCTAGAGTTGCTGCTCTTTAATAAGCTATTTTGAATAAAATTAGAGTATAGTTAGTAGGTAGGGAACTACTAAAGGACCTACTTAAATTTGCTATAATATGTTAACAAATTAATAAGGACCTTTAATATAATAAATAGACTTATTCTCTAAAACCAACTATACCTTATATTTAACCCTTTATAAAACCGGTATATACCTTAAAGCGCAATCCCTCTCTAAAACCTAAAAGCTTTATATATAACCCTATAGACCTTAATGCCACTTAATTCTATATACCCTTAGGAACTAATAAATAAAGAACTTAAGCCGTAAATAGAGAATGCTTTAGATATAATAAAAAAGGATATATTTAAAGGAATTACTAAACTCACCCCTTTAAAAAAAGTAATCTATTAGGCAACTACTCCACTAGTTATTACTATGTTATTGACTTATTCTTACCTATATACCCAGCCCATTAATAAGTCTACCGTAGTATTTCCTATAAGGCTTTATTATAGAGGATAGTATTAAGGGGGGAGTGGAGTTAATATATTAGTATTTGCTAAGATACTAAAAACGCGTAACTTATAAGGAAGTAGTGTTTCTATTATAAAAAAAGTAATTAATTATAGAGGAGACTAGTCTAACTTAACTTATTAGGTTAAAAAGGTATTATTAGGGAGTTAAATTTATAGAAGGAAGTGTCTTTTATATAAAATTATAAAAATTAAAGTTAAGCGCTATAGAGTTCCGTATTAAAGGCCCTTAAACGGCAGAGTAAACTTAAGCTCAGTAGATAGCTAATTGGTTGGAATAAAGTGGCGTTATTTAGGCGGAGACTAGTGACACTTTAGTATTGGTGAGTGCGCCTTAAGTTCTGCCCTTGCCGTCTGAGTCGCTTACTCAGATAACCCACATGCGTCCACACGCGTTTCCTGCTTACATAAGCAGACTCCCTTTCGTGTTTTGGTTTGTCTCCGTAGCAATCACTTATTGATTGCTACCACATAGGCCTATATAGGGCCCATGTTCTTCGTAGTTAGATCTCATTCATTCCAATATCATTCAGTTCATCACCGGTCCCAGCTGCGTGTCCGAGCGAGTTCAGCGACTTCGCCATTTCAATGAAGATAGGATTGTAAGCGATACTGGAGGTGCTTGTTAGCAAGCATCCTTGATGGGCTTGCTCTGCCAGCTCTGCGTACGGATGTTTTCAATTATACCTCTTCCTACCTACGATCCAACTTCTCTCACCATGGTAATAACAGCCTAACAACTCCAGGGGCGGGATTGTACTGAAGCTATGAACCAAGGCCAAACAAACACGTGCGCAGCAGCAGACATGCATGATGTTGGGCCAATGGTGTGTCCCTACGCTAAGATATTTTTCGTGTGCTGTTTCGAACGAGTGGGCCTGCTCTACGGGTTCCAGCTTGCTGCTCGGCACTCCAACTGCCTTTCAGCTATATTCCACCAAAGATATTGACTAATTTACTCTTATTCTATCATTTTCATTAATCAAGCATACGCTCCATCTCTTCGAAAGCTCTGGGTTGGGGGTAGTCCAACTTACCGTTCGTTCTTGTTACGTGTTCCGCGTCGTGTTCGCTTCTCGCTTCCCGATGCATGCGGTCTAGTTTCAACAGCTATGGAAGTGGCAACCATCGGAAAGATAATTCTCACACACCTCATTGAGAACCGTCGGGATTATCTACTAGCAATCTATAAGAAATGGCAGCAGATCCTAGCAGCTCCCGCAGAGGTGATGGAGGTTGGGCGACAAGTCGAGGCTCTTTCCATCCATCTGGAATTATTGCTTGAGCAAGTTGCTGCGAAAGATTCTATAATTAGCGTTGAGGCTTCTGACGAAGCGCAGAAAATTGGAAAATTCCTGGAAGGATGCGCGGCAAACCTGGTGACCCTTACGGAGATTATGGATACACACTCTACTTGCTTACCTGACGGCCAGAAAACGTGGAAAGATACATTTCGCAGGTTATACAAGGGCTACTCCTGGACCCTAGAGAACGGCAGGGTGGGTGATCTAATTCAAGCGATCAAAAATGACATCGAAATGGTCACAAAAATCACAGTAGCAATCCAAAGGTAGGATAACCTCGGTCTGGTCCATTCGCAAATTCCCGTACTTACAATACCCTCGAGCAAAACATTGGGAAATCTACAATCGGTGCTCTCCCGAGTTGCAGACGATACCGCCTACATACGCCAAAAGATGGACCACCTTGATGCAGGTATGCAGCGTATTTATGACCTGCTTAGGGGAATGGCACAGGGCAACCGTGACTCCTTGGACGGAATGTTTAGCTCTGCGGGATCTGCCAGTTTTAATGATAATGCCATTGATATCGGTACTGATGATCCTCCGCCGTATGATGAAGAGCCGAATTCAAGTAATCAGGCATTTGCTTCAAGTGACCGGTTTCGGTGCACTGCAGCACATCAATGGGAGATAGTTCCACAAAATGAGCCTAGCTCTCTGCGTGTGACAACAGCAGAATTTCTGTGGCGCATGGCAAAGGTAACCGCAGATGTTCATCCGTGGGATAACAAGATCCGCGCTTCCAACAGATACAAAGACGGGACTTGTGACAAGGCATTATATAATGTCGTATGCCACCTCATGTCGATATCTGAGACACAAATGAAATGGAGTACGATAAGTATTTCGAGTTGGCTAACTGCAGGAGCTTGGTACCTGTCACTGGTATGAATATCTATATGGTCCGTTCGTACAAGAATTCCAGTGCATTCTTTTGACTATGATCTAGGCCCGTTTCAAAATGTCATTTGGAAGTGCGGGGAAGCCGTCAGGATCTCCGATGGAAATTTACGCCAGCTTTGTGAAGGTCTACTGGATAGTTCTTACTATTGACCAGCATCCCCAAAAGCCTTTGTTACAGGATGCAGGGCAGACGTATCAGGAGCTGGAGCAGTACGAAAATCTAATTGCTGTACGCAAATCATTTCTCTTCAGCAGGCATTTTATTTCCGTTCAACTAATCTTTTCTATTTGAATGATTTAAAGGCCTTGCACAATGAGATCCGCAACGCGGAGCAAATATTGCAGCGAGAACCCCTGCAGACCATCGCATCACAACTACGACAAAATCTGGGCAAGATCTGGGAGCGCGAAAAGGATTCAAGCACCATTGCCAATGAGCATGCCATTGGCTTCTACGCTTCGAGGATTTTAGAGTCTGCTGTGTAAGTATACTCTCTTTGAATGTTCCAGATGTTCTCTAACTAGCTCTAGGACGAGTCAATCATATATCAAGCCCACTTCGAGTGAGCTTCTTGGCCAATGGGAATCACTGTGTCCGTGTACCTGCATCTGCCTGCCTAAAGATCACGAACATGTTCCCGAAAAGCCAGCAATATTTGCTTGCATGTGCAATAAATCGAAGCATTTACAATTGCTTCATCAATTTTACGGTAAGTCGATCTATAGGTTCTCCGAGCCCTGACTGTTGGCAGATTTGCTAATTGTCCCGACAACAGTAACTGCGGACTCCTCCGCAGAGAACATGAACAATACAACTCTAGAGATCCATAATGTATTGCGTAACAAGGACCGCATAGAGACGGTTGCCCTTGCTGTAGAATGTCCAGACCAGGCAGGTGAGCTTGAGCGCTTAAAGGTTATTTCCCTCTCCTGCTCGTCTCTGTAACTAACAAGGTGATATAAAAAGCCCGAGACAACCTCCGCAGGCAATTAGATGGCGTTACGAGGCGCTTACTGTACCTTCAGAGTCCTGGGATACAATGGGCAATTGAGTCTTTCAATGGTCCAAAAACCATAAGGTAGACTAAGGGAATCGATGGCTAGAGAGCCCCGCCGCTAATAATCATAGGCTCGCACGTTCCCCCTTCGATAATGGCAAGATCGGTGCATCTTTCGTTAAATCTATTGCGAGTCCTAGACCTGACCACTGGCGGGAGATTGAGACTCCGAAAAACATTGACCGCGTGGACGAGGCACTGGTTAAAAAATCAGTCTGGTCAGATTTCTGGTCTTTCCTCGGGCTCGAAGGGGGAAAACAGAAAGTCCAGAGAAAGGAAAAGACATCTGAGCTTGCTGTTGAGACTAAACGAGTACCAAATGATGAGCTGAATGCATATTACAGCCCAAAGCCAAAGCCGCCAGATGACACGGAAGCTTTAGGAATCACGCCATTAGCCGTTTCTCTTCATACTCACTGGAGTGCATCTGAACTGAAGTTTACTCTGCATATTATTAACACGACATCGTGCTTTGAGCTCTGGTTTGAAATACGTATGTAATTTCCATATCTATCATCAACACAACGTCTTACAAATGGTGCATGTAGACCCGAGAGTTATATTTCAGCGCCGCTCTAGCTCGCTGGCCTCCGTGCGCATGTTCTTGCCACCAGGTGTGAATAATGAGGTAATGGGACATTCAACAACAATGGAGACAACGCTTGATTTCTCTGATCCTCTTGGTTCGTCGATCCGATCTTCTTGTAAAGATTCAAGTGTTGTAAAGACTCACATTTAGCAAAGTTCTCGAAAGCTTTCAACGCAGTTTATTCATTGCCAAAGCGCATAAACAGCTCGGGTATATCGAACGAATGCCAAAATCAAGTGAATACCGTAGAATTTACCGTAAGCAAGTTAAGCTTTGGGAAGGGTTAGTGGTGTTTCTCAATAAATCAATTTCCTTTGTGGCCTCGGATTAAGTCTTGAGGTAGCTGACCTAAGTTCACACATCAGAGAAGTGCAAGCCTGTGCGGATGAGCAATTGAAGCCATCTCAATCTATCGGCGGACGGAGGTTTCTTATAATTATCGGCGAGGTCACACAAGGAGACTTCGGCCGCCCGACAAGTGGCATGGTATGGGAGAGCTCGAACATGACCGAGGCTTTCATCTTCACAAGTGAGTATCCAGTCTCATGGCAGGGCGAAAACATGAGTGGCTCACGGCTCACATGACACTTTAGTTAACAAATATGATTCTGGACCATACTACACCATTCCTTCTCCGGAAATCGAGACATCATTCGCAATGAGGATCTCCGACACGTATTCTACTCCAGGAGCCGTTTCTTCTTCTGAACCAAGTACGGAGCTCGTCTTAATGCGGCCGAAAGCGAGACGTCAACTCTCAGATGTGACTTCCAATTCTTATACACCGCCTAAAAGCGAACTGGAGATTCAATTCATCACTGCTGCCGGTACGTGATCATTGCCTATATGATGCAAGAGGTTTTCTTAATTTTAAGGTAGATGCCAGGACCGTGCGCGGCATATGCGAGGGAAGGAAGATCCAGCTCCAATGGTATGCGGCACATCTCCTATCCAATTTTTCTGGCGAAAAGGTTATACTGATCCCAAATCGGAAGCATGCTAAAACAGCTAAAATTTGAGCCGACGAGGAAACTGGGCATGCATACTTCTTCCAAGTCACAGCCAGCGACGACAATGTACGATGTGGTGGTTGAACTTGGGGACTGTAGATCAAGAAGATCTATGCGCCTGTGGGTGCTGATGAGGTCGAAAAGCTCCAAGTCTGAGAGCCGCGGTCTGGAGATCATGATTTATACTCGTGAGTAGCATTGGTGTCATTATTGCTGGCTTGATTTTAACTTACATTTCACATCAGACTCCGAGGACACCCGCTATGGATGGGAATCGAACGTCGTATCTCTTTCTAAGGCGGAGATCTTTCCGTTGGATGATGGGCATGCAAGAAGATCAGGGAGGGATCTTAAATGGAAGGGTGACTTCCAGTTGTTCTGTAGGAGCGAGAAAGGTATGATTCGCTCCACGAATAATAGAACGTGCTAAATCAATTCTCAGAGGCAATGCGACTTTATGACACGTTAGCCCATGGCGTGCTTGCAAGATCAGAATCGTTCGAACGTGTGGAAGCAGTACCAAGGAAGATGGACTACGAGTCCCCGGTTAGGGACCGGAAGCCTCGACGGGCCCATTCCCATTCCCACTCGCAAGCGTGAACGATGGTATCGGCATCGTATCGTGTAGGATAGCGCGGTCATCCGAGCTAGATTGATCCTCCTATCGATAGTTTGAGCTCACTGACATGTGTGATCTTCTGCGGCGGAGTTGTGGTATGTAGGGTGTGGGTCTGGTTTTGGAGAACAAAGCAATAGATATTGACATTGAGAATACTGTGGAGATAGAATTGAGAGGCACGAATTCGAATCGCATTAGGGAGGGCATCACGTCTTAGTTTTGGACTTACCGTGCTAATGCCCGTTTTGTCTTAATTGTAATCTTGCGTTTGTGTCGCAAACCCGAAAACGCCTGCAGGGAAGGTCACTGGGCTCTTTGTATGGGGCTTGATATTTGTCGCGCAGGTGTATTCTGCTCGGAAAGCTTTATGAGCCTCAATTGTCTTTTAGCCTGGCGCTTAAATATAAATGTGAGCGTAGTATTTCGCAAATCTCCTTTAGGAAAGTATATCACTTTCCGTTTCTGTTGTGGATGCGTGATGATTATCTTCTCGAGCATGTAGTTTACTGTCGTGACGACTCCGTGTATAACTAAATTTACCGTGTTACCATTCCCTACAATTTTGGATGATTAGAGTAACAGGAATAGAGATGTTGGGGTAGTGTTGAATAGTTGGCCCTGATGCTGAATGATGCTCCGTCAACGAGGCTGAGGGTGCGGCATGAGCTAGTCCACAAAGGGGTGCCTTATACCTCTCCCAAAAGGCTTGACACATGAAAGCTTACCCTCAAACCCATCAGCTGAACAACACCACAGATAGCCCTCTTTCCCACCCTCTATCACCGTACTCATACATATCAAGATGGACAAGTTCCAAGCATTCGGGAAGAACATCTCGTATGACAGTCCCCTAGCCTCCCTGTAATGACATTCTGCTGCTGCCTCCCAACTCCTTCCAAGCTTGCTACAATTCTGACATGATGGCTATCATAGTGCTTCCTTCACGCCTTTTGCTGCTCGGACCCAGCAATATGTCAAGGAGCAGCTCGGACAAGCTGATGACAAGGTACGATAAGCTCTCCGATGCCTCACTTTCTCTCCAACGCAGCAGCTTCGACTGCGCCTCGTACTTCAGCCAGATCACAACATTGACACACAACTACCGCAGACCCAGCTCCCACCGGACTATATCGAGCTCGAGAAGCGCGTCGATGCCCTTAAGCAGGTCCACACGAAGATGCTCCAAGTGACGTAAGGCCAGCCCCCGTTCCCTCCGTTTCTTCTATCCCACCCCCTCCTTCCTACCCTCCTCCCACTGACACCGCCCGAATCATGCAGATCCCAATATACACACGAAGCCTACGACTACCCGACCAATATTCGGGAATCCTTCAACGACCTCGGGCGCACCGTGTCGGAGAAAGTGCACCTGCTGTCGTCCGCGACCTCGCCCGCAGAAGCCCAGGCGGCGCTCACGGCGCCCCCGGCCGCGAAGCCGCAGCCCAAGACGTTCAGCCACGCCATCGCGCGGGCGGCGCTGAACAGCTCACACATCCTGTCGGCGGACCACGCGGGCGCGGGCGAGGACCCGCTGACGACGGCGCTGGAGAAGTACGCCATTGCGAGCGAGAAGGTCGGCGAGGCGCGCCTGGCCCAGGACGCGCAGATCCAGAGCCGCTTCCTGGCTGGCTGGAGCACCACGCTGAACACGAACTTGATGTTTGCACAGCGCGCGCGCAAGGCCGTCGAGAATGCGCGGCTGAGCTTGGACGCGACGAAGGCTAAGGCGAAGGGCGGGCCCGCTTTCACGCTGCCCGGACAGCAGGCTGGAAGGAAGGATGGGCTAGACGATGAGGTCATGAGTGAGGATGCGCGGGCAATGGTGGAGCAGGCTGAGGACGAGTTTGTCGGGCAGACAGAGGAGGCCGTGAGCGTAATGAAGAACGTGCGTCCTGCCCCCCTCACACAGCACACAACAAAGTCCCCTAGAACCACGAGAGAAGAATGAAAGCTGACTAGCCCTATTTTCCGGGGTTTACAGGTCCTCGACACCCCCGAGCCCCTCCGCAACCTCGCGGACCTGATCGCCGCGCAGCTCGAGTACCACAAAAAAGCCTACGAGATCCTGTCGGAACTGGCCCCCATCGTCGACCAGCTGCAGGTCGAGCAGGAGGTGCGTCGCCACGAGTCGTCTGATTTCTAGCGTTCTCTACAGAATAAAAAACACAAAAGGGCCGCCTAGAGAATTGTCACCTTCGCTTCCTTACCTCGTTTTAATCCGATCTCGATTTGCTTGACCCTTCAGCGTTACTTTTCTCTACGCGGTTCGTGCTAACCTCGACTCGTATTTGTAGGCTAACTACCGCAAGAGCCGCGAAGGCGCTTGAGTTGGAAGAGAGCTGTGCGGATATGTTGTACGGATTCAGGATTCATGTTGAAAGTCACTGAAGAAACCCGGGTTGTGCGATCATTTTCTGCAGCAGGAGCAGCAGGTAATAGAACTCCCCGGAGTTTTCCAGGCAACGGATTCGAAATCACATTGGCGGCTTCCTTGGCATAGTTTTTCCTCTCGTTTCGGCTTCCTCCAACCATCGCTGTTACCGGTACATGTTTTGTTCCTGTGGTCCCACACAACCCCGTATTTTTTGTTCGCACGTTTTTTTGGGGGTTTTGGGAAACGGGAGGAGTTTTTCTCAAGTCATCATGTTCAGTAGTGTTTTGGGGCAACCAGATCTCCTTATTTCCATCCCGATTGGCTCGTGAACGCAAATTGCGCGCTTTGATCGGTGAATCGTGAGAGCTGCACTACCCCGCACTTTTCTTTTTTTGGCTGCTGGGCGGTGCTTATCTGATCGAATGTGATCATCAACCACCCCACTCGTTCCACCCGGCTTCGTATATGCATGAGTGGTCTTTCGCGATCCGCTTTGCGGCGGGCTGGAAAACGGCACGTTGCATTGGCGGTGTGAAATGCTACTATGCTTGCTTGGGAGAGTTGATTTGGGGGCTGTTAGACTAAAGGACCGCGTGGTTTATGCATGCTTTTCACAAGTAGTGGAACCTTTGGAGAGCCACGTGGAAAAAATTCCTTCATTTAGCAGGTAAGCAAAGGTGTGGATTTATTGTGATCCAATCATGTTGCTTGGGGAAGAACAAGAAGAAAAAAAGGTTGAGTTTAGAAGAGAATAGGAGTTAGTAAAAGAAAAGAAAGAATTGTAAGTATTTAGGGTACTATAGTACAATTTTTCAAGAGTCAAGAAGCGCTGGGGTCAAATAACCCAAAAATGAAGTCGAAATGTAAATAGTAAAGAAGAGAAATGCTGTAAAGCAGAGTCCAAGCCCAACTCAAAGTATCCCTAATGCCGTCTCGTATTCCGAGGGTATCTCGCAAAAATGAAGACTTTTTTCCTCCCTTTTTTCTCTTGCCTTGTCTTGTTACGATGTAATGTACATTTTTCCTTCCAAAAAATTTTGGGTTATGTGCATTGGTATTATTAAGGGTGAGAGAGTGGCGTTGTTTCGGAATACCCGTCCGAAATGAGGCTGCAGTAGGGTGCGAGATCATGGTGATAATATTCCCTGTTAGACAGCCCTGGCATTCCCGGATCCGGAGACGAGGGACGTGTCGATCTATGTATCACAGAATCAGATGTAGGGCCGAGGCTCGCGTAACGTGGAGAGTACCCTTCTTTCGGGTGCTGCTGACTGGTCCGGATAGATAATGGTATGATGGGCTCAGGCTGGTTGGCTCTCAGTAAGGATCAAAACCAGTTTCACCGTCCGGGGAAACGGTCGTTTCCGTCGAATTGCTCCGGCGCCGGATACCCCTCCTGCTCATAGCTCCATCCATAATCTGGAGATCCGCCGTAAATAAGCGTCGAGTCTAAGCTTGTTGATCTGGCCGGCATCCCTCCGAGCGGCAGCTCTTGGCTCGCCCCAAGGCCCGTTGGAGGGCTCGCCCTATCGGGCGAATCTGCAATGCTAAGGGAGTTAAACAGACCCTTCATATCGCGAAGGTCCTCCGAGGTCTGGTCCCTCGGCGCTGTAGTGCGTTCTTCGATGAAATTTTTGATAGAGCGAATAATGGGAGGACAGCCTTCATCATTGGGGAACCACCAACGCGTCACATCAACGCCCCATTCTCCAGTCATGCGTGTGCGGAACGTAGCTGGGTAGATGCAGCTATTTCACATGCTTATCAGCAGGAATGCTTCACAAGCTTGTTTGTATTGGATTCAATTGATGTTGAGCGGGAAAATGAGAGGATTGGGGAGTGGAGAAGCACAGGGGAAGAAATTATTCGATGATACGTACCCGGAAATCTCAATTTTCGCAAATTTGCGCCGAAACCAGGTTATGTGCCTCTCATCTTTTGGTAAGAAAAGCGTTGCAATACCAAAGCTAGCCCGTGCCTCGATGACCGCACCAGGGGGTGCTCCTGGGTAAAGTTCGATCGCTTCGAATAGCTGGCACGTTCGGTACGCCCTGAGAACTACTTCCTGTGGTGGGGGCCTTCGCTGAACCATAGTTAACTGGAGCTTGTACATAATATCTATTGACCAAAAGTCGAGGAGTAAGTGGTTTGTCGTCCAAAGGTCTCCGCCGTATAAGAGCCGGTGATCGTACGGATCTACGATGTCGTCCGGATGGCGAGGTGGTGCTCCCGTAAAATCCGTAATAAGCGCGCTAGGATCAAGAAGTATGGGATCGATATCTTGTTCGAAACCTAAGAATCGCTGGTCTATATCAGCTAACTCCGCGGTAAATACTTCGTCGCTAACTAATCCTTTATTCTTCCTCGAGAAAAGAATAGCGACGTCAGTCGCGAGGAGCCGTGAGTAAGCGAATCTTTCTTCGTACTTCAGTGTCAAATCGTGAGGGTTTATGCGGAGCTGTTGGACATAGTAGTCATGGCATGCATCAAACCACTCTCTGCCGAGGACCGTTTCGCTCGCAGATTGGAAGCCGACAAAGAGGTCGAACCTTATGTACCACAGCAGAATCTTGCGGAGAGTCTCGTTCTGCATTATTGTTTGTGGCGAGTAAAGGGTTGTTAGAATCTCGTACGCGGCTTTTTGATGTCCCATTAAATTGACCCAATCTCCAAGCATTTCCTGATGTTCTGTCAGCTTGCGGTTCCCACATTAGGCCAAAGGACTTGGTTTACCTCAATGCTAGCAAGTTGAAGGATTGTTAGCAATGTAGCTAGGTTGTGCCGTTTACTCCTTTGAATGGAAAGTCGAAGTAGCGAGACGGATTTGTTGTAATAACCTAGGAAGTCCTGAATTCGTCCGTCTGGTTTCGTGAGAGTGTTATAGTATGCCGCGAAGCCCACCACGGCATACAAGAGAGGCTCATTCCTCACGGCAAGTTCCAAAAAGGTGGTGCGGAGAAAATCGTCTTGGTCACGCTTGAAGCAGTAATGGTGATGTGACATGTGCGTGCGGTGATAATTCAGATAAAATTTCACATCCCCAGGGAGTTCCGGTAATGGTCTGCTGGTGCTCGATTGCTTTGCTGCCTGTTTGCTTACAGTCTGTGCCTGCATGCTCACAGACCGCGAAAGTGAGGGCCGAGACGCTAAAGTCGTGGATCCCTCTGTTGAAGGAGAGGGGCTTCGGTCATGAGTAAGGGAAGGAGTATCTGATGCTTCCCGACGTGAGTGATTTCCCGATGCGCCCGCTAGGGGTGCATCTGTGCTATCCTCATCATCGTCTGGGATTGAAGGCAAGGGCTCCTTCCCATCATGATCAAACTCCTCCGCCGAGGATATGCTCTCTTGAGGCGAGGACTTAGATTTTGCATTGCTTCGGCTGGATTTTGAGGTTGTGGGCTCAGGGTACACACAATCTCGATTTCCCTTCCGACATCCTGCAAAGCGGATGCAGTTAGCAGTGCAGTAAAAGAGCATATAGACGGCAATACCCACTTTCACAGATTGGATGGGCCTCGTCACACTTTTAGCTGTCATGTCAGCCTGATATCACCATTCCAATAGTAGAAATAAATGTACCTTGACCCTCCTGTTCCTGCAGGTATAACAACCACTTCGAGTCCTTCGGTGCTTCACATGCTCTCCACCAGTTACAGTCCTCCGCCTTGCCCGCGCGGAGCCTTGGGCCGGTGCTATAGCTCGAGGATCCTCCTCATAGTCGAGATAGCTGTGATGAAGCTGCTCGTTGGAAAGTGGCTGCATAGGCCGAAGAGTACGGATATAGCCCTCCGGATCAATCACCGGTGGACCAATGTTGGGATCATAGTACCCAGGCAGCTGAGGATTTTGTTGGTAATATCCAGACATGTTTGTTGAAGGGGAGAAGACGAGGCGCTGAGCTTTGTGAAGTGATAGCAACGCCGCAATGTGACGAACGTCATCCGCGCCGGAATGCTTAGTTAGGAAAGAAAAAGGGACAATCGCAAGTGTTTAGAAGGGGAAAGGCAAGAAGGCTTTGGAAAGTCTAAGATATGATGGCGAACAAAGGAGCCTCGAGTCCTGCGGTGATCATCAACAAGCCCCTGCTAGGAGTGAGAACGGACGACTCGGCGATTTTACAACCCGGCACGAAAAGGCTTGGAATAGCGACGAGATGAGAGATGGTGGTTCAGGCGTCGCGCGCGCAGAATACAAGAAAGGCTTGGAAGGCCACTGGAGGGTAGTCTGAAACTGGCCGTGTGGTGCTTCTAGCGTTATGAGGTACACAGCAGCCGCAAGCAGTGCCTGAGCTCCTGCCTGTGACAGAGTTCTGCGCGGGGATGCAGAAGGGAGCTTTGCGTGATGCGGCCAGGGTGGACAGAACAAAAGTGGCCAGCGATGGAGTGTGATTCGAGCCGGACGTTTCCGTTTCCGCGCACAGCTTCTTCTAGATCCCTGACGCACGTCTTAATGGCCGTGATATAATTCTCCCGTGGCCGTTCGCGCCCTCTCGGCCCGGCAGGGCCAGTGGTGGCCGGGCAGTGGCCCAGTGGTGAGCGGCTTATCGAGGAAGGCGGCGCTGGGGTGGGAGAGCCTAAGGCTGCTCTGGGTACGCTGCGTCGCTCCAGATTGCCTTTTGTGTGCCGGTCTGCCACCATTCTGCCACCAGCCTGCCCCCAGTCTGCCACAATCCCGGGCGCTGATCCCAGCTTGCCAGCGTTCTGAGAAGCACGGCGGGCGCGGTCAACAAGGGGCGACGTCAGGAATGCCAGGAGGTTACTAGGTAGGAGGGTGCCCAGATACCAAATGGGAAAATCTCCAGCGCAGGCGGCCAAGAACATAGCTCTCGGCCATCGTCGCTGGGAGACAGTGGAGAGGGGCGGAGACGTAGGAGCGCAGGAGCAGACCAAAGGTCGATGCTTCAAGCCTAATGATGCTTGATACTTGATACGGCGGCCAGCTAGTGCGTGCGTCAGCGCCATCACGCACACGGTGCCGCCTCGTTGTCCCTTACTCAAAGACCCATCCCAAGGCGGTGCTGGTTTCTGCTTCTGCTGCTTGGTGCTGCTTGGTCTTTGATATAGGGCGTAATTTCATAACGCTCAGTCGCTTCTGATGCTGCTCAAACAGGCGAAATCCCCATGCACCCGCAATGCTAACCCTTCCTAGCACTCTCAATCTGTCCACCACCCCCCATTGGGCGTGGATTTTCTAGAAAATTCATTCGCTGACACTAGCTGTATGTCCCAAATTATCCAGCCAGCCGCAAAGAGCCATGATATTGGGCCACTGCTGCAGCTCGACAGCCCCTCTGCGGCCACTCCACCATTGGCATTGCGTGATGGCCTCAGCCTTGATGCTGCTCTAGCTCTCCTAGCCTCGCCGTCCCTTGAGATCCCGACAGTCTGGGAACTGCTGATTACTGAATCGAAGCCCAGAAATAATGACACAGCATTGGACAACATGGCCCAGAGATGTAGTATGGGTGGCCCACCTAAAAAGATACTCATCTGAGGCTCGTATTCATACATCTCACAAAAAACACATGGCATGAAGTCACTGCGCCAATCGCACCTTGTATTGTTGTACCTATTGTTTGAGAAGCAGGCGCTGTCTAACGATACACTGCGTGCGGACTAGTTTAGAGCCGCATCTGTATCAAGCGGGGCCCTTCAGCTGTCACTCTCGCGGGCATCGCAGCTGTCTGTCACCCCAGGAAAGGTACTTCTGTAGTCCGCCGACGCCTCAGCGCTCATGGAAGGCTTTAGTGTGCTGACCTGTACGTCATGCTGGTCCACGGCTCGTGGTAGGGTGGTACTCAATCCAGGGCGGGCAGTCGGGGCGTTAGATGGGGGTCCCCTCAGAGCACGTTCAGCAATGCCTCTGGTATCTCTGCATGAGGCTGGTTGGACGGTGTGAATGGTTCCCCAGCACACCGCGGATGATGTGACTGGGTTTCGCCGGTGCATGAAGTGAGGAGCAGCAGCCCGCCGCTGGTTGCTGCTGGTTGCTGCTGTGGGGTCGCAAGAAACTTGACTCTTCTTGGCGCAACTAGTATTGCATGCAGGCGGCAGAACACACTACCCGTTCCTTTGGATGGCTCCACGTGAGGGACAGGCTTCTTCCCTGCTAGCTGCTTTTTTGCGCAGATCGAGCTCGTTGTCGGAGAACCGCCGAGGCTCAGGTTAGCCCTCCTGCTGGGCTTCATCGCTGGGGAGCGGTTATCAGATCCCGCCTCTGTCCTGAGGGTTGCCCTCGAATCTCGCTCCCCGCGCCGTGTCTATCACTCGACCACAGACGCAGGAGTGCGGGACGGGAAGCAATTTTCGGACCTGCCGACGCAGTAGTGAACAACTTTAACTGTATGTATGTGTCCACCGGCGCTTGGGCCGTCAATTTGGACAAGAGTCAGGGCCAGAGCATGGGCTCCTAGCTAACGGAGAAAAGAAAATTCTCCCCACGAAGTACGTCCATTCCAGAAAGGACAGACTCAGACTGCCAAACATAGAAGTGATAGATATCTTCGTGTTTAACGCCTCGTTGAGTTGCAGCGGCAGGGTCCCTCCCAAAAGCCACCGCCAGTCTCTCGGGATTCGTCAAAACCGGGCTCTTGTGCATATCCTTAAACTGGTTAATTCCTGGAATTTCCAGATATTGCTCTCGTATAGCCATCGGTGTACGATTGCGGAGATGGCTTTCCTATGCGTAAGCGCCGAGTCTTGCGCTGATTGGGTGTTGTCCAGGAACCAATAGAGCTTTGGCTGGATTAAGGACTGCCCACGACTCCATGCAATGCAAATGTCAATATTATTCGGATTACACTGACGCGTCGTTCTTGACTATGCCTCGGGATGCCTTGTGATGGCAACTTCAGTCCAGGTAGCTTCTGGAAAAGTCTCCAAATTGAATGAAAGACCATTTTAATCATTGTGAAATTTGTCCACATCTGGTTCATCTGCCCGCTTCCGAGCCCGAAGCCTTACCGTTAGAAGAAAGCCACACGGACCCGGCCAAGAAACTAGGGGGAAAGGAGGGGAAAACCCTATTAGTGGTGATAACGGCGAATATTCTGGACGCACTTTTGTTTGCAACATCGCAAAATTGGCAAAATCCGCAGCGACTTTCTTCACCGCTCAAAAACTCCTGCTACCCTGATATGCGAGGCCACAACGCAGCCATCATTAACAAGACTCTACTCCGTCAAATCCATGTACACCCAACCCAGATTGGGGAGAAAAGTCATGAATATCATCCACCATGGACCCCAAAAATAGCCTGTAGTTCCGTCTGCTCCTAACCTTCGCCAGAACCGCAATAAAAAATCCCCAATACCAAATCCCAAAGCTGTGCAAATTTCCTGTGGGGCCTCACTGCAACCCCAAGCCTATAACGCCATGCGCTTCGTAAAATGAAATGAGAGGAATAGGGAGTGGACGTGATTCCCTTGTAGCTACTATCATCCCAAAGTGCTGCCAATAGGTGCGACACGGTAAAATCCGCTGCAAAATTCAATTACATGAAGAAAACTGCGCGCCAGAACGCTTCCGAGAGCAAAACGCGCAAAGGGGAAGCCCCGATGATTGAAATGAGTGTCGACTTGAGCAATATGGAACGTAAATGGCCAGAGCTGATCGAATCATTGCGCAAGACAGAATGGTTTTGTTTTTGTAGGATATTAGACTACTGTTGAGGGTCTGGCCGAGTTTGTAACGTCGAAGCATGATCGTCACGTTCAGTCGATTTCTCATCGACACCTTGTCCTCTACACAGAGGGCAGGAGTTGCGGCCAGTTGTTAACCACTATGACAGGAATAATTAGCATTTCAGGGTTGAGCTTGATCCAGGGATGGGGAAATATACCTGGTCAATACATTCCCTATGGAACAGATGTCCGCACTTTACCAGGTTTCTCGCCTCTTCATCTTCCTCAAAGTCACATAGGCAAACGAGGCAGCGTGCCCCAGGTGAGATACCAATGGTGTCGGCGCCGTCTATGGCCTCGGCGAACAAGTTTCCTGTAGAGCCACGAATCCTGTAAAGACCAGGAGCAGCCGCAACATCTGCTTCACTAGCAACGGGTGGCTTTGCGGGGCCAAGTAGAGCTGACAAGAGAAGCATGTCCTCATACGTTGGTGAATCAGTAAACAAACTCGGTGTGGCCAGTATTGGATGATTCTCAGGATAGCTTCCACCAAGCACATAGATGATCCAGCTTCTTGCACCTTCACCTGGGGTATGATCTGGTTCGACAACACCGTTTCTCCTGGAAGCACCAGATCCAAATCTAGTGAAGTCTGATTCGCTCAATCTACGTTGACGTGCAGTACGTTGTTGAGATTGAGGCTCTTCTGTGGTTGCTTCTAACCCAGATCCAGTGGTCCTACGCACGAAACTCTCCCTTCGAGAAGGAGTGGTAGATTGGATGGCTGGGGATGGGGATGGGGATGGTGCTGAGAATGTAGGAGTCGTAGTACCGGAGGAAACCGCAGAGAGCCCGGAGCTGGCGGGAGTTGAAGGCGGCGGAAGTGGACCAGATGGGGAATCTGCAAAGGTAGACCATGGACGTGGACGTTCGGGAGATCGATGATGCCGTTGGCTATCATAGTTGGCAGGGAAAGGATTCATGCCTCCCATGGAAGCACGGCGTCTGTGGCTAAACCGGGTCCCGTTTTGTGGCTGTCGTAAAATTCCGTCAATTGTGCTCTCCCCAGGAGAGGCTAGAGGCGTGGGGAAACTTGAAAGGGCGTCAAGGAAAGGGGGGATGTTGTCATCCTGAGGGGAGCCGTTGCCCGGATTGATTGATCGAATGCCAACAATTATGATAGGAACCATGCGTCCGTCTGTACCTTCCTCATCACCACTTTGACCATCTGAAGATCCGGCGCCGCTGCCGCGGCTACTAGATGATCTTAGCGGTCCTTCACTCCTACGATTGGTGTTCGAAGATCCAAATCGAAACATTCTGAAGAAATTCAATGGAGTAGGATTTCCAGTCATGTCCGATCCATCATCGGCATCATTGCCGCTCTGTCTCAGTGCTGAGGCAATTCTGCCGTTTTGGAGAGCTTGAAGAAAGCTATCAAATGTTCCATCCTCACCGTCACCTGCCACACTTCGTGCTTCCGAAACTGCTCTGTGATCGTCACCCATCAACGAAGCGGCTGTTGCAGCGGCGGCCACGGAAAGAAGGCGTGAAAGCATTGCCGCTTGGTCTTCATCGCGCCTCAGAGGAGACCGTCGTCGTCGTAAGGAACTTGTCATATTCCGTATCCCTCTATCAGGTCTCAACGAAGAGATTCTATCTGACATTGATGCTGAGCGAGTGTTATCACGCCTCGGGGTCAGTCTCGGAGTTACATCGATGTTGGGATTTGGTAGGTCGTCGAAGTTCAGGTCCAATTCTGGCACCTGGAGACGGGGGAGAAGGTAACCACGTCCGTCACTGGCTGCATGCCTTGGTGTTGGACGTGAAATGGGCGAAGATGAAGTAGTGGGAGGGGACCTGTAGCCAGATTCATCTCGTGATCGACTGAGGGCACCACGATGCAGGAAGTTTGGGATGGAAGCGGAGAGAGTGGAACGAGCCCTATTAATCCTAGAGCGTCGTCGGGTTAGATTAATAGTAGAACCAGATGAGCCAGCATCTGAAATAGCGGTTGACAGCCTGCTGAAGGGACTGAAGCGCTGGGTTCCAGAGCGTGATGAAGTAGGAGGCTGAAGGTCGAGCGCTGACCGGTCATTAGGCGCTGGCGTCTCTGGTATGAACCATGAGGCGGGGCGACCTCTTCGAGTCCCAGGACGGTCAGTCGCACCTCTGGAGTTGGCTTGACCCATCTCTCGAGGAACGACGCGAGTTGTGGAGAGATGAAGGTTGGGAGGGAGAAGGTGAAGAAAGGCTTGGAACGTTGGGCTGATGTCGATGGGCTTGCGGGTGATATGACTGGACGGCTTGGCAAGCCGATCGTCGCAAGGCGAAGAAGCAAGAAACAACGTGACGCCAGCAAAATCAACATTCAGCTCACCAGGGCATTGTTGTGACCGCCAGCACTTTTCCAGCCCACATCGTCGCTTACGGCCTTTCGCTTTCCTGCCCATATCCATGAACTACATAAAGAGACGGATAACATGAACTGAGGCTGGTACAGCCACTCCCTTGCCGCCCTCTGATTATCCAGCCCGTGTTCAAACATGCAGTATTTTGTTGCTCCCCTCAATCCTGGCCAGCAAGCAACATACTCGCTCCGCGCCGGCCAATATAAGAAAGCGAGAAAACGGAAACGCGACGAAGAAGATGAGCCCCCAATTTCCCCCAAAGATGACGTTCAAAGCACGGGTGAAACCTCAAACACACAATCACAGCGCTCGTCCTTTGCCTCATTGACGGCCGCAGAAGCCGCCCAGCGTCGCATCGCAGGTCTATTGCCTGAAGATGAGCTTGAAATTCCTCCTGCTCCATTCCCGCACACACCAGCGTCTTCTTCAAAGGAGAAGCAAACCCCAACGCACGTGCAAAAAGAGCTGGCAGATTTGCACCCACCACTGTATGCTGCCGCTAACGCCGTGTCCAGCGCTGAATTGTTAGGTGGTAGCAGTAGCAAAAAGGAGAACTTGAAGCAGACTCATCTTAATGTGCTCACTACTATCCTTCATCACTGCTTACTTGAAGGAGATTACGACCGTGCTGGCAGGGCATGGGGTATGATCTTGCGGTCCCAGATCGCCGGCAAGCCAGCCGATATTAGAGCCCACGGCCGATGGGGGATCGGAGCGGAAATATTGCTTCGTCGCAACTCTAAACAACAAACGCGCCAAAGCCAAAAGTCTCGAGGAAATTCACGAGAATCGGACAATGATGAGTCTCCTATTACCCATGAAGACACTTTCAGTGAGGAAGGATTTAGATTAGCTAGGGATTACTACGAGCGGTTGATACTGCAACATCCGAGACGCAAGGTGCACCCACATTCAATTGACGAGGCAATATTTTATCCCGCCATGTTTTCGCTATGGATCTACGAAGTATCGGAAGGGAGTAAGCGCACTCATGAGCGGCTGGGCGGAAGCACCCGTCGGTCTAAGTCATCTGGAGATAATTCATCCGATGATGACTCCGATTTGGACTCTAGAAATGTACGGAGTCCTACAAGGACTCGCACTACAATTGCATATGAAATGATGCAAATTAAGAACGAGGAGTTAAGAAGAGCAAGGGAAATAGCCGAACGTCTTGACCACCTACTTGTTTCGCCCCCATTCGACAAACACCCTGACCTTTTGCAGCTAAGGGGCATGGTTGGGCTTTGGATTGGTGACTTGATCGTTAAAGATGTCCCATTGCAGCAGGCAAGAGAAGGCTGGGGTACTGATACATCACGTGAAGATGATGAACAGGACGGAAATATTGCAGATTCGGTTTCTCGGCTCGAAGCGCGGAAGAGCATCGCAGATAAACGAGCGGAACTGGAAAAAGCGCAGGATTTTTTCCGCCGTGCTAGGGCGAACGGAGGACGTCTTCGGGAAGGGATTAACCGCCTCGGCAGTGAAGCTGACACCCGAAAACACCACCAAGATGTAATATGGCCATAGCTTCAGTGAAGAAACCCCTTTGCTCTGGAATTCTAGGCATTCCAAGATTGAGAGCTCATTTGTTGCATCTCCTTGACCAGCATCCAGAGCCAGGTCAGCTTCTATGCACCTTCTCCCAATCGGAACTTGAATGCAAATTCATCCTGGAATACTCGCAATGAACCCTGTCTCTTTCCTCGATGCAAGAGCCTTATTCGAGTAGGTCCCAGTAGCACACCATTGGGCCTACCAGCATATATCCCCACACAACACTTATGCAAAGAACTTCGGCAACTTATCGCATTCTACTTCTTTAAACCCCGACCACCCCCTCGTCATATATGGTCCTTCAACATCCCGCGCGATCCCTGGGTACATCCAGATGCTAAGGGCCTTTTATATTAACTGTACTGTTGATCACAGCGGTTTCAACATCGACAACGTACATAGTGCAAGACCCATCTTTGCAGCCGAAATGACACAGAGCGGAACGACATACCCAAAGACATGGACGCGTAAGACATTCTCTGACAAAAGGTAGAGTTGGCAGTACACTCAAACTTGCCCAGAACGTCACTGCTACAAACAATATATGTATTGACAGGCCCGTGAGCCTAGAACCTATGTGATATCGATAACCTTCAAAATCCAACGAAAGCCATGTACGGAGGTGCGTTTCAAAAGTCTTCGCCGCCCCTTATTAGGCGGTCTTATGGGCGGTAGCCGCCCTAAGGTTGGTAGGGCAACGGGCTGGAAGCCGCCCAATGGCGCCTAAGGTCCCCCAGAACCGGCTTAGAATGCGCCCAATTTTCGGCTATATGCGGGCTCTTTAGGCTTAACCTAGGCAGGGCCGGCAAAGACTTTTGAAACGCAGCTCCGTAATTCTTCAGTAGTTATCTCAACGCACTATGCATGCTACTACTATCTTTTCCTGAGGCACCCCATGCCGATATGACCTAGCCGAAACAACGTCTCTCCATCTTCAATATACAGTGTAACGTGGTTTGGTGAACTTCGTACGGCGACGGAAGCAGCGTTGTCTTTACATCCTTTGAACCTACTATAGGTTCATGCAGCTTATGCCCCACTATTGGGCCTTCCGACCCTTCAGCTCGCTTATAATCTAAACTAGGCAGTGTAACTATTCTTAGTATCTACACTGAATTGTTACCCGAAAGGTGTCTCGCGCATTGGGATTGTCATGTGAAACAATGCATGATGATCGGAAGTTAACGTACGGAACTAGAGTTGGGATCTAAGTGTCATCGTTCTAGATCCAGAGCAGGTCAGGTGTCTCCAGGGCCTGAGAGATTTTACTGCCCTAGGCTCAATTACTGCCGGTGGGGAGAGACATTATCCAAGATGAAAATCTAGGATTCGCTCGAGTTATCTTGTTTGCCTGAAACAATAAAATCGGCTAGTCAAAAAACTCGGTTCAGAAAATAACGTGCGCCCCAATTAAATAAGGTGCATGTATAGGCGGTAAGTTATTCTGCCGCACTACCAGTCTTTAAATAAGGAAGAGGACTAAACGGAGGTAGTATTTCGGGCTCTGGCGGTGGCCTTTTTGCCACCCGATTTTTGGGAACAATATATTGAGTAGGCTGCACAAGATCTATACTAGCGTCTATATATTACTTGGCAGTGTCCACCTCAGCAACGCACAATGCTGAGACCTCCTGCAATATTCGCGAATATTAAACGCAGTTACTACGTGGCTAATTCACTTTTTAATATCATTAAACTCATTAGTATTTATTATTTATTTATTTAAGAATTATTTTATAACCGCTTATGATTAACTGGGATATCTGTACGCGTATGCAATCCTAACGAGTAAACCTATCTGGATAATCTACCTTAACTATACCATTGTCTACAACCGTTACACCCTCCTCTATTAGTCCTATAATGCCGTCTAAAGCTAATATACACGCTACTGCCGTAAAAGAGCGTAAAATTACTAAAGAGTAAAGGGAATAAGCCCGAGATAAAAGGGAGATTTAGAAGTATAAGGAAAAGCGTAAAGCCCGTCTAGTGGAGGAGACTCGCTAGTATAAATACCACTAGGCCTAAATAGCTTAATTATAGTTAGGCTTAGCCGCTTTAGCCTTATAAGCTACTGTAACAGCTATTATAGCTAATAACCTTAGTAAGCCTCTCCCTTCTAGTATAAAGTTACTTAAACTCCGCCTTCCTAGCGTTATAAAAAGGGATTACCTAGATATTTTTAAGGGCACCTTTAATCTAGTAAACCTTGCCTACCTTTAAGTCTATACTGCTTAGATTAAGATCGCTAATAAGATATAGATTAAGAACGGTACTCTAGTTATAAGGAAGGCAAAGGTAAATAGGAAGCTATTTATAGAGAAAGGCGTCTAGTTTAAAGGCTTTATAAACTATATAGTTATTACTAGCACCCTCTATATATGCCCGCCAGACCTTATTACTAGTATATTTTTCTAGATAAATATAATTTATATCTTATTAACCTAGTATATCTAGGTAAGTTATATACTTAATCTAGCACTTAACTATTATACCTTTATAATAACTAATAGCTAACTAGAGCCCATTAATTAGTAAATGCTAGCCTAGTATACAGCGCTATACCTTATAATGTCTAGTACTATCGGCTTTACTACCTTAAAGAGACCTAGGTTAGATATATCCTATACCTTAAATACCTGCCGTAGGTTTAATACTAGAAGCTATAATAATATACCTTATAAATACCCGTATAAGTACTTAAAGTGTAAAAAAGACTACGCCGTATTATCTAAATCTTGCGCCTAGAAATAGCAAGGCGAACCTTATAAAGTAGGGTCTAGCCTAACTATAATACTAACTTTAATTATACGCCTAGGACCTATATTAGGAAATTTTTTTTTTAGCTCGTTGTTGCGGTTTGCAGCAATTTGCGGCAATTTACTGCAAACTGTACGGTTATAGTGGTTGTATATAGTCCTGTGCAGTTTACGGTGGTTTGCAGCAACCCGCACAAAGCCTATATTTTTTACGGTAGTTTGCAGCAACTTGCGTAAAGCCTATATTTTTTACGGTAATCCGCGCGAAGCCTGTACGTAGCCCTTGCATTTCGCACATTTCGCACATTTTATACGTTTTGTACGTTTTACACGTTTTATACATTTCGTACGTTTCATACGTTTTACACATTTTGTACGTTTTGCACATTTTATACGTTTTATATATTTTATATGTTTCCTATAGATTGCTATAATATACTTTTAAATATATTTATATTATAACTATATAAAATATAGAGCTATTTACTTAGAGTCTTTAAATTGTTAATTGGCCTAGTACCTACCTGCCTACCTACCTACCTGCCTGCCTGCCTGCCTACCTACCTACCTATCTATCTATCTGTCTGTCTATCTATACCTACCTATCTATACCTACCTATCTATACCTACTATCTGTACCTACCTATCTATACCTACTGTCTGTACCTACCTATTTATGCCTACTGTCTATACCTACCTATCTATACCTACCGTCTGTACCTATTTATCTATACTACCTCTAAACGGTAGTTATCTAGGGTACCTCCATAAAAGGGCTTAATTCGATTTGATTCAGTAATAGACTAATAATAATGCTCTGGTTTGATTCGACCAATTAAATTATTTAGTGTTTGCTGGCTGGGTCGTTTAAACGGTTGGCGGTTGTCTAGCTCTAGCGACGGTCATCTAGCTCTGACGACAGTCGTCTAGCTCTAGCGACGATTATCTAGCTCTAGTGACGATCGTCTAGCTCTAGCGACGGTTGTCTGGCTCTTGCAATAATTGTCTAGCTCTAGTGACGGTTGTCTGGATAACGACGGTCGTCTAGCTCTGGCAACAGTCGTCTAGCTCTGACGACGGTTGTCTGGCTCTGGCGACGGTCGTCTAGCTCTGATGACAGTCGTCTAGCTCTAGCAATGATCGTCTAGCTCTAGCGACGGTCGTCTAGCTCTTGCGATAATTGTCTAGCTCTGGTGACGGTCGTCTAGATAACGACGGTCGTCTAGCTTTGACGACGGTCGTCTGGCTCTGGCAACGGTCGTCTAGCTTTAATAATAGTCGTCTAGCTCTAGCGACGATTGTCTAGCTCTGGCGACAGTCATCTAGCTCTTACAACGATCGTCTAGCTCTAGTAACGGTCGTCTAAATGACGACGGTTATCTAGCTCTAGCGATGGTTGTCTGGCTCTTGCAATGGTTGTTTAGCTCTGGCGATGGTTGTCTAGCTCTAGGGACGATCGTCTGGTTCTAGTGACGGTTATCTGGTTTTAGCGACGGTTGTCTGCTAGCTATAGTTCTGGTGCCTCTCTAGGTAGGGAGGATATAAGGAAGGAAGGGTAAAAAATAAGGTGGCTACCTATATATAGAGGCTATTAGGAATATAGCGGGGACTTAAAGTAATATATGTTATGCGGAGCTTCGTGTAGAGCCTCTATATATAAAGCTTCGCGTAAAGCCTTATATAGAGCCTTTATACGTAGAGCTTTGCGTAGAGTTTTGTATAGAGCTTTATATAGAGCTTTATATAGAGCTTTATGCAAAGCTTCGTGCAGAGTCTTAGTAGAGCTTTGTATAGAGCTTTGTATAGAGCTTCGTGTAAAGCTTCGTATAGGACTTTATATAGAGCTTTGTATAGAGCTTCGTGTAGAGCTTCTATACGCAAAGCTTTGTATAGAGCCTCTATACGCAGAGCTTTATACAAAGCTTTGTGTAGAACTTTATGCAGAGCTTTATGTAGAGCTTTATATAGAGCTTTATGCAGAGCCTCTATACGCAGAGCTTTGTATAGAGCTTTGTGTAGAACTTTGTGCAGAACCTTATATAGAGCTTTATATAGAGCTTTGTATAAAGCCTCGTATAGAGCTTTATATAGAGCCTCGTGCAGAGCTTTATATAAAGCCTCTGTACGCAGAGCTTCGTATAGAGCTTT
>Ga0307515_10005249_pt1 | contig 26329 bp, 12 predicted proteins | sample 17_EM_MG_FD_194513 | JGI IMG/M metagenome (GOLD analysis project Ga0307515, IMG submission 194513) | Populus trichocarpa ectomycorrhiza microbial communities from riparian zone in the Pacific Northwest, United States - 17_EM | ecosystem: Host-associated > Plants > Roots > Unclassified | place... | reverse complement strand
GGAGACCTATATAGTCGCTATAGTAATATTATTTATTATTAAGGATATAAGTATCTCTTAGAGTAATCAGTTTCTAGGACCTTTTACTATATTATTTTAAATGCCGCTATAAGCAACTATATTATCTATATAGATATAAAGAGACCCATACCACTAGACTAATAACTACCTTCTAAATGCCTCTGTAATAGTATATATCTCTTTTAGGTTAATATAGTTATCCGCCTGGTCTAATAGGGGGTAATAGCTAAAGGCCTAGGCTTAGGGTAGGGAAGCCACGTAATTAGGCTAGTAGCCGTTCTCTCTACTAAAGTAGAAGCCTCTATAGCCTTTAAGCAATAAGGCGTTGGTAAATAAGTAAAACTATAGCCTCTCCTTGTTATTAAAGAATAGTATACCGTTACTTAATATAAGAACTTTAAGCTAAAGGTTAAGGTCTTCTTTAAGCTCTAGGGGGAGGCGCTAGGGTATATATCTTAATAACCTAGTAGGCCATTTTATTATAAAGTCCTATAAGGAGCGAGAGTACAAGCGCCTAAGGCGGATAACTCTTGCACACTACGCTAGGCGGCCCGCTAGTTATTAGGCTTGCTATAATAATAGCCAGCCCTTTTAGAGGGCTTTAGTTACCTAATTAATAGCTTTCTATTACTTAACTAGTAAGAGTCTTAACTCTATTACTACGGTATTAATAGTATAACCTAGTACTTTAGCCTCTGTACCTTTAATATTCTTAGTATTATTTTAGGGTACCCCTAGCTAGTTAGTAACCAAGAGGTATACCTCCCTTAGTAATAGCAGCATAGTTAGATACTTAACCACAAATATAAAGTCGTTAAGGTAGTGCTTAATAGCAGAGTTGATTTATTATACTAGGATCTAGTAAAGACCTTTAGTAAATAGGTTAAAGAGAAATGGGGCTGTTCGTAAGCTAAATAGCAGACAGTATTTAACGTAAGTAACTCCCTTTTAGATAAAGCTGAGTAGGTAATACAACCGCACTGAGACGGGCACGATCTGGAAGGCATCTTTAATATCTCGTTTAACCAGGTAGTAGCCCCTACTAGCTATAATTACGTATGCTAGTATAGTCTCTACCTAGGTATAGTGTAGTGTTGCCTAGGCTAGGTCGATTAAGTCATTAACTAAGGAGCCCTTAGGTAAAGAGAGGTCGTGGATATAGCGGAAGCTGCCGTTTACTTTAGGTACTAGGCCTAGGGGTAAGGTAACTATAGAGTTAGTAGTCTATATACGGCCTAAGGCTAGATTAGTAACAATCTTTTTAGAGATAAGGTCTTCGTTATCGCGTAAGGAAAGGTAATTTTTATAGATACTAGATAGTATAGGTGCCAAGGGACCTATCTCCATCCTGTAGGTAAGGATGCCTTATAAAATTGCTAGGAGATTTCTAGGGTACCCTCAAAGGAGCGTGCTCCAAGCGAGAGGCCTTAGGGGTAATAGTAAGTTGGCTAAAAAGGTCGTTTATAAGTAAGTTTTAAAAAGAGGTACTAAATTAGGCCTACCTTAGAGCCTTAGCGCCTGTAGTAGGTTTAACTAGATAGTTAAACCTAGGAAGATGTCTTTATCTACTATTAAATCTTAGGTCTAACTGCTTATAGCGGTAAGCTACCTAGGGTATAACTTTAATAGGTGGTCTTTGTCGCATTTAAAGTATATATAGCGGTAATAATACGGATCTTCTCTATAAGCCTACTAGTTGTTCTAGCTGTAATAGGGCTTATTAGAGGTAGGGGGAGGGGAGGTATTTTTTTGTAATCTCTTTAATGCCATACCACGGACTTTAAGCCCTTGGCTCTATACCTTTATATTAGCCGCCCGGCAGTATAGGGCCTTAAACTAGGTAGGCATGTCCTAGTTACTAGGCTTAAGCTAATTACAATCCATAACGTACCTATAGTAGTTAAGTGCGAGGTCTAGGATAGAAGTCCAGTTATAGGTTGCGGAGTAGTTGCGGATCTTATTTATCTAGAGCAACATCCTTATATGGAGGTTGGTTGGGCATATATAGAGAGTGCTTATAATTACTACGTAGTTTATAAACCCAGTAAACTAGACCTCCTTATTCTTGTAAACCTTGCGGCTAATTATAGGTCTCTTTAAAACAAACTTTCCGTTTTTAATAGTAGCTATATTAGAGAGGTCTGGGCGGCCAGAGTGTACCCGTAGATGTGCTAGATTCTCTAGGCGGAAGGATCCTTTCTATATATTGTAGAGGTCTCTTCTAGCTAGGCTAGGGAGGTTAAGCTTAAGCGTGCCTAAGCCTTCTAGTAGGTTATAGAACTTACCTAGTTTATCCGCCTTAGTGGTAGAGGGGTGCTCTAGTAGAGCAGGCTGCTTTAGAGCGGCTAGCCTTGCCTAGTAAAACTCCTCTTCCTATTCCGTCTTTCAGATCTGTACCTGTTCCTCCTATTCCGTCTTTTAAATCTGTGCTTGTTCCTCCTACTCCCTCTTTTAAATCTCTAGGTTATAGAGTTGTTGGGCCCTCTTATCTTATTTCCTAGCTCTTTCTTCTTCTAAAGATGAAACCATAGTATATTTGGTAGATAGGATGGTAGTGAATAAGGAGGTAGATAATAGGGCGGTCAAGCGAGGAGTTTTCGAGCGGGTGCTATTGGCTAGAAAGTCGGTCATAGGCCTTAATATAGGCCACTAAGAACACTAATCGTAAGCAATTTATAATAAAAAGAACAACCTATTAGGTGCAGTTGCAAGCGATGATGTTGTTGACCGTGTTAAACATCTAGTTGAATACCTAAGTTGCAGGGTTTTCGGCCAAGCAATGTATAGACACGTGATATTAAAAAAGTACTTTTTAAACTTTATTTTTAATGTAGATATTTTATTTTATTTTATAGTTTTATTATATAATATTACAATAATAGTATTTAATAGCCGCTATAGCAGCAGTATACGCCCACCAATTACCTAATAAAGAAATAACCACTTCCAATTAAATCTATAGTATATTATGCCCTAAAACTAATACACGCATCTTAGCCGGAAAGCCTGCGTAATATAGAAGGGTTACAGCAAACTTAATAGGGGGCCAATATATGGAAAAACGCGATACCATAATAAACCTAATAGGGGGCGACCTAACTACAATAACTAAAGGACAACGACCAAAAATGGTAGAAACTTATAGACATCCTAAAAGACATTAAGGAAGATCTAGGGAAGGGAGAGGACGAACACCTACGCGTAGGGGTAGCGTATACGGCTTAATAGGCAGGATAAATCGCTTAGGAACTTTAGATAAGATATAATAGGAACCAAAATGCCGTAAAGAACAGGCTTAGGCGCATTAAGGAGGCTATAAAATTATGGAAAACTCTAATAACGTATATAACAAAACCCTTATAGGCTAACATTACCGCTAGCGCCCTACTGGCGCCTCTCTAGCGCCTACCTAGTGTAGCACCTATAAGGTCTATAGTTAGGATCTATATACTAGAAGCAGCAGAAATAGAGCTAGAATAGCTCCTTACGTTAATTAGAGTATATATACTAAAAGCGGTAGCAGTAAAGGTCCTATATAGCGGTAACGTAGAGGTTACTCTTCCTAGCCAATAGGTAAAGGACTAGGCCATTACCTAGGGAGATACCCCTAAGTATAAGATCCTCCGCTAGGACTACCCAGTTAAAGTAATTAGAGTACCCCTTACTATATAAGTAGAAAGCGGGTAAGGCGCTATAAACTTATAACTTATTTAAAGGATTACAGAGGCCACTAAAAAACTAGTCCTAGGAATTATAATATCTAAAGTTACGTGGCTCTATAAAGTGCGCTTATTATATATAGGGGTATCGCCAGGGTACTAGAGGGTTAAGACACGCGGTACCCTAATAATCCACCTACTAACCCAAGAGATGTAGGCGGTAGTAGCCTATAAAGAAGTTGTTATAAATAGCCTCTAGTATAAAGCCTGGCTATACCACTATATAACCCAAGTTTATTAGTGCTTTAAATACTAGTAATAGGGCTATACTTAAAGCGTATACGGGAGACAGAAAAGGTGTGGGCGGTATGCCGACATATATAAGATAAAGGACTACTCTAAGGAAAAGGGTAAGAGATGCGTAAACTGCGGTAAAGATTATAAATTATGGTAAAAGACGGCATATAAGACCTTCTAGGTATACCTAGAATCTACTAGGATAAGGCAAGCCTAATTATACTAGGTTATAGCTATAATACGAGGAAATATATATAAGAAGAAGGAGCTAAGCGCAATGGGTAACGGTGGCTAGATAGTTATATAAAGAAAGAGATCTAGAGTACCTACCCTAATGGGGGTACCCTCCGCCTAACTAGCGGTAAAGCGGAGCGTAGGACGCCTATAAGGCAGTATAAACGCCGCTAGAGACCCATCCTAGTAAAGAATCCTAATTGTAACCACTCTGGACAGGTCGCTATAGAGGCGAAATAAAAATACCTAGGAGTTACTAGACCAACTAATACTATAAAAAGACTAAAAATAGTATAATATAACTGCGGACACTTAAACTACTAAGTAATACGCCCCCTATTCGACAGTCTAGACCTAGAAGAATATTAGATAATAGCCCTATAGGAACTAGTATATAATAAACAAACACGCAAAATATACTAACTAAAAGGATACTACCTCCTATATAAACCGAATCTAGCTACCTGTATATACTTCTTAGTTAGTTAATATATCGACATATAGATATAGAGCTACTATAATATCAGCCCTAATATAGACAAACTATAAATAGCTACCGATAGGGGCCAAATTAGTATAATTAATGTTTATAATCTAGGGGGCAATAACCCCTAAATTGCTATATAGGGTCTACTTTAATAGGCCATTAATATAACGGAAGGCGAGATAATAGTCCTAGGGGACTTTAATGCATACTATACATTATAGGGAGGACCTTAGGCTATAGTTAAAGCACAAGTAACCTACCTACTAAATGAGCTAGAAACGCGGGGGTTTTCCCTTACTACCCTAACTGGCGAACTTACCTAAAAAAAGAGGAACCCTAGAGAGCATAATTAACCTTATATTTATTTAAGAAACACTTATAAACTAACTAGAATTCTACGGACTAGAGGATATATAGGTAATTACCGCAAACTATATACCCATACAGATAGCGCTTAATATTGCCGCACTTACGTAACAAACCCGCCAGAGATATGCCACTAAAAAACTTAACTAGGAAAAGTACACCTAGGAAGTCGCTAATAGACTAGCAGTAACCCCCTAGGTATTACTAAAGGACATCTAAAGAATTATAAGCAACTACTTAGAAGAATACTGCCTAAAAGCCTAGCCTAGCAAATACACCCGCCGCAAATAGTTGCTAGAGGCAGCCCAGCTACTCACGGGCGTAAGAAGGGTGAGGCAATAGTATAGCGTAATAGGAGAAACCCACCACTAACAGAGCCACAAAGCCCTAAAGAATAGGCTTAAGAAGTTACTACGGAAAGAGGGTAGAAATTAGTGGCGCTAATTCCTAAAAGAAATTACCTTAAACCCTATTAAACCATATAATAAGGGACTCTGGCGTATATTAAAGTAAAGTAAATACGTCGCTAAAGAGACACTAGGGGACCTATACTTACCTACACTCCGCTAAATAGAACTAAACTAATATATAAACAATAATAAGGAAAAGATTAAAATACTTATAGAGAGGTTCTTTCTAGGCGTAGGCCAAGCAGACCTATAGGATATTAGTAACTAATCCTACCCCTTACCTATTAAAATAAGCCATATAATATTAGTAAAAGAAATAACGGACGCTATCTAGAAGCTCCCTATAGGTAAAGCGCTAGGGCCTAATAAGATTCTAAACGAGGCAATTAAAGCCGCGGTAGAAGTGGTAGTAATACCACTCGCTAAAGCTATAACTATATACCTCTAGAGAGGCGAACTACCTAAGAGCTTTAAAGTAACAACTACAGTCATCCTATAAAAACTAAAGAAAAAAGACTACTCCCTCCCAGGAAGCTACCGACCAATTACCCTAAAAAATACCCTAGGAAAGCTCCTAGAAAAGATAGTTATAGAATATATATAAGAAGCGGCGGAAGTATAGAAGCTGCTACTGTGGACATAAATAGGCGCAAGAAAGAAACATTTAACCCTCTTAGCCCTCTCCCTAATTACCTTTAACGTTTAAATAGTATAGTAGGCTTACCTAGGATATACCGTATTTATACTAAGCCTAGACCTAAGCGGAGCCTTTAATAACGTATTATATAAGAGACTCCTATAGATCTTAAGAAATAAGGGCCTACTAAATTAGATAATTAAGTTCGTCCAAGCCTTCCTTATAGGGCGTACTACTAAAATCGTAATTAAGGGCTATAAAAGTAAATTAATACTAACACCCACGGGTATCCTATAGGGATCACCTCTATTACTAATCCTATTCCTCTTCTTTATATCCAAACTACTAGAGATATATAATAATAGCTAAAATATAATAGCCTTAGGATTTATTAATAATATAAACCTAATTATATAGGGAAATATAGCAGTAGAAAACTGCACTAGGCTAAACTAGGTGCATAATAGGTGCATTACATAGGCAAAATAATACAGCGCTAAGTTCGCACTAGATAAATACCAGCTTATCCACTTTATAAGGAAAAGAAGGGCAAATAGCGACCTAGCCTTAATAGTAAATATCTAGAGATGCGAAGCAAAACTAGAAGCTACCCTTAAGGTCCTAGGGGTCTGGGTAAACTCTAAACTAAATTGGAGCGAGTATATTATATAGGCGACTTATAGGGGAGCAGCAGCACTATTGGTAGTATCGCGAATTGCCGCCTTAACATAGGGTCCCTCCTTTAAACACATACGCCTACTATACACAGCAGTAGTAAGGCCAATAATGCTATATAGCTCCTAGATTTGGGGCCTAGGACTTAACGGTAAAGTACTAGTAAAGAGCTCCCTAGCGCCCCTAGCTAAGCTATAAAACTAATGCCTATGTAAAACCATAGGGGCATATAAAAAAACACTACACGTAGCTCTAGAATATAAGGCAGCAATCCCACCACTAAACCTATATATCAATATAATCACTATATAAAGAGCAGTTATAGTACATAGCTACCTAGTTAAAGAAAAGATACGCCAAACGCTAAATTATATACAAGGAATGAGATATACACAAGGGGTAAAGGTAAAGGCCCCTTAAAGGGGTAACACGCCTAAACACACTAGCTAGGAAACCCTCTATCTATAAGCAGTAGAGAAAGAAAATAAAATATAAGAACTAATAGCCTACTAGGCGGAGACCTAGCGCTATACTAGTAGAGCACTATAACGGTAATAGAGGTTAGGAGGCTACTAATATAGATAGAGACCCACTACACTAATCGCAAGATGGGTAGATCTCAAATAGAAGTAAAGATAGAAGAAGGTAGTAAAAACATAAGAGGCAACCACATGGAACACCCTATAGTTAATACTAACTCTCCCCCTATATAAAGGACTAACAAAGGCAGAATCTATAGCCGCCTTCCTACTACGGATAGAGGTTCTAGGGCTAAATAGCTATTAAGCGTCCACGTTCTAAATACTACCCCCTAATATATATGCGGATGGCCAACTCAGACAATACGCCATATTCCGTTATTCTGCAGCTACCGCTTAGCAAGGGACTAGCTACTCGCTAGCGTAGGCACAAACAATATTACCTAAATGCTCTCCATAAGTAGGGGCCTATAAGTAGCGGCAAAATGGCTAGTAGGCTAGGGAATCCTCCTACAGTTCCAAACAGTATATAAGATCCAACAGGAGGACACCGAGGAACACGCCCTATTTCAGCCCCTTAGCGACTAAACATCCCCCACCTAGCCGCAGGTGGCACACTGGCGACTCGCCAGATCCTCCTACTACTCCCCCTAGATCTTCTAATATACCTAGGAAGCATAGTATATAAGGCAGACAATAGAAATAAGGACACACTAGCCGGGCGAAGGCGGAGCGCGTAAGACTAGCTAAAAAGAATCACTTAGGTTTTTTCCCTTATAGGACTTTTTCCTATATAGAAAGGTAGTAGCCTGCATGGACCTGAAAAGGGACCGAATCGGGCAATAAATAGAATCAAATAAATAAAATAATAGTATTTAATAACCCATATTTCAAATTTTATAAATTTATATTAAAAGGTTATTAAGTTATAGGTAGTAGAAAATGGTGTATTTGGGCAGATTTTGATGAGGAAAACCGTGCACGAGCTGGTACCGTGCACGAGCCGGCCCAGACGCGTATATTAAGCTGCCTAGAAAGGATTTATATATATAGAACTATAGCGCTATAGCCTAGAGGTTGCATGCGCAGTATTGTACGTAGTATAATACAATGGATTAAAAAAAGGCAGACCACGGATGCGTGTATGACAAGGTGCATGTCAAAGTCGTTGCAGTTTCTTATCGACATGATGCAAGCGATTGCTGAGGTGATGACGGCAACTAGTTTTCCGCCTATTCAGTTCCCGATCCCAATTAACCGCGATAGTTGTTAGCGGCTTGGGGCCCTTTTCCCCTGAAATTTCTTATCACAAAAGTTTCTGGCTGATATTAGATATTGTGCACTCCTGTAACTGTTGAAACATCCTCATATGCATTTGGGAGGAATATATATATTGGTAAACTTGGTAAAACTCTTGTCGTTCAATCCTCGATTCTTCTCTTTACTCTGGCTCTCCTAGGCCTTGGATTCCTGCGTCATTATAACTATTCAACTAGCCACGAGAACTCCGCGATATCGCATCTTGTTCGACGTTAACTTTCCTACTGCCTCCGCGATACCGGTCTCATTCAGTTCGAATTTCTCAATGACAGGAACGATGCCGTGAGAGGCACAGAATTCAAGCATTTCATTGTGCTTTCCCCGAGAAGCCACAAGACTGGAGCGAACATTGTATCCCTCGAAGAACATTTTCCAAGCACTATCATCGTATCCGTGTTAGAAAAGCTTAAATGCCCCTAACTGTGCAAAAGGAGGCCTGAAGAGTACTTACGGAAGTTCCATTTTGGCCTCTGGTGCTGCAAGTGGAACAACCGTCCCAGCACGAGCAACCACTCCCTTTACTAGGAATCTTGATTCAAAACACGTAAGCAATTTTAATTTCCACGCTCATTGGTAGTAAAATGAACTTACTTATCCCAATCTGGATAACGGTTTCCAGTTACAACAAGTGTCTTTACAGGCTTGGTAACCTTCTCAGTTTCACTTAAAAGATAGAACTCTGATGCTCCAAAATTCCGGGCTTCCTGTTCTTTGTCACGGCTCGTACTGAATACCACAACCTCAGCGCCGAGTTTGCGAGCAATCTGAATTGCCAAATGGCCCAGCCCGCCGATGCCGACAATTCCCACGCGCTCAAATGGTTTAACAGTGTCCACAAGCGCATTATACACAGTTGCCCCCGCACACTGCAAAGGTGCAGCATGCTCACTGGCTAGCCCTTCCGGAATCTTGTGCAAATATGTTTCAGTCCCAACAAAGTATTCTCCGAAGGTGCCGTTGCTGTAGTCTTTTTTGCCGAAGATCGTTCGATCATAGCACCAGATGTCCTGCCCGCTAAGACAGTAGCTGCAGTTGCCGCAGGAGTTCCGATGGTACCCTCCGCCGGCGCGGTCGCCCACCTTAAATTGTGTCACCATGCCGCCAACTTCTTCGACGATCCCGACACCCTCGTGCCCGAGCGCAACGCCATAGGGAATGTATGCTAAATCGGTACTGCAGACTCCGGTGTGCGTGATCTTGACGAGGACGTCTTTGGGGCCTAAAGCAGGAATCTCAGTTGGGGTTTGCTTGACTGTTCCTTCCACTCCACGATATACAGGATAGCTCTTTGCTGCGGCCATGGTGCGCTTAGTAGCTAGTCTGAGATATTTTTCAGTAGTTTCCTATCATAAAACGAATAAAAAAACTGCGGCTTGAATCTAACATTTTGCGTGAGTGCTTTTGCTGCTCTTTATATACCCACTGCTGCTGTCAAAGCACCAACACTAAATTATGCAGCAAGGCCGATGCGGGGCTTGACGTGAGGGGTTATCCCTTGGTACGCGTGATTCTAAGTTGATAGCTGCATATCTAGCCTTAATGAGCCACAGAAACGTGTCAAGGAGAGTTTCTAGGCAGCATCTCAGTCGTCTGTCTCAGTAAAAGACTAGAAAATAGTGATCAGTCGGTGGTCACCGAGCAGAAGCAACATGACAAACATCATGAATAAGCATATCTTTAACGCTTCCAAGCAAATTTTAACCGCTTTCGATCGCTAAAAACTAAGTTCAAGGTACAATGAAGCGATCATGTGATTACTAATACTTCTTCCATATGCTTCTGCTTGGGGTATATTTCCGGACAACTAATCAGGTGGCGGATTACTCAACTCTATTACTGAACCAACACACGCTCTTCTGGGGGAAAACACCTTTTTGGAATCACCCTCCACATTGTGATTATGGCCCTTTGCAATTCTCAAATCTAACTACGTATTCATGTCAGCTCGGAAGAATTATCCTTCTAGGTAGTTGCAGCATAGATTTAGCAACCCAGCATACGCATGAATTCTAGGCTCAAGAGGCTGGGATGATATAGTTGGGTTGAGATAATTGGTCAGACGAAAACTGAGATTATTGAGAGGATGAAGCAACAGACTAAAGTATCGGCATTTTAATCTCGCCGGGTCTTCCAGAACAAGTATCACGGTCCTCTAGAGAGATTCGATTGTGTCGTAATGGTGGTAAGAGATGAATATGAGCATTGAGATGCTCACCATTAGAGAGTATTGAAATTAATCAGGTTTAAAAAATACGAAATGGTGAAATGTTTGGGATGCACAGACCTAAAAGTTTCCTTAGGCGTCATCATTCTTTTAAATAAAGGCTCGGAGCAAGATTCTCTTAAAGCTGCGGTGAGAGATCGTGCTGTATGCTAGATTACTTTCTTAAAACTTCGTACTCAGAATGTCCGGTACTTAACCTAACACTCCACCCTGCCTTATCTACTCCCCTATTTATATGGCAATGCCTAGATCTAACCGCAAGCTCTAATGGCAATATTTATCGACCATTCCGGGGCTGCTAGGCTTGTTATATTTACTTTATGTGGCGTCGATAAAAGCTAGAAGTTTCGACCCTCACGTATGGTTTCTAAAAGAAACATCCAGCCTAAGAATTTCTTATCCGATATAACTCTTAGGGGAATTATATAAATACCACGGCGCTTACTCTATGACGCTGACAGCTGCCTTATACAGGGAGACATTATTTAAAAGCAAACCATAGGAAACCGAAGACTCTCCCGAAACATTATAATATTCCCTGTTGCCGTAATACGAGGTAGGCCCAACTCGGATCCCCAGAATGTAAAATAAAGTATCTTAGGATATGTTAAGCATCCCCATTACATGCTCCATCTGTTTGTCTTATTGGGGCCATTAAAGAGCAAGTATCGAAAACTGTTGGAGAGCAGAAACTAGTCATCCCAGCTAACGATATTTGTTTTTAAAAGGGGATAATTCCACCAGTAAACCAATTTACAAGCCGACTAGACTCATCTATTCTACAACCAACAACCATCGCATTAGGGCCCATTCATCAAACGTCAAATGCTACAAAAGGTTTCAGTCGTCGTATCCTCAACAGTGATCTAGTTATTTTTCAACACATACCTCGAGGCGATCTAGTTCCTGCCTTGCCCATCGACTCAACCCGGAACCCCAGCGCCTCCATCCCCTTAGCATCGACAATATTACGGCCATCAAAAACCCATTTCGGCTCCTTCATGTTGTACGCAATACGAGCCCAGTCCACACTTTCAGACATTTTGACGCCATCTGCTTGGTGCGCATTTTGACAGTGAATGCAGCCGGGAGGACACTCAACCTGGTTGAAAAGACGGGATAAAGGGTCCGAGTTGGCAGTCATAACATGAGACGTGGACTTCGCTCTTTGATACTCGCTAAGGGTGATAATGTCCATCTCGGATAGCACAGGCTTCAGAAATGCCTGCGGGTTCTCGACGCTTTGATCGTCCGATTTGCGGAATGCCGAGTCCTTCTGTGCCAACGCAGGGTAGCGGAATTGGTCCCAAGGTGTCAGGATTAGGACGGCGCTGGAGTCGAAGCAGGCATCGTATGAGTTGGAATATGCTTCAACCGGCCCCTGAGGCTTTAGCGGTGTCGCATTCGAGGAGCAGACATGGCGGTTGATTTCTTGTCTGACTTCCGTAGGACTGCAGCCAGGGTCGAAGATTGCTATCTCAGCAGGACGCTCAGCAAGTAGTGTTTTAATGACTTCTATTGCAGGAGACTCCCGAGTGTCATTTGTGTCCTGCTTAAAAGTGTATCCAAGAATAGCAATCTTCTTTCCAACCAGGGCACCATTGAGTTTCGACACAACCTTGTTTACAAACCGATCACGTTGGAACTCGTTGATAGAGAGCACTGACATCCAATAGTCTCCTACTTCAGGAAGATGAAGTGACCGTGCTAGATAGACAAGGCTGAGAATATCTTTCTTGAAACATGAACCACCAAAGCCAAGCCCTGCTTTAAGGAACTTGCTTCCTAGCCGCTGATCCAAACCAATGGCTTTGCTTACTTCATCAATGTCAGCACCAGTTTGATCACAAATAGCACTAATGGTGTTGATGCTACTGATGCGTTGTGCCAGCATAGCGTTCGCAACTAGCTTGGCAAGTTCTGACGACCACAGATTCACTGTGACGATCTTGGATGGCTTCACCCATGTTGCGTAGACCTTCTTTAGTGCTGCAGCAGCAGCTAATCCTGTCGGGGTTTGCGATGATCCAATGAGAATTCGATCAGGGTAGAGTAGGTCTTTAATGGCCGTGCCCTCTGCAAGGAACTCTGGATTGGACAGGATCTCAAAGGGTACTCCCGGGCGATGTAGAGTAAGCTGCGTAATTCTAAAGTTAGCATACTGGAAACAAGTGCGATTGGTCCACTGTGAGCCTAGACTTACAATTTCCCGAATCGTACGAGCAGTGCCGCAGGGAACTGTGCTTTTTTCAACAACGACGGTACCAGGTTTAGCGGCCTGCGCTACCGATGTTACTGCGCTTTCCAGCGCAGCCAGGTTTGTTGCTGCACCTGCGCCGATACCGGAAGACTTTGTTGGAGTGTTAACGCTTACAAGCACAACGTCTGCGGCTGCAACGCATTCCGACACGTTGGTTGAGAAGAACAGATTCGGTTCCCGGGAAGGCAGAACCACCTTTTCATTATCGTCATTGCTAAGTGTAATTTCCGTGGCTTTAGTACCATCACGAGCAACACGAACGATATCGATGAGGCCAGGTTCGTGAACTGGCAAATGTCTTGAGTTCCATTTCCGAATTCGTGCTTCATCTAAATCCACGACCGAGACTTGGATGCCGGGATTTTGGAATGCTATGACTGCTGCTGTCGGTCCCCCTGTTCAAATGTTTTCTGTCAGCGATTGCCAATATTATTTTCATTATGCAATCAAGGGAGTGGATAAATAGGTGGTGAAAAAGACCATAGAAAGCTTGGTAGACGTACCTACATAGCCAGCCCCTACGCAACAAATATTTCCTACTGCTGGAAAGACTACTCTTTCCCGCTGTCCACTCTTGGAACAGTTGATATCACAATCATCAAAGCAGTTTGGACACTTGTCCGGGATAAGGTCGGGTGTAGGGGATCTGGAACTTCCTATAGAGGTTTGTGGAGTAGAATAATCAGACAAGACTCCATCACTGGAACTCATTTTGAAAGATTACTGATTGAACGAACAATACGACTATAGCTTTGAGGGACCGAGTGAGCTTGCAGAAATAACGAATGACTTTGGTAAGTAAAGATGGATTCTATTGCGGATGACGAGATGATGAGGAAAATAGCTACCAAGATGAGATTGACAAAACAGGATATAAGATAATCTACGGACTCTCGGGGGTTTGAGAACCCACATCATCGAATGAAACGCATTGCTCGGGGTCAGCGAGATGCTTGGACGGATAGTTGAACTGCTATTTGCAGGGATGGGGGTCGTTACTAGAAGGCCGTCTAATGGGCCTTATTCCTAATCCCTGACTGAATTGAGCTGTGCCTTCGGAATTCCCCTTCAAAAGCTCCTGAGGAGGTCGGCAACCAAAGCTCACGGCCAGTGTATATAAGACCACTCTCGGAGGTTTAGAATACTACCAAAACCAACCCAACCAGCGCCCAATTTTTGGCCACAAAGCGCCTTCGAGGCTCAAGCGAAGCAAACGAGTCAGAAGTTGTTGAAAGACTCACCCATTTAGGAAGGCCAGGTTGTTGCTGACAATATCTCCAAAACTACTAAGATTAGATAGGCGTGTTGATTGTGTGTATCAACCTTGCAAACGATCGACCTGATAAGGTGGGACATCCCGAGCCCGTTGGTCCGCGTTCCTTGCATGGTTGCCCAAAGCTGCATGGCTCCTGGCCCCACATTAGCCGAGCCGAGAGTTGGACAGCAGCAAACGGTGAATGTTGAAACAATACGCGCCGCATCGCCCTACCTGCATGTGGCATAGTCCAAATAACACAACTATGAACCGTCATTTTCGTGCGCCCTCTGCCCACGCCGTTCGGGAGGGCTGTTTCTTCTTCTCCTCACTTATCCAACATGACTCGGAATTTTCCTTCTCTCCGGCTTGCTGCCGTTTTTGTTCTGCTCCGAGCATCTTTTGCGCATGAGTCTCAGAGCAGTGACAATGTGATGCTATGTGGAAAATACGATGTTTACAACACCTCATCGGGGGATCTCTCTTGTAGGTGGAGTAAGTGTAGTACTGAAATTGTCTAACAGAGTGTAGTCACCTCCGACGCTTGGAATCCGGATAAACATGGCGGGCAGTGTGTCACTGTAAGTCCCCTACTACACTTATCGGGTACACACTTACCAAAGCAGGTCGACAAGAATGGGACGAAGTTTGATGCGACCTGGAAGTGGAACTCAAATGCCGCATCCGTTCACTCCTACCCACACGTCAACTTCAATTCTCCGCTGCTTCCTGTAAAGATGACTAGTCTGTCTGGTCTTACGATTCAGTCTCGATGGTCAATGTCGCCGGGTTCATCACCAAGCGTCGCCAATGATGTAGAAGGCCTCTCGCAGCTAAACACTATTGCAAACGTGGCACTGGATATGTTTGTAGATTCCGATTCTACCAACGCGCAGAGCGAGGTTGATGCTAGTTATGAGATTATGATCTGGTTGGGATCTTTTGGGGATCCAAAGCCGTTAGGATTTTCACAAGGAGTATCCTGCTGGAACCAATCTTTAGGAAACGTTATCTTGTACGCCTACCAGCGATGGGCACTACTCACCATAAGCCCGACTGACCATTTTGCAGTAAATTGTACACTGGAAAGAATCACCGGGGGCACAGAATCTTTTCTTGGGTGTCGCCTCTGAACATTACCAACTTCAATGAAGATATATCGCCTTTACTCCAAGCTCTCTGGAGGAACAAGTTAATCCCTGGTGACGCATTTCTTGGGCTTGTCGAATTCGGGACTGAAGCTTTCCATTCGGACAAGAATATTACCTTTACCGTCTCGCACTTTGGCATGAACTTAACCTCAGGTACTGCACTGAACCTTGCGGTCACAACAGCGCCTAAATCATGTTCTCAGTCCGCAGCTCCGACTTTGCAGGATTCCTTACCGTTCTTTTGGGTTTTGATTTCCGGGATGGTGGTAACGGTGGTGCACATATTGTAATCTGTGTAGCTTGGCTGATACATATAGACTTGGTCCGTAATTTTTTGTAACGTAACACAATAGCGTTTTCGGATGGACGCGGTCGAACGCAAAATCCATACGCAGGGGGGGCAGAGTGGTGCAGCATCAGGCTCTTCAGTGCAACAAGTAGGCGGAAAGGGTCGGCGTGGGTGGCTGAAACGGCTGGAAACCCGGCCGTCCCGCTATCGGGCTTATCCCATGCAACGTTAAAATCCTACTGCAGATAGTCCGTGCGGAACACCAGAATCAGAGCTGCGCAGAAGCTTCGCAGATAATATAGATTAATGTAATCATCAATTAATCAACCACCATGCCTTCTAATCGTGCCTTTCTTGATCCTGATATCATCCAACCTACCAAATACGTCGTTCCTCCAACTCGTGTAGCAAAAGGACCATCCCCGGAGCCTTGGTAACTGCCCAAATTCGAACCTTTTGTCAGAGCTTCATATTCCTCATCACGGCTCTAAGATCCTAACGATCTAATGCTGGAGCTTATCGATAAAAATAGGACACAAATCAACGTTGCAAGGGATAGATTTGGCAAATTGTTTAGCGCGGGAGCCAGATTTGACGTCAAAGAGCCTCAATGCCAGCTAGCCATTCCAACATTATCGGTGTATCTGATTGCAAGGCTCCCAGCACCTGTACGCCACTCCACTAACATGCATTGCCCCGTCACAATGCTGCCTTTTGTAATATTATGCCGACATGTGCTTCCACAAATGGCAAACAATCCAGGGCCTCAATACCAAGGTACCGGTATATAATGTTCATTAGCGATGACGGTACTATTGTGGTTCAAAACGTGAGGATCATCGGCTAACGACGACAGATCAACGCTTTATCCACCACACCAGGAGCTAGAAGCATCTCGCAACACCTCGGTTACTGAGACATGTACAAGGGGGTACCACAAACGGGTCAGACGCCCTCCCTGCTAGTACATGTGTTAGGATAAGCGAGCCCTAAAGAGTGTATAGGGGCTAAGTTATTTTGCTTATCATATTAGCAGGGGAGGCGCCTGATCCGTTTGTGGTATCCCCTTGTATCTAGTCCATAGCCCTCGTGCGCAAGCTCTGCTAAGTTAACAGAGTCATTTCGTGTTACAGCCTGTACAGGTTCCGACACACCATGTCCAATTTCGCTAGGAACTAGTCAAGTGTACGCCATCCAGCGTAGACACCACGCACTTACAAAAAGGCTATGCACTTACAAGCAAGTTGTATACACCTGCAAGAAAGGCAGAGTCTCTAATTTTTTAAGCTTAATTATAAGAGTTAAACTTAAAGTTTTCTAGGGTGCAAGAAAGCGAAATTAGGTGCGTGGTGCTGCGCGCACACTTGGGGGGACACCAGAGCTCGTACAGGCTGTACAAGCGCCCTGTTCATAGCTTTCAGTCTTTAAACCAATCAGCTGTAGCGCTCCGAATGCGACTTTGACCTTGTTCTGGCTGTATGCTTGCTTAATCTAGCTGTCGGCTGTACAAATGGCCCGTAAGGAAACGGTCTGCAAGACACCGCGATCTGCAGGAGTGCGGCTTGTAGTTGTGCTGGTTGTGCCTTGGAAATTTCTGGCTGGCCACATTTAGTCGCGAATGCATCTTGTAATGCATAAGCCTCACCGCCGACCGGATACGCCGCCCCAGTTGTTTCCATTGCAGCACTATCTAATTTTTTAACGTTGTGGGTCTCGACCTAGGAAGCCATCTCAATTAACAGCACTTGGCTCACCAGTGATTAACAAAGCTACGCCACCTTTGAATCTATAGATTTGTCTTACTAGTTTTTCTAGTGCCATGAATTACCCAGAAGACGGAATCGGAACCCCACAGCCCATCCTGCCGCAAGTGTGCTGGACAGAAAACCGCAATGCTCAGGACCTTCTCATTCTACTCGTTTTTAATCACTCTTTATTGAGTGTAGCAGCAGTCCATAATTTTAAACTTTTACATCCTCACTTTAGATCAGAGAAAGATGTCCGAAGAAATAACCACGAGCCATTTTTACCTCACGGAATCGACAAGAGTGATATCATCAAGAGTAGAGACTGTTTATACTGGCTCAGAATGCTCCTCTACTCTACCAAACCTTCACAATGCGGCTCAGGAGCTCTCAGGCTCAACGTCAAGCTCTATCCGAAATCCTTTTGAAGGGGAAGAGTATGTTCTCGACGCGCAGTCCGTCCAAAGCAGAAATGAGGAGCAATCTGTTGATAGCAGTAATGATGGGCAGTCTGATCAACCTAGAGCCCAAGGACAGCTAGTCGAATCAAGAAATGAAGAACACGCAGCTCAGTCAGTTCAGCCCGTCCAGCTAGTTCAACCCAGAGAAGAACGGCTGGCATCGACAAGCCAAGAATCGGAAAATACTCCTGCCACGGATTTGATAGTTCGTCCTGATGTCTGTCCTTCCTTACTAATAGAATTAATTTGTTGTCCGCAGTTACCAGCTCCTCTCCCCGACCCTCCGGTTATGAACGAGCTTAATGAGAAGCATTATGATGAAGACGTCGAAGCGAGTGCAGCGGGTGCAACGATTTCAAAAGGCCCGGAGAAGCAAGAACACCAGACGCCGAACTCACCGCACGATAAGAAAAAGGTGGGGTTTTTCCGCAGGTTGTACAATAAATTTCGTGCGACATATGCTCCGGTGGTTGATCCTCCTCTTATCCTACCTATTTGTCCGAACGATGAAGAGAAGTACTGTTACTTACGCACTAACCGAATTCCCCTCTATATCCTCGGTATCTTTGCCTTCTTGAGCCTCTCCACTGGCATGTGGCTATTTACCATCTGCTCGTACATTTTCGCCTGGTTTGGATTCTTCGTGGTGTTATTACAGTTCTACCTTATCATCTCATACTTCGTTGGTGTTGTTGGAACAGATTACGACTTTAAAGGTCATCAAGAAATCCTTCGCAACCATGCCATTACCCCTGACAATGCTCCAACTGTGGACATTTTCTTGCCTTGCTGTATGGAGCCTATGGAGATTCTTGAAAATACATACAAGCATATCCAAGCTCTAGACTATCCGGCAGACAAAATTCAAGTCCACGTGATGGATGACGGTAATCTGGACGCAGTGAAGGAGCTTGCAGCGCGCTACGGATTTCTGTATCGGGTTCGGGATGACCGCCCACGACTCAGAAAGGCCGGTAATCTTCGCTGGAATTTCGCTAGGACCGCAGGAGAATTCTTCGCAATCTTCGATGCTGACTTTTGCCCTCGTCCTGACTTCCTCAAAGAAATATTGCCAGAACATATGGCCGATGACAAGACTGCGATTGTTCAGACTCCTCAGTTCTTTAGAGTCAGTGACAACCAGACATGGGTTGAACAAGGCGCCGGCGCTACTCAAGAGCTTTTTTATCGCGTAGTGCAAGTCAACCGTAATAAGTGGGGAGCGTCTATCTGCGTTGGAAGCAATGCGGTTTACCGTCGAGAATCACTGGAAGAGGTTGGTGGAACGGCTGAAATCGGATTCTCTGAAGATGTTCATACCGGGTAAGCTCAAACACCTCCTACTAAACTTTCTTCCACTGACCTGGTTCAGGTTTGGAGCCGTAAATCGAGGCTGGAAAGTTAAATATATGCCGATTTGCCTTGCCACCGGCGTTTGCCCGGACACTCCACGATCCTTCTTTTCACAGCAGATGCGATGGTGCATGGGATCTACCACTTTACTCAGCAACCCGGAGTTTTGGAAGTCAAAGCTGTCGTTTATTCAAAAAGTCTGTTACATGTGCGGTACGTTTTCCGGCATTCCAAACGCGGTCAAAATGCGAGGACTAATTCTCCCAGGTATGATGTACTACTCCGCAGTAGCACTCTGTATCTTCATTAGTCCTGTTCCTGGCATCCTACTGCTTTGGTTTCGGCCTCAGTACTTCAAATACTATAACCTTGCATTCGCAATTCCCAGCATTCTTTACGGTATCCTGTTGTTCCATTTCTGGGCCAGAGCTAAATACGGGTTTAACGTACAGCATATCATGGTAATTCAATCTTACGCCTACCTAAACGCTATCAAAGATAAAATCTTCGGGAAAGCGTTGATGTGGGTGCCCACGGGCGACTCAAAGGCGCATAAGAGCAACAAGTATCGCAACATGCGCATTTTGTGCTGGCTTTGGACGTTAACTATTTTGGGCGGACTGATCTCAGCGGTCACGTATCGCATAGTCGTTGATAAATTTATGTGGTATAATTGTCTCCCGCTTATTATTCTTAATGTGTACAATTTTTATCTTGCACACCCCTTCCTTTTCTACATGGGTTAGTGTGGCTAATGAGGGCGGATGGTTAGGTTAGACGGGATTAGACTCAGATATATTTAGAGGATTAATTTTAATATTGACCTCACTTTTTTGTTAACATGAAGCTTTGATTGGAAGACAATTGTTTTTTCCACTTATGCCTCTATTCCTCTAGCTTTCTGACAATAATTTCAACCAAATATGGAACCAGAAAGAGCCCTCGAGATTTAAATGACGTATTGAGCAGACGTGGTTTCTATTGTGACTGTAAGAAGCGTTAAAATGAAGATTAAATGCACTAAAGACTTCGAAAGCTGTTGTTATAAAGTTTCTGGTATTCTTGGCATTCCGCGGGGAACCATGCGTCGATCTCCCGTGCAACCGGGAGACAAATGGCAAACTTTCCCCGACACGACCTCGAAACATCTCACCGTCTATGTTGGCACCAGCATTACTTTTATTCCATCGCCCTTGTAAAGCATAGCTGGGGTCTTATGCAAGATCAGCTACCCCTTTCTCTCTTGCACTATGGCAGCACTAGGATTGAGCCCCTGTCGCAACAGACATGTCGTGTTCCATTACCACTGGAATGGCTAGAGTATTTCACCATGGCTTTATAATCTAATGTAGATTTTGCTTACATTTTGGAAAATCTTCTCAGGCAAGGCCATGACTCGTAGGCACCGCATTCTGTGTCAAAAAGGTATCTTACCTCGAATATTCATTTCTTCGTCTTTGCGGTCGAAATATAGTACGATAAAGTATTTTTCTCGACACGTAACAGACCAATGAAACCTCCTCTCAGCATTTCTGGCGCCTGTTAGAATCTGTCTTTGTCCCAACCTCTAGCTGTCAATGTCTTCCGAGTTTTCTCTTTGCCTGTCTCATTTGCTGCGGACACTTAAAGATTCTAATGTCTCCAAGCCGCATTACCTATCAAACACGCAAATCAGCACCTCTACCTGAGGCCTGTCCTCACCACTCCCAGCTCCCGGATCATAAGTGTACCCCGGCCCGGTTCGGCCGAGTTGTCTGGAACCTATTTTTTTTAGAATTTAATTGGCAAGGATGAAGATCAATTCTGCTTCTTAGACTCTTTCCTTAGTCCTCCGAGCCCTGGAGACCACTGTAGTCCCCGACCTGACTAACCCCATTGCGCTCGGTGCTGTGGAACTCACCAAACCTGCATTTCATGGCTTGCTAAAACGTCAGGGCCCTTCCATGCCTCTACTGCGTAAATGCATTGAAGAAGGCGAAGCCTACGATACGAGATTCTACAGCTTCTTGACGGTGACAAAGCCGGACATAAACGTCCTTATTCCACCATCGGCAGCTTCGATACGCTTGCAGTTTACTACGACGAGCTGACCGAGAGCCTCGATGGCTTCTGCACACGCCTTACTGCGACTGCAGCAAACAACTCTCAAGTTTCACAAGTGATCCCCGGTGCCGCACAATGGGACCTGAACTACTACACCGAGCTTCAGCAGACACAAGCCCGCCCCTTCGGCGATGATCTGCAGGCGCCCCAAGAAGTAGAATCTGCACTACCTCTCCCCAAGGAATTCTTCGAAGGGTTTCTCCCAAGTGCTCGAGGCCGCGCTCTTAAAGTAATCAAGTTCACTCCTAACCCTGGCAGTTTTAGTAAGTAAACTTATTTTATAACCGTAAAGCACGACGATAGAAGCATTGAAGACCTCGTAATTTGAAAATATAACCCAGCGCCAATTATATTCTATAGCTCCTTCCTATTAGAACAAGAATACGACCTCTTAAAAATCGTTTCCAAAACCGGATACCCAGCTCCTCGCCCCATCGGTCTTGCGCACAACCTTCCTGGCGTCGACGGCACGTTCTTCACCATGGAGAAGATCCCCAGCAAGCTTCCCGGTAGCTTCCTTGAAGGCCACCAAGCTAAAGTCCCCGCATCCGTCTTGCTGCAGCTCGCGGAGAGGCTCGCCCAACTGCACTGCATCCCGATCGATGTCTTTAGCGATTTCATCAGACCGCAACCTTCACTGATAGCGTGACTATGTCTCGTGCATCGAGCATCTCCCATTGCCCTTCATCACATACCAGTTCAGTTGGTTCGAACGTAATGTGCCGGAGGACAACCGACGGCCCGTCCCCACACACGGCGACTTCAACATCCACAACGTGCTCTTGGACGACGGCAAGCTGATGGGCACCCTCGATTGGGAGTGCTCCGACTTCGCCGGAGTAGAACCTCGCGTATATCCAGCCGCACGTCAGCCGCCACATGGACTGGCACAAATTCGTTGGACACCTAATGAGGGCGGAATTATTGTTAATTATATATAGTAGATTTAAAGCTTATTCTATTATTTTAAGAAGTAACTAACCTAGTTCTTGCCTGGTAGTTAAATCTTATAGTACTAAGGAAGGTAGGCGTATTCGCAGTATAAGACAATAGTAGCTATTGTCTAGATTATATAAATTTAATATAAAAATCTAGTATTAGTAAAATATATATAGTACTAAATAATTACCACTTCGTTGGCTAATATAATATAATATCAGTTAACATAAGCAACTTAGTAAGGTTAGTATTTACTTTATAAACGCCGATAGAGGCCGCTAGTTTACTAAGTTATTAAAGCAGTTTATAAGCGGTTTTCTATATCTAGTATACAAGGTTTAAAGAGTATAACTGTTATTTAATAATAGATCTCGTAGAGTTAAGATATAGACAAGTTGGTAAAAGTTAATATTTAAAGCTCGGAGATAGTAATATTCTACTTTAGGAAACCAACTAGCTTAAAAAGGGAGGTAGTCTACTAGTGTAAGTAAAACTTAAAGACGAAGCAAAACCCTATATATTACGTTATATAAATTTTTATTTTATAAAACTTTACCCAAAGGAAGTATATTAAAAAAAACCTTAATATAAGCTAATTAATCGAGTTAGTTATAGTCGCTTCGGAAAGAGACGATTAAATATTAGAACCCATAATCAACTATATAAATTTACCAAATATTTACCTATTTAAACACTTTTTCTATACTCGCGTATAACACTACCTACTACCTTATTATTACCTTATATTTAAAGCTATAGGTAAACATACTTAGTTAATTAAATAGGAGTCGATTATATAAACTTTAATTAAGCTTAGTAATAACGATTTCTATATAGAAGTTAAGACTAGTGTTCTTTAACCTACTTTTTAACGCTAAAAAGTAAAATTAAAGAAATATAGCTAGATTAACCTACCGATTAAGGCAAGTAATAGGCCGCTACTACTTATGGATAAGGCTCTATATATATAACGTTAAGTAGTATTATTAATATTAATTTTATTAAGGCGTATTTTAGGGGTAAAAAGAGTATAATACTAATAATTACTAAAAGCGACGACGAGGACTATAATAATTAAGAGAATATTAGTTTAAATAATAATAAAGTCTGCTAAACCAACTAATAGCTTAAGGGGGGTATAGAGATAGAGGCTACTAAACTAAAGAAGCTCTCTATTAGAGTAAATGCTTATAGCTAAAAGAAGAAAGTCTCTTATATAGTAATTATATACAAGGGATATTATTGCGGTTACCTTAGGTTGCCCTTAAGACAACCTTTAGATACCCTTTAGATAGTCGCCGGTTACGTACTAGAGGTATATACTCGTAGTATATAGTCTTTACAATCCTAAAGGCCTTATCTCCTTAAGGATTTATCTTCTCTATAATCTATCCTTTTCTATAATTATACTTTATAGTCCCCTATCAATAAAGTCCCCTTATATTTAAATCATTTATACTTTATTAAAAAAGGCAGCTAGCTTTAAGGACTAGATTATTTTTTTATATCTTTTATTTATATCTACTATTCCTTTTTTTAAATCTCGCGATAACCTAAACGGAAACTCTATGGATACCCTATAGAAAGCCGTCGCTTTAAGGTAGGAAGGTCCCTCTAATAATAAGAGATTGCAATAATAGAAACCTCTAAGTAAGACGGCTAAATAAGCCCTAATACCTATATACGCTAAAAGCTTAAAAACTCTTATATACCTATAGTTACTAGTAACGCCAAGGAAAATATATACACCCTTTATAATAGCTATAACGCTACTAAAAGGTAGCTAGAACCCCTTTAGCTCTACTTAGGCTAATTATAAAATTAAGCGCTAGAGGTAACTTTAAGATCTTCCCTTAAGCTAGAAATGCTAAAAAATATATACCCATTTAAGGAAGTATAAAATACTTAGAGAGATATTTATATAATAAACGGAAAAAGAATATAGACTAATTAGCTAAGGCCTTTAGTAGTTTAGAACTCCGCTATAAACCTAATACCTAATATTTGGATAATTAGGTTTATAAGGTATTACGGCGCTAGTATTAGCGACTTAGTTAATTAAGGCACGAGTACGGTAAGAGGGGCGCGCAAGCCTATACGGTTTAATTGTCTATAAACGAGGATCTAAAGCTAGAGAAAGGAAAGGAGAAAAAGAGCAGTACCGCTTAATATTCTATAAGGTCTTTACGTTACGTAACCGCAATATACGGCAATCTATAGCAACTTGCTAGTATAGAGGGCTATAAAGTTCTACTAAGTTCTGCTAACTAAGTTCTACTAACTAAATTCTACTATTTTCTGCTAGTTAAGTTCTGCCATTTTCTACTAGTGCCGTAATATTACCTCCTCCCCCTTAGTAAAGCCTGTCCTTAGGCTTTATATATTTATATTACTCCTATAAGGCGTTCTTATTCTTATATCCTTTTAGTAGCTTATTATCTTTACTATACTAGTACTCTATTTACTCGTTTAGGTACTTTAAAGGTCCTAGTTTATTAGGGTAACGGCTATAAAATTCTTAAAGCTTATAGGGACTGCTAATAAAGTTCTATATAGGGTACTAAGTAGGATCTAGGTTATAGCCTTTTTAACTAATATAGTATTTTAGCATTCTCCTTACTAGTTTATAGGCTAGTATTTCTTTCATTTTCTATTTATCGTCGCTATTAACTTAAATTGGTAGGGGGGGTTTGTTCTTTTATCTAAGTAATAGCATTGGGAAAATATAGTACCCTTTCAATGGCCTCAATGGCTGGTGGTTGACGCAATTGGCGCGCAGTTGAGGTTATTTGGCAACTCGACCAACTAGCCTATATCGTGTTTTTTTGACACGTAGCCTGCGCGTAGCCTGCGCGTAACCTACGCGCAACCTGCTAGCAATCTACGCATTTAGCAACTATAATTATATTTACCTCTTTTATACTAATAGCATATTTTAAATAAATAAAAGCTATTTTAAAGCTATTTATAAGGCTAGCAAAATAAATATTATTATTTTAGATAATTTAATATAATATAGCAATAGTTCTCTTCTACCTATCTACCTATTAACTTACCTACCTGCCTATCTACCTACCTACCTACATCGCCTACCTATCTACATTGCCTACCTGTCTGCATTGCCTACCTATCTACATTACCTACCTGTTTACATTGCCTACCTATCTGCATTGCCTACCTATCTACATTGCCTACCTATCTGCATTGCCTACCTGTCTACATTACCTACCTGTTTACATTGCCTACCTATCTACATTGCCTACCTATCTGCATTGCCTACCTGTTTATATTGCCTACCTATCTGCATTGCCTACCTATCTGTATCGCCTACCTGTTTATATCTACCTACCTGTCTATATCTGCCTACCCGTTAGTATCTACCTACCTATCTACATCTGCTTGCCTATTTGCATCTGCTTACCTATCTATATCTGCCTACCTGTCTATATCTGCCTACCCGTTAGCATCCCTGTTTATGCCTACCTGTCTATGCTACCTTAATTCGATTAATTGATTGAATCGTTTATAGTGTTCGCTGGCTAGTCGTTGTCGTCTGGCTCTGGCGACAGTCGTCTGGTTCTGGCGATGGTCGTCTAACTCTGGAGACGGTTGTTTGGTTCTGGCGACGGTCGTCTGGTTCTAGCGACGGTCGTCTGGTTCTAGCGACGGTCGTCTAGCTCTGGCGACAGTCGTCTGGTTTTGGCGACAGTCGTCTGACTCTAGAGACGGTCGTCTGGTTCTGGCGACGGTTGTCTGGTTCTAGCGACAGTTGTCTGGCTCTGGCAATAGTCGTCTGGCTCTGACGACGGTCGTTTGGTTCTGGCGACGGTCGTCTGGCTCTGGCGACGGTCGTCTGGTTCTGGTAACGGTCGTCTGGTTCTGGTAACGGTCGTCTGGTTCTGGCGACGGTCGTCTAATTCTAGCGATAGTCATCTAGTTCTAGCAACGGTCCTCTGCTGGCTGC
>Ga0307515_10005248_pt1 | contig 26329 bp, 19 predicted proteins | sample 17_EM_MG_FD_194513 | JGI IMG/M metagenome (GOLD analysis project Ga0307515, IMG submission 194513) | Populus trichocarpa ectomycorrhiza microbial communities from riparian zone in the Pacific Northwest, United States - 17_EM | ecosystem: Host-associated > Plants > Roots > Unclassified | place... | reverse complement strand
ATCATCTCATCTCTTTCCTTCTTCTCTCTTTTGTTTCTTAGTTCCTAGCCAATCAACTATCTTGGTGCGGCTACTCCCTCCCTACGCTCCTCGAAACGAAACCTCCATTTTCGTAGCTTCCTACGGAGGCTGCAGTGCGATCTCCTGATCCGGGATTTCCGCCACATCGCTATTGACAACCTGCGAATTTCACATATAATTTTGTGTTGCTCCACAGTGATTAATTGAATATTGGTCGGATCGCAAATCTGAAAATGGGACGTGAACAATGAGCTAAAACTGCGCAACCTACATATTCTATGGGACAATTTGATTATCAACTGATATTGACCCATTCTGAGTCTGAATATCTATTCATACTGTGATTATACATAGTTTAGTGTAATCTGCAGTTGCATTTGAGATAGGGAGATGTTAGTACAAAACTTGATTTTATTACATAGCTTGGATTAAGATAATAACAATCAAAGAACCATCTTACTATTGTAACCAGTATATCCAGCCTTGTAGTCAAGCAATCTCCATATGCAATTCCATAATGGCTTGGTATACAGTACATTCAATGTGGTTTTCGCAATTTATGTGATGAGCCTTGACTTCCTTATAAAGGGGAGATGCAGAATGATGGACATGGTACATCAGCAAAATGGATTTTAGTCACTGGAAGCCTCCAGGAGTGTCCGAGAGGATGTGGAGTGCAAACTTTGATGCATCACATTCCGGAGACTATCAGACCCTCGGAGGGCATTCCTGCCGGCATTCAGAGTAACTGGGATCTCGGATAACTGGTACAGGAGTACCATTGAAGTGATTGTGATAGGTTTGGAAACACCTAGGAGCGCCGGAGAGAACTTTGGGTGCACTTGGGAGCAGCTGGAAGTGCCGGCAACATGTCTGGGAGCGCCTATGGCAAGGCTGATATCACTGGGGCGCGCCAGTGACAAGGCTGGATGCGCCAACTACAAACCTGGGAGAACCTGGAAGCACCAGCACCAACTCTGGGAGCACCTCAAATTATAGTTGAGCAGTCTGGGAAAAAAAACTTCTGCTCTTGGAACCCTGCTGGGGTGCCTGAAAATCATAGCTACTACTTATCATTCACCGATTGTTAAATCTCATGTATTCTACTTGTATTTCCTTCTATGTATCTGTGTAACTATGTATCAATATAGCTACACATCTCCACCTGATAGATAGGTACTGGCTGCAGGCTGTGTCTGAGGGCAATTTGAAGTGGGCTTGAAAATGACAATCGAGTGAACTCAAAGATGCACTTCAAGGCCCCGATAGTGCAAACTTGGATGCCATCATCGTGGCAGTTTAGAGATACACTTGGAGACTGTGATCAGGAGAGTTCTAAGATGCACTTGGTAGCCATGATCGTGTGAACTTGTTGGCCGTAATCTAGGGGGTGTGGAGATAAACTTAAAGGCTTTGATCGAGCAAACTTGGAGGCTGTAATCAAGTGACTATGGACCAGTAATTAGAGGTGGTGGATCGATGGTGCACTGGGTGCTTGAGACTCTGTTCTTCTGTGTGGTAACTCACGATTGTGGGAAAATGACAAGGTGACTATACCTGTGAGCTGTCTTGAAGACCTGGCTGATGGCGGTCAATTGTTTAGGGACGCATGCCAGAAGCTGAAGCTACGTTCAGGCGTCAACATGAAATCATGAGAATCAATGGAAGACCAACAATTGTTGGTATTCGGTGTCTGCTCTACTCGGTGTATGCTATACTCGGTGTATGCCGTACTCAGCATATGCTGTACTCGGTGTTAACTCAATATCATGACTGGGAGAGATAGAAAGAGACAACTTAACTTTGTGTTCTATAGTGATGTTGGAGTGGTGGACAAGAAAGAGAGAGATGGGGGATAAAGATGAGAACAATGTGGAGGATATGAGTGGATATGTGAAATCTGGGGTACACCGTGCCGGATTGAGTTGTCACGACCTCGTATCTGTGTTGTTATACGCTGAATCGGGACTGGTACCTGCTGTATCAGGGATGGTAAATCGACTTGCACACGTAGTTCTATTTAGTCCCAGTCTCTCATGATGATTTCCCCCATCTCCTGTCGTCATCACCCATTCTCGTCCTCAAGTCTACCGTCACCTAAGAATACGAAGTTAGATCTACGCTCTCTAACTCTCCATGCCATAATCAATAGTTAACTCCAAGTACAGCATGCACCGAGTACGGCATACAATGAATACTGCATTCACCACATACTGCATTATCCCATGATCGACTGTCCCCAGCTCCCTGCCAGTCTCTCATCTCTCATAAGACAATGGTGTACCGAATTCTCCACATTTCCACAATGAAGAGTTAACCAATGAAAACAGTCTCATCTCGCATCGCACCTCCCTCACATACTACTGCCTCCATGTACTCCTCAAATCTCGCTCGATCATAGCTTGCAAGTGCATCACCAACTCACTCGATCATGGCCTCCCAGTTCAGCTCTGAGTTCACTCAATCTCGGTCTCCAGTCGCATCTCCAATCTTGCTCCATCACGGCCTCTGAGCGCATCTCTAAATTCAGTCGATGATGGCCTCCAAAATTGGTTGATCTGGGGCTCTAGGTGTATCTTGCATAAGCAATGGCAGCTGTAGAGAGATACAGAGGTAACGGCGGTGGAAAGAATGACAGGGAGTATAAATTTGGCAGACCCCAGAGTAGATAGTCATTATCTCATTTCCATCTTATCTTATCTTATCATATAATGAATATACACACTTTATCTTTTCCAGAATATGGTCTAACCCACTATGTCCATGATATCGTGGATCCATGCAATTGTGTTGTATCCTCAACACCGGGTAGTATCATATGATCTCCCCAGATTCCTATGTACCTCGAACCAGAACGCCTTGTGATGATGAATTCCATTTGGATGTCGCGAGTGGTGTGGTGGAGTATTGATGGTGTGCTCTTTGCATTCTTGCTCCATCGCTTCACCACAACGGTCACCAAGTGGTGCAAATCAAAAAGTTCTCTCAATGAGCATTTTCTGGCAATCCTCGGATTAAAATCGAGTACCATCTGCGGCCATATTTACTATATGTAAATATAATGATAGAAACAAATAATTTATGCCATAGTATGATGTAGCGAATCATGTGACTGTAACAAAGATGAATATGATAAGACGGACTGCCTGGTGGTTATGTATGAGCCACTGCAGTGAGAATACGGTATCAAGTCTCTCGCAGAGCTGTGCAGCGGTCTCGGCAACTGTCTAAGTGTCCCACAGAGCTGTAGAGCGGTCTCAGCTTTTTTCAAAGTCTCCTGCAGCTCTGCACAGACATTTCCGTAGCTCCAAAATTTGACCACTGTAACAGTCCAATCTTGTAGCATCTTGAATGCACTTCCACAACTTCAGGTGAATTCAGGAGCACTGGTGAATGCTCTTGCAGAGTCTGAGAGCACGTTCCTTGGCACCAGGGGGGTCTGGAAGCGTCTCGAAGAACATAGAGGCATAGGTGAGGTCGCCTGGAGTAGTGTTAGCAAATGTTCCAACCCGCTTGAACGGTTCCGGGTTCGGGTTGGAACCGAACCAGAGCCGTTGCAATGGGCTTTACCACACGAAACCCGGACTGTTGCAATTGGGCTGGTTTCACCACCATATTTGCAGTATTTCAACACCACATATATGGCTTCAATTAAACATTTGAGTTCTGATCGTATTGGCACTTGATCAGGATGTACATTGTACAGTTCTAGCCTCTTTTTCACCTCGTGATTGCATATTTGAGATTTAACCAATATTTGTTGAGTAGCTATCAAAAACCTGATAATTTGCTTCGAATGTACCATTATTTCACAGCCACTCAATGAATATGGGTAGAATCACAAATCTGAAAGCGAGAAGTGACAGCGCAGTAATGATTGCACAATCTACCTACTGATCATGTGTTGATACAATCAGAATTCAAATACTTAAATACAGCCAAAGTTATAGGAACCGCAATATTGAAACTGCAGGCCGGTTGCAACCTGGCCAAAAACCCCTGTGTGTATGTCCGGCTCGGTCAAAAGTCTGGCCCTAGTCACCATGTACAGGTTGATTGGTAGTTGCTGATCTGGATCGGGGCCTCTGGGTTAGTTGCGACCTGGACCAAGGCTGGGCAATCCAGAGCCGTTGTTACCACTTGATCCTAGTGTCTGGGTGGCTTGCGTGCGGCTTCCAGACTGAATTATGTTTTGCTGATGTATTTGGTGACATCTGTATGTACTTACCTGATAAACCAACTTTGGCCACATCTAATTATGCTAGGCAGATTTTGGAAGATCTGAATTGGAATGAATTGTTAAGCAGTACTAAGCAACATGATATTGTATATTGTGGTGACAGTTTGGTGGATGTCTTATGCTTCATTTCCCACTTGTAGTGGGTGGGTCATAAATTTAGCAGAAATCTGAACAACAAGCAAAATAATTCACTTTTTCGTAAATAGGGAGAACTATCAGCATTACATAGTATAGTCGAAAGGAGTTAATTAATTGGTAGATGTAAAGACATACGCCCGTGTATGGCCTCGTAGGAAGGTATATCAGTAGATACGGTTGCAAACGTGGATGTTCATATTGTAGAGTAGTATAAAGGTAAGATGATCACTAGAGATCTAAGGCTCGTGGCGAGCCGACTAAATAAAGCGGGTAATACCCGGCCCTGGACACGTCACGTGCAGCCGTGCCATTACATTATCCCCCTCTGTAGGTGCAGACCCCCTGGGCTGCATAATCCCGTACAAGAGTAGAAAAGAATAACAATGAAATAACTGTTCAACGTACGCAAACGTACGAACCCATAAGTCCCACAACCGATCAGTACCATATGGTAGCCATTCGGCGGATCCGGTGCACGGGAAAACTCCACCTCCACTTGACCTGTCTCCGGAGGTGGTAAAAACCCATGCCGACGCCATTTGTACAGGGCCGAGATCCAAAGAAGTACAGATGTAAAGAGAAGAGAAAGAAGGAACATCCAAAGTGACACCGTCCTCCATATCTCCACTTCCGGAATGTCCGGCATCCGACCATTCAGTCTCACACTCGTAACTCGTACCATGTGTAGGCCATTGTCGGAATTTAGACACAGTAATCTCGGTGAAATCCCCAATCATAATATGAGCCTCGTCTTGACTCGGCGGCATCGATGGTGGCTTCCGCTCGCTGCTCATCATCACCATCGCCATCGCCATCGACCATTGCATCGGTATATCTAACTTGTAAGCATCCCAGTAATCGGTCTACTCACCATACGTTCAAGTGCGCTAGCACTCGAGCTCTCCCAATTCCTCGTGAAGAACTCCGCAGGCCCAGCCCATCAGTGATCATTGTTGCTGCTTTGGAAGCTGCTTCGGTGGACATATTCGCGCTCAGTCAGCACGAATTCTCGGGCTTGACTTCTCGGCATGGATCGTAGCCTCTGCTCTCGGTATCATAGCCGTCGGTGATGGTCAATCATATACGACCTCGTATCTATCTCGTAAGCTTCTCATAAAATGGACATTCATACCAGATGTTTTCGAACGTGTTTGCGCTCTCCAGACCCTCGTGTATAGCTTTGTAGGCCAGCCTCGATATCTGACATCATCTCTTGCAATCAGTGGCTCTCACACGGTGCCCGTCAGTAGTTATACTCATACTCCTTCATGATCGGCCAAGTAGGCTTATAGTCCTCCAGTATGGTCGTTCGGCATTCATTTTCGTAAGCCGTTTGGTAAACATCCCAGTCGGTGCCTTCGGTAGAGGGCTCCCGATAATCCTCGCATTCAATCCCAATTTGGAGTCCTTCGACCATGATTTTGGTCGCTGCGCAATCTCAGTGATCATCTCTTGGTAGTTGTCTCAACTGTCTCTCATGATGCCATTCGGTGACTGTCTCGTGCGATGCCATTCGGTGACTGTCGCTCGCGATGCCGTTCGGTAGACTATTTGGTACGTTCGGAGATCATTTTCGGTCTTGTTCGGAACTGCTTCGGTAGACATAAATGCACTCATTCGGCATAGATCAAGCTCACTTGATCTTGTCATCATCTCTCCGGTGCTCTTATAGTTGCACTGATGATCCTCCAAGTCGGTGCACTTGTAGGTACACTTGACATCCGCCCTGTGCTCGGTGCACTTATCATCTCCAATTGCTCGCTGGCTTTCCTCCGGGTATGCTTTCCACTCTTTCTCCAGGTATGCTTGCTGTCACTTGTCTGGGTATCCACATCGTTGTTTTCTGAGTTCACATGTCGTTTCATCTCCAGGTGCACTGTTGACTCTTCTCCACGTACACTTGTTGGCTCTACTAGTGATCTCTTCCAAGGTACGCTCATCGACTAATCTCCAGTTGTGATTCTCTGCCGGTAAGTGAGCTTCAAGGTGCTCCCTCCCAGCACTTCCGGTACGGTGATTGCCTGCGGTAGGGGTTGCTTTTGATTCCTGTACGGTCATCCCCCTTTTGTAGGTCGTAGCTCCATGGACAACTAATCCATTACGGCTTCTTCGGGTGCCAGGTCGGTTGGTTAGGCTTGATTCTGAAGTTGATTTCCTGTAGCAGCTGTGTATCTCGGGATTGTTGAGACTGAGTCGGGATCGCCGAGACTGAGTCGGGATCTCATTCGGGATTATGACTTGCGCATGCGGCTTCTTGATTCCTCTGTAGGTGCGTTTGCCATCACTTTCCTTCGTGCACTTTTCGCAGTTGCTAGCCTTGTCTATTAGTGAATGCGTTTCACGGTGCTTCGTTCCTGCATTTCCGGTATGGTAATTATACGTGGTAAGGGTTGTTGCGATTCCGGCACTGTCATCCCCCTCGTTAAAAATCGTTGCTCCGCCAAAGATTGATCTCGTACGGCTAGTGCGGTATCGGCATTGGAGTTGTGACTCGGGATCTGATTCGGGATCGTATTTGGCATTGGCACTGGGGCGTGGAGCCATGCCACCGGAAAATCATATGGCTGCATCTCTGCACCCGATTGTAATTTCGTAGCGTGATATCGAAGTGATCTCGAGAACGGTATAACTTCGCATAACCTCAATATCTTCATATAGGGAAGGAGATTGACTGTCATCCGTCTCCCGTGATCCCTCTCCCGAGATCCATCTCCTGTCATCCATCTCCGGTCATTCATCCATATCCATTGCGATCCATTTCCGGCCATGATCCATCTCCGGACGGGATCCATCTCCGGCCGCAATCCATCTCTGTCCGCAATCCATCTCTGGACGCGATCCATCTGGTCGCGATCCATCTGGCTTCAGCCATGCGTTTCCACCCTGTGCGTTATTGTGCTCGTATGGGCCGCATTCCGTGACTGCTCCTGTAGCTCTGTAGGCCCTCTAATGGTCATATTTACTAACCTCCATAATGTCCATCTTCCATTGACTCTTCATCGCAGTCCCATAATCCATCCGGTAACATAGTGTCCATCGTAAAAAAATACCCACTCATCGATCCGTCTTTATGGCATGGGATCATTATGTCCAAATCCATGATCCGGCCGCGTAGGCACGTTATCTGAATCCACGCAATTGCGTGAATACCGCTCGACTCAACTCAACTCAACTGAAAACTCCGTTCCACTCAACTCCGATTAATTGTATTCCGCCCATATGGCAAATTGTAGCCGGGCTCCAAGTCGATTGCATGGTCAATTGACCGATGCGTCGGGAGTATCTCCGCCTTGGCTTTGCTGAAAACCTCCACGAAATCTCTGTATATTGCCAGGATAAGTCCTCCATCATCTATAGGCACTATCATTGTCGTTGTGCCGGCTCCATCTGCAAACGTTAGTTCTCAATTCATACTAGATATGGAGCGGTATGAAGGAATATCCAGGAGCGCGGATGTAAAATGGTTCGCCACAATAGGGCCAAGCCCCGCCGTCCAGTACTCCCTTCGTGTCTCGGCGTGCCGGTAGCAGTCATTCTAGGTCCGCATTGTTGGTACAGTCTTCTGCCGCAACTACCGCCGCTGCTCCCTGCTCGCACGTCCAGTGCCTGGTGCCACTCTCACCACTAGAGATGCTTTCCATGGTCACTCCCGGCAGCCCTATACGAACTCCCACTCTTAGGAAGAACGTCCAAACGACCTGCTCACTGGCCAGTAGATCGTCAATAGCAGTAGCTCCAAGTATTTGTATATATGAAGTACAGCCACCTTCGGAACACGCCTCCTCCCTAGCCGTGATCCAGGTACTTTCCCGGGGCATACCTGATGGCTTGCCCGGTCCACTGCCACCTCTTCCACTCACCCTGGGGTTGCAGAGCCAAAAGTCGAATGCTTTGCAAGTCGACACTAGGATTCCTGGACTGGTACCAAGGCAACTCCTATCATTCTCCAGCTCACATGGTGTGTCCACCACGGCTGCCACCACGTGTACGAATAAGCTCATTGAGCGAATCACATACTTGTCACACCCAATTGGGACTGTCTGACAACCAAATAACGTCCATTCCCACGTGGGGATATGACACATCAATTGAACCTCTTTGCACTTTAAATACATGCGGAATCCGCTGGTCTCCTGAGAGTGCCCAGACGGTCCATCCAGTAGCCCCGTGGATCCTGAGAATCCCGGCTACAAAATAAAAACCATCTCCCTTGTGTTCCTAAAAACCCTCGTCGTATGCCATCGTACGGGCACATATCCGTTTGCGCTTGCCAGCGATTGAGCAGCTTTCGTTGACTTGTTTGACGAAATTGAATAGAGTTGGCGCAGATGGCACTCTCCTCACAACAATCCGATTCAGTCGTCTAATCAGGTGCTAACTGTGATAATTGACGACGGTAATCGCGAATTGTATCTGCTCGCCACTTTAGAATATTCGGGGGTTATTATACTTCCCGTTCAGAGCTGAGGCACGATCTGCGATCGCTGCTCCACTATCTTGAACTGTGTCCATTGATCCGTATATAGCCTTGTAAGACTTCCGTAGCCGCTGCGGTAAACTCCCAACATCATCAGTAACGTAGAGGACTCCATCGAGTCGTGTAGAAGGTGATCGCGATTGGAACTGCCATCGGTGGCATCGCTAGATGTGAATCTGGCGTATCGCGTAAATCCGCCCTGATCCTCCATAGGTGCACTTCGTTCGAGGTATGTGCCCGTTTACGCTCTTCGCAGCTTCGCTCGGCTCAGAGGAATATAATCGTAGGTGCACCTGGGTGCGCGATTGTGGCCTGTGTCAGCTCGATAGTTCGCATGCGATTGCGCTCATCGGACGAGATTCAAGAGCATCTGTGGAGTAGGGCCAGCTCAGGCATTGCCGGTGACGCGACTTTCGGAGACCTATGGGCTCTGGAATCGTCCCTGTAATCGTCAATTGACTCAATTGGAAGGTAACTTATCAAATCTCATTGATGCTGCAATTGATAGCCTTCGAGTTCTCGTATGAAATGGTTGCAATTGACTTCGACTAACTTGGTCGCAGACGCGTCTCTTGGCCGGTTGGCCTCTGGTATCAACTCGGCATTGTCTCTGCTACTGTTAACCTCAATTGGGTGGACAATTCATGCCTCTATTATATCTGCGATTCGTAGATCTCAAGTCCGTAAGATGTCTTGTCGATATGTGTCACGACGCGTCTCAGGCCGATTGGCCTCTAGAATCCACACGAAATCATCTCTGTTACCGTTAACCTCAATTCAATAGACTTATCAAGACACTTCGCTTCGGCAATCAGTGCTCCCAAATCTGTATGTTATCTTGTGCGTAGATTGAGTGTCGTGATGCATTGGAAAGGGGTAATTCATAAAATCCAGTATGCGAAACGTATCTGAAATTGAAAGAGGAATAACAGTGTAAAGGCATACGCCCGTGTATGGCCTCGTAGGAAGGTATATCAGTAGATACGGTTGCAAACGTGGATGTCCATATTGTAGAGTAGTATAAAGGTAAGATTATCGCTAGAGATCTGAGGCTCGTGGCGAGCCGACTAAATAAAGCGGGTATTACCCGGCCCTGGACATGTCACGTGCAGCCGTGCCATTACAGTAGAAGAAATATAGAACTAGCTTAAGCTTGTCAGATACTTGTACTACCAGAATAACTTTGATATCTGAGGATTCTGAATTCACTTAGTTATCAAGATCATGCTCACACCACCGATTCAGTAACTGTGTTTGCAGGGTAGTATCACAGAATGATCAATATTAAAATACAAGAATACTGTACACTCACTGGGAAGATATATATTGTAGTGTTATGTATTGCACTGCAGAATATTTGTCAGAATAATGTAAGTATACTGACTGGGGTATATATTTATCCATAAGCAATGTTTTTATATGCTAATATCATTTGCGTTATCTTGAAAGAAATAAAGACACAAATACTCTATAAAATGTTGAAAATCAGTTTGAATTCAAATCGTCTTAATATTATATACATTTGTTCTTGGCATGTTTTTAGACTGACTTTTGTATGGAAGAGTTGCAGTCCAGGAAAACCATCTCGTTCCAAACTCTTTCAAGTGCAATTTGCATCGGATGAAAATGTCAGTTGATATTACATCTAATTACCAAACAGGCCGGTGTATTATTGAGCAGATTGCAAATACCTATCTATACCAAGCTTGTCACTCATCTATCAAGACCAATTTTGGTACTCTTCTAGCCAGTACTGTGACTTGGGTGATATTATAGTAGAAGGAACCACAGTATTTCTAAATTGCCGATGTGTTATAATCTGGTGTGTTGATGATGCTTGTTGAGAAAATATGATGATAAGAATAGTACTAAGAGTGTGGGTATATTCATCAGAACCAATAGGTGGGTATGTACTATGGATACCTGAATCAGGTATACTTTGATCTTGAAACCAATTACTGGCGTTATTAGTCAATAAAGAATTACAAATAATTCTGGTAATTACCTTATTCCAGTTGTGTCACTGGCAGGTAGCCTTGTACATATAGCTATGTGATATACTTTGAGTTGTTTTTCTTATAACCAGAATATCGCTGTAAATTATAACCTAATATCTTAGATGGGTTTCAATATGTTTAATCTTTTTCTTATATTACAGCCAACCCATTGTGAAATTTTTGGTGGTTTCTTCCCACACAGTATATGTTACACCCTGTCAATATAATCCGCGATTATACCTACCATATATAGGAAATACATTCCCCAGTGAATGTACTATCTGAATGAGTCTGTACTGAATTGTACAAGAGAATAAGCATCCTCCAAAATGGTGTGGAGTCTTGCAGGAGCCACTATTTTGGAAGGCTTTTGATTGTGCTTTCAGCTTCTGGAAAATATTCTGTTTCTTTGAAATCAGTGTGCAGGTGTAGCATCCAAGTGCACATGAATTGTACAGTTGTACATTAGAATCCATGGTCGTGAGTATAGAGTTATTGAGTCATTTGTGAAATTCAGTTCTGCTATAAGAATAATGTCTCTCATATTATGTATTGTACACAATGTGGCAGTCTACCCAATCATCGCAACTTTTGAGTTGTTGGTTGGGCATACACATATAGAGACATACATATCTGCAAAATGTGTGTCTATTACTAACAGCCTGTGTGTGTAGTTGGGTGCAGTGGTACATGCATCCCAGGGTGGTCAAATCTTGATGTAGACTGGACTGATGCATTTCCTATTATGTGTACATGGGGGGTACTGGCAAGATATCTTCAAGTAGTCAGAACTGAGGCAGTGGCATTTGACTGCAACCAGCTATACTGGCAATGCATTCCCAATGGTAAGGAAACAGTGGTGACAATTGCAGGAGCATCTGGGAAGCGAGACCGCAAGCTTGGAAGTAGTCTGAATCACTGCTGGTGAACCTGGAAATCATAGTTACTACCCATTATTGAAAATTATTTACTGAATGTACATCAGCAAAATGTATTTTAGTCACTGGAAGCATCCAGGAGTGTCTGAGAGGATGTGGAGTGTAAACTTAGATGGGTCAATTTCGGGAGAGTATCAGACCCTAGGAGGGCATTCCTGCCGGCCTTCGGAGTAACTGGGATGTCTGATGACTGGTACAGGAGTACCAGGGGAGTGATTGTGATAAGTTTGAGAACACCTCGGAGCGCCGGAGAGAACTTTGAGTGCACCTGGGACCACCTCAGAGTGCCGGCGACGAGTCGGGGATCGCCGGCGCCAAGTTTGGGAGCGCCGACGATAAGTCTTGGAGCGCCGACGACAAGTATGGGAGCGTCTGGGAGCGCCAGCGACAAGTCTAGGAGCACCTCGAATCAGTGTAAAGCAGTCTGGGAAAAGCAACATCTTCTTGGGAATGTTGCTGGTGCGCCTGGAAATCATAGCTACTACTTATCGTTCAACGATTTTTAAAACTCATATATTCAGTTTGTATTCGCATCTATCTATCTATATAGCCACCCATCTACACACAGGATATCTGGACTGGCTGCAGGCGGTGCTTGAGAGCAATTCGAGGTGCGCCTGACAATGACGATCGAGTGAACTCAGAGATACACCATCAGCAAAATGTATTTTAGTCACTGGAAGCCTCCAGGAGTGTCTGAGAGGATGTGGAGTGTAAACTTAGATGCGTCAATTTCAGGAGAGTGTCAGACCCTAGGAGGGCATTCCTGCCGGCCTTCAGAGTAACTGGGATCTCTGATGACTGGTACAGGAGCACCATGGGAGTGATTGTGATAGGTTTGGAAACACCTCGGAGCGCCGGAGAGAGCTTTGTGTGCACCTGGGAGCACCTGGGAGCGCCGGCGACAAGCCTGGGAGCGCCGGCGACAAGTCTGGGAGCACCTCGAATCACAGTAGAGCAGTCTGGGAAAAACAACGTCTTCTTTGGGAACGCTGCTGGTGCGCCTGGAAATCATAGCTACTACTTATTGTTCAACGATTTTTAAAACTCATGTATTCAGTTTGTATTCTCATCTATGTATCTATGTATCTATATAGCTACCCATCTACACACGGTATATCTGGACTGGCTGCAGGCGGTGCTTGAGAGCAATTTGAGGTGCGCCTGAAAATGACGATCGAGTGAACTCAGAGATACACTCCAAGGCCGTGATCGAGCGAGTTTGGAGATGCACTTGGAAGCGGTAATCGAGCGTATTTGGAGATACACTTGGAGGCCGTGATCGAGTGAACTTAGAGATGCACTCCGAGATCGTGATCGAGCGAGTTTGTAGATGCACTTGGAGGCCGTAATCGAGCGAGTTTGGAGATACACTTGGAGGCCGTGATCGAGCGAGTTTGGAGATATGCACTTGGGGGCCATGATCGTGCGAACTTGGAGGCCGTAATCGTGCGAGTTTGGACGAGTACTTGGAGGCAGTCGATGGACGGCGCGCCGGGTGCTGAGACTCTATTTATCAGTTAGTTAACTCGCAACCGTGGGAATGTGACAAGGTGACTTTACCTTTGAGCTCTCATGGAGAGCTGGCTGATGGCGGTCGATCGTGTAGGGAGGCACGCCGGTAGCTGAAGCTACATACAGGGGTCAACTCGTAATCATGAGAATGAAGGGAAGACAAACAATCTTGGGTGGATGCTGTACTCATGAGATGAAAGTAGTATAAGGAGAGTTCAGTAAGCAGCCTCCGGGCTAATTACTGTTTCGATTGTAAAGTGGATGAAGTCTATTCTACTATCTAGGGGAGAAGCTCTGTCTTTATATACCTGAAGGCCTGGAACTCTATGGAAGTCTATGGAAGCTCACAATTGCAAAAGGTGCCAGTGGCGGTGGCGAGCGAAAACTCATGGATGAGTCTACGACTGTGAGTCCATAGCCTGGGAGTCAATTCAGTGATCTCAGTGTAACGGCGACTTCCTTTCAAGTCATACAGTAATAACTGCTGCTCGACCCGTGCAGCGCGTATCGACTTGGGATTCTCTGCCAACCGCTTCAAACTCTCTACATCCATCCACACAGAACGATTGATAACACCTTTTGCCGCAGAGAAAGAGAAATAACACACCCACCCATATTAATTCATATCTCTCTTAAAAAGAGAGACCAGACCCAATACACAAAGTAATTTTGAAACCCTGTTCAACCTGATCAGAATCCCCCGTCCCAAATATTCCAAAATAATAATGATATCCGCAAACAACAAGACCCATACGCTTATCCGCAAGGAGATAATAACATGCCGAAATCAGACCAAACAGAACCCCTAGACCAAAACACCCAGACCCCTTCACCGAAACGTAAACGCCTTTCTCTCATCATATATATAAACTATTCCATCATATTAAGAGATACACTATCACATCCACTACCGAGGCAAACTAGCCTCACGATTATAGCCATCAGCCCGTCCATGCACAATGGCGGAGAACGGGGGTGAAGGGTTTTGGTCGGCGGCCCGAGGCGTTGTTCCATCATATTGTGCTCGTCTGGATTCTGAAGATTAAGTTCTGCGTGCGATTATTTTCGAGTTGCTGGTGGTGGTCTCATATTTTAGTTTGCTAAGATTTGGAAACGCCTCGAGGCTTGTGTTTTATACTTGGGGATCACGACTCTCATGTCGATTACATGATTCTGAAGCTTGACACGATATTTGTTCCGTCGAACTAGGCTCTAGCTTGGTCATACATGGTAGACGCTGCAATGGTGTTGTACATTTCTTCGTTGCTGGGCAAAAAAGCAGTAAAGTCCTATTGCAGAAGGTTCATATTAGTGATACCTCATGTTCTTGCTGGAGTGATTGTCGACACGACCGTCTTCGTGCCTTCGTGCCATTGTGAGCGAGAGTTGGTGTGGAGGATGGAGGAGGGATGATGCGGTAGAAGAGGGTGATTTTCGAAACCAGAGATGTGACGTATGGTTTATGGTGACGGTTGCGTGTATTGTTCTCAGCCGGGACCGTCGCTAACATGTACATACAAGAAACTGTGGCGGCTTCGCCGCCTTTTGATTTGCAGCCTAGCTCGCAAGCTCGCTCGGCTAGAATTTATTTTCCCAGTCTGGGTACGAGATAAACTGCGCTTGCACTATAAGGCAATATGTCCTATTCCAGTATTCTACTATTTCAGCGCTTTGGATGAGTATATCGTGTATCGGCAATTCAGCCATGCGCTCCGGCAGTGTGTATCCTCGCGGTACTATTCTTGGTGTCCCATATGTACTCGGGAGCGGTTGGATGTGGAGAATGCACCGCAGTCAGGAATGGACGGTAATCCCCGTGCGCTGAAATAATTATAATATATAAAAGCCCAATCGTTGAAATGCGGGGATGTCCCACCACCAAGCTCTACACAATACAACTTATGAAAGTATGATCTAGCTAATACATGGCGAGTATTCCTAAGCGGGGATGCTGAAGACCACAATGTGATGGCGATGTTTCGGACATGGCTTGTTACAAAACGCCTTATCGTAGAAATGAATAGCACTTCTGCCACAGCGAAGCAGTATGGGGGTAACTGAGTTCAGTACTTCTCTTTGTTATATTATAGGGAATAGAGTTGTAAAACAACAGTTTGTTGGCATGTGCGTACTCTACTGGTATGGTATACAGAATATCACTCGACATAATGCTTCCTCGCAATGTTGCATGAACCTGACCGAGCTGAGCTTCAGCTGAGCTGATGACAGAGCACACAGCCGGTAGGGCATAAGGCACCCAACTACCTTGTATATATCTTGAGTCTTTCTCCTGCTCTCCAGTCTCTGTATCTTAAGTCTATTCACACGGTTCCCCCCTTCCATATTTCAACACGCAATTTAGTTTATCACCGAGAAATACCTAGATAGATAGGTGTATTTGGTAGTGATAGGTATGGGACGAGATGTCTCGGTATTCTCTATCTACGAGTCCCCGGGACAGCTCTCGACTGGGGAGTTTCTCCTACTGTTGGGCGTATGAGTACCCAGCCTGATCCAGACCCAAACACAGTTAGCTTTTACAGTTCCAAGAACGCTGCGATTTATATCCGCGAAACGTCCCTTGATTACAGGCGCCGGCGGGACTATTATTAACTCCCTCATTTGAAGAATATTATACCGAATACCCCTTACCTACCTACAAAAATGACGAATAAAATGCACAAAAGCCCATTACCAATGATTGCAATGATAAGTGAAATGGCCTGTGTTTGGTGGCAAGCTATTTTTTGAATAGTTTTGCAACATTAGATAATAAATTACTTCAGTCAGGCTCCTAAGTGAATTAAGTTAGATTACTCCCGATCGCAGGTTGATGTGTCGGCAATGTCATTTTGTCATTCCACTATCGATGTCACTATCATACTCGAGTAGTGTTGTGGGATCGCACCTTCGGCAAATCCCTCTCTTCCTCGGGACCGACGAAAACTCGGCTAACTAACAGCCCAAATCCATACCAACCTATCGCAGTTATGCAACCGCAACTGTCAACACCTTCACTCGATGGCCACCTTGGTAGTTGTTGTCGCTTCTGTTGACTTGGTGGCTGATTGTCGGCAGCGGCTGGTATGAGCCAGTGGTGTGCGAGGTTGCACTATGGCCGCATGTGACAAGGAGGTCGCAGCACTGTTCTTTGGAGCTGGTTGATTGCTCTTGGACTGACTGTAGAGCATCGATACGCCAGATAGCTTTTCGCTTATTCCGCTACCGCTCCATTCTTTTTTCTAACGCCCGTCCTACTTTACATATCCATTGCCCTGCCTTTTATAACAGTCATCTTTTCAATGCCGGAGGATTGATCGCGCTGCTTGGTGGGTACAAACAGAATTTTCAATGGATCACAGGGGTGTGGGTGTTCGATCCCTGTCCCTTATCGCAACCATACAGTTCTACAATCCCTGTCAGAACTTTTAGAGACGCAAGTACGCGGATCAGGCTGTGGAAGATGCGACACCTCATTTCTGGTAATGGATTTTTCTGTGGGAGGAGCAGAGTGTTGAGTCACAGGGGGGGTGAAGCTAGGAACGAAGTCAAACCACACTGGCTTTGCCTGTTAATATTCAGATTGTGTTATACCCATTGCGATAACATCAAAGTCAGTTATGGTAACCTGCTCTACGAATTTGGCTCTGATTACACCGTGAGGCTATTTATGTTTATGCATATTTTCTGTATAGAACAATATGAGTTTTTCTCCAAGCTCACAGATTTGATAGGATTTAAATTGATTGACGCACACATTGGGAGATGGCACACGGCTGGCTGGAGATGGTGCGAGGTTTTAAACTCACTGAAAGCCAGGAGACAGTTTATCTGGGCCACGTTGAGACGCGCACTTGGAAGCGCACTTGGGTGTAGTCAACACCTGGGAGCATTCAGATGATCTAGCTGTGAGATGGTAGAGCTGTCTAGAAGTGGCAACTTTAGCTGGCTGGTCTATCCGAGCCACCACAAGGCGGCGAAGCCCGCCACCATATATAATGCGAACTGTTATAAGCTAAACGGTGAGCAGAACTTGAGTCATACATGAACAGCCTGACTACGACACCCAATAACAGTTGGTCTGTATGTACTAGAAATCGAAACATGCATGAACAAGGTCTACCAACGGATGATCACTGGGAGCCTATCGCAATAAAATGAGTACATTCATACGGGAATTATTAGATGTGATAAGTTATCCCCCTTCCCCTCCTAGTGGAAGCGCATCGCCCAACCTAATCGCTTTCCGCAGCTGCTGATCCTTTACTCTACCGTTGCAGACGACACATTCGGAACAACTTGTCAAACCCTAAAGCGAGAGCCACTATGGGGATGTATGTGGCTATGATGATTATTCTGGCGATATCAGGGGCTGCTCAAGGCGCGGGCGATGGTGGCGAAGATTTTACGAACAACCTCTTCTCCGATCTAGCGCCGTACGATTCTCTTCCCTCTATAGCCAAATTTAGCTTTACACGATATGCGTTAATGATTGCCTTAGATTGCTTGCGCTTTTTGGAGAACAGTTTGCGAAACAATTTATGAGCGAATCGAGTGAGTTACAATTAAACCATTCCTGCGCACCGCCCGCCCGGGGGAGGGGCACTTTTACATCTGTACATGTAATTACAAGCTCACATCTGACATCATTCAACAGTGGGATGGCTCGATCATATCATATTCGCAATGGCACCACTGGGCATTATTACGGCGATTGTGGGAGCTATTAGAGTCGGCGGGCCACCGTGGTTGAGGGCGGTTATCGGACGCGCAAGAGAGAATCGTGCTGCTCCTGAAGCTGAGCTCATGTCTTCCACTTCTCACGAGGTCTGCGAATTGTGGAATGGTCAAGCAGTCGTGAGGGTTTTTGGCAGACCGGAGATTCAACAGCTGATATTTCTCGATGACTGTGAGGATATGGAAAATTTCGGTATATATACGGTGACGACTGCTGAGGATGAAGGATATTTGAAGCGGAAACGTATGAAGAAATTAATCGCATATCGGCTTAAATTTACTGACTCGTTGCAAACTCTAGCTTGCGATGATCCTCTTGTCTCGCAACTGGATTGTGTTTCACAGTCAGCGGCTGCAGTCATAAATGCAGTTAATAGTGAGTCGAATTCATTCCCTGTTGTAGGCCCAGGCTAATTGTCACATTTACAGAGATTCTTACGCCTTTGTTGGATAGGATACACCGCAAGAAAGACGGTCAGAGACAGACCTTTACTTGCCGAGATGAAGAAAGTTCGCCGGTGGAGTCAGACCCAACGCCGTTGAACACACCACCATCTACCCACAAATCAATGTCGCCATTCAAAGAAGCCCCCAATATATCGCTCAACCTTCATGGTGGAAGCAAATTTGAGGATCTCTACACCGCAGCAGCCTGTGGTATAGTATTGCAGTTCGGCGTGTTGGTCTTCTCTGGTCTAGCAGTGTACTACCCAGGGTGGAACTTGAGATTCCCGAAGAACGGTCGCCTGTCACAAGGGTATGCATATCCGTTGATGGCAGTTGGAACTGTACTTCTAGTGATTGGGATGATCATTTGCTCAGCAGTCATCGAGAAAAGCACTACCGAACAGCAGTGGGTGGTCATAGATAGGACATCGCAGAGTGAGGGAACAGGCAGCACAGTGCAAGAAGGCGAACAACGAGAAGCATGTCCAAATGTGGAGATCAATACGCGTACTACTCTAGCGGACGGAGTAACTCGAGCAACAGACTCTGTTGTGGAAATCTGTTCTACTCCAGTGACCAATACTCGGCAGGAGACGTCCAACACACTGCCCACCAGCCGACAGCCGAAAGTACGTCTTCTCTGGCTCCAAAAAAGGTACACAGAAGCCCGAAAAAACGCTAATGGAGTTGGGGCTGACAGTCACAGTCACACTGTGAGCGACCAGAGCTTCGAGTCTTTCGTAATCTTCGCTCAAGGCCCCCGGGACGCAATCCTAGTATCACGTCGTTCTCCCAATGACGGTAAACACACAGACAACAATCATATAGAGCATAATCAAGCCCCCAGGCAACCCCAGAATAACAGTCGCCAAATCTCCCGGTGGTCAAGGTTAGGAAACATTTCTTCCAATCGAACTGAGGCCTTCACTTTCCTGGGGACAATACTTTCTCTGGCTGGTTTCATCGCCCAATTTCAAGGTTTTCGGGGACTACATTGGGTCTCATCTATTTCACAGCTTGCTGCAGTCTTTGCGATGACAATGTTCAGGGCTTGGGTCCGCCGGGGGCTTATTGCTCGGCCTATAGCTGTGGAGATGTTGGATGGGTGTGAAATGGATTGGCTTGCACTAACCATGGCTATGGACAGCGGTATTTGGCGGTTCGTTGGGGGAACCAGTCAAGGGCAACAGTCAAGTAGCTGTACTAGAGAGAATGAAAGCAGAAGTCCAGAGGACTACAGCTGGACGATTGCTACGGGTCCTAATAACCTTGCGTGTCGAGGCTCCTTGACTGAGTTGACTTCTCCTGGATGGAATTCAGTCACAGAGCATGAAGCTGGCGAGGAGCGACCTGTGGGTGAGGGACAAAACTCAAACGACAACATATCCAAAGCCGAAATGGCAGTCAGAGTTAGACGAAGACTCGGCCAGCTAACCAAATGGATTGGCCCAGCATCAAAGCCGGCCATATCAATAGCTAGTGCCATTTCTGTAGCTATGAATACTCTAGAGCTTAAGGGTAACGAGTTTTGCTGGTATTTGAATGTTGAGGCTGGCGAGAAGGAACCGACACATGGAAATGCTGTCAGATCACAAACTTTAATCGGCAACACAAACCAACGTATCAAATTCAGAGTCAGGAGCATGAAGAGGGGTGAGTGGGTAGCTGATGCCACCGAGATAGAGGCTGCCTTGTCATTATGGATTTTTCATATCCGTAAGCGCCAAAAGTCACGAGCAGACGAAGCCAAAACCACCGATGAAAGGCACAGCAGTGACTGGCTGCAGGAAGATATGTCACTAGCAAGAAAAAGCACTCGACTGTTAGGCCCAGATACCGAAATTTTCAAAAGGGATTTGAAGTGGTGGATTGGGGACGTCGAAGAATTCAACGTGTCGGAATATACCAAAACTGACGGTCATACGCTAGTAGGATTCAGGGGGCTAGAGTCAGGTACGTTTCTCACTGCAACGCCAACCCCTCCAAGGTTAGATGTATCGGTAACAATCTCTCAGATCACCAACCAGAGTCTTCCGTCTCACCGAGTCTTAATACAGAGATAACTCTAGAATATTTGTTGGCGCAACACATCTTTTCAGCGTTCATGTGGTCCCTCGCGGAATATGTTCCCGATCATATACTTCGGAGCAACGAGACAACAGTTGAGAATAGAGATCCATTCGGGTCAGATCAATCATTGCTATCCTCGAAACTTGAAAACTCGGTGCTCCTCAGTGTTGTCAACCGTCCGTCCTGAGCCAGGACGGAACGGCGCCGTCTTTTTGAGGCCGGACGGGGACGGACGGATGGGACGGCCGTTGACGGTAAATTTCCGTCCCCGGCCGTCCCCGGCCGTCATCGGCCGACATCCATTGATGATTTGCAAGTCAGCATACATAATACATATTCGGTTACAATAAGTACATTTCTCCACTATCTTGACTGTGAAGCAAGATCCTTCAACATTTAGCTGCGTACAAATCCAGTTGTATTTATATCTCTAACCGCGCGCTCAAACTAAACCTGAATGTTTACTACTAATTGTGAGTCTAGAAATATAGATAAATCTATTTATATCTTGTATCACACGCTTTACAGTTACAGTATATGTATTAATAGTAAGCGCCCGATGTCGGCCGGTGACGGTGGATGACGGCCGATGTCGGCATTTTTGCCGTCCCCGGCCGTCATCGGCCGACATGCCGTCCTCAGCGGGCGAGGACGGGACGGACGGCCTTGGCGCCGTCCCGTCCGTCCTGCAGATATTGCGGACGGACGGCCGGGGACGGCCGTCGGACGGGACGGTTGACAACACTGGTGCTCCTTCAAATGGCCGATTCATTGCAGAGAGTTGGACTAGTCAGAACAAAGCAAGAGGCTTATATTTGCATCATACCACCACTCAGCTATGCCAACAAACTCCCCAATGATGCTGTGGTGGACTTTGTACGACAATATACAAGAGATTATGAACTGAGAGGGAACTGGGATATGATTGGATCGATTTGTAAATGCTTTGTCAAGTTCTATCAGAAGAGCTCAACTTCACGTAGAGCACTTACACTATTTATGAACTTTTATCAATCGGTCAGCATCACCCTTCGAGAACGTATAGACCAACAGCGGGAAGCAGGGATTCTTGAGAAGGTAAAAAGAGAGCTAAAGACTCAGCTGTTAATCCATGACAATGATGATATCCTCCACCTTGCAAAGTTGTACCAGATTCAGCAACGATTAGATATACATGATGATCTTCTTGACGAAATGCATGAATCACTGGATCAAGTAACCAAGGACAACGTCCACAACTTTTTTGGGCATCCGTTATTCTCAAGTTTGAAGGCAGATGAGGATTGGGATATTGACCGAAGCGATGTCAATATCCGTGACATTTTGGACTGCACACCGCTACACTATGCAGCATGGCTTGGAGATGAAAAAAATGCACGGTGCCTGTTATATGATGGTGCAAAACCAACATCGATAGACCTCGCCGAATGGACACCATTGCACTATGCTGCTAAGAAGGGTATGGCTGCGGTTGCGAGGACGCTTCTGGAGCATGGAGCAGATATAGAGACGCGGGGAAGGAATGGAATGCGGCCGTTGCATTGTGCAGCGCAATTCAAGAGCGATAACGACAATGACGAGCATGTGGCGAGTGTGTTGGTACGAGCGGGGGCCAACATGGATTATCAAGATAGTTCTCAACGGAATCCATTGCATTGGGCGGCATATTGCGGAAATGGAAGAGTAGTAGATCTCTTATTGAAGAGGGGGGCATATACAGGAGCGCGAGACGATTACGGGCGCACAGTTCTACATTTAGCAGCGATAACAGGTGACACAGAGACTGTGAAGCTTTTGTTGGAAGGCAAAGTAAACACCGCCGCGGTGGACCAAGATGAAGCGACTAGTCTCTATCTAGCTGTTCAGAAAGACCATCATGCGGTAGTGCGGCTGTTACTCGAGAGCGGCGTCGACAAGGAGGCCAAGCTTAACGATGGGCGGACGGCTCTACACTGGGCGGCTGAGTATGGCCGCAAGGCGATGGTACGACTGCTACTCGAGGAAGGCGTCAACATGGAGGCCAAGCACAATTACGGATGGACAGCTTTGCATTGGGCAGCTCAAAACGGCCACGAGGCGGTGGTGCAGCTGCTACTCGACAGCGACATCGACAAGGAAGCCGAGGACCGTGACGGCCGGACGGCGCTGCACTTGGCGGCCCAGAACGGCCGCGAGGCGATGGTCCGGATACTACTCGAGAGTGGCGTCGACAAGAAGGCCAAGCACAATTACGGGCGGACGGCACTGCACTGGGCAGCTGAGTACGGGCACAAGGCGGTAGTGCGGCTGTTGTTGGAGAGGGGTCTCGACAAGGAGGCAAAGCACCGCGAGGGGCGGACGGCGCTACACTGGGCAGTACAGAACGGTGATGAGGCGATGGTACGGCTGCTACTCGAGTGCGGCGTCGACAAGGAATCCACGGACCGCTACGGACGGACGGCGCTCCACTGGACGGCTGAGAACGGTGACGAGGAGATGGTGCGGCTACTACTCGAGTGTGGCGTCAACAGGGAGGCTAAGCACAACTACAGGCGCACGGCTCTCCATTGGGCGGCTGAGCACGGCCACGAGGCTGTGGTGCGGCTGCTACTCGAGAGTGGTGTCGACAAGGAGGCCAAGCACAACTACGGGCGGACAGCGCTGCACTTGGCAGCTCAGGATGGCCGCGAGGTAGTGGTACGGCTGCTACTCGAGAGTGGCATCGACACAGAGGCCCAGGACCGCGACAGGCGGACGGCCCTGTCCTTGGCAGCTCAGAACGGCTACGAGGTGGTAGTACGGCTACTACTCGAGAGCGGAGCCGACAATAAGAGCAAGGACGGCGACTGGCGGACAGCGCTACACTGGGCGGCTGAGAACGACCACAAGGCGGTGGTGCGGCTACTACTCGAGGGAGGCGTCGACAAGGAGGCCAAGGACCGCCATGGACGGACAGCCCAGCACTTCGCGGCTCAGAACGGCCACGAGGCTATTGTGAGGCTGCTACTCGAGAGAGGCGCCGACAAAGAGGCCGAGGACCACGACTGGCGGACGGCGCTGCACTTGGCGGCTCAGAACGGCCATGAAGGGGTGGTACGGTTGCTAGCATGACATTGCTCCACCTCATCTACCTTTGATTTCATGATCATAAAATGTAAGTGAGAGGATTCTGTTAGGTATCACCTAGTCCTATGACTCAGGATCGCTCGGCGCATACTGCAGACTAGTCTTGCTGACATCTCAGTCACAGGCTACGAAGTGCGTTATGACTGAATCCTGTCGCGAAAATATTATGTTTTACTCCATGTGTATAATCATGTTCAAGAGTGGCACCGAGGTAAAATGAATTTCTAATATACAAGGGTAATGGACAAAATATGTCATCACGATGATTGATTTATTATCCATCCATTAAAATCTCTTGCTAATTCCGCTTGGTCTTCCTCTCTGGCATGTCACCGCACTCTAGTCTCTCACAACTTTCCTATTGGCCCCTCCCCGAAAATGAATGCAGGGTTGGGTTGTCATGCTTGGTAATAGTAGTTCACCAATAACACTTTCTAGATAACTGCTTGTTTTAACCATTCTGCATGCACTCTAACTAGAGTATGGCAGTACCCAATTCCCCTCACCCTCCGGATGACAGGCTATGTAGGCGAGCTGTCCTCCATCTACCCTTCTTCTCCTTTAGCCAGACCTCCCAACGGTTGAAGTATTACACGGGTTATATGCAGTAAACCAGTACGTTCTGTAGTTAGTTCTTAGCAGTACAGTGCAGTTGGTGGAAGCTCGCAGTGCAGTACAGTACAGTTTGTAGGTAGAAAATCTACTGGTTTACTGCCAGTTAGTTTGTATTTAATGAAGGAGGGGAATCCGCTGGCAAGCAGGAGTACGGTATGTTACTATTATCAGGTGCTTTTGGGCTAGGGTTCGTTGAGACTGCTATCGAATTAAGTGTAAGCTACGTGTCATCATAGACTTAGATAGTTTAGTTTCGGTCAAGTGAAAGGTCGGCACAATATGCTCAGTTAGCCTGCATGAAGCGGGACTTAGCCGGCCTGCAGATATCTAAACAGGCCGCTGGGGGATCACAGGCTCCTTTACTACACACCACTCTGGACAGAGTGAGCGAAATGAAGAGCTGCTGGAGGTGGCGGCTAGAGCCGATGAGAATTACGTGGGTAATGAGTAGCGTCAGCAATCGGCAGAGCAGGCTTTAGAAAAGCGCTTGGCCGTACTATGTACTGGTTTGTTCCAGAAACAAATATATACAGTTGAACCAGTTTGTCAACCAGTTCATTGCACTGGTTGCGCATGCAGTGCAGTTCTAATAGTTAAGTAGTTGGTACAGTGCAATTTGACCCCGAAATTATAACTGGTTTCCACCATTGGAAGGTCTGCCTTTAGCAAACGAATCAAAAGCTGAATGAACGCACCTCTGGATAAATGTTATGGCCTTACGTATTTAAGAGATTCGTGACATAAGTTGGGGCAGTGTGGGGCGGGTGAGAGATTCGGGCGTGTCACGACGAAGCCGGGCTCGCCCAAGGTCACTGGGGCAGTGCCCAGCTGTACATGTAAACTTGACGAGTTGGGGCGAGATTTATCCGACGAGCCCGAGCATGAAAAACATGTAGCATATATAATATAACTCAATTGCAAGCAAATAAAGAAACCTAATGACATCCACTACATTTCAAGCAGTGTTCGCAAGTGGCCAAACGGGCCCGGTTGGAAAGAAGCCGGGCCGGTTTACGAGATTCAAAAATGCTGCCGGGCCGGATTTAGAATTGGCAGCTTTTTTGCACCGAGCCGGCAAATATATTGCTAGTGGCTCAAAAAATTCGTGCTATGCAACTGTGCCTGTCACCTACTTTCGAACTAGTTCACTTGCTCAACTAAATAAACACAACCACCATCATTTTCCCATTTGTCAGAGTGCTTCGAAATTTGCAGCTAACTATGAGCTAGACCTACCCTTAATCTTAGTTCCCCAAAAATCAACTACTATTACAGTCATAAGAACAACTCAGAAACAATGAGATAAAACTGGGCCGCTGGCGGCTTTTTAGAGCACCCGCCGGATTTAGCCTGTTTGTTGCTGTTACATCGCCGGGCGGCACAAGCTGCTGGAATGGCCTGGAAGGCCGTCGATGCCACTGAAAAGGACTGGAGAGTGGTTGCTAATACCATCGAAGATACTAGAATATAATAGAGAGTGATTTATAATGTTCTAACTAATCAGTGTAGACTCATTCACGAACTATCACTCTCCACCTCGTGTATATAATGGCATAGATTTTCCTTGAGATAGCTCTTTTGTTCTTTGAAGGCAATCACTTTTGTTCGATGTACAATTCAATCTCTTCTTGTGCAAAGTTATTGTTCTCATCACCTGACTCAAATGCGTCCACCGTTAATTACTACATACTTCCGCGATTGTACTAACAGAAAATAACTCGATTTATCACGATGGTGGTAGTTGAAAGTACGATGATGTTGAATTGTCTAGAGTTCAGAGATTGTTGGCACGGGATTTGGCCCGGTGGCTTTTGTGGCGTTTGGCCTAAGGCTGCGGGCATGAGGCCGGTGGCTTGCGGCCCCCATGGGCCGCCACCAGGCCCCATGCTGAGGAGTAGGGCTAGCCCCGGCAGTGATGCCCGGCATTGGTCTCCGGATGTGATACTCGGCTTCGCCGAGTATGCTCTCTCCTTTCCCATATATTTGCCTGTCTTTCTCTCTCTCTTTACTCTTTAGACAATCACTTTTG
>Ga0307515_10005247_pt1 | contig 26330 bp, 19 predicted proteins | sample 17_EM_MG_FD_194513 | JGI IMG/M metagenome (GOLD analysis project Ga0307515, IMG submission 194513) | Populus trichocarpa ectomycorrhiza microbial communities from riparian zone in the Pacific Northwest, United States - 17_EM | ecosystem: Host-associated > Plants > Roots > Unclassified | place... | reverse complement strand
ATTTAGGCCATTTCTTATTTCTAGTACGTCGTTAACCTAGCGTGTAGCATAAAGACATCGTACCTCCTTTATTACCTTGCGAATAGCCTCAGCTTATTATATAATAGAGGGAGATAGTAAAGAATTATTAGTTATTTAAGGGTAGGCGCCAAAGACTAGCAATATAGGTATAAGTCTATCCAGGCCAGCGGAATCGTTAATAGCTTTAACAGCCATTTATAAGGTAAGTTCTTTACTAGCGTCCTTTAGTTCTAAAGAGATAATCTTATATATATGGCGTAATAACGCGTAATATTGTTTTACTTTTCTAATACTATTATATGCCTTAACAGGGACTTCCTTAACCTTAATTACTATTGCCTTTATCTGTTATTAAAACTCTATAGATAAGAAGTTCTTTTCTATATTATAGACAATTTAATTAAGGGGTCCTAGGTAGACATTAATCCAATATAATTATAGGGTATCCCATACGTTCCTAGCTAATATATCCTTTAAAAAACGTGCGGCTTAGAAAGAAGTTAAAAAGTTAACAACTTAGAGTACTAGCTTACCGCTAAGATATATAACGTCGACGATAATACAGAAGTTAAAGTTATAGTTATCTTTAAGGGTAAACTTAAATCGGCCAGGGGACTTTTAGTTCATTTAGTAGTAATAGCAGTATTTTATAAAATGCTTAATTACCTTAACCTTAACTTTATAACCTACTTGCTAAAGAACCCTAAGTAATTAATAAACGGATAGGTGGCCAAAACGACGGCATAGTTGACGTAACTCTAACTTAGTTAAGTGGCTCTAAGCAACGCTCTTTTCTAGTTATTAAAGGAGTAACTAAGGGTAACCCTACTTACGTATAATAGGCACCCGATTATCTCCCTACACAAGTATATTCTTAAGGTTGTTAAGCTTAACGCCTAATTTATCTATATCCCTAATACAGAATAGAAACGGGGTGTTTATAGGAATAATATAGAAAGTAATATATCCTAAGGGGGTTTGGACCCTAATTATACTAAGAGAGATTATAGTACCTTTACCAAAACAAATCGTATATTAGCCTGCCGTTAAATAGTTAATCTAAACAGAGCTATTAAGCTACTAAAGGGCTTAAACTTAAGGTTCTCCTACTATAAATACTCCTATGGCTCTAGTGTCTAGCATAATACTATAAAAGACGCTCGCTAAGTATCTATTATTAAAAGAGAATATAGAACTCTCCTTTAGCTTATTAAAGATATCTAACTTCGTAATAAAATAGAGCGTAGATTGGTTATTAAAAACAGCAACGGTTTATATACCATCTACCTCACTATATTTAGTGAAGTATTAATTAGGAGAGTAGTTCTCAATTTCCATATCTATAAGGAGCTATTTGGTCTCATTAACCTTACCCTTAAGATCTTCTACGCCTTCATATTGGACCAGGAAGCTTTAAAAGTAGGCCATAGTAACCTTACAATTTTTAACGTTTCTTATACTCTGGCGGAACTTATTATATACCTCTTTTCACTTATTAAGGGAGTATCTAGTTAACTAGTAATTTGGCTTCTTATAAATATAGCACTTCTTCTAACAATTACTTTAAAATGAACCTCTATAAGGACCTCCATGGTTGCCTTATAGTTAACGTTAATTATACCCTCTTTTATATTCCCTACCACGGCCACCATATATTTAATCAGTCTAGTTATAATCATATTAGTTAGGAATACTTATTTAGGTAGGGTTTTCGGTATAGAACTATTAAGATTCTTATATTTATATCGCAGTACCTATAGCGGAGCGTAGCTTAGCATATACTTCTTTAAATATATTTATGGGTTTATATAGCGCTAAGTTACACTTAGGAACGCTATAGCATGCTAAAATAACCTAGTCCCTTAGGCTGTTCTTATTTTAGTAAGTTTTAGTAAGGCCACATTAGATTTTCTAGAGTTTATTAAAGAGTAGTTAAAGGCACTCTAAATAAGTCTTTATTAGGTTAAAAGTAATAACTCTCTAAAACGTAGTTTCCCGCCATTCAGATATATAAAGTTAGCGATTCTTATTAGTCTTAAAGTAAGCTTTAGTAAGCTAAAGCATTATATTAAAGCTATAGTTTTTACCCATAATATAGTTGTAATAAAATGTCACTACCCGTCCTTTTAACATAATGGAGAAAGTATAGTGGTACTAGTGGTATTAAATTCTAACCTTATTGCAACAGTTATAAAAGACCTATAGTTTTGCTCCGAGTATATTATACAGTTCTCCTCTAAACTTCTTTTCTTTATCCAAATATACCTTTATTAGATTTGTAACTTCTTATAGTAGAAGCTTACTAGTTAGCTAGAGTAGAGGAGCTAAAGGCAGTAGAGGTAAAAAAAGAGTACCTCTAGGTGGGAGGGCACCTCTAGGTGGGAGAGTACCTCTAGGTAGGAGAGTAGCGTTCTAGGGGTTTTATTTTAAATTAAAGTTACCTTTTAAAGAATATAGGTTAGTTCTAGGTTTCCATAGTTAACGTATAATCTTAGCTTCTATCTATACTAGTTTTTCTATACTAGTAATAACGGCCTAAATATTACTAGCAATTGGGTTACCGTTCTTAGTAACGTATACCCCATTCCTATAGAGGAAGTCTTAAAAATCCTAAACAATATCAACATTGCCAAGTACCTAGGTGTTAGCAGTCCATCCTGCGAAATCCTCCCTAAAATATTCCCATAGCTATAAATCGGTGTAATATCTACTTTGGTAGAATATAATACGGTATAGAAGAAAGCTATTAACTTATTTTACGGTATAAGTTATTATATTAAAGGTAAATTCGTCCTAATTTTTATTAATAAGTTTCGCGTACGAAGCTACCCTTAGTGGTAAGGAGTCTTCCTAGTCGTTTAAGGTAGGCGTAGCTATATTTTTAGAGGGAGGGAAGTATTATTAGTGTAGGGATTATCGTTTGGTACGCGTTTGTAACGTATATTAGCGATTATAGGGCTTAGGACCAGTTCTAGCCTTAAATCGCAAAGACTTATAAAGCGTGTTATTCTGCGTAATAAACGGAAGAATTTGTAATCTTAGAAAGGCTTAGGACCAGTTCTAGCCTTTAGATCCTTAGATTTGTAGAAGAGTTCTATTTAAGGTTTAGGACCAGTTCTAACCTTAAAAGACAGCTCCCTTTAGTACGAGTAGCACTGGTATAGTAGCTTGTTTCTTCTTAGTAGAATACCTAGCTGCTCTATAGTATAACAGTAAAGTTAACCACTAATTAGTATTAGTTATACAAGGTGATATTACGTAGCTACAGTTCGTAGATAGTATAATAATTGTTAATTCTATATTCTTAAGGGAGAGCGAGGAGCTTAAGGCTCCTCGCCACGTTAGTGCCGCGGCGACACGTGACGGCAACTTGCTACATGTGACGGCAATATGCCTCATATAGTAACTACTTGCCTTTATTCCCAACAAGTATTAAAAAGAGGAAGCTAGATTGCTTTTTAGCCTAAAAATGATATACTATACTAATAATAGTAAAAAATCGCCTGGATAACACATTAGACTAAGGTATAGCGTTATAACTATTTTAGTAGGTACGCTAATTGCTTATAAGTCTTAAAAAAATAGTATGCTATATTAGGGTAACCTTCTTAATAGTTCTAAAGGCTAGCTTAAAGTCTAGTATCTCTAAGTTTATAGTATAATTAAATTAAGTAAAGTAGGGCTAATGGATAAGATTATTAAGCTCTATAGTAAAAAAATCTGCTAAAGAAGGATGCTAGTAGATGCTCCTTATACGTGGATTATCTATAGCACGCATTAGTATACGCCGTCGCTATTATAAATAGGCATATCGGCGGTTCTAAATTATAACCTCTCTATTCTTTTCTGCTCTAGCCTAAGTAAGTATAAAGGTTTAAAAACTCCATTAAACGCGGCGTAGTGTATTAGCCACTGTTACGGGACACCCCCGTGACACCTTGCACACGTCCACCTATTTCCACCAACTTAGCAATTAGAGACTAACCGTAAAATAGCAATCTAACGGCAATCTAGCGGCAATCTATAGCATTCTGCTATATTCTGCCAAGTTCTACTAAATCCTGCTAAGTTCTGCCAGGACTACGACCTGAACCCTATTCTGCCCTATGCACGTATTAACTAAGCAACTAAGTTAACGATATATGCCCTTTCTTCCCAATCTTCTACCTTCTCTCCTTACGTAACGTCTTGACCTTATTATACAGTTTATGTATATAGCTTAATAATATCTACTTCGTTATATATTATTACCACTTATGCTCACTCCGTGACACTATATTGCGTTAACTACTTATACTACTACCCGAAATGGAAAACGCACCTAAAGCCCCCGTAACGGCCGCCGATATTATATCTATCCTTTAAGAATAAATAGCAAGCATATAGAAGTCCTTTGTAGAGGCCCTTAAATAATAATAAGTTACCCTAATTTAATAATAAGCCGAATAAGAAGCACGGTATTAGAAAACAATAGAAGCCCTCTAAGAAGAAGTCCGTACCCTTAAGATGCCTATACTAGAACCCTAAGACTGAATACTATCTCTAGAGTTAAACACGCGAAACGCGAGTCCCAAACCTATAGCAGCTATTTACCCTAAACCAACTACCGCACTATAACGATCCGAGCGGTTACCTGACCCCCTAGTATTTACTAGTAAATAATAAGAGCTCTAATTATTTCTAAGCTAGCTAAAAAATAAGCTAACTAGTAATACCAACTGTTACCTAACCGAAGCTAACCGACTCTGTTACGCCCTAAGTTAACTAGGAGAAGAGGCAGCTAACCTTATTAAACCTCTTTAGCCAACCTTAGTATAAAGCCTAGTTGTACTTCTTAAAGCCTTATACGGTAACCTAAACCACTAAGCTACTGCCTAGAGAAAGATAAACCACATAGCTTAAGGAACGAAAAGTTTCCTAATATACTTCTCCAAATTCAACCGTTACGCAAGGGAAATAGGCTAGAACGACTCCGCACTAATTAATAGCCTTATTAAATCTCTAAGCCCTAAACTAAAAACCTCCCTAATAGGCGTAGACCTACTAGGAGCCCTTAACGCCTGCGTAAACGTTATTAATAAACGGTATAATAATATACTACGCCTAATACTAAAACACGCCCCTTAATATAACACGACAGCCCCGCGAACGTCTACTAAGTCGTCTTAGCCTAAGCACCCTAACGCCATGGATATTAACACTGGAACCCTAAAGTACGCCCTACTAGGGTCCCCTAAATAAGAAAGACGCATTAAGCTAGGCCTCTGCTTTAAGTGTGGAAGTAAGGACTATATCTTAAAATATTATCTCGTCCCCTTACTTACGCCCTAAAACGATTTATAAACGGCTAATACTAGCAGCCGTTTACCGCATTAATCTTCCGGTTACTATCCCTAATCTCTACTTAGTTCCAGCCCTATGTCTAGTAAGCACTATTTATAAGGACAAAGCTATAGCTAACGTCCTATAAGAACCCCACCCTAATTACCTCTAAAAGAAAGGTCCTAGAGCTAAGTCACTCTTTAGGACGGCTCTGCTATAGGATCTTATTAAACGCATTTAACGTTATAAACTCCGACTCTTGGGACCGTAGTATAACTATTAACTACTGTCTTCGGCAGAATAGTTAATAGGCTAACGCTTAAATTCTAATTAATATAGGAGCTAGCGGCATAGGATTTATTAATAAGATCTTTATATAAAATAATGGTTTTACCCTAACCCCCCTTAACCGGCATATTAACGTATTTAGATTTAATAGTAAACGCACTATTTTAGGCCGTATTACCCACGTAGTATTCCTAAGACTCCGATACCTAAACCATAAAGAATTAATTAAACTTTTTGTTACCACCCTGGGTCACTTAGTAATCCTTAGACAACCCTAGATAAAGCTATATAAGGTAACTATTAATTAGAACAACCTTAAGCTTCTATTTACCGCCTCCCGTTATAAGCAAAAGTGCCTTATAACTTACTGCTTAGACTTAAAACTAAAATCTAAAAAACCCACCAGGATCCACTAGTCTAAAATTTCTACAACTATCTACCCCGCGCCTAAAGAATCCACCAGATTTCACTAACCTAGGAATTCCACTAAATTCCACCGACGTAAGATTTCTACCAATATCTATTAAGGATCTAAAAATTCTACCAAACCCCATAAATAGACCCTAAGTACTACACCGCCCTAAGCCAAGCAGAAGCTTAAGCTTAATACATAAAAATACTAAAAGGACTAGTATTCTACCATAAAAAGGATTCTTAAAGAACCCGAACCTAAATCTAACACTAACTCCGTACCTAATACTGAACCTAAACCTAAGTAAGAAACTACGAGCAATCCGAGCGAGCTCAGCACCCTAAATATCCGCATAATTAGAGCTACCCCGTTAGCGCAACTTACTAAGAAACCCAAGCATATAATCTTTACTATTACGATAGCTAATATCAAGAAGGCCTTAGTACTAAGGAAGCACACCAACCCTGCCATAAAGGTACTAATAGAGTATCATTATCGCCTAAATATATTCTTATAAAAGGAAGCCAATAAGCTACCAGAATACCAACTATACGATTATAAGATTATACTCAAAGAAGGAAAGCAGCCCGGATTTGGACCCTTATACGGGATGTCCTAAAATAAACTCTAAGTGCTATAAAAGTATTTAGACGAGAACCTAAGCAAAGGATTTATTAGAGCAAGCTTGTTGCCTATAGCCGCACTAGTGATCTTCATTAAGAAACCTAGCGGCGGTCTACGCTTCTATATAGACTACTAAGCTCTTAACGCTGTTACTATTAAGAACTAATACCCGATCCCGTTAATATAAAAGACGCTAAACTAACTAAGTAAGGCTCGTTACTACACAAAGCTTAATATTATCTCTGCATTTAACCGTCTCCATATTATAAAAGGGGACAAATAGCTTACTGCATTTCGTACCCAATATAGACTATTTAAATACTTAGTAACACCCTTCGGCCTCGTAAATACTCTAAGCTCGTTTTAACATTATATAAACAATACCCTACGCCCCTACCTAGACATCTTCTGTACTGCTTATATTAATAACATCCTAATATATAGTAATAACCTAACTAAATATTAGAAATACGTTAACCTTATTCTATAAGCCCTACACGGAGCTAGTCTATAATTAGATATAGATAAATGCGAGTTCTATAAAACGGAAGTCCTATACCTTAGACTCCTTATTTCTATAAATGGTATATAAATAGACCTAAAAAAAGTCAAAGTAATTGTAAACTAGCAAAAATCTAAGAACGTTAAGGACGTAAGAGCCTTTATAGGATTTGCTAATTTCTACTAACGGTTTATTAATAACTTCTCCGCCCTAGTTTTACCCCTTATAGCTCTAACCCAAAAGGATAAAGTCTTTATCTTTAATAAGAAATGTAAAAAGGCCTTTACCTATCTAAAGGTTATATTTACTACTGCGCCCGTGCTCTAATACTTTAACCTAAACTAAATAAGTATTATAGAAGCCGACTCATCTAACTATATCACTAGAGGCATCCTATCTTAATATAATAAGGATGGAGTATTGCACCCTATAGCATACTTCTTAAAACAACTAAGCCTAGCTAAATATAACTATAAGATCTACAATAAGGAATTGCTAGCTATTATTAGATGCTTTAAACAATAGCGACCCGAACTAGAAGGCACCGGATTTCTAATTAAGGTCCTTAGCAACTATAAGAACCTATAGTACTTTACAACTATAAAACAGCTAAGTCATCGTTAGGCCCGCTAGTTAGAATATCTATCTTATTTCCAATTCTTAATTACGTACTACCTAGGCGTCTAAGGTTAGAAGCCTAATGCCCTAACCCAACGCTCGCAAGACGCGCCAGCCCTAAAAAAAGCGCGCTCTTACCAAAATCAGACCCTACTTCGCCCTAAACTATTCGCCCCTTCCACTAAAGATCTTACAGTACTCGTCCTTAAAATAACTAATTAATTAATTAAGCAGATTATAGTTAACAAATACCTAAATAACAAGTTTATTTAAGAGACGCTTAAGCTAATATAAGATAACACCAGACACTTTAAAAAGATTTCTCTAAGTAAATACGAAGCCCGCGGAAACCACTTATATTACCAGAACCGTCTAGTTATCCCTAATTATAATAAGCTTAAGCTTAAGCTCCTTAAACACGTACACAATCTACTAGTAGCCGGCTACCTAGGCTAAGGAAAAACCCTAGAACTACTCTAACGAGAATACTATTGGCCGAATATATATAATATAACACAAAGGTATATCTCTAGCTACCATATCTGCCGACAAGCTAAAGCTTCGCATAAGATATACAACGGCCTTTTAAAGCCACTGCCTACTCCGGACTAAAGATAGAAGGATATCTTAATTAACTTCGTTATTAATCTCCCCATAAGTAAAGGCTATATGAATATTATAGTAGTTATAAACCAACTATCTAAAATAAGACACTTAATCGCCTGCCCTAATATATTAACACCTGCCGTTGCCTAGCTATTCCTAGATTACGTATAGAAACTCCACAGACTCCCTAAAACAATTATCTCTAATAAAGGCAGCTAGTTTATCTCTGCATTCTAGAAAGAACTAACTACCTAACTCCGCATTAAAGCACTATTATCTACAGCATACTACCTAGAAATAGATGGTTAAACGGAACGTGTAAATGCTATAATAGAGCAGTATATTTGGATATACACGTCGTACTTATAAGATAACTAGATTAACTAGCTTATATTCGCCAAGTTTACGGCAAATAATTCTATTTTAGAAACTATAAAGGTCTCCCCGTTCCTAGCTAACTACGGCTAGCATCTATAAATAGGTTTTAAACCCTTTAGCAATATTCCTCGCCCTACTTATTAAGCCTTATAAGTTGCAGAAGCAAATAAATTTATAAAAAAGATAGAGGAACTATAACAGTTCCTTACTAACGAAATAATATAGGCCTAATCTGTCTATAAAGCTGTAGCGAATAAGAAATAAACCCTAGCACCAGCCTACTAAATTAGTAACTTCGTCTAGCTAGATATAAGAAATCTAAACACGAAACAACCTGCTAAAAAACTTAATTGGAAGAACGCTGGCCCTTATAAGGTTAAGAAGGTCGTCTCCTCTTACTCCTACTAATTAAAGCTCCCTAATACGGTTAAAATCCACCCCGTATTCCACACGTCAGTCCTCTATCCTACTACCCCCGTATTAGACGCCCTGCCTAGACAGATATAGGACCCTCCCCCACCAGTTAAAGTAGATAGTAAGAACGAGTACTTTATTAAAAGAATTAATGATATTAAGTACGATAAACGGAAACGCTAATATATATATCTTACGAAATAGAGAGGCTTTACTAAGTCCTTATAGGAACCCGTTAACTCTATAGGACTTACACAAGCCGCAGAAGACTTTTATAAACTCCACCTAGAACTACCACAGCCCTACCTCGCAAAAGCTCGAGTTTAAAGGGGGGGTACTGTCACGGGACACCCCCGTAACACCTTGCATACATTCACCTGTTTCCACTAACTTAGCAATTAGAGACCAACCGCAAAATAGCAATCTAACGGCAATCTAGCGGCAATCTATGGCATTCTGCCATATTCTGCTAAGTTCTACTAAATCCTACTAAGTTCTGCCAGGACCACAACCTAAACCCTATTCTGCCCTATGCACGTGTCGACTAAGCAACCAAGTCAACAATATATGCCCTTTCTTCCCGATCTCCTACCTTCTCTCCTTACGCAACGTCTTGACCTTATCACACAGTTCATGTACATAGCTTAATAATATCTACTTCGTTATATATTATCACCACTTATGCTCACTTCGTAACAGCCACCTGCTATAGCTTAAATTATATAGACTGCCGTTCCCTAGAGCTTATATTATATTAACCGCGGGTAAAAGAGGAAGGTTTATTAGAGGAAGGCTAAAGAGCCTTAATAGTGTCGCTATTAAGCTTATTATTAAAGTAGTCTATATTATTATTAGAATACTTATTAGGGTATCTATTAGGGTGTCCGTTAGGGGGTAGAAGAGGGCTAAAAGGGGCGCTGGATAAGGGACTTTATAAATTATTAGATAGGGGTATATATATTAGGCCGGCAGCGTTTATTATTTCTTAATTAGATAGAGGAAGTAAATGGCTTTTAATTAAAACCGATTATAAGTATTTTGGAGTTAATTTAGGGTATAAAATACAGCGTTATAATAGAAGAGTTATCGCCTAATAAGAAATAATAAGTTTATATATAAAGGGCTCCTATAAGCTCTTAGACCCTTAGGGAAAAATTCCTCTTAGTGTAATCTAATTGGTCTAGGAGTTTGCAGGAGTTTATAGGACTAGGGTAAAGTAATCCGATTGGCCCAGGAGTTCGCAGGACTTCACAAGCGTGACGCTAGCCCTTAGCGCCACACCGTGGCGCAATTTCTCCCCGGGGGTCTGATTTATGAGATAAACTGCGGGTAGGTCGAAAGCATAACTGCTCGCCAGAAACACCAAACCAAATCCCGTTCAACGTTGGTGATATTCGGATTCAATGAGTTTCTGCGAATCCGATCATTACCAGACGAAAGGGCATTGGTGGAGCGCGAGGCGCGACGCCGCGGCCAGGTCATCCAACATCCTTCCCTGTCAAAGCACCACGACTTAGGTATCACAGAATGATGTTCTAGATGTACATTACTCTAGGCAGGTCGAGTTCAGAAGTACGTACATACTATGGTCAGTGATCACAGATATATGTGGCGTCTACTTACTCCGGGACACAGCATCCGAGATAATTACACCCCGATTCGAAATCGGCGTATCAGGCGATGCTACAACTACGATCATGCGGCTTATCAACGTATCCTCCATGCTTATGGAGGAGTTCATCGGGTCAAATATTCCTCCATACGCCATCTTGTCTCACACCTGGGAAGAAGGTGAAGTCTCATACCAAGAGATGAAGGACGAATCAGCAAAGAATAAAAAGGGGTTTAGCAAAATTGAGAAGACTTGCAAATTAGCCACCGCAGATGGCCTGGCATACGCATGGGTAGATACTTGCTGCATCGATAAATCTAGCAGCGCTGAACTCGCCGAGGCCATTAATTCCATGTTTCAGTGGTATGAACATAGCGCCATCTGCTATGTCTACCTGTCCGACCCAAAATATTCTACGGACTTCTTAACAGCAGTGGAGGACTGCAGATGGTTCACGCGTGGATGGACCCTGCAAGAGCTAATTGCGCCATACGAGCTCAACTTCTTCGATCAAAACTGGAAGCTTAGAGGGAACAAACAAGATTTTTTAAATGAGATATCTGGAATCACAGGTATTAGCCCGATTGTTTTGAGTCATGCCGCACCACTATCTTCCATTCCGGTCGCAATGAGGATGTCCTGGGCAGCCCACAGACAAACCACGAAGGCGGAAGACATCGCATACAGTTTGCTCGGCATATTTGATGTCAACATGCCATTGCTGTACGGAGAAGGCTCGAGGGCTTTCACACGTCTCCAAGAAGAGATCATCAAGAGCACTTGCGACCTCAGCATTTTCGCCTGGACTGCAGCGCCAAGTCAGAACGGCCAATATACCGGTCGGTATTCGGGCATTCTCGCAAAGTCTCCAAAGGAGTTTTCCAGCTGTAAGCGTATCATCAAAACAAAAGAATCCAGGTTTCTTGGGGACTTTTCAGTGACGAACCGGGGCATTCGTATGTGTACTGGCTTAACCGCGTTTCCAATAAGACGTTCCCAGGGTTGGCAGTATGTATTGGATCTCGACTGCTCCTCGGAGGATGACGAACACTCACATCTCGCCGTTTATCTAAGGAAATGCGGCGCGGACTTATTTGTGCGAGAGAAGCCGTCTTCACTAGCGACTGTCATATCAGGAATTCACCACTATTATCGCCTCAGAGACATCTACATCCTTTCGAAACTTCCCGAAAGTCTACCTCACAATCAGCTAATCAGGCGAGACAATGACCTCATCATTGGCAGTCGCATCTCTGCAGTGCAAATTCGCGTTCCACGAGGCTTTCGAACCTTCAACGCCAGCCCGACGAGTCACTTTGACAGTCAAGACCATGTCTTCTTCAGCACCAAAAGAACACACAGTGGCTGGTGCGTCATTCAATTTAACGGGAAACTTACGTTACATGGACGGCGTACTACTGTATCCTGTCTCTTTATATGTTTTGGTTGGAACAGCCCATCGGACGAAATCGAGAGCACCATCGTGGATCTGTCCGGGTGTGATCAGGCTTTGATATCTCAATTTTCCTCAGGACTAGAGCATGAGCAGCACGACATACAGCCTTGGGTAACAGAGCACCTAGGTTATTTCCGTATTCCGCAACAAAATTCCATAGTATGGGGGGAAGTTGGTGGGATCGTTACGATGTCGCACACTGTAAGGAAGGTTTTCTTGCCGGAGATTTGCGATGATGAGATGTACCAAGTAGATATAACTTTGGCCTAACGTGCGGTGTATATTTGACATGGCTTCAGAGCAATTTTAGTCCGTCACTGAAAGAATAGTACAATCTATCCCCCGATTCCGATTTCTACAGCTAGTAAGAGGGATTCAAGCCGAAAGTCCAGAATGTGCCAGACCACAAAGCGGCCGGTGCGCTGCCTTCAGTAGAGATGTTTCCTCACGGCTGTACTATGACTCTTCCCCTTCCAGTCTGTGTTGTCTGGTCGGCTCAGCCAGCTCATAGCATCCCTCACGACGGCATCGACATCGCCAGTACTTGTAACGGAATACACTCTGCTGCTCTCCGCAATTTAACCTTCCTGGATTCTGCTCGCACAAGTCGTAATACTCTGCTTAAGACTGTCTTCGGTTCTGCCATCAAGCTAGAACACTAAGCTGAACTTCCGGTGGTGCCTTCTTGCAAACTCAATAGAAAGTTGGGTCTTGCCTATTCCACCAAGTCCATGGAGCACAAAATCCTTCTGCCAGCCGTTTCGTCCCTACGGGAGAAGGACTCGTTCAAGTTCTGCCATATCGGACGGCCAGTCGACAAACTCATTCACCACAGGAACACCTTGTAGGCTGAACTGCGCTCGATAGCTTCCTACATCTGGGAAGGAGCCTAGTCAGCTACGTACACGTACGAAAGCCACGCCAAACAAAACACTAACATTCGCTCCCAGACATGCTGTCGGTGCATGCCTTCTTCTGCTTAAATACCGCCTGCGGCTCGATGTAGCGATCTGTAGCTGCAATGATCGGGTTCTTCCGCTTCGAGTCCTCTAACCCAATGTCTTCCAACGCTCTCAGCACATTAAACCGGTAGTACCGTCCCATGTCGTCGAGTCGTGTCCCAGGAGAATCGCTCTGCCGTCTTCTCCGTCTCCGTGGCAATCGCCAGTAGACTCTGGCCAATGCCAATGAGATCGCCCTTGAGCGGCGTAAGCGACGGAACGCCCGTCCTCGTCGACTCCAAACACTTGACCACCAAGCACTTGACCACCAAGCACTTGACCTTGTCTTTAAGCGAAACAGATGGCCAGATGTCTTGGGCCTCATTCCATACCTCATACACCGGATTGCTCGTTCCTGTAGCCCTGTCGATGAAGCTTTCCCCAGAGTCGCCGATGGTGATGGGATCGAAGAAAGACGAGGCTGCCGATGTCGCTCGGCCGGCTTCCCATATCTTGGTGGTACAGGGCAGTCGTTCGCGGCCGCACGGTGAGTGATAGCTGGTGAGCGGCACCGTAGGTGGTGCTTCTGCGGTTGCCAAGTCACTTGTTGTTGTCAGCCGGGCCAGGAGAAAGGTTCAGCCGAGGCACGGTTAAAGTTTCCCTTCGAGACTCAGGCTGGAAAGGTGGCGGTGGTCCCAAAGATCTCTACAGTTTGCCAGCGCTAGCAGGGAGGACGGCCGACCCGCTCCAGACAGACCCTTGTTGGGATGGCGGAATATACATAGCATCCTGGCGCATCCCGTGGTTAGCGTGTTTTGTCAACTTTCCCCTAAACAACAAAAATACCAAAATTTCCCCTACAAAAGGCCGTGCAGGAGTAGCTGTGCTAACCACCGGAATTGAAGAGATGCTGTACATACATACGTGGAGATGGTGAGAGCGTAACTGGGACATTGGATAGCGCCGAGTGACGTGATTCTGTTGGTTTCGCACAAACGTAGTTGGTCGGCTTGCGGACCGATTGAAGATCCGCACCAACAGAATCACGTCTGAGCTTGCTGGGGTAACGTTATGAACGGGCGACTGGTCGTTGGTGAAGAAAGCCGGGGGCGGTGGTAAAGAACAATATCAAAGCAACAATGCTTGCGCCTTGCTTTAGGACAACCTCATCACCGCCTTTCATCTAGCCTTTCCAATTAATTTCTGCCAATCCTATCTGCCAACCCCACCTTAAAGCCACACCTGCCATAGCACATTTGCTTCATGGATCGCATTCCAATCTCCGAACGATCCCATGTTACGCCATCTTCCAGACGACGATGAAGACAAACCGGCGGTAGATAACGTTTTAAGGCTAGGCAAAGAGCTAGGTCAAGATGAACGCAACTATATTCGTCAAGCTGGGTTGAAAGCGCTCTTCACTTTCACAAGCAAGAAACATCTTGGGGTCCTCTCAGGTGCCATATTCTTCGCTGTGATTGCTGGTCTCATCATTCCCGGGCAGTCACTTTTATTCGGCTTAATATTCAATCAATTCGCGAACTGTGGGTCAGGCAGAATCTCTGGTCCTGCTTTACTGGCAAACCTATCCAGGTATTGTGTCTACATGACGGCACTTGGTGCTGGGAGCTGGTTCTCTAATGCGCTGTGCTTCATGTTCTGGCTGGTGTTTGGGGAATTACAAGCCAGAAGCGCCAGAGATAGGATTTTCAATAACCTGCTTTCAAAAGACATTATATGGTACGATATAAGGAGGAACGGTGTGGGAGCCTTTTTACCTCGGATTCAAATGTGTGCTGTTTGATTGATGTCCGGCTAGAAATCATCTTTGTTACCGATCTCAGGCAAATTCGCGAGCTTCAGCTAGCCATGCCACATCCTATGGGAGAGGTCTTCCAATGTCTTGTAACTGGGCTCGGCTCCCTCATACTTGCCTTATATTTTTCCTGGAACCTTACACTGGTCATAATATGCACTATGCCGATTGTCTACCTCTTTATGGCCTTCTTATCCACTCGCATGGAGCCAAATGTACACAAACAAGGAGAGAAACTACAGGAGGTGTTGAAGTATGTAACCAACGCCTTTCAGAGTATAGAGATGGTAAAGAGTTTCAACGGCCAGGATTCGGGACTTTGGAGATACTGTAGGGCAATCAAAGGCGCCGCAAAATACTATATCCGACAAGCAAATCTCCAATCTCTTCAGATGGGTTTCATGCAACTCGCAACGCTTGGGGTGTTTGTACAAGGATTCTGGTATGGAGGTTCGCTTGTTGATTCCGGAAAGAAAAATCCAGGTCAGGTCATGACAACGTTCTGGGCAGCACTTATGGCAGTTCAATCCATCACCGGGTTTCTTCCTCAGATTATAGTCCTTGAGAAAGGGAGGATTGTAGGCGCTAAATTAAGTGTTGTCATGACAGAAATGCAAGAGGAAGGAAATTGTCTGGGCCTCATCAGTGGACATAGACCTCGTCATTGCCCAGGCGATATTGAAATGAAGAATGTGAGTACCCCAGGGTAGTTAGTATAATTTTCATGCGTGCTTACATTATTAAGATATCGTTTGCGTATCCTACTCGTCCAAGCCAATTGGCTTTATGCGACGCAACGATATTTTTTCCTACTGGTGAGACTACCTTTGTTGTCGGAAAGAGTGGGTCAGGCAAAAGCACACTTGGCCAACTTCTCCTACGATTCTATGGGCCATCAGAAGGCGAAATCCGCCTCGATGGACACCCCCTACACACTCTCGATATCCACTGGCTTCGAGAAAATATTACGCTCGTGGAGCAGCACTGTGTACTTTTTGATGACACAATATTCCAGAACATCGCCATGGTAAAACAGAAATCAGGAAATGTGACAGTGAAAGAAGTCAAAGAAGCTACCCAATTTGCTCTGCTTCAGCAAATGGTCAACGATATGCCTGATGGCTTTAATACAATGGTCGGCTCGAAAGGCAATGCAATGAGCGGTGGTCAGAGACAGCGGCTAGCATTAGCGCGAGCCAGGCTTCGGAACACGCCAGTTCTCATCCTTGACGAGTCAACCAGTGCTCTCGATTACATCACTAGATCTTTACTTCTTGATGCCATTCGAGTCTGGCGCCGTGGAAAGACCACAATCGTCATTACTCATGACATGTCCCAAATATTACCAGAGGGTTATGTGTACGCACTTGAGAAGTCTCAAGTTGTCCAAGAAGGCTATCGAAAGTCTATGCAAAGTAACACGGGTTCACCGTTTGAAACGTTTCTAAGTTCTCAGGTGGACGGCGTGGCCGAAGTCGACGAATCGGAGGGTAATTCCCCGAATGATCTGTTGTCACTCTATGCGGATCCTAGAAGCTCTAGCGAATCATGGGATGCGACTTCTCGGTATTCTCCTAGCCTCCTTGACCCATTGGATATGCATCTCGAAGAGCGTGAAGAACTGGACTTGCCAACTCGGCGCACTGTTTTCTCCATACATCTAGGTAAACCTTCACAGCGAAACCCCATAGTGCCTCATGTAGCTTTCCCATCGGGAGCAAGGGATTGGTAGTCCTATTGAGGCAACCCCAGAAGTCATGTTAAGATATGGAAAAACAGCAACCCGAAGTTAATTATCTTCCCCAAATGTAAGACGGCCCAGACCATTGAGCTTCATTCATTCCTCCGACTACTCGACTGAATTAAGAACCAAACATCGCTCTCGGCGGAAACGGAGAAAACAGAAGCCAGAAGCTGTGGTAGCTCTACCCATGACTGCGATTCTCTCCACAGTCTGGCCAAAGCTTGACTGGATGTCTCGAATACTGTTGGTTGTTGCGTTTTTTGCAGCATGCATCCCTGCCAGTGCCACGCCCGTGTTCTCATTTGTCTTTTCTAAGCTCTTGTCCACATTTTATATACCTCCAAATCAACGTCGTATGGCATTGATGTATTCCATGGCTATTCTTGGCATTGCTGCCATTGATGGAATATCATCATACCCTTTTCACTTCCTTCTAGAGTGTTGCGCTCGGATATGGATCAAAAATATGAAAATGGAAGCCATGAAGCAATTGCTCGATCAGCCGCGAGAGTTCTTTGACAAAGAACAGAATGGCGTCTCTCGACTTGCGGAATGTCTCGACCATTTTGCTGAAGAGACAAGGAATATCCTTGGACGTTTTACCGGAGTCATTTTTGTTGTGGTCTTCATGATGGCTATAACATTTGTTTGGAGCCTGATAAGCTGTTGGAAGTTTACCCTTGTAGCTCTTGCGATTGCACCAATCATGTGCGTCATAACCACCAGCTACAAAGCCGTCAGTGGGAGGTGGGAAGGATACTCGAACGATGGAGATGAAAAAGTCGGCGCAATTCTCCATGAAACTTTCACTAATATCAGGACTGTTAGACCCCTGACACTGGAGGAATCATTCCATAAAAAGTATATCGACGCAACCACAAACGCACTCAAAATAGGACTGAAAAGGGCATTCTATTCTACTATATTTTTTGGTCTGACCAATTCCGCCATTTTATTTGCCACAGCCTTCTTATTTTGGTACGGTGCAATTGTGGTGTCATCGGGCGATTTCAACACTACGCATGTTGTCCAAACCTTTGCCCTGCTCCTCCTGAGCGCATCCTACGCGAATTCTATCATTGCACTAATCCCCCAAATGGGGGCTGCAAAGGATGCAGCAACTCGATTCCTGCGCCTGTCAGCCCTCCCACAGACCTCTCATGAACATACTGGCACCGTTCGCATTCCTTCTATTGGGAACATTGCGCTGCACAATTTGAGTTTTACTTATCCCGCTCGACCGGATCAAATGGTCTTGAGGAATGTCAATATAAATATTCCTGCTGGCAGCTGCATCGCTACCGCGGGTGCATCTGGGTCCGGAAAATCAACGATTGCCTCACTTCTGCTGAACCTGTACACAACGGACCTGAAAAACACCAACCCATCCAGAATACCTAAGATCACGCTTTCAGGCCGCGATATCAAACGAATTCACACGCCTACCTTACGTTCTCTCATTGCTATCGTCTCACAGACGCCAACGCTATTCCCGGGTACAATTGCCGAGAACATTGCTTATGCTCTACACTCTTCTTCGCCTTATGCGTCACAATCAAGCATCCGCTCCGCTGCCGCTGCCGTAGGGATCGATGAGTTCATCGAAAGTCTTCCCGATGGATATAGCACCGTTATTGGAGAAGGCGGAATGGGGATATCTGGCGGTCAAGCCCAGCGAATAGCCATTGCGCGAGCTTTGGTGCGGAAACCAGATGTGCTAGTGCTTGGCGAGGCAACCAGCGCCCTAGATGTCGAATCCGCGGCTATTATCAGGAAATCCATACGCAGATTAGTTGCTACGGGTCTCCACGAGACTGAAGCGATGAGCAGTAGCACATTCGGCGGGATGGTTCCGGAAGCGGAAGAGGGCAGAGAGGTATGACAGTCGTCATCATTACACATGCGAGGGAGGTGATGGCGATTGCGGAGCACGTTATTATGTTGGAGCAGGGTAGGGTGATAGAAGCAGGCGGGTTTGAGGAGTTGAGACAGAAGCGAGGCGAGTTTGCGAGGTTGCTACGCGGTGGTGAATGGGATGGCGACGACATGGACAGTGAGAGGATTCAGACGAATCATGGTTGGAAAGGTAAGGGAAAGGATAACCGGGGTTGATTGCACGACTTTCTTTTGGTTTGGATGTTATTATGTCTCAAGGAGCTGTATAACCTGCAAATATTATGGTTGAGCTTCATTCCATCTGTATTTCATGTAGTCATTGATAGCGTGGTTGGGTTGTACATAGAAATCATTGCCCAAGGACAGGGCGGCGAATGAGTGGACGCAAACGGGGATGTACAAGATGCATCAATCAAATGTGGCGTTGATGGACACGGCTAACTCTTTTGAGTTGGTTTTCCGCATTAGGAACCTCGGGAATGTGTTGCCCGTCGCAACGCGCCATCCACGTGACGTCAAACTCAAATCACAAATAAACGCCCTCTGCATAGGCCACCACGATTTCCTCATCAACTGCACCTGCTATCTTCACATTATACTAACCACTTGTTCTATGCAATCTAGTTGCTTCCTCCACCATGGTCCTCACACGCGCACAACGAGCCGGCAACACCAACGACACCAATCCTCCGCCAGCGGAGAATATGCTAAAGGCGCCCGCAAAACGCGGAAGGAAGAAGGAACCTGTTGAAGAGGTAAAGCCGAAAGCAAAGGCGGCGGCCGCTACAAAGGCCAAACCTGAAACCACACGAAAGACAACAAGGTCAAAAGCTGCAGCGAAAGCCCCAGAGCCTGAACCAGAGCCAATAGTCGAGGAGGCTCCCGAGGAGGCGGTACCAGCGCCGAAGAGGAGGACAGCTACAAGAACCAAGGCGGCTGCCAAAGCCCCAGAACCAGAGGTCGAGCCTGCCATTGAAGAGATCGTAGAGAAGCCAAAACTAATACCAGCAAAGAGGGCTACTGCGAGGGCTAAGGCCGTCACGAAGGCACCGGCAAATGCCCCAGAAAAGCCTGCAACAAAAGTGCCGGCTAAAACTCGCGCAACGGCACAGAAGGTGGAGAAAAAGAGTAATGAGATTGGGATCGTCACATCAGGCGCAGCTGCTGCGAAACGACGGACTCGGAACACGGCTGCTGCTACCAAAGCCACCGTAAAACAGCCGGCTCAGGAGGAGCCAGCTCCGAGCCCTCCTAAACTCTCGAAGATTCCAATCAAACCAGTGCATCCTACCCCAGCGGCATCTCCCGCTAGGCCTACGAACCAGGAGATCCTCGAGGATCCATTCATAGCACATGCATCACCTCTCAAGGCTCCAGCATTAAGACTGGGCTGCCTCTCGCCAGCTAAGAGCATCAACTCAGATTTTCCAGCTATCAACCTCTCCTCGGAGAAGCCAGGAGAGGCCTCGCCATTCAAGACATCAAGCCTAGTTCCACACGCAGAGAGTCAGAACCTGAAGGCCTCCCTGCTCTCAGCTTCCCCTCGCAAAGCACCAGCAGCTTCTCCACTGAAACTTCCTCCCGTCTCACCATCAAAATTTCGCACTGACCGTGCTGAGGCCAGCGAGGAGACCCAATTCAGGAGTTCTATCCTCCAAGGTTCTGCCCGCAAGGCTCCTACCTTCTCACTCTCTAGGTCCATAGTAGGCTCTCCTGTCAAGCCCAGTTCCTTCCCTGAAGAAGAGAAGGCATCTCTCAAAGCTTCTCCTCGCAAGATACGGATCGAAACTCCTGCGAAAGCTGCGCCCGCACTTTTTGGATCGAGTCTTAATATGCCGAACCCATTTTCTACTTCTCTTATCCAGGCATCGCCGATGAGACTCAAGACCCCGGCAAGAACACCAGCAAGAACTCCCAGAGCAGCTCCATTTCAGGATGTTGTTATGGAGGAAGATGAACACAACACGCCTCCGCAGTCCCAGGTTCTGGAGTCTACGACGCCTGCTCAAGAGCCTTCGCAGGTGATTGTAGTAGAGAACTCCGTAGCTGAGGAGCCGCTAGCTGATGAGCCCGTAGTCGAGGGATATATGCCTACAATCGAGGAATCTATGCCTTCAGTCGAGGAATCTATGCCTGCAGTCGAGGAGTCTATGCCTGCAGTCGAGGAGTCTATGCCTGCAGTCGAGGAGTCTATGCCTACAGTCGAGGAGTCTATGCCTACAGCCGAGGAGTCTATACCTGCAGTCGAGGAATCTATTCCTGCAGTCGAAGAATCTATGTCTATAGTCAAAGAATCTATGCCTATAGTCGAGGAATCTATACCCGAAAAGTTTACGGCTGGGGAACTTGTAACCAAAGAGTCCGTTGTTGGAGAACATCTTGCAGAGGAGCTCGTCATTCAGCAATCTATCGCTGAGGAGCTCATGGCTGAGGAACCCATTTCCGAGGAGTTAGCAATGTCAATGGAGCTGGACGCCGTGCATGATCTTATAGTTGAGCAGCCTGTACAGACAGTGGGCATCTATGTGGATCCAGAAGAGGATATACCACAGCCGCCTCTGGTAATGAAGCCCACGATGCCCGTGGAGATAAAGTCACAAACACCACAGCAGTCTCCTAATGCTGCGTCAACCACCCCTAAACAGGAGATGCCTACACCTGCATGCGAAGACGAGACTGTCAGGTTCGGAGAGCCATGCACCATGGAGCCAGCCGCTGAGCCTATGGACTTCATCATGGAATCCACAGTCACCGAGCCGGTCACTGAAGCTCCAGCACCCACGACTCCCACCACACCAACCGAGCCAGCAGAGCCAGCAGAGCCGACGGCAGTTATTACGCCATGGTCCATTAAGGCCGCTATGTCAGAACTTCCCGCCGGTCTCGCATCCCCAGTCAAATCCTCCCTCCGTTCTCCGGAAAAGAGGCTCAACTCAATTTCGCCCAAGAAGAGCGTTAGCTGGCAGAACCTCTCGCCTCAAGCCAAGCCTCCCGTTGTCCCAGCAGCAGAGCCCGGTGTTCTTGCTGGAACTGTATTCTTTGTCGATGTAAGGTCGGCTGATGGCACGGACGCGGGCGGCTTGTTCGTGCCACTATTGGAGGAGCTGGGTGCGCGAGTGGTGGAGAATTGGATAAGCAATAACATGGATTTGACGCATGTTCTATTTAAGGATGGAGACAGGATGACTTTAGGGAAGGTGGTAGCGACGAATGGAGGGGTGAAGTGTGTGAATATCGGGTGGGCACTTGAGTAAGTCATTCTGATCTCAACGTCGACAATGATTTGCCACAAAATATGAGAGAACGATGGCTGACATATATTTCCCTAGCTGTGAGAAACATAACAAACACATTGACGAATCCGGATACTTGATAAGCCTATCCCACATCCTTGGCGGCCAGACGCCTAAAGCCCTCTCCACCCTCAGTGCGGCCAATACTCCTCTCCCAGCACGCACCCCCTCTCGTACCCCGTCTAAGGCAGCGGATTGTATAACGCCCGGCCGCAATACCGTGATCAAGCCGGCCGGTACTACACCTCTTAACGACTCAATATTCCTGAATACCAACGTTGATGATGAGGATAAAGAGAACGTGGTCCCCACTAACTCGGCGTCCAATTCCCCCGGCACGCCATACTATTTGCATCCTAGCGAGTTAGTGCAAAAGACATGCCCACCTAAGCAGAGCCAGGCGCCCATGTTTGAGATGTTGGGTGCCCCAACGCCATTCAAGCAGCGCCTAATGGCAGCGAAGAGGCGGAGCGAGGAGTTTGCGCCAAGGGTCGGGAGTCCGTTGAAGAGAGTTAAAGGAGCGTGGTAGGTAGGTAAAGTGAAACTTGGAGAATGGCGAAGAGGTCGAGCCCATATCTCCAAAATAGATAGAGCGACACCAGGATTTTATTCAATGGAGTTCGGGCTATGGAACGATACCCGGCTGAATGGCGTTTTGAGATGACACAAATTGGGCGAGGAGCATCTGGGCGGTTGGTGTTTGGTTATTGAAACTTTCTGCTTCTAGATGTATATGGAGAGGGTCTGGTCGGCGTTGGTTGTATTGATTGTATTGGTGTTAATAGTGTCAGTCCGGCCAAACTCAAATACGTATTTTAACAATTATCCTCTGGCACCTTATCTCCCATCCTTCTCTTTCTCCCAGACTGTACAGTATTTATGCCGAAGTCGTGATGAAAGCTGACATGGCTTTCACGGCATTCCCATCATGCGCTTTCAGCAGCTCCGTTGCTTTGACTTTCGAGAGCTCCAATTGCTCAACCTGCTCCGACCACAAATCAGTAGAGCTCTCTTAAATTAGCAACCCCAAGCTTTTCTTCGATTCTGCTACCCTCTCTCCCAAAATAAAACCCTGTAACTCACCAGCATGTTCACGTCCGCAGGATCCACCTTGACAGCGCGTCTCGGCACAGCCTTCTGCTCCTCCTTCTTCGGTCCACCCACATTCAGCTTCTCCATCGCCTGACCCAGCGCCTCGGAATCGGCGCCGCTCTTCGCTGCACCACTGTCATCGTCGTGCGCGTCGAGGGAGGACAGCGCCGCGGCCGCTTTGCGGTCTTCGGCTGTGCCGGTGGGAGGGGGAGGGGTCGAGGCGCCTTCACGGACGGAGGCCGGTTGCTCTTCTGCCATTGTAGAGAAGATATGGAGGAGGGAGGGTCGGAGGATGTGGGCACTGGGAGGATTGAGGGTTGTATGGAGAGGAGGGGTGATTTACGAAGGGTGCTGTGGTGGTTGGATTTGAGTTTCTCCAGATTTTTTTTGTGGGCAGGGATGGGGATGAACATCTGGTATGCAAGGTTGAAGCTTCACGAATTCTACTTTATAAGAGAATAAATCCCTTTCTTTGCCTATTTAAGCTTCTCTACCTAATTGCATCTTCCGATCAGATTCTCAGTCTTTCACAGGCCTACCAAGGTCAGTGCTTCACCAGAGCACCCGAAACCCTGAGTCATTGACAAACCAGTAGCCTGCATTTCCTCAGGACTGAGATTCACGAACCACTTAACCTCTTGAATCTTTACTCGTGGGAAGGTATGTATACTTTTAAATGCTCTCTAACTTATCAATTGGATTTCCTCTAGTTGGCCTCGTAGGAGTCTTCAATTTAAAACACCCTGCCTTTAACTCCCGTCTCTTAGAGCTTTACTTCAGATATTTAAAAGCCTTGCACTGACGAAATATAATTGCGTTTCTTTTAATCATGGGCTTAATTACAAATCAAAATTGTCTAGGTTCACTGCCTTAGCAACTCATTTCTCTTGTGGCACAGGATACTTGACTAACTATCTAACGTCTTATGCAGGAAAGTCTGTGACGTACAAGGATAAAAGAGGAACATATTGTCTTCGCAAAGTCTTCACCAATAACTTTCCCATCATGGCAGAATCAACTGTTGCTTCAAATAACATAAAGTATGCGACATTAGGAAATGATTGGTCGCCATCGTGTAAGAGTTTTCTTCATCCAATGTGTACATGACTGATTTCCTCCACAGCCTGGAGGTCAAAGCCAATAAAACAGGGCGTCACATACGACTCACCTTCGGCCCTGAAAACTTCCTTGATAAAACTTGAAAGTTTACCCCCGATCGTCACTCCTACGGAAATTATCAAGCTCAAGAACAGCCTCCGAGATGCAGCATTGGGCAAAGCTTTCCTTCTCCAAGGAGGCGACTGTGCGGAATTGTTTTCCTACTGCTCCGAAGAGCCTATTGACTCTAAAATTAAGCTGCTGCTTCAGATGAGTTTGGTCTTGATTTGGGGCGCCAACAAACCCGTCGTTCGAATTGCGCGGATGGCAGGCCAATTCGCGAAGCCACGTTCTAGCCCTACTGAAGTAGTTAATGGCAAAGAAATTCCCAGCTTCCGCGGCGACATCTTGAACAGTTTCGACCCCGCCGACCGCACACCGAATCCAGAAAGGCTTGTCAGCGCATACTTTCACTCCGCCACTACTCTCAACTACGTGCGAGCGCAGCTAGCGAGTGGGATTGCTGACCTCCATAACCCTCTCGACTGGGGTCTTGGCCACGTCCGCGACAAAGCTCTGCAAGCCAGATACCAACGCATTGTCGCCAGCATCTCAGATTCCTTGCGGTTCATGCGCACCGTAGGCGCAGACACCGCCGGTCAGCTGCAGACGGTAGACCTATTCACCAGCCACGAGGGACTCTTGCTCGAGTACGAGCAATGCCTCACGCGCCGCCTGCGCCATCCGGCAAACTACGTCTCGCCACCCGCCTCCGCTGACGGGAAGGGCTGGTACAACACCTCCGCGCATTTCCTTTGGATCGGAGACCGCACGCGTCAGCTAGATGGCGCGCATGTGGAGTACTTCCGCGGCCTGGAGAATCCTATTGGGATTAAAGTTGGGCCGTCGATGAAGGGAGATGAGTTGGTGACGTTACTGGATATTGTGAATCCACGAAAGGAAGTTGGTAAGGTTACGCTGATAACGAGGTATGGGGAGAATAAAGTGGAGAAGATGCTGGGGCCGCATATTGAAGCGGTGAAAGGGAGTGGGCATGTGGTTGTTTGGCAATGTGATCCAATGCACGGGTTAGTTGTACTCTCTCTCTCTCTTTCTCTCCTACAAATGGCATACGTATGGACTACGGCTAATCGTTTACCGTAGCAACACCCGCAGCACTCCCACCGGCATTAAGACGCGCCATTTCAGTAGCATACTCTCGGAGCTCTCGTCAGCGTTGAATATTCACAAGCAGCACGACTCCTTCCTTGGTGGCGTGCATTTGGAGTTAACAGGCGATGCTGTCACTGAATGCGTTGGTGGTAGTGAGGGTTTGGTGGAAGAGGATCTAAGCCTCAATTATACTACTTACTGCGATCCTAGGCTTAACGAGAAACAGGCGTTGGAGCTGGCTTTCTTGGTGGCCGGGCATTATCGGGAAGAGCATGCTGAGTTAGGGGAGCTGTGAGAGGGAAGCTATGAAATTCGCAAGAAGTGATTCTTGCGGGCTTAGAAAAGCTTGCTGCTTGAACGAGTGACGTAAATCATAGGCACTAAAAGTTATATTTTCAGGCGTCAAGGTACTCCACTGTATATATAGATATTAAACCCAAGTTCCTCTAGGGTATTCTTTTTATTATCCAGTCCTTATATATTACGGACCTTATAACTAGAGTGTCACAACTACTTAGAGAGGAGTTCGTGGACGCCAGTTGCTATCCCTTACAACGTTGATTTGGGTCCTATTCTTATCGATAAACTCCAGCTATTAGATCGTTAGGATCTTAGAGCCGTGATGAGGAATATGAAGCTCAACAAATATATATATTTTGATATTTACACTCAGTCCTTGGTGGAGATTCGTTTGAGATGGGCGTTCCAGCAGTCGCCCTTCCTACAGAACGGAATTCTACACACTGCACCCGAATTGAGTTCTTGGCAAGCGTTGGCGACGTTTCCAGTCCCGACTAGTCCTCCCTTTTCGAGTGGTGTTGACCGGGGATCTGCCAAAGGTTTCCGTCTTGCCATATGAGGCTCTATCCCTTGTCAGCCAGGCAGGTATCACGAATGACATATAGCTAGCTGATTGATATAGAGACACAGAATTGAACGATTGATCTGTTTTATTCAAGGTGGCTCTAAGAGCCCTAATATACATAATAGAATTGACCCCCTACAGGGGTCCCTAGAGGGTGGT
>Ga0307515_10005246_pt1 | contig 26339 bp, 13 predicted proteins | sample 17_EM_MG_FD_194513 | JGI IMG/M metagenome (GOLD analysis project Ga0307515, IMG submission 194513) | Populus trichocarpa ectomycorrhiza microbial communities from riparian zone in the Pacific Northwest, United States - 17_EM | ecosystem: Host-associated > Plants > Roots > Unclassified | place... | reverse complement strand
TTTAGACTTGTGGTGACACTGCCACACAAATCACCACAAGTATTTGTGGTGATTTGGACTTCTGGCAAAAAACACCACGAAAAACACCACACCGGGTGAAAAACACCACATACCCTTTTATCAGTGTTTCCTGAGCAGCCTTTTGGAGGAATCACTGTATTTGCCACAATTTTATCATACTAGGAACCTAAGAACCCACTAGCAAGCCTATCTAATACGAGATATGGAGTGCAAGAGAGAATAGACAAAAGGATTAATCTGGTACTGACGTCACTACTATTACTTGTGTGCCACTCCATCGTTTTTTTGGGTGGAAAAGGGAGGGAATGTGTTATGCATCTAACGCCTACGCGCCGTGTGTATCGCTCCATGCACCTGCATGCTCCACGCACACTCTATTACTACTCGCATACTGTGTTCGTTCCAATTCATATCTGAGGTATCATAACCTAAAGAACACTTATGCCGTTGTGTAGTTTTATATTCCTGCATTCCACACCACTGTATGTCATTGCCGGCCAATGTCAGGCTCTACCCAATAATATCAAACGCGTGTATACGTAACTGGTTAGCGCTAGATGTTGTATATACGAGGGACTAAAAGAAGAACCCCTAGGTTGAGCCCCAGGATATCAGATGTTGCGTTTAATATTACAAATAATGTACGAAATGTAACACAGGAGGGCGCTGCTGCTCAACACGTAATTTAGATGGAAGCGAACAGATCGCATTCTGTTTAGTGAATGGGAAATTTCATTATGATAAATACCGCGCTAGCATTGTGCATCTTGACACACTCACAGGCCCACTGATATCATTATCATGGCCACTGACAATGAATATCGTTTGTCGGCTCGATGACTAGATACACCGAATGCTCGCTCTGTGTAGAATCCCGCAATGAGATATAAGAGAGAGACCCCATATCGCTGGAGATCATTTATTTAGCCATTCACTTACCATTGGGAGCGTGTGAAGAATCCAAGAGACTCCTACGTCTAGTCACTTGCCATCGTTAGGATGTGGAGGAAGAAATGAACGGGACCGGAAGTCCAATTTGAGAGTCAGACTGACCTAAACTACCGGTGCGTACATGTATATCAGAAGAATGCGCGTTGGGGCTGCATATGGTGGTCGTACTATGAGTCTCGAAGGTGGGAGTACATTAATATTTTGGGGGTGAACACCGGGAGGTCGTTCAGTCATGAAGAGGACAACCTTGCGATGAATAGAGAACGGCACATAGCGCAGAATTACGGAACAAGGGGAGAAAGAGACCACCAAAGAGATTTGGGAGGGGCGAAACACAGACCGGGGCAGAGCGGGAAGGTTTCCATCTCGTACCTTATCATGTGGGCCAATACAAGCGTCTAGAATCGCCGGACCATGCGGCCGGAGTGAACTGACTTTGAGACGAGCGGGCTGACGTGATTGGCTAAACACCGGTCATTGGACCAAAGATTGACTAGAGGGATGTGACCGTAGCGGCCATTGGGAGCTCTGTTGCAAAGAGCTCAAGAGTCAGCTGCGGCTTCCTGGTGGCCAGGATATGTTTCATTTTGGTATGAGCATCCTTATTTTCGAACCTTTCTGGAAGCCGGGCCAACCAATTTTCAAGTGAGGTGAGGCTGACCCAAGTGAAACTGGATAAGACGAGCTTTACGATAGTTGCAAGGAAAGGGAGAAATGCCTGCTGTTCATCAAGTGACATGTGTTCGTGGGCTTCAGCAAGATATTGGTAAGCAGGGAGCCCGTGGATGTCTCGTGGCTGCACAATGGAGAACAGGAGTGCTGAGGCAAAGTCCCGGCGCCAGGATAATGGGAGCACGGTCCATTTCGGAACAAGATCTGAGATTAGGAACCTCCATGATGTAACCCTCTCCCAATATCGACCCTTACAAAGCACATGGATCAAGTGTTCAACCCACTCATATCCCATTAGTTCTGGGATGAACACTCTGGTGCTGTTCGCATCTCCAGGTGGACCAGACTGGCTATTTGGGACCAGGGCCAGACACCATTTAAATGCATGTGTACAGACCCCACGGTCTTTCGACCAGAGGAACACTCTGAGCAGCCCTGGATCTAGTTTAGGTCCCCTAGCCCCAGTATGCGCTGCATTTGCCAAGGAGTCATAGAGTTCAAGCCGTGCCTTTGCAATGTGGACCTTCTCAGGTGTATCAGACCATTCTAATTTCCCCACCTCTTCTTGGAGAAGGTAAGGCTGTGAGTCAAGAAGAGTGTCCAGATGGAGAAGGACCCAGTGATCAATCTCCTCCAAAGGAATTCCAATGGATTGACCGTGAGCACAGATTAGCAACCCAGATGAAAGCTTTCTAAGCCAATCTGATGAAGTGGATGCTGTTTTTTGGACATGCTTCACAGCAATCTCCAGGATACGTAGTCCAGAGACCTGTAACGTTGATTGCTTAGTCACGGTATTCCCAATAACACCATAAAAGCCAGGAAGATAACCATGGCCCTCTTCGAGGGGTTTCCGAGTGACGGCCATGTACAAATAGACGGCAAGCATGCCATGATCATAGGCATCTGAGAATTCAAATTCAATATCTGTGACATTTGTGTGTTTGAGAAGGTCTGCAAAAATAGAGCGTGCATGAGCCTGCTTGGTGCTCTCAATATAGAGTGCAGCAATCAGGGAAAGTCGAAAATCATTGAGCAAATATGATGACCGATGCCATTGAAGAAGGTCCTTAACAATTTGAATACACTCTTCACTCCATAGGTCCAGGGCATCAATGCCATCAACTCGACAAAATGTCATGGGCACAGACTCGGAGGTGGGGGCAGTCCCTGGTAAGATGTAGTGGCCCTCAATGGAATCAATATCTCCCTGGCCAAGTGCGGATTTGATGGCGTGCATAGCATAAACAACTGCAGCTGTGAGTGGAGCTTTGGACCTTCTGCTCTGTTCTGTGCTTGAAACATATGTAAGCACAGCTGCAAAAAATCCAAGACCTATATCAGGCCGGGTCGCAAAACGGTGGGAGAAACGTTGCCGGAAATAATACTCGAAAGTCCGGTGGGAGGTATTGACCATCCAGAGGAGCTCAGAATCAGCAGCATCACTTGGCTCAAGAAATGCAATCGTCCGCCACAGGTCACGCGAAGGCGAGTAGCCAAGCCGGAAACGCAAGTAGGAAGAGAAGAGAATATTGAGTGGCATACGTGGCCTTTGATTATCAATTTCCCTGTTACCCAAATGGTGCTGTAAAATGAGGTCCAGCTGCTGATCAGCAGTTTCGCGGTTATAACAAATCATCATAGTGCGGGCAAGGCTCCAGGCAGCAAAAACAGAGAAGGTAGACTGATCTCTAAGCAACCTGAAAGTAATATGAAGCAATTCTTTCCACTTCTCCGTATCGAATGGCCGCAGTGTAGGATCCTTCACTGGCTGATCAAGCAGCTCCAGGAAGATTGGAATGTTTTCGACAGCCTCGGCAGTTGTCGTAACCAACCGTTCAAGGACATGAACGTGTGTCTGAGGATCAATGCCAGAACGAGAACGGGGTACCATGTTGCTCTTTTCAACGTTGTCAGGCGAGTGCGTGGATTCATCAGAAGAATCCGCAGCCGCTAGCTGTCCTTGAGGAAATGGAGAGTGTATGTGAAATGCGATGGCAGAAGCGATGCGCTTCGCGCTTTGAGTGATGAGACTATACCAAGTTTGCAACATCGCGAGGCCACGCGCGAGAAGACGAGACACAGAAGACGAGAATGGTGCATAATTGTTGACAATGGAGACATATGTGGTGAAGCCATAGAAGCCGACGATAGACACAAAAATGAATGAGCACAGAATGGCAGATGGCAGATGGAGAGGGAAGATAAGCACAAGGAGGCCAATACAGAATAGGAAGAGAGATCCTTGGATGAGGATAGGAAGGAGAGCGACGAGCCCATGTAGCTTCCAGTGCTCGAATTCTTGTAGTCGCCGTTCGCGTTCCTCTGCACGGAGATGTGCAACAGTAAACTTTCTCCATCCACGGTCAAACTCCTGCAACCAGCCCTTCACAAGCATCGCGAGGAATGCATCGACCAAAACGAGCGCGAGGCTGAGGAAGAGGAGCATATTCACTGCAACTGCGTTGGAGGAAACTTGAAAGGTTGTGGGTTCAAATGGAGGCGTTGTGGAGTTGCTGAGTTGTTGTGAAATGTGGATGAGCACGTCCATTGAGACGTCAGTGCTGTTGGGCTGGAGCTGGGGGATCAAGAAGACAAGGAAAGCAGAAAGGAAGGCAGCAAATAGACCGTCCTGGAACCAGGTCAGCGGGCATGTACTGTAGAGAGTGTCCGGACATACAAAAACGAGCACGGTATCTGCTAAATCTCGCCACTCGACCTCGCGGATGTTGTCTTCCACTGAAGCCATGTCGTTGTAATATTCCCATATCGATTTTTCATTCCCATGGAACTCTGTAGGGACATCACCCTTGTGTATCGTTCCATCTCACTGAGCAACTCACCGAGCAGTCGGGTCACGATTTTGCGAACATTCTCTTCGTCTTGGTAGCACGGAATCAGCAGATAAGACGGTACAGACGTTGGACCCACCAATATAACCTCGGTTGGTGGAGAAAAGCGGCATTCTGGCTGCGGTTGTAGTCAAGGTTTCCTCGGCGCTAACGCTCCGCACGAGCGGAACATTTACTGGCCATCACATTACTCTCTCGGAGGCCCTCTTGTTGCCCTGTCATGTCGTGAGCTTGGCTTCATTCTGGTTTTCTGAACAGCAGCCATGGCACTCCCATTGCTCGACCACCAGGTCATAGTGAGGAGATCGGAGCGGAAGTGTATGCATGGCATATTATGTACAAGCGTTCCATGGCCCATTCATGTGATCAAACGACTTCCACTCTCTTTTTTGGATGTGGCACATATCTCGGAACGGGGGTCGAACGTTGATCGGCCGCCTTCGAATTTTGGCCGGTGGTTGAGATCATGGTAGTGAGCGCCGCGTTCGGGCACGTTCGTGGGTCCCCGAGAAATCGCGATTGGCGCTTAACATCCAACTTGCTGGAACCTTCCCGCAATCCATGGATAACGGCAGTGCTCTATCGGTGAAAGAATAGAGGCAGCATGTGCCACTCACTATCGGGGTGGCTGTTTGGTTCGTGTCCAGAAGGATTCTTGCCCTAACAAGAATCGAGAGCCTATTCAGCCTCGTTATTTTAAGGAATGAAGTACCCTGCTTGCAGCAACGATGGACGTGGTAGAGGTAAACGTGGGATGGACGAGCGGAAAGCCATTGATGGGTGTGGGGAGCCGAGGACAGTGTAAAGAGGCCTATTCGGCACACCTCCACTACTTTTAGTTGAGCTGTCAGAGCCCAACTCAACTGCCACTGGGGAAAGGGCATGACTGGAGAGAGCATGCGGGGCTGAGAGGGTAGGGAGCTCTTGATACCGATCGTGAACATCCTAGTAGTCCATAAAATACACAAAAAAGGAGGGGTTTGGGCACGGGGAAGCAGGTAGAGACGGAATAGCTGGGCGCGCTCTTCGGAGAGGGGCTCAGGCAAGCCTGACGAGACGTGTTTGCGGAGTATTGATTCATCGACGCTATCAGATCGAGTAGAGTTGATGTTGCTTCCATAGCCACTCGCTGGTGGCGGGGCTGAGTCCATGATTGTCCTTGGGCCAGATGAACGACTTGAAGGGTGACGATAGGCTCGGGAGAGTGACTTGCATAGTCGTTTACGACACTTGTTGCTAGCGCAAGTCGACGTGGGTGGGTGCAGTGGAAGTGGTTGCAAGCGGCTCTGGTTGCAGTGGTGATGAAAGGCGGTCTCGGTGGGTGAAAAGGGTCGGGGGTGAGTGGGCCGAGTGTACGAGACCACTCAAAGCCAAATTGGGCTTGTATGTTCGTTTGCAGGGTGGTGTTTGTAGCTGCCAATTTTCTCGAAATTTTCAGCATAGACCTCGAGCATTACAAAGCGCCGTGCAATACGTACATTTGAGGCGTCACTTTCTTATTTTCCATCGATTGGGGCATTGTTATCGTGGATGCCTCCGGACAATGTCATGGTAAAGGTCAAACCACGTGTTGAACCTCGACCATAAATTTTCGAAAGTGTGCATACGGGCTAACTACCACCCCGGGGCTCCACAGCCTCGAGATATCGGTGAACTTCCAAAAATGACCGATAACGATGCTCGATGTCCAAATGAATGCGAATATTTGGAAAGAAAGAGAGAACGGACGGTCCTGATTGGGGTAGCAGAACCTCTGTTCATTATAGATTGCGTATTTCATTTACCTCCGATCCTCGCACTCCCATGAGATTTAGTCCACTGAGTGCTACAGGTTGGAATGAAACGAAAAATTCCAACCCACAGTGACAGCAACGCCTTTCATCCAACACAGGTACCAGTAAGGTTTCGAACGGCCGGGAAATGTCAAGCTATCCTCTATCTCTACCTTCCTGGTAGGACCCAGCTTGCCAAAACCCTCTATAGTAAATTCAAATCTGTATCGTGATGGTACGACCCTTGTGATCATGGTTATACCTTTGGGCTTCTTCATTCTGTTCTAGGTGATGTGACGTCCTTTCATCTTACACTCTGTTCCATTGAAAATTCGTTCTTAGTGATCATACGATCACGGGGATCCAGAAAACGCGATATGAGCATAAAGGGACGACGGAGGTGCAGGTTGAAGTATAAGAGGGTTTGAGCACAGAAACCGTCATGATCACCCATACTCGGAGGATAGCGCCGAATGAGTATAGGACGGTGGTCAGTGGACAGGCAAGATATCCGAATATGCAACCGTGATAAGGCAGCCGCAACCACGGCTGCTCCAGAAATGCGGATGGAAACGAACAACCACGGTGCAGCGGTAAAAAGATAAAGCTCGCAATCGCGTGCGAGGAGGGGTGTACGCGTTGAGTTTTGACGTCAACATAGGATGACCCTAGGGATCGTGGAGCATTGGGTAGACGGCGCAATGAGCTGCGACGGCAATAATGACCGGAACAAACGCATGTTGGCTCGGCCGAGACGTCAATGGGTGATTTGACCCTGATAGGATCATGTATGACTGCCGGTTGCCATTCGCCATGACCAGGTCGAGGGCCACTCTTACGCCTTTATTGGAAGTCTGGCCGCCACAGGTAGGCCGAGCGTTTACGATCCGTAAATTATTCACAAGCTCAAGCACCAATGTAAACACTCTCTGGTACATATTGCTCTCTCAATGTTCCCGTGGGACACTTCATACGCCGGCCTAGCAATACGAGACTCACCAGTTTATGGATTGTATCTCCAGGAGTCAAAAAAGTCAATATGGGATAGAACAATGAGGTGGCTGCGACCGTATTATAAGTAGATGGAGTTAATTAGACTCACTGCGTGAGTAGGTACGTCCCAACGCGACATGCCATGAGTGCATATTGGGCGAGCGACGAACGAAATGAAATGAAACGCGACGGACGATGACCTTGGAACCGTTGGTCCTCCTCCCTTGACTCAAATACAGAATAGTTTGCACTTTCACATGCTACGCGCGGCGTGGGGAATGGGGGAATGGGGAATGGGGAATAACCAAACAAACCCAATAACAAGAGCTTCTCTCGGCCGCATACTCGGCCATCAGATTCAAAGGGGCTGACTACACACTCTGGGCAACAATAAATCCCGCTGGACATGAGCCGCGGATCTCGCAGCCAAACGACCAACCCGGCAGTGACTCATACCCTCTGTTCTATACTCGGTTCCTATCTTGTCGTCGATGGGCATTATTGTCGCCCATGAATTGTGGGGAGGATCCAGCGCAGCTTGACCGACATTTAAATTAATGCCAACGACAATTTCGTGGTGATTCACAATGGACATGGCCCGGAGGCTCCATGACTTCCAAACATCGACCAAAATGCGAAGCCGACCTGTCGACTTTCGACCTCTTACCGATGGACGTGCTAAAGAAAGCAAGGACCACTAGACCCCATGAATGAGTCATAGAACATTTATACGTAATGTTCCCTGTATCAAATCCCCCCCTGCCCTCATCACTATCACATGGTCGTCGAGGAATCGGAGAACCATGGAGAACCCGAATGAGGCCAAGCCCGCAACGTGACAGAGCGAAATGAACGCCTATGAGAGAATACGACGATTGCCTCTAAATGTTCTCGTTGTTGGGAGTGTTAGCGCCGGGGCACGGAACTTGACCACAACCACATATATCGCTGACAGAATGCCGCTTTTCTCCACCAACCGAGGTTACATTGGTGCGTCCAACCTCTGATTACCGTCATATCTGCTGATTCCGTGCTGTCAAGACGAAGAGAATGTCCGCAAAATTGTCGCCCGACTCCTCGGTGAGCCGCTCAGTGAGATCGAATAACACACAAGATTGATGTTCCTACAGAGTCCCATGGGAGTGAAAAATCGATATGGGAATACTACAACGAAATGGCCGCAGTGGAAGACAACATCCGCGAGGTCGAGTGGCGAGATTTGGCAGATACCGTGCTGGTTTTTGTATGTATAGACACTCCATATGATATGTGGCTGTTGATACCGTTCCAGGATGGTCTATTTGCTGCCTTCCTTTCTGCCTTCCTTATCTTCTTGATCCCCCAGCTCCAGCCCAACAGCACCGACGTCGCAATGGACGTACTCATCCACATTTCACAGCAACTCAGCAACTCCACAACCCCTGCATTTGAGCCCACCGCTTTTCAGGTTTCCTACAACGCAGCTGCGGTGAATATGCTCTTCTTCCTCAGCCTCGCGCTTGTTTTGATCGATGCATTTCTCGCGATGCTTGTGAAGGGCTGGTTGCAGGAGTTTGACCGTGGATGGAGAAAGTACACTGTTGCACATCTCCGTGCACAGGAACGCGAACGACGACTGCAAGAGCTCGAGCGCTGGAAGCTGCATGAGCTCGTCGGCCTCCTCCCGATCCTCATCCAAGGATCTCTCTTTTTGTTCTGTATTGGCCTCCTTGTTCTTATCTTCCCTTCCCATCTACCATCTGCCATTTTGTGCTCACTCATGTTTTTGTCTGTCGTCGGGTTCTACGTCTTCACTACATATGTTTCGATTGTAAACAATTATGCGCCATTCTCGTCTCCTGTGTCTCGTCTTCTCACCCGTGGCCTCGCGATGCTGCAAACCTGGCATGTTCCTATTACCCGAACCGTCTGTCGCATAGCTTCTGCCATCTCATTTCACAAACGTCCTCCCCTACCTTCTCAAGATCAGCAGACAGGCGCAGATACTCCCGATGAAGCCACGCAGCCGTTGCCTTCGAACGACGGAGTGGCCAACCTTTCCCAACCCCACAACCCTGACGCGGTACCTCGTTCTCGCTCTGGTATTGATCCTCAGACGCACGTTCATGCTCTCGAACGGCTCGTCACGGCAACTGAGGAGGCCGTGGAGAATATTCCAATCTTCCTGGAGCTGCTTGATCAGCCAGTGAAAGATCTTACACTACGGCCATGCACCATGGAGAAGTGGAACGAATTGCTTCATATTACTTTCAGGTTGCTTGGAGATCAATCCACCTTTCCTGTTTCTGCTGCCTGCACTCTTGCCCGCACTATGATGGTTTGTTACAATTATGATACCGCGGATCAACAGTTATACCTCACATTTCAAAACCATCTGGGCAGTAGGGGAACTGGTGATGAAAAATCACGTATGCCACTCAATGTTCTCTTCTCTTCCTATTTGTCATTTTGGCTTCGTCAGTCCGATGGGCGTGACCTGTGCCGAACAATTGCATTTCTTGAGCCAAGTGATGCTGCTGATGCTGAGCTCCTCTGGATGGTGAATACCTCCCACCGGGCAATGCGTGGTCGTTCCGTGATGTTCTGGGATACTGTAGTGGAATGGGTTGATATGTATCTTGTATTCTTCACAGCCGTGCTTACATATGTGTCAAGCACGGAACAGAGTAGAAGGTCCAATATTCCACTCACATCTGCAGTCATTTATGCTTTGCGCGCCATCAGATCAGCAATTGACCAACAAGACATTAATCCAACTGGGGGCCTCTACATCTTGCCAGTGACTGTCTCCACCTCTGAGCCTGTGGCTATGACATTCTGTCGAGCTGATAGCACTGATGCCCTGGACCTTTGGAGTCAAGATTGTATTCAATCTGTTAAGGACCTTCTTCAATGGGACCCGAGATCAACCCTGCTCCATGAATTTCGACTTTCCCTGATTGCTGCACTCTATATTGATAGCACCATGCATGCTCATGCTCGCTCGCATTTTGCTGACATCCTCAACCACACAAACATCACGGATCTTACGTTGCTCTACTCAGGTGCCTATGATGGTGGCAAGCTCGCCATCTACCTGTACGTGGCTGTCTTCCGGAAACCTGTTGAATACATTCATGATCGTCTCGCTGCCCTCTGGGACATTATTCATAAAACACTGTGTGAGCTCCCTCAATTACGACTTTCTGGGCTGCGCATCTTGGATATTGCTGTGGGGCATCTCCACAAAATAACAGCCCCTTCACTAGATTGGCTGGAAACGCTCCAAGTATACTGTCACATATTTTTTCCTGAGCTCAATACACCCGGTGTCCGGGATCTGGCTGGTCGTTGGATACTTCTCCAACTCAACACTCTTGCTGGCCCACAACCTTACCTACTCCTAGAGAAGGGGGAGGAGTTAGAATGGTCTGATACACCTGAGAAAGTGCACATTGCAAATGCTCGACTTGACTTCTATGATTCTTTGGCAGACGTAGGGGATAAAGCGGACAAAGCGGCTAAGCCAGATCCAAGGCTGCTTAAGGTGTTTCTTTGGTCCAAAGACTATGGAGTCTGTACTCGTGCATTTAAGTGGTGTCTTGACCTGTTTCCTATTGGTCAGTCTGGTACACCTGAAGTTGTACACAGCATCAAGACGTTCATCCCAGAAGCAATGGGGCATGTGTGGGTTGAACACTTTATCCAGGTGCTTTGTGGGGAATCTTGGTCATTGAATTTATCACGGAGGCTCCTGATATTGGGTCTTGTCCCAAAATGGGCCATGCTCCCATCATCCTGGTGCCGTGACTTTGCTTCAGCACTCATATTCTGCACTGTGCCGAATGGGCTTCCTGCCTACCAATTTTTTGTTGACGGATTTTTGTCACTTGATGAGCGATTGGCATTCCTCTCTTTCCTTGCAACTCTTTTAGAGCTCATCAAATCTGGATTGACCTGGGTCGGCCTCACTTCGCTTGAGAATTGGCTGGCCCAGCTTTCAGAAGGACTTGAGAATCAGGGTGCGAATACCAAGATACAATACATTCTGGCCACCATGCAGCAGCAACTTGTGGAGGAGACTCTAGGGTTATTCAAAGAACTCCCAATGGAAAATGAATGGCTGGAAGAGTCTCTTGAATTCTTCGCAGAGCTCCCAATGGCAGGTGAATGGATGGATGGATGATCTCCAGTGAGAGGGGCTCTCTCATATATATCTCAGAATGGCTTTTTTATAATGAGCATGTGGTGCATTTTGTAATCGAGCTGACAAACGATGTCATTATGATAGTTACCTAAGCCTTTCTAAATTCCGCCATCACAACAGCTAGGTAGGTGTGTATTTCTGAGAATTATAGTTGACTTTGCCACGCTCGTGTCACGGATAGCAGTAACACGTAATTGGCAGAAAGCTGGAAAGCAGTGTATTGAACAGATACTACACTCGCCGCCTGCCGCTCCCACTCACAGGAAACAATATTTATGTAGGTCACTGAACAACCTATCCGCACGTGGCTGATTGCCCCGCCACATAATAAATCCTTCTCTGATGACAAAACTATGAACTGAGACATGTCAATGTAGAGGCGTAGGATACGCACTCCCGTCCACGTCGGGCCTGTCACTGGGGCGCAAAGGCAGAAACGGAGGCATCCTATACTAGAGAAATGGGATGCTATTGTTAATTACTGGGCACGTTGACAAAGGTGTGTGTCGGAATTCCTTGTCTTCCATCCCTATTTGGTATACCCGAGGAACTGGAGGGTGAGTCGTGTGAGCTCCCACAGTAACAGAGTACCTGTATGCTACATCTGGACAACTTATTTATTGGATGTTACATGTAGCAACAAATGCTGTTTCCGTTGCCCATGTATTTACGCCAGGCGGTTGGCCACGGGAAATGACAGTTCAGTTGTGGAGAAATCCATGTTCCCCATTCATTTTCGACCAGCCTGCCCAGTGGTCTCTAGCTCTTGCAGTTGCCTGAGCCCGCAACGTTCGAGAGGCGATGGCGCGCAGCTCCCGATGGTGATCCTTGGAAGGTGGCTATGGACGAGGAGATGGTGAAACAGAAGTACCACAACATATGTTAACAAATCCCCGGAGGTCGCTGCCTTCATGGACGCCGACTGGGGCCGTCTTGCATCACACTCTCGTCGACAGAGGCGGAACACATGGCGCTTTCCGTTGAAGGTAGGCAAGGAGAGGCTCACGTCGTGAATAGCAAACTGATTCTAGTAAGTCCATGTCGGCCGAACGAACGAGGGACGACCGGTGAGCAACCGTAAGCCATCGCTCCCTAACCTGTCTAAACGACGGGGAAACCGTTCTGGAACGCCTAGCGATATTAACGCGAGACTCACTGATTTATAAATACTATCTCCAGGGCTCAATATGCGATGACTCTGAAGCGTCGTCGCTCCCCGCCTCTATTTCTATCAACCCGACGATTTACCTCTACAGAGTCTGTTAATTCACAGACTAGGCACAGCTCAGAGCTAAGAACCGAAAGAACCGCGGATCCTCCTGCCTTACGGTTTACAGTTTCACATGCTACGTGCGCCGTGGGGAATTGGGAATGGGGACTAACCAACGACGAGGAAGACCCGGTTCATGCCCACTACCAGGTTTCTGACAGTGACCTCTTTAAGTCGACAGGATCGGCGAGCGACGAACGAAATGAAATGAAACGCGACGAACGACAGTCGTGGTCACGAGGGTCCTGTACTGGGGAGTGGCGGGGTACTAACCACGGGGTGCTCTTCTCAGTTGGAGTAGCGTGTGCGGTCTTGATGGACGATGGATCGAAAGTGATCTGTGATCAAAGTAGCAACACGAGACCGACTTCGGAGTCGGTAAACATGATCGAGCCATGAAATTAACGGTCAGGAGAATGAGGAGATGCGATGTGGGTCACCGAGGGGGTTCTACAGTCTGGGTAGACGAGCGTTGGTATCTAGATAGGCGACTGCTTTCAACAAAAACAAACTTCATGATGACGTACAAGAAACGAGGCGCGCAGCATTCTTCATGCACCCGCCGCGTCCCCGAAAATTGTCAGAGGGTGTTTCTTTGCGCGCGACAGAGGGATATTCGCGGCGTAAGGTGAGGTGCCTCTCGACGCAAAATCGCTACGGGCCAGGCGGGTGAGCGACAATGGATCGTGCGAGGGAAGGGACATTGGCGATATTCGTTGAAGAGGAGTGTGCAACTTGACGCGGTCGTCGTAAACGAAATCGGCAATGCACGTTTGAAATAGGCTGATCTATGAGCCAAGAAACAAATGGTCAGCAGGCCATCCGGCTTGGAGAGTAAGAGATATGGAGATGATATAAGAAAGAGCGACGTAAACGAGGATAGATCACTGAACGAAGGAAGGAACGTTGTCCCAGACGAATGGTATGAGCCCACGCTGAGCGGATACTGCTCTTGACCTTTCGAGCGAGAATGAACAACCCGTGCTCCGAGGACGGAAACGGATTGCGCCTCTGTCGTGTGAGGATCCAGTCGATCTTGGCTCTGATGTCCTTCATCGTAATGAACGCACTCACGGCCTCGGTCTATGTACCGGCTCACATGCTCGCCGTTCGCATCGTCCCGCTGTGCGTCGGCAGCACCTCGCGCGCGCACATGAACCAAAGACTATCACTCAGCATCCGCTCTCTCATCCTCTGGTTGGGTCTTCGACTGTCGTCATCAAGGTGACTAGGCGAACCTGTGCGGTTTCGTCTGCTTCGGCGCACTCGAGACGGCGTTGGAAAATTAAAAGATAATACACCCATGAATTGGCCGCTGACCAATGACGTCATTCGGGGTGCCTGGCTCTGGTCGAGCGTGGGGAGTGGGTCTGAGCATGGTGTTCTTTGTTATCATCGGGACCGAGAATGGCAGTAGAGCGCAGGTCAGATGAATGGATGTGCCGTAAAGACCACTAGATCCCATGAATGAGACATAGAACATTTTTACGTAATATACCGTGTATTAAATACCCCCACTATCCCATGGTGGTCGAGGAATCGGAGAGCCATGACTGCGGATCGGAAAATCCGAATGAAGCCAAGCCCGCAACGTGACAGAGCAACAGAAACGCCTTTGAGAGAATACGGCGATTGCCACTCGATGTTCTGGTCGTTCAGAGTGTTAGCGCCGAGGGCCACATCTCTTGGCCGCAACCACGTTCACATCGCAGAACAGAATGCCGCTTTTCTCCACCAACCGAGGTTACATTGGTGGGTCCAACCTCTACTTACCGTCTTATCTACTGATTCCGTGCTGCCAAGACGAAGAGAATGTTCGCAAAATTGTCGCCCGACTGCTCGGTGAGCTGCTCAATGAGACGTAATAATACACGAGGTTAATATTCCTCCAGAGTCCCATGGGAGTGAAAAATCGATATGGGAATACTACAACGAGATGGCCGCAGTGGAAGACAACATCCGGGAGGTCGAATGGCGAGATTTAGCAGATACCGTGCTCGTTTTTGTATGTATGGACACTCCTCATGATATATGGGTGTTGATGCGGTTCCAGGATGGTCTATTTGCTGCCTTCCTTTCTGCCTTCCTAATCTTCTTGATTCCCCAGCTCCAGCCCAACAGCACCGACATCGCAATGGACGTACTCATCCACATTTCACAACAGCTCAGCAACTCCACAATGCCTGCATATGAACCCACCGCCTTTCAAGTTTCGCCCAGCGCAGCCGCGGTCAACATGCTCTTCTTCCTCAGCCTCGCGCTCGTTTTGATCGATGCATTCCTCGCGATGCTCGTCAAGGGCTGGTTGCAGGAGTTTGACCGTGGATGGAGGAGGTACACTGTTGCACATCTCCGTGCACAGGAACGCGAACGGCGACTACAAGATTTCGAGCGCTGGAAGCTGCATGAGCTCGTCGGCCTCCTCCCGATCCTCATCCAAGGATCTCTCTTTCTGTTCTGTATTGGCCTCCTTGTTCTTATCTTCCCTTCCCATCTACCATCTGCCATTTTGTGCTCACTCATGTTTTTGTCTGTTGTCGGGTTCTACGTCTTCACTACATATGTATCCATTGTAAACGATTATGCGCCATTCTCTTCTCCTGTGTCTCGTCTTTTTGCGCGTGGCCTCGCGATGCTGCAGCCCTGGCATATTCCCATTCCCCAAACCGTCCGGCGCATCGCTTCTGCCATCTCATTTCACAACCGCCCTCCCATACCTTCTAAAAAACAGCAGGCGGACGCACATACTCCCGATGAAGCCATGCAACCGTTAACTTCGAACAGCAGAACGACTAACGTTGCCCAACCACACAACCCCGACGCGGTACCCCGTTCTCGCTCTGGTATTAATCCTCAGACGCACGTTCGTGTTCTCGAACGGCTCGTCACGGCAACTGAGGAGGCCGTGGAGAATATTCCGATCTTCCTCGAGCTGCTTGATCAGCCAGTGAAAGATCTTACACTACGGCCATTCACTATGGAGAAGTGGAACGAATTGCTGCATATTACTTTCAGGTTGCTTGGCGATCAATCCAGCTTCTCGGTTTCTGCGGCCTGGACTCTTGCCCGCACCATGATGATGTGTTACGATCATGATACCGCGGATCAGCAGTTATACCTTACATTTCAAAACCATCTAGGTAGTAGGGAAACTGATGATCAAGAATCACGTATGCCACTCAATGTTCTCTTCTCTTCCTATTTGTCCTTTTGGCTTCGTCAGTCCTATGGGGATGATCTGTGGCGAAAAATTGCATTTCTTGAACCAAGTGATGCTGCTGATGCTGAGCTCCTCTGGATGGTGAATACCTCCCACCGGACAATGCGTGGTCGTTCCTTGTTCTTGGAGACTTCAGAGGGACTGGCTGATATGTATCTTATGTTTTTCACAGCCGTGCTTACATATGTGTCAAGCACAGAACAGAGTAGAAGGTCCAACGTTCCACTCACATTTGCGGTCATTTATGCTCTGCGCGCCATCAGATCAGCAATTGACCAGCGAGACATTAATACCATTGAGGGCCTCTACATCTTACCAGCTGTCCCCACCTCTGGGCCCGTGCCTATGACATTCCGTCGAGTTGATAGCACCGATGCCCTTGTCCCTTGGAGTCAAGATTGTATTCAATCTGTTAAGGACCTTCTTCAATGGGACCCGGGGTCACTCGTGCTCAATGAGTTTCGACTTTCCCTGATTGCCGCACTCTATATTGATAGCACCAAGCAGGCTCATGCTCGCTCGCATTTTGTGGACCTCCTCAACCACACAGACATTACGAATCTTACGTTTCTCTACTCGGGTGCCTACGATGATGACAAGCTCGCCATCTACTTGTACATGGCAGTCTTCCAGAAACCTTTTGAATACGATCATGACCCTCTCGCTGCCCTCCATCGCGTGATTCAGGGAACAATTTATGAGCTCACTCCATTACAACTTTCTGGGCTGCGCGTCTTGGATATCGCCGTGAAGCATCTCCACAAAACAGCAGCCCTTTCATCGGATTGGCTGAGACAGCTCCAAGTAGACCATTCAATCACTTCTCCTGATAAAATTTTTGGTTTTCGTCGGGTTGATCATTGGACTCTTCTCCATCTCGACACTCTTATTGCCCCAAAATCATACCTACTCCTACAGAAGGTGGAGGAGTTAGAATGGTCTGATACACCGGAGAAGGTGTACATTGCCACGGCTCGACTTAATCTCTATGATTCTTTGGCAGACATAGGGCATCAGGCGGACGAGGCGTCTAAGCCAGATCCAGGGCTGCTTAAGGTGTTTCTTTGGTCCAAAGACCATGGGGTCTGTACACGTGCATTTAAGTGGTGTCTTGACTTGTTTCCTACTGGCCAGTCTGGTACATCTGGAGATGTAAACAGCACTACGGCATTCATCCCAGGAACAATGGGGCGTATGTTGGTTGAACACTTTATCCAGGTACTTTGTGGGGATTATAGGTACTGGGATTTATCACGGGAGCTCCTGATATCAGATCTTGTCCCAAAATGGACTGTGCTCCCATCATCCTGGTGCCGTGATTTTGCTTCACTCATATTCAGCCCAGATATGTATGGGTTTCCTACCTACCAATTTTTAACTGTCAGACATTTGTCACTTGATGAGCGCCAGGCAGGCCTCTCATTCCTTGCAACTCTTTTAGAGCTCATCGGATTTAGATTGACCTGGGCCAGCCTCACTTCGCTTGAGAATAGGCTGGCCCGGCTTTCAGAAGGGCTTGAGAATCAGGGTGCTCATACTAAGATACAACACATTCTAGCCACCATAAAGCAGCAACTTGTGGAAGAGACTCTTGGGTTCTTCATGGAGCTCCCAATGGAAAACGAATGGTTGGAAGAGTCTCTTGAATTCTTCGCAGAGCTCCCAATGGCAGGTGAATGGATGGATGAATGATCTCCAGTCAGAGGGGCTCTCTCGTATATATATCAGAATGGCTTTTTTATAATGAGCATGTGGTGCATTTTGTAATCGAGCTGACAAACGAAATTCATTATGATAGTTACCTAAGCCCTTCTAAATTCCGCTATCACAACAGCTAGGTAGGTGTGGTTTACAAATTCTATTTCCATGGGTCGATATGCGATGACCCTGAGGCGTCGTCCCTCCCCGCCTCTATCTCTATCAACCCGACGATTTACCCCTACATAGTCTGTTCACCAGCTCAGAGCTCAGAGGGGAAAGAACCATAGATCCTCCCTCTTTACAGTTTACGGTTTCACATTCTACGCGCGCCGTGGGGAATTGGGGAATTGGGAATAACCAAACAAACCCACGGCACTCAACAAGCAACAATGCGCCATGTCTCGATCCTCACGCTCGCGGGATCTGGATCGACGCCGCAATGCATTAATATTATTGTCATTTCCCTATTAGACTAGTGATTATGTTTATAAATTATTACTAGGATTTCTGCGGCTACATCGTCTTCTAAACCATGTAAATGGTGACCGCGCTCTCTCGCCTTTCCAGCGGAACATTTCATTCGCCTAGCAATGCGAGACTCGCCAGTTTACAAATTATATTTCCAGGAGTCATAATATGGGAATAATACAGCGAGATGGCTGCAACCGTGTGCGTGGACAGCAAACGGAGTCCAGCGAGGAGCGACGAGGGTGGTCAAAGTCCGGGCATCCCGGTGCTAACACTCCGAATGAGCAGAGCATTTACCGGCCTTCACTGTACCCTCTGGGAGACGCTTCCGTCTCCTTATCACGTTATGGGCTTGGCTTCATTCGGGTCCTCTGAACAGCATTGATGGCCCTCGATCTGATTCCTCGACCACCATGTCAGAGTGAGGAGATCAGAGCGGAAGTGTATGCATGGTGTATTATGTACAAATGTTTCATGGCCCATTCATGTGATCCAACGGCTCCCCCTCTCTTCAGGATGTCGCCCATCCACCAGCACCGGGTCGAACGTTGATAAGCCACCTTCGAATTCTGGCAGATGATTGGAAGCCGTGGTGGTCAAAGCCTCGTTCAGCCTCGTATGCGTATCCCCAAGGAATCACAGTTGGCGTTTAAACAGCCAACTTTCTGGAACCCTCCTCGCAAACAGCAGTGCCCTATCAGTGGAAAGAGAGAAACCATGTGTCAAACGGAAGGTACTACTCACTATTATGCTGGGCGTTTGGCTACGGAATGCAAAGGTTCGCCGCTCACCTCTAGATTTCTTGCCCAAAATTGGCTGAGGAAGATCGACCGGCCATTTGGCCTCCTTAGTTTTGATGACTGAGTAACTATTGACTTGGTAGAGGTAAGTGTGCGATCGTCGAGTTGAGAGCTATTGATGCTGTGGAGAGCGATCGTTCAGGACGTCTTGAAGAAACCTGTTCAATGCACCCCCATCGCCTGTTTAGTGCACTGTCAGGGCCGCTACTGGGAAGGGGCCGTGAGCGTAGACGGCCTTCCGGGCTGAGAGAGTGGGACACTCTCGATACTAATCGCAACATACCAATTACTATTCTCGTAGTCCATGCTATACACGAACAAAGGGTGTGTTGGGCACTGCAAAACAGGTGGAGTGTGCGGGAAAGTACCGTCGGCGGGCTCATTCGAGAGGGCTCAGGCAAGGCCGACGAGAGGTGTATGCAGAGGGTTGATTAGTCAATGCTATCAGATCGAGTGGTGTTGCTGTTGCCTCCATAGCCACTCGCGGGTGGCTGAGTTTGTGCTTGTTCTTTGGCCGCGTGAACGACTTGAAGGGAGAGGCTAGGCCCGGGTGGGTGACTTGTAGCATCGTTCTTGAAAGTTGTTCCTAGCGCCAGTCGGTGCGGGTGGGGGCGAGGGCAGCGGTTGCAAGCGGTTCTGGTTGCAGAGGCGAGGAAAGGTGGACCTGGTGGATGAAGCGTATTGAAAGCGAGTGGATCCAGTACGCGGGATCATTCAAGGCCGAATAGGGCTCGTGTGCTCGCTTAAATACGCCTACATAGAGCTGCTCGTCGCTGCCAAATTTATCAAAAATTTCAGCAAAAACTTCCAGCTTGAAAATGTACTGCACCATACACCTAACACATCACCTTCTCATTTTTCATCGATTAGGTCGTTTCTATCATGGTGCCTCTCGACGATGTCGTGGTAAAGTTCAAGTCTCTTGTTGAACCTCGACCACCAATTCTCGGAACCGTACATACAGGGCTGGCCATCACTTTGCTACTGCATAGCTTCAAGATATTGATAAACATCCAAAGATAGCCGATAACGACGCTCGTTGGTTCGAACTGATATAAATATGCTACAAGAAAGAGGGCACGGGTGGTCCTGATTGGGGTAGCGGGACATTTGTACATCATAGATTGCATATTTTATTCATCTCCAATCCTCGCACCCCCCATGAGATTTAGTCCATCGAGTGCTATAGGTTGCAATGAAACGTAGGACTCCAACCCACAGTGACAGCAACGTCTTTCATCCAACACGAGTACCAGTAAGGTTTCGAACGGCTGGGAGATGTCATGCTACATATCCTCTATCTCTACCTTCCTAATAAGACCCGCCAAAAGCCTCTAGTAAATTCAAATCTGCGTCGTGAGGGCCACTGGTGCCCAACGGCCCTTGTGATCACGGTTGCACTTCGGGGTTCTTCATTCTGTTCTAGGTGACGTGACGTCGTTCATTTTACACTTTGTTCCATTGAGCAATCATTCTTGGCGATCATACGGCAGCGATCACGGGGATCCGGAAAACGCAATATGAGCATAAGAGGACGACGGAGGTGCAGGTCTAAGTATAGGAGGGTCTAAGTGCAGAATCCGTCATGATCACCCATGCTATCGAAGGTAGCGCTGAATGAGTATAGGATGGTCGTCAGTGGACAGGTGAGAGAGGTCCGAATATGCAGCTGTGATAAGGCAGCCGCAACCCCGGCTGCTCCAGGAGAAGGAATCCAATGGAAGCGAACAACCACGGGGCAGCGGTAACAGGATATAGCAGCTCGCAATCGCATGCGAGGAGGAGTATACGTGTTGGGTTTTGACGTCATCGTAGGATGACCCTAGGGACCGATGGTCGAACGAACTAGTACGTTGTTCTCGATCGACGAAGAAGGCCAGGTTCACGCCAATTTCCAGGTTTTTTACTTAGGTCGACGGGATCGTACCGTGGAGCTTTGGAGCCTTGGTAGACGGTACACCGAGCTGCGAGGGCGATACTGATCGGAACAAACGCATGTTGGGCGCTTGGCTGAGACGTCAATGGGTGATTTGACCCTGAGTAGGACCATGTATGACTACCTGTTGCCATTCGCCACGACCAGGTCAGAGAGCCACTCTTACGCCTTGGAAGTTCGGCCGCCACACGTAGGCCGAGCGTTTACGATCCGTAAATTAATCAAAAGCTCAAGCACCAATACAAACACTCTCTGGTACATATTGCTCTCTCGACTTTCCCGTGGAACACTTCATACACCTAGCAATGCGAGACTCGCCAGTTTACGAATTAAAAAGTCAATATGGGACAGTACACTGAGGTAGTTGCGACCGTACTAGAACTAGATGAAGTTAGACTCGGTGCGTGAGCAGGTACGTCCCAACGCGACATGCCATGAGTGCATAATCGGCGAGCGACGAACGGAATGAAATGAAATGAAGCGAACGACGGCCGTGGTCATGAGGGTCCTGTACTGGGGAGTGGCGCGATACTAACGACGGAGTGCTCTTCTCAATTGGAGCAGCGTGTGCGATCTTGATAGACCGTGGATCAACGGTGATCTGTGAGCAAAGTAGCAACACGAGACCAACTTCGGAGTCTGTAAAACTAATCGAGCGATGACAATTACGGTCAGGAGAGTGAGGGGATGCGATGTGGGTCATCGAGAGGGTTGGTGGATGAGCCTTGGAATACTGATAGGCGACTGCTTTCAACAGAAACAATGCTTATAATGACGTACCAGACACGAGGCGCGCAGCATTCTTCGTGCACCTGCCGCGTCTTCGAAATTTGTCTAGTGGAGGGTGTTTCTTTGCGCGCCACAGTGGGATATTCGCGGCGTTAGGTGAGGTACCTATCGACGCAAGGGTCGACGGGTGAGCGACAATGGGTCGTGTGAGGGAAGGGCCATTGGCAATATTCGTTAAAGAGGAGGGCGCGACTTGATGCGGTCGTCGTAAACGCAATCGGCAATGCACGTCTAAATAGGTTGGCCAATGAGCCAAAAAACAAATGGTTAGCAGGCCATCCGGCTCGGAAAGTAAGAGAAGCGGGGTTGATATAAGAAAGAGCGACGTAAACGAGGACGGATCATTGAACGAAGGAGGAAATGTTGTCCTAGATGAAAGATATGAGCCTACGCTGAGTGGATGCTGCTCTTGACCTTTCGAGCGAGAATGAAAAGCCTGTCCTTCGCAGAGGGAAACGGACTGCGCCTTTGCCGTGTGAGAATCCAGTCGATCTTGTCTCTGAAATCCTTCATCACAATGAACGCACTCACGATTTCGGCCCATGTACTGGTTCAACACGCTCGCCGTTCGCATCGTCCCGCCGTTCGTCGTTTGTACCTCGAGGGCGCACATGAACCAATGACTATCACTCAACATCCACTCCCTCGTCCTCCGGTTGGGCCTTCGACCGTCATTATCGAGGTGATTAGGTGAGCCTGTGCCATTTCGTCTGCTTCGGTGCACTCGAGACAGCGTTGGAAAATCCAAAGATACACCTATGAATTGGCTGCTGACCAGTGAACTCATTTGGGGTGCCTGGCTCCGGCTGAGCGTGGGGAGTGGGTCTGAGCGTGATGTCCTTTGTTATCATCGGGACCGAGAACGGCAGTGGATCAGATGAAGAGGATGTCGATGGATATGCCGTAAGGACCGCTAGATCCTATTAATGAGTCATAGAACATTTGTACGTAATATTCCGTGCATCAAATCCCCCCCCTGACCTCATCATGGTGTCGAGGAATCGGAGAGCCATGACTGCGAATCGGAGGACCCGAATGAAGCCAAGCCCGCAATGTGGCAGAGCAACAGAAACGCCTTTGAGCGAATACGGCGATTGCCACTCGATGTTCTGGTCGTTCAGAGCGTTAGCGCCGAGGGCCATCTCTTGACCACAACCACATTCACATCACAAAACAGAATGCCGCTCTTCTCCACCAACCGAGGGTACATTGGTGGGTCCAACCTCTATCTACTGTCTTATCTGCTGATTCCGTGCTGCCAAGACGAAGAGAATGTTCGCAAAATTGTCGCCCGACTGCTCGGTGAGCTGCTCAGTGAGATCGAATAACACACGAGGTTGATATTCCTCCAGAGTCCCATGGGAGTGAAAAATCGATATGGGAATACTACAACGAAATGGCCGCAGTGGAAGACAACATCCGGGAGGTCGAGTGGCGAGATCTGGCAGATACCGTGCTCGTTTTTGTATGTACAGACGCTCCCTATGACGTATGGCTGTTGATGCGGTTCCAGGATGGTCTATTTGCTGCTTTCCTTTCTGCTTTCCTTATCTTCTTGATTCCCCAGCTCCAGCCCAACAGCACCGACATCGCAATGGACGTACTCATCCACATTTCACAACAGCTCAGCAACTCCACAACCCCTGCATTTGAACCCACCGCCTTTCAAGTTTCGCCCAGCGCAGCCGCGGTCAACATGCTCTTCTTCCTCAGCCTCGCGCTCGTTTTGATCGATGCATTCCTCGCGATGCTTGTCAAGGGCTGGTTGCAGGAGTTTGACCGTGGATGGAGGAGGTACACTGTTGCACATCTCCGTGCACAGGAACGCGAACGGCGACTCCAAGAGCTCGAGCGCTGGAAGCTGCATGAGCTCGTCGGCCTCCTCCCAATCCTCATCCAAGGATCTCTCTTTCTGTTCTGTATTGGCCTCCTTGTTCTTATCTTCCCGTTCCATTTCCCATCTGCCATTGTATGCTCGCTCATGTTTTTGTCTGTCGTCGGGTTCTACGTCTTCACTACATATGTTTCGATTGTAAACAATCATGCGCCATTCTCCTCTCCTGTGTCTCGTCTTTTCGCGCGTGGCCTCGCAATGCTGCAAACCCCGCATATCCCCATCACTCAAACCTTTCGGCGCATCGCTTCTGCCATCTCATTTCACAGCCGCCCTCTTCTGTCTTCTCAGGGCCAGCAGGAAGAAGTAGATACTCCCAATGAAGCCACGCAACCGTTACCTTCGAACAACAGAGTGGCAAACGTTGCCCAACCCCACAACCCTGACGCGGTACCCCGTTCTCGCTCTTCTATTGATCCTCAGACGCACGTCCATGTTCTCGAACGGCTCGTTACGGCAACTGAGGAGGCCGTGGAGAATATCCCAATCTTCCTGGAGCTGCTTGATCAGCCAGTGAAAGATCTTACACTACGGCCACGCACCGTGGAGAAGTGGAAGGAATTGCTTCATATTACTTTCAGGTTGCTCGGAGATCAATCCACCTTTTCTGTTTCTACTGCCTGGACTCTTGCCCGCACTATGACGATTTGTTACAATCATGATACCGCTGATCAGCAGTTATACTTCACATTACAAAACCATCTAGGGAGTAGGGAAACTGGTGATGAAAAATCACGTATGCCACTCAATATTCTCTTCTCTTCCTATTTGTCCTTTTGGCTTCGTCAGTCCGATGGGCGTGACCTGTGCCGAACAATTGCATTTCTTGAGCCAAGTGATGCTGCTGATGCTGAGCTCCTCTGGATGGTGAATACCTCCGACCGGACAATGCGTGGTCGTTCCATGTCGTTTTGGGGGCCTTTAAGGGAACGGGTTGATATGTATCTTATATTCTTCACAGCCGTGCTTACATATGTGTCAAGCACAGAACAGAGTAGAAGGTCCAATATTCCACTCACATTTGCAGTCATTTATGCTTTGCGCGCCATCAGATCAGCAATTGACCAGCGAGACATTAATCCCATTGAGGGCCTCTACATCTTGCCAGTGACCGTCCTCACCTCTGAGCCCATACCTATGACATTCTGTCGAGTTGACAGCACTGATGCCCTGGACCTTTGGAGTGAAGGTTGTATTCGATCTGTTAAGGACCTTCTTCAATGGGATTGGAACCCGGTCTTGAGTTTACCCGTGCTCAACGACTTTCGACTTTCCCTGATTGCTGCACTCTATATTGATAGCACCAAGCAAGCACATGCTCGCTCGCATTTTGCGGACCTCCTCAACCACACAAACATTACGGATCTTACTTTCTTCTACTCAGATGCCTATGATGATGGCAAGCTCGCCATCTATTTGTACATGGCTGTCTTCCGGAAACCTTTTGAAACCGATCATGATCTTCTCGCTGCCCTCGATTGCGTCATTCGTGGAACAATTTATGAGCTCACTCCATTACAACTTTCTGGGCTGCGCATCTTGGATATCGCCGTGAAACATCTCCACAAAACAGCAGCCTCTTCATTCGGTTGGCTGAAAAGCTTTGAATCACACCCTTACATCTTTGATCCTGATCCCACCACTCTATTTCCTGTCTCTCGCCGGGTTGATGATTGGATTTTGCTCCATCTCGACACTCTTATTGCCCCAAAACCTTACCTACTCCTAGAGAAGGTGGAGGAGTTAGAATGGTCTGATATACCTGAGAAAGTCCACATTGCAAAGGCTCGACTTGACCTCGATGATTCTTTGGCAGACATAGGGCATGAGGCGGACAAGGTGTCTAAGCCAGATCCAGGGCTGCTTAAGGTGTTTCTTTGGTCCAAAGACTTTGAGATCTGTACACGTGCATTTAAGTGGTGTCTTGATCTGTTCCCTATTGGCGAGTCTGGTACACCTGGAGATGTAAACAGCACCAGGTCATTCATCCCAGAAACAATGGGGCGTATGTGGGTTGAACACTTTATCAAGGTGCTTTGTGGAGATGATCTGGACTGGTCTTTATCAAGGAGGCTCCTCATATCAGATCTTGTGCCAAAATGGACCCTACTCCCGTCATCCTGGTGCCATGACTTTGCTTCAGCACTCATACTCAGCACTGTGCCGTCCATATACATACACGACGTTCCTACCTACCAAGCTTTGGCTGGTCCATATTCGCCACATGATGAGCGACAAGCATTCCTCTCTTTCCTTGCCACTCTTTTAGACCTCACCAAATCTAGAATGACGTGGGCTAACCTCACTTCGCTTGAGAATTGGCTGGCCCAGCTTCCAGAAAGACTTGAGAATCAGGGTGCTCATGCCCAGGTACAACACATTCTGGCCACCATGAAGCAGCAACTTGTGGAGGAGACTCTTGGGTTCTTCATGGAGCTCCCAATGGAAAACGAATGGCTGGAAGAGTCTCTTGAATTCTTCGCAGAGCTCCCAATGGCAGGTGAATGGGTAGGTGAATGACCTCCAGTGAGAGGGGCTCTCTCGTATATCTCAGAATGGCTTTTTGATAACGAGCATGTGGTGCATTTTGTAATCGAGCTGACAAACGATGTTCATTATGATAGTTACATAAGCCTTTCTAAATCTCGCCATCACAACAGCTAGGTAGGTGTGATTTACAAATTCTATCTCCAGGGGTCAATATGAGATGACCCTGAGGCATCGTCGCTCCCCGCCTCTATCTCTATCACCCCGACGATATACCTCTACAGAGTCTGTTCACAGACTAGGCACAGCTCAGAGCTCAGAGGGGAA
>Ga0307515_10005245_pt1 | contig 26345 bp, 5 predicted proteins | sample 17_EM_MG_FD_194513 | JGI IMG/M metagenome (GOLD analysis project Ga0307515, IMG submission 194513) | Populus trichocarpa ectomycorrhiza microbial communities from riparian zone in the Pacific Northwest, United States - 17_EM | ecosystem: Host-associated > Plants > Roots > Unclassified | place... | reverse complement strand
TGGCAAAAGATAAGAGATAGGCTATTAACCAGCTAGAACAGCTACGAGGTTAGCGTTCTTTAGATTGGCTTTATAAGAATATCTAAATAGTTATTTTACTATAGTAACTAAGACGCCTTAATATATAACTGCACTATGGTGACTAAGACGCCTCTATATATAATTGCATTATAGTAACTAAGACGCCTTAATATACGACTGCACTGCAGTAACTAAGACATCTTAATATAGGACTGTATTAGTGACTAAGACGTCTTAATATAGGACTGCACTGTAGTAACCGAGACGCCTTAATATATGACTGCACTATAGTGAGTGAAACGCCTTAATATAGGACTGCACTGTATTAACTAAGACGCCTTAATATAGGACTATACTATAGTAACTAAGACGTCTTAATATAGGACTATACTATAGTAACCAAGACGCCTTAATGTAGGAATAGAGCCCGTTTAGGTGTTGTAAATTTAGAGTAATATTACGCGACCGTCTAGAAGTACCAATCTAACACAAATTATGTACCTTTTCGCCCAAAATCGCGTGCGAAAGTACTCGGGGGTGGTTGCTGCGCGACCTCGTGCGGGGTTCGGGCGCGTTATCAGCAGGGGTGGCCCTAACCTCGTATTAACCCGGGTCGTAACCGCGCCAAATCAGCCCCTCCGATATGTGATAGGTATCTAGGTGTCCCAATTTTCAAATTTTGCCAAGCCGACTTCTAATTAGTTAGAAAATGTTACGTGTGGTAAGTTGTGGCAGAATCCACGTAACGAATATTAAAATATTATAAACATTAAAATATCCTAGTATTACTCCTTCCTTTTTGTTAACACCTTCTATTAATACTAATATATATTATAAACATGGCAGATCCTACTATAATTAAATGCAGTAAGTGCTATATCTATAAGCCCCGCCTTAACTTTATTAAAGACGGCCCTTTAAAAAAAACTTTTAAAGCTATACCGGTTATATCGGTTAAAGGTACGCCTTCCCTATATACTACTTCTACTTCTACTTATTTTTTTAGGCCTCTAAATATATTTTAAATAAGCGGAGAGCTTTTATAGAGGTAGGTTTTACTACTAAAAGTCGTTTTATAAGGCGCTAGCTATAAAGGCGCGGAGAGACTTTAGGGAAGATTTAAAGAAATAATATAAATTCTATCTAAATCTAAGGGTATATAGCTCTCGCTAAGAACAAGACGTTACGTAAAGAAGAGAAAGGAATAATAAGAGAATTATATAATTAAATAGTTAGCTTGGTGGTTAATGCGTACGTATATACGCACGCGGTCTTTAATAGACTTTGGTAAAATTTAATTGATTTAGCAGAATTTGGCTAAAGCGTCGGAATTTATCTGTTGAGTATTTTACTAAGACATTCCTACTGTAACTGGGCTAGTCCCGTTACACTAGCAAACTACTTTACCTAAAATAATACCGAGAACGCCTTTCTACCTCGTGGCTAGAATAGCTAAGATACCCCTAAAATAGCTTAACGGCGGAAAACAATTAGGGCAATATAACGGGAGTATCGTATTCTTAATCGGCAGGGTAAAGCTTACTCGCCTACTCCTTCGCTATATACCATAGATAAAGCTCTATATAGTAGAAAAGGCACTCTAAATAGCCTAAATACATCCTTATTAGAACTAGCTCCTATACCTACTTTACCGCTAATACCTACTCCGACTACGGCCATACTAATACCCGTTTTAGCTATTAATTAGGAGTAAATTAAGAAGTTTAGGAGTATACTATAGGCTAAATATATAGAGACGTGCAATTATTATAAGGAGTAGTGGTTTTAAATAGGCCTAGCTATAAAGGGTGATAATATAGGTATATATAAAGCCTGTATTAAGGACGCCGATAGCCTTAAAGATTTAACCCTTCCTTCCCTATTTAGTAAAAGCAATAGGCTTAATCTAGGGCCTATTTCTGGCTTCCTACTTATACTTATCGTGGTAGAGGAGCTTCTAATTACGCGCGTATACGTTTATTTATAAGTCGTGCGTATACGCGGCTAGTAATATCGCTATACTAGCTACGTTTACTACTTTAGCCAGAACATACTAAAGACTTAAAGGTAGCTACTATGACTACCTACTAAACTTAATATACTAGTCGTAAGGCCCATAGTAGTAGAGGGTGGCGAATACCTAAGTCGGCGGTTTATTAAGCGGTATACTATAAGGCACTTTACTATATTACTATAGCTTTACTTTCTAAAGGTTAATTATCCTAATTATCGCGACGTTAAAATATATAGTATTTGGCTTACCAGCTTACCCAAAAATGGCTCTATTAAATTAGCTACCTTATATTAATAAGTTAAAGTCTAATAATTCTACTTCTATATAACGTCCTCCTACTATTAATCCTCTGCCTACTAAGCTTGGTAGTAATGTACTAGATAGCAAATTTAATAACAATATACTAGATACTTTAGTTTCTAATCTAGTACCTAACCTTAATAAATTGGAACTTTTAGGTTGCGAGGTTTAATACTAATAAGACCTACTGTAACCGGCTACCGACACTGTGCTAAGACACAAGATTACCGCTTAGAAGGCTCCAAGACAGCGTTAACACCACCCTATATATTGATTGCAGATCAATATTGCTTGCAGATTACTATTCCCATTTCAGTTACCTATTACCCCATTATATCTTATTACCTCTACCTTCTTCGTGTATATATAGAGGCTTTAGAGCTACATTTACAATTAAGTCGTTTATTTAATTCTTCGCACTGCAAAGCTAATACCTATAAATAGGCCTAGAGGTTCCTACTATACGGCAGACACCTCTCTCTAAGCGATTAGCTAGTTTTATTATACGCGGCGCCTTTCCTACTCTATTTCCCTATAGTAAAGCTATATAGTTACCCTAGCTGCGTACGCTAAGCATATACTTAAGTATTAGGACGGTTAGTTTGGCCACTACCTGTTATTTCGCTACTATATATTTAATTAAATTATAAAAGAGCAAGCCCTTAATGCCACCCACTTCCTTTACGGCCGATTAGATAAGAATAGTCTATCTTTAGATAAGCTTAATAATCTTATAAGTAGTACTAGGGGCAAGTAGGTTCTAAATAAGATTATATAGTATATATATGTTATAGAAGTAGGTACGAGCTGGAATACAATGTACTAAACGGGGTAGTAATTAAAGAAGTCTACGTATGTGTAACTATGCGTGGTTAATATAAAGACATTTAGATGTAGAATAAAATAGAATAGGTTAGGTACGGGTATAAATAGGGGTTGTAGGGGAGTGTGCGAAGGTGTTTTGGGACGAACGTGAGCACGGGTTAAGAACGTCAAAACGCGCAGGGACGTGAGAACGTGTAAGTCCCGTGACAATATGGAAGCTTAAAGGCACTAGGCCTTACTAGAAGCAGAAGAGAAATAAGCTTATAGCTTATACTAAAAATATTAAAAGCGGGTCTCTATTCTTTATACTTAGCGCTACTAATCTATATTAGTATAATCTATACTTTTATATACCTTAATTTAATGAATATAAGGCTGCTAATAAGGCTTAGCGTTACCGGATTACTTCTTAAAATTTTAACGATAACCTATATATTGCTACTTACTAGCTATATCGTCGCTTTAATCTGTTTAGGAAGCATATACTTATAGGTCTATTTAATGGCACTAACTTTTAGTCCTAATATAAGTAATAGGTGCGAGGTAGTGGCTATATATATAGCTTCTTATAAAGTTTAATAGCCCTAAGGCTGGATCCGTTAACTAGTAAATTAAGGGCGGCTTTTACTAAGCACTAGGCTGCTTTTATATCCATAATAAATCCTAATTAATTTAGGCCTCCTAATCTTTAATATCCTTCTACTCTTAGCTATAAAGAATACCTTAACACTAGCAAGTTTCTTACTGCCTACCTTAATTAATTTTAACGGCACCGTAATTATACTAAATTTTACTACTTAAGATTAAAGAAAGGCTCCGCTAGAGCGAAGGAGTGCCGCTTTTACTCTTTACGCTCTCTCTATAATAAGGCCGCTATATTAAAGAATTAAAATCTATATTACTAGACGTTCTATCTATAGCGTAATAATAAGCTTCTTAATAGCTATAATTTAGCTATAATACTAGTATAAATAGTAAATATTAATACGTTGCCCGCTATAAGCATATTAGTAATAGTTAACTATATAGGCAAATATTATAGTAAGGAAGAGAAGAAGTTAACTTCCTACTAGGAGTTACTCTAATTAGTACAGCTGTACGCTAATAGTCTTTATGCCTTTAGTTTAGTAGTAGCTAAGTTTATAAATAAGCTTATTGCTAAACGTGATTAGTTAACGTAGGAGGTATACTATTTACTTCTTAATATTCCCCTTTCTAAAGGCTTAAGGAATATAGTAACTTTAGACTACTGCTAGGAGGATAATCGAAGCGTTATATATAAGCTTAAGAATAGGCAACTAAGAGGGTATAGACTGTCTAACTATAAGAAATATAAGCGCCGCCTAGATGGGGTAGAGGACGTTACTTTCCTTAATTTTCTACTCTATTTTAATTACTCTACTTATAAGCGTTAACTAAGAGTAAGGCCTTAAGTTATATCAGACTTTCCGTAATATAAAGGCAATCCTTCCTATTTATAGTATCCTAAGTTCTGCCGTATAAAGCTTATTCTTTATTATCCGTAAAGGGAGTATAAGAAAGTAGCTACTTATACTAATAAATTTGGGGCCCCTAATTATATAGCTTCCTATTAGGCTTATGTTAACTCTTATTAGCACCTACCTAACTACTTCTATAATTAGAAACTAAAGGAAGGTTATATAACTACTAATAATATTCATAAGTTTAAGGGCGATTTCACAGACAACTTAGAGCTATAATAGTCCTTTAAGGCCCTATATACCCACATTAAAAATACTAATAGAGTTAAAATTAAGAATCTTAATAGGCTTTGTAATAAGGAGCTTAATTATAACTATAACTGGAGTACGCATTAGGGTATATACCCGCAGCTTAATAAAAGGACTTATTAGCAAGAAGTACAGCTATAGCCTCTACTATAGAGCCGCTTATCCTAAATAGCAACTCTATCCTCCTTATAACTAGGCTAGCGTTATATTTATAATGCTATAGTTAATCACTATAGGCGGATCTAAGTGGGCCTTAGTCCCTCCCTATTATAGATTAACGTTAATAGAGAGGCAGAAACTAGCAAATTATATCTTATTACTATCCTCTCTACTACGCTCTATAATATAGCAAGGGCTAATAGTAAGCTAATGTTATTAGCTTAAGAGGCCCCTACTAGGGTAGCTGTTTTTAATATTAACGGCAAAACTATATACAATCTATTAAGGTTGCTAGTAAATCGCCCGTTTAAGGAATTACTTACTACTAGTCTTACTCCTCTATAGTAAGCTTTTAAGGATATTTACTATCTTATTCTTAATAAGAAATTTATAATTAGGTAAGTATATCTAGCCTAAATTAATCGCCGCCTCTATTAGATCTACCCTACGCGTAATAATAACTACTTTAGATGTAACGGAACCTTATAGCAGGTACTACGGTAGGCTCGTTATTGGGCTAGGTATGTAGGTAATGCAAATTAAAGTTAACAACGTAATAATAACTAGTGGAGTGGTTACCCAACAGATTAACTCTAATTATATTCTAAGAATTACTATAAGGAAGGAACTATCTAGGTAGGGACTGTAGTCCTTTAAATATATAACCGTACTCCTAAGAAACCCTTCTTATACGTAATATACGTGTGCTTTATTTACTCCATTATAGATCCTACGGATTATATAGATTATATAGATTATATTATATAACTTAGTTACCATTCCTCGTTATATAGTTCTACCGGCTCTATACTAAACCGTGCTTATATTAACCAGCTAGCCTCTTTTAACTCCTCTCTAAGTAGTCGTAGTATTATACTTAAGGCGTTCGTAACACCATTTCCCTTCTTTTTATCTTTGTCCTTAAAGATCCTAAATATCTCTAAGTTGTTTACTAGAGGTATAATATCCGTCTAATTAATTTGGTTAATATTATTACTTATTATACCTAAAGCAATTTCTCTTTCTTCTATAGTTTGGCGCGCTCGCATAGTTACTGCTATACTATTACTTAGTAAAATAATGCCGTCTTCTTATTCTTATTGTGCTAAAGAGGGATTAGTTTATATTGCGCTAGCGAGTCCCTTATCTTAGTAACCTTCCTTTTACTTAGAGTGCACTAAAGCAAACGTCCGTTCTTCCTATAATATTTATTCTACTTTTAACGCTAAATATACGCGTCCTATTATTCTTAATAGTCTTTAAGTTCCCTAAGTAATTTATTATACGGTTTTATATTTAATCTACTGCTGCGAAGCTTAATAGTAAGCTCTTAAGCGCTCTTAATAAGCTGCGTCGTTCGCAAAAGGCGGAGCAAGAAGCTATAGCTGCTTAATAGCGTGCTCTTAAAGCTCATCTTTTAGCCTCTACTTGTCTTCTTCGTCTTAAGAAGGTACGTAAAAAGGGTTATTTTAAGGAGTAAAAACTTATAAAATAAGGTTTGTAGGAACTTGGTAATAAAAGGATAGACTCCCCTATAAAGGAAATAAGTCTAAGTAGTTTAGTAGCTGTTCCTCCTAGGTCCCCCTTAAGTAACTCATTTTTTAACCCTTTTTTATTAATACTGCCTAATCTAATCTCTTCTAATACTCCTATACCTTTCCTATAGCGTTCTTTAAATTTTTTAGTAATTTCTAAGTAGTCTTGTTATAGCCTATCTACTTTACTTTATACTATATTTTATCGTCAACGTCCTTATAACTAACGATCCTTAAAACTTACTATTTATCTTCCTCTTATCCTCTATACATGTCTGCCTCGTAGGTTAGTGGCTTAATATTCCTATATACTGGCTCTAGCATTATAATGTATTGTATAGGGTAGATTTTTATTTTAGCTAGTAAGTTTAACTTAAACGTGACTAGTAAAATCCTTTATATAATTTTAAAAGGTCCTAGTCTAACGTAGTCCAACTTCTTACTTAGTTATTAACGCTTAAAATTTTTATATAGTAGCTATACTTTATCTCCCTCCTTAAGATCTAGTCCCTTAGATCTCTTAGTATTATAGTATTTTTTTATTCTCTACTATACTACTTTAGCTATTTCTATAAGGTTCTTATAAAGATTTATTAATATCTCCATTCTTTACTTAGCTGTACTACTTATCTTCTTTACTTAATATAGCGATAACAATATTCTTAGTTTATATCCATAATTCGCCTTAAATAGTAACGTACCTATTTCTTCTTATAGTATTATATTGTATATAAACTATATAACTAGTAATAGTAATACCTAATTATTCTATACGTAATTAATATAATGCCTTAAATACTATTTTAGTATCTAGTTTAGTCTTTCTATTTAACCGTCTGTTTGCGGATAATATATAGTAAAAGTTACTACTCTAACTCCTTATTCCGCTAAGAATACCTCCTAAAATGCTGCTATAAATCTTAAATCTCTATCCGATATAATTTTGCTTAATACTCTATATTTTATAAATACTTCCTTAATATAGATTCTAGCGACATCTTTTACTAATATTTCTTCTGTACACGCTATAAAGTATCCCCACTTTATAAGCTTATCCACTATTACTAAAATTATATTATAATCTTATCCGGTAATAGGATCTCTTAATTTTAGCAATTTTATAATAAAGTCCTATAATATAACTTCCTATAGTCTTTCTGGTATTTTAATAGGTTATAGCCCTCCATATAGCTTATACCTTATTAATTTATTTCTCTAGTAATCTAGATATTCTCTTATAACCTTTTATGCTAGGTTCTAAATTCTATTAATAATATACTTCTCCTAAAGTCTTAATACTAAGTCCGTGGCTTTATTATGTTCTTAAGTTAATCCCTTATAGAAATCATCTATAAAGTACTCTACTATACTTCTTGGGATATACTTTACTTCTCTATATTTATATAATATTTCTTCTCCTAAATATTCTAACTATTCCTCTAATTATACTTTAAAGATTCTCTATGCCTAAAAGCTTTCTAGTAACTTATAAACTCTATCTAACTTTTCTTAAGTTGCTGCGATTTTTGGACAATTATACCTAATTAATCCGTCTATATCTTTTTGCAGTAAAGCCCCTAATAGCTTCTTATTATTTTATAGTTTAGCTTTCTGGCTTAAAGCATCTGCTTATATATTATTAGTACCCTTAATATACTAAATCTTAAAATAGTATTCTATAAGTATCTCTACCTATCTAACCTATTTTTAGTTGAGTTCCTTTATCATTAGGAATCCTATTAGGTTCTTATAATCTATTTTAACTATAAATAGTTTTTCTATACCTTATAAGAATGCTCTTTATTCCTTAAGTACTATAACTATACCTAATAACTCCTTGTTGTAGATGTTATAGTTTAACTCTAATAGTATTATCTTCTAACTATAGTATGCTATTAGGTGCCATCTATTTAGATACTTTTATATAAAGTATACCCCTAGTATAAAGTCTAATACATCTGTTTTTATAACCGTCTCTAGTTCTAGTTAATAGATTTTAAGAACTAGCTCTTAGGTAAATAACCTTTTAACTTCCTTAAATAGTTCTTATTATTCCTTTCCCTATACCTATAGTTTTTCTTTCTTCGTTAATTACGTAAATAGTTTAATATCCTTTAACTATTGCGCTATAAACCTTCTACAGTAATTGCAAACCCCTAGAAACAATCTTAACTATATAACGTTCTCTAGTTCCTACCAATTTACTATAGCCTTAATCTTTTTTAGATCTATACTAAGTTAGCCTAGTTTAATAATAAATCCAATAAAATTGGTCTTCCTAGTAAAGAACTCGTATTTCTTAATTGCTACTAGCATCTATTCTTCTTATAGTCTCTTTAAGACCTATTTAACGTGTCCTTCGTATTTTTCCTTAGTCATTAAATAGATAATAATATCGTTAAGATATACTATAACAAATTTATTTAAGTGTTCTCCTAATATATTATTAATACGCTTTTAGAACGTTACTGGTGCATTTATAAACCTAAATTACATAACTAATGGTTTATATAGTCCTTCCTTTAACCTTAAGGCTGCCTTTTATTTATCGCCTTCCTTAATCCTAATCTGGTAGTACGCCTATCTTAAATCTATCTTTATAAAGATTTGCGCGTTACCTATCCTGTCTTAGATTTCACTAATTAAGGGTAAAGAATACTTATCCTTTCTAGTAATGCTGTTTAACTATTTATATTCAATATATAGCCTTAGTTTACCATTCTTCTTTAGTACGAATAGTACTAGATAACCCTCTAATAACTATAATAGTCTAATATATCCCTTTTATAGATTTTCCTAGATAAACTCCTTTAATACTCTACCTTCCTCTTTGGTAAGCTTATAAGTTAGAAAAAACCTTAAGTTTATTCCTAGTTTTAACTCTATCTTATAGTCCTATACTATATATTCTAACAGCTTTTCACTCTCTAGTAACTATAGTTTTTTATTATATTTATGGTATCTCTTTAGTACATAGCTTAACCCTTTCTCTATTTCTTTATAGGTCGCCCCTACTTAGTACTATACTATCTTAGCTTATTATCGCATCTTACGGCATTAAGTATCCCTAATATTGACCTAACCTATAATCTAATCAATCTTTAGATTATATTCCTATAACTAAGGCATTCCTAATACTGCCTTATTATTTCCTAATGGTAATATATTAAAAGACATCTCGATTTATCTTCCCTTAATAGTTAACTAAATAGGTCCTATTTTAAGATTAATGATGCCTCCTTTATAGGCTATTAAATCTCCTAAAATTATCACTAATAAGTAAGGATATTCTTTTTTCCTATATAGTAATCCCATTCTTTTAACTACTACTAGCAAAATATAGTTCCTTATTGCTCTACTATCTATTAATGCCTTAAACTGTTAATCTTGCTATTTAACTCTTAAATTTAGGTGTTATCCTTAAATTCCTTTAAGGGTTTAAGGCTCTACTACTAGTTCCCTCTAGTCCTGTAGGCCTTTACTTTTCCTAACTATTAGCTGCTTAATCCTATTTGTACTTAGTCTAACTTAGGCTAATACTTAGTTCGCTTTTTATCCTTAATATACCATAAATAGGTGTTCTCTAGATATTCCCACTATTATCGTCCATCTAGGCATTCTTCCGTAAGGAATCTTCCTGGCTAAAGTATTAAGTCCCCTTATTTTTAAACTTTTACTAGGTACCAACTATATATATACTTAATATTTTAATATTTCGCCTTATCTGTTAACTAATACATCCTTACTAGATATTTCCGGTTTTTATCTTTAGGTACTCTATGTATATTGCACGTATTATCTATATATATAATTTATACTAACGTGTAATATGCCTAGTGTCTTAGGTTAACTCTTAGCTTATCTTTATTCTTAAATTTAAACCTTTTTTATGTTAATCTAAGCGTTATAACTTTATTTATAGGTATTAAGATTTGTCTTTCGCTTCTCTAGTTCTCTAATTACTCCTTTAGATCCTTTAACGTTATAATTAAAGCTCCTTTAATATAAGTTATAGCCTTTTCTATAATTAGGTGGTCTTAGATAACTTTTTCATCTAACTATATATAGAAATCTTCCCATTTATCGTTATGTCGTTGTCTATACCACTTTTAATACAACTTTTAAAGTATATACAGCTCGTCCGTAAGAAAGTATCTTCTTATTACTGCATTATAATAGCCCTTTATATATCGTTTCTTAAACCTAGTTAGAATCCCTAGATCCTCTTCTTATTCCAGTTTAGTAAGCCACTTAGCTCTTAGTATGCCTACTCTAGGCCTATTGGTGGTTTTTTATATAGGTGCTCTGTCCCTTACACGTCCCACTATACTAGATCTCTTATCTAGTTTCTGTTCTTACTATAAGGTAATTCTTACTCTAAATTCCTCTATGGTTTCTTTCTTATCGCGTCTTATAAGTAAATCCTTAAAGTTATCTTACTTCTTAATCTTATTAATAGTCCTTATTTATATATTAAAGTCTTAGTCCTATAGGATTCTTAATCCTAAGCTTGCTTTTAACTTAAGCTTTACTCCTACCTTAGTCTAACTAAGCTTAGGTATTCTTATCTCGTTTTAAGAGTCTTAAATCTTACTTATCTTATTTTAAGAATCTTATATCCCTAGGAATTTCTATCCTAAGCTTATTTATATATTCTTAAACTAAGCTACTACCCTACTCTATTAGTTTTCGTCTGTTATAGGTCCTTAGGTCTACCTTATCTTATCTTAAAAGTCTTAGTCGTCTCTTATCTTATCTTAAGAATCTTAAGCCTTTAGCCTTTTGCCTTTATTAAGTAATAAAGTAGCACTAGTAGTTGTCTGCTTACTTAATATCTTTAAGATACTCTTTCTTTTGTCTTATAAAGCGATAGATGCCGTATCTAACGGTATTATAATACCCGTTACTAAACCTTACTTTATAGCGGTTTTAGTTTCTGCTTCTAATATAACTTCTTTAAAGTTTATATACTCCTAATAAGCTACCTTTATTACTTTATTATCTGTAAATATTTCGCCTACGTTAAACTTATCGTCTTTAATATCTAATCTATATAATAGTTTATTAGTTCCTCTACATTCTATAGGGTTTAGCTCCTATAGCTAATAGCTTACGCTATACTTAGCGTCTTTATAAATTTAGTATGCGTTATTATAATAAAACGCGAAACTTCTAATTAAACACTCCTTTATTTCTTGCAGTATACTACTATCCCTTTATATATATATGTCTTCTACTAGTCTAGTTCCCTTTATTATATAGTAACTCTAACTATTTTTATAATCCCTTGCGAAGTAACCTTATTTCCCGTAATTTATATAAACTCTATCTCTAAACCACTAATTTTGCTATAGAGTCCGCCTAAACATCTTCTGCTACTAAGATCCCTAGTTTAGCCTTTATTCCTTAGTCCTATAATTACTAAATCTTTAACCTCTAGGTTTTTATAATTTCTTATTCCCTCTCTTATAGGCTTCTTTAGTACTACTTAAGTTTATTAGCTCTGCGCTATACCATAGTTTTTAACTTAGCTTTAGTTGTTATATGCTTTACGTCTTATATAATTATAAAACTCTATCCTAGCCCTTTTTAGCCTGTTCCCTTTAGTAGATCTAATTATTAATCTTAATTACTTAATTTATTAACTCCCTTAGGGTGTTTACATCTTCTATTAGGATGATTGCGTCCTAGACTTTAGCCTTAAGTCCCTATTTATACTATGCTATAAGCGCCTTATTATTCCACTTAACTTATATAGCTAGCGTTTAGAATTATATTATATACTTAATTGCTAAGGTTTATTGCGTAATGTCTTAGAGTTTTTTTTTTACTATAGTTACTGCCTCTAGGTCTCCAAACATTTATATAAGTTACTCCGTGAATCCCTCCTAACTTAAGAATATAAATTATACCTCCTAACTAGTAGTTGTTATTCCATTTGCCTATATTTCTATAAGGTAAGGCTTAAACTATTTAAGTGCCCTTCTTAATAGGAATAGTCCTGTATAAGCTATTCGATCTATAAATATTAGTAGTTTTACTCCTTCTTACGTAACCTTAAAGTGTATTTATATAAGGAATCCTTTAAGCTTTAACCTCTCTCCTAAGAATCTCTTAATTAAAGCTAACTTAATCTTTACTACCCCTATCCTGTTAATCCTTTATTTAAGCATTATATTATTTTCTATTAACTAGTTAACTATCTCTTATAGCTATCTAACTGTTATAGGTTGTTATAAGTCAGTATCTACTATACTGGTATCACCTCCTAACCTTAAAGTAGTTGCCGCCGTTAATAGCGTTATAGTAGCTGCTTTTAGTGGCATATTATTTAACTTTCTATATTTAATACTATAACTAGGTAGTGATTATATAATAAAACCTTATAGCAGGTACTACGGTGGGCTCGTTATTAGGCTAGGTATATAGGTAATGCAAATTAAAGTTAACAACGTAATAATAATTAGTGGAGTAGTTGCCTAATAGATTAACTCTAATTATATTCTAAGAATTACTATAAGGAAGGAACTATCTAGGTAGGGACTATAGTCCTTTAAATACACGACTGTACTCCTAAGAAATCCTTCTTATATATAATATATGTATGCTCTATCTACTCTATTATAGATCTTATAGATTATATAAATTATACGGATTATATTACGTAACTTAGCTACTATTCCTTATTATATAGTTCTACTAGTTCTATCCTAGACTATGCCTATATTAACTAACTAGCTTCTTTTAACTCTTCTCTAAATAGTCATAGTATTGTACTTAAAGCGTCTATAATACCATCTCCCTCCTCTCTATCTTCTTCCTTAAAGATTTTAAATATCTTTAAGTTGTTTACTAGAGGTGTAATATCCGTCTAATTAATTTGGTTAATATCGTTACTTATTATACCTAAAGCAATTTCTCTTTCTTCTATGGCTTAATATGCTTATACTATTATGGCTATACTATCGCTAAGTAAAATAATACCGTCTCCGTGTTCTTATTATATAAAAAAGGGGTTAGTTTATATTACGTTAGCAAGTCCTTTATTTTAGCAACCCTCTTCCTATTTAAAGTGCACTAAAGTAAATATTTATTTATCCTATAACGTTCGCTTTATTTTTAACGCTAAGTATATATATCCTATAACTCTTAATAGTCTGCAAGTTCCCTAAGTAATTTATTATAGGGTTTTATATTTAATCTACTACTATAAAGCTTAATAGTAAGCTCTTAAGTACTCTTAATAAATTGCGCTAATCGTAAAAGGCGGAATAAGAGGCTATAGTTACTTAACAGCGTGCTCTTAAAGCTCGTCTTCTAGCCTCTGCTTATCTTCTGCACCTTAAATAGGTTTATAAAAAGGTGTATTTTAAGGAGTAGAAACTTATAGAATAAGGTTTATAGGAATTTGGTAATAAAAGGACAAACTTCCCTATAAAGGAAATAAGTCTAAATAGCTTAGTAGTTGTTCCTCCTAGGTCCCCCTTAAGTAAATCATTTTTTAACCCTTTTTTATTAATATTGCCTAACCTAATCTTCTCTAATACTCCTATACCTTTCCTATAGCGTTCTTTAGGTTTTCTAGTAGCTCCTAGGCAGTCTTATTATAGCCTATCTACTTTACTTTATACTATATTTTATTATTAACGTCCTTATAACTAACGATCTTTAAAACTTACTATTTATCCTCTTCTTATCCTCTATACGTGTCTGCTTCGTAAACTAGTAGCTTAATATTCCTATATACTAGCTTTAGCATTGCAATATATTATATAGGGTAGATTTTTATTTTGGCTGGTAGGTTTAACTTAAATATAACCAGTAAAATCCTTTATATAATTTTAAAAGGTCCTAGTCTAATATAGTCTAACTTCTTGCTTAGTCGTTAATACTTAAAATTTTTATATAGTAGCCATACTTTATCTCCTTCTTTAAGATCTAGTCCCTTAGATTTTTTAGCATTATAATATCTTTTTATTCTTTGCTATACTACCTTAGCTATTTCTATAAGGTCCTTATAAAGATTTATTAATATCTTTATTCTTTACTTAGCTATACTACTTATCTTCTTTACTTAATATAGCAATAATAATATTCTTAGTTCGTATTCATAATTCGCCTTAAATAGTAATATACCTATTCCTTCTTATGGTGTTGTATTATATATAAACTATATAACTAGTAACAATAATACCTAATTATTTTATACGTGATTAATATAGTGCCTTAAATACTGCTTTAGTATCTAGTTTAGTCTTTCCGTTTAACTATCTATCTGCAGATAATATATAGTGGAAGTTACTACTCTAACTCTTTGCTTCGCTAAGAATACCTCTTAAAATGCTGCTATAAATCTTAGATCTCTATCCAATATAATCTTACTTAATACTCTATATCTTATAAATACTTTTTTAATATAGATTTTAGCGATATCTTCTGCTAATATTTCTTCTGTATACGCTATAAAGTATCCCTACTTTATAAGCTTGTCTACTATTACTAAAATTGCGTTATAATCTTATCCGGTAATAGGATCTCTTTACTTTAACAACTTTATAATAAAGTCCTATAATATAACCTCCTATAGTCTCTCTAGTATTTTAATAGGTTATAGCCCTCTATATAGCTTATGCCTTATTAGTTTATTTCTTTAGCAATTTAGATATTCTCTTATAACCTTTTATACTAAATTCTAGATTCTATTAATAATATACTTCTTTTAGAGTCTTAATACTAAGCCCATGGCTCCACTATATCCTTAAGTTAGTCCCTTATAGAAATCTTCTATAAAGTGCTCTGCTATGCTTCTTGGGATATACTTTACTTCTCTATATTTATATAATATTTCTTCTTCTAGATATTCTAACTGTACTTCTAGTTATACCTTAAAGATTCTTTATACCTAAAAGCTTTTTAGTAACTTATAAACTCTATCTAGTTCTTCTTAAATTGCTATAATTTTTAGATAATTATACCTAATTAACCTATTTATATCTTTTTGCAGTAAAGCCCGTCTCCTCGTCTAATGCTATTTATATTACTATATTAACTAATAGATCCCTTAATAGGGACTAAGGAGGAGTATTAGAGCGCCTCTAGCTTTTATAAGGAAGAAGAAAAAAGAAAAGAGGAAGGTATAGAGGAGGAAGTATTTATAGATGGGAGGAGACCTGCGAATAGGAGATTAGGTAGCCATAATATAGACATTAACGTTGCTTAACTAATAATTACCAGACGCTCCTCCGTCCTTTCTATCTTCTCTCTTACCCGTCTCCTTATCCGATGCTATTTATATCGCCATATTAATTAATAGATCCCTTAGTAGAGAGTAAGGAGTATTAAAGCGCCCCTAGCTCTTATAAGGAAGAAGAAAAGAAGAGAGAAAGGTATAGAGGAGGGAGTATTTATAGATAGGAGGAGGCACTATAAGTACGTGATTTGGTAAGTACTAATAGCATAAGATTCTCGTATAAGATAGGCTTAATTACTTACCAAAATATAGGGTGTCTTTGTTACTATAGTGGCTACTATAGTAGTAGAGACGCCTTAAATATTTAATGTAACCGACTACTAAGGCTATTAATAAGTAGAAGGTAGGCTACCGATGTGGTGTAAATAATATAGTTATTAATATCGTTTATAGCCTATTTTTGCTTCTAGTGTACGCGTAAATTATCCTTATATTTGGCGTAGAGCCGGTTATAGGCAGTAAGCTAGTTTGGGTTTAGCTTTATTATTAATATAGCTATCATCAGGATTTTTTTTGGGCACGTTGTCGCAAGCGAAAATCGGGGTCTGCAAAACCTGCGAAAGTCGCAATTTTGGCGATTTGCGGCAATTTGCAGCAATCTGCTACAAACACATAGGCTACCTATGCATGCGCCTGCCCTATCTATATGTTTGTAGCAAATTGCTGCAAATTGCTGCAAAATTACTAAAATCGCGACTTAAGCAAGTTAAGCAGACCCTAATTTTTGGCTGTAATAAAAATACCACAAAACTGCATAAACTTTGCATGAAGCTCCGCACGAAGCTCTATACGAAGCTCTACACGAAGCTCTATACAAAGCTCTGCACGAAGCCCTATACGAAGCTCTGCACAAAGCTCTGCACAAAGCTCTGCACGAAGCTCTACACAAAGCTCTGCACAAAGCTCTGCACGAAGCTCTGCACAAAGCTCTGCACAAAGCTCTACACAAAGCTCTGCACGAAGCTCTACACGAAGCTCTGCACGAAGCTCTACACGAAGCTCTACGTACAGAGGCTCTGCATAAGGCTCTGCGCGAAGCTCTGCGTACAGAGGCTCTACATAAAGCTCTACATCGGGTCCCCGCTATATTCCCAATAGCCTCTACACGTGCCTCTGCCAAGTATACCCCCTATATACACCTAGGTACGGATATCGCTAACAAAAGTTCTTGCACCTTCCTAATTAAGAAGTTTGGTCTCGCCGCCCGCTAACCACCCAAATATTCTGACGGCAGAATACTTCTACAGCCCAATTGCCTGGATCACACCAATACTACCTAGATCACACCGACTTTACCTAAATTACGCCGATAACTACGCCACTAAATCCCCTCATTAGCTCTAAAACTGCTAGTAAGAACTTTCCTCAGCCTAGATTACTTTACTAATAATAGGCTTCCATCAACTTACAACTAGGGCTTAGGCCCTAGCTATAAAGGCTATAGAAGCGACTCTTAATTATATCTAATATATTACTAAAATTAAGCGTTAAGCCCTGTAATATATCTTTAAAAGGGCCCGCAGCCGTAGCTGGGACCCAATCTCTCATCCTCTTGTCCTTAACGGCTATATTATTAATACTCCTTACACTAGGTCAAAGGTTAAAATTACTCGCGAATTTAAACAGCGGATCCTTAAGAAAGTTACTACTAATTAATATAGCAGAGAGAAGTCCTACGCGTATATTACCACTAAGTGCGGCTGCTCTATATAAAGCGTCTAGCGAGTTCTTTAACATTATAGATATCGTAAGATAAAGCCAATAAAGAAGCCCTTCCTCTTACTAGAAGCAAAAGAAGCTTGCCTTTAATTCGCCTTACGGTATAAACATTAGACAATTAAAGATTAGAAGGCCGTAATCTAGAGTAATAAAACGGGCGTTATTCTAGGTTATAGAAGAGGTAGATATAAGCTCTAGCATTTAGCTAAAGAGAAGGTAAATAAGAAGGTAATTTAACCTCGCTTTTCTAAAGCTATAGAGTTTATATTTTAGGGTGCCTTTTTATATAATCGGAAGGCTCCCTACCATATATAGAGGCCGAAGACTATAATAGAGAAAGAGGCTTTAAAGCGTAAGCTTAAAGTAATTAATAAAGCAATTAAGCTAAAGCTTTATAGGGCTTAGCAGCTTAATACCGGTATGTGACGACTAGGACTTCGTAATAGGCTAGGTAGAAAGTCTTAATTTTATATAATGGAGGAGAACGGCGCCTTTTAAAGGAATAGGGAGAAAGGCGGTATTAACTAGTATTGCTACCTTACCACAATCCTCCTTCCTATTCTTATTCCTTTTAGTATTAAGTGTTAAATTAATTGCCTAAATACTATTATTTAGGAGGATAAAGCTCTAGCTTACGCATTACGTTATTAGTAGATCTACTTTAATGCAGCATATCTCTAGCGCTTTATTTAGCCCGGTAACTTACCTAATTTAAATATAATTAAGCTAGCTTGGATATACCTTAAACAAGTTACTATAAAGAAGGGAGCACTAAAGACTAGAGTAGAGGCTAAGCGAGTATAGCGGAAGGCTTAGGATAAGCTTAAGTAATAGCGAATATAAGCTTGGATTAAGTAAATACCATAATATATTAAAGAGGTGATCCGTTACAGAGGAGGCAACAACTACGTTAAAGGCGCTACTAACTCTACTCGCGATTAGAAGGCGCTCAAGCGCATAGATTAATATTAGCGCCAGGTAATTGCTTATATGCAATAGTAGGTGCTTTTAAACCTTAATTGAGTTAATCTAATAGAGCCTCTATTAAGTAAGCCTAAACTACTAAAGCTTCCAGAGCGTATAAAAATAGGACCTTAACTACCGCATAACCTTATAGAGCTAGAGCCTCTACATAGCGATCATAATCCAAAGTAGCGTTACCAACGTTAAGCCAAATAGGACTTCCTTTAGCCGCCTGCTTAATCAAAACCTACCTCTAATAAGCCTCCCCTTAAGCCTCTGCCACCCATTAAGCCTCCTCCTCCTCCTCCTTAGCCGCAAGAGCTTCAGAACTAACTAAATACAAAGGGTAGAAATACAAAGAAGGCAACGTTTAAAGTCGGCTTTATAGAGCCTCAAATCGGATAGCAGTAAAAGTAGCAGCAGCATAAGTAACGGGCTCTAGATGGGCAGGAGGATTAACACCAAGCAGCGGATATTAGGTAGCGTACAGTAAATCAAACTACAAGGAAGTGGGTAAGGAAAAAGGACCCTACTACTACCTCTAAGGAGGCTATAGGTAACAGCACAGCCTCTGCTAGCAGCTTAATTAACGTAAACGTTAGAGGAAGGTCCTTAGAGCCGCCTGTAGATCGTCCTATAAAACCTCTAAAACACCAAATATCTATATAAACGATTAACAAGAGGGCGGAAGGAAGGCAGTAATGAGAGGTTACTACTCAACTAAAGGACCTTATAGAGTCGGTAGAGGAGCTAGTACGGGGCAGGAACCTATGGTCGCGCAGAGCCCGTAACCTTAAAAACGCCTAGCTTATTAATTAATCAATTAATCGCCTATATATTGCCTTTTATTTAAAGCTTTAAATGCAAGTTTTGAGCCTCTAGTAATAAAATCTATAATATTTTGGTGGGCGGTGAGCCAAACTTCCTAATTAGGAAGGTGCAAGAACTTTTGTTAGCGATATCCGTAGCCACCTCATTTTTTACCCTTCCTTACATCCTCCCTACCTAGGAAGACACCAGAACGACAGCCAGCAGACGACCGTCGCCGGAGCCAGACGACCATCGCCGGAGCTGGACGACCGTCGCCGGAGCCAGATGACCGTCGCCAGAGCTGGACGACCGTCGCCGGAGCCAGACGACCGTCGCCAGAGCTAGACGACCGTCAGAGCCAGACGACCGTCGTCAGAGCTAGACGACCGTCGCCGGAGCCAGATGACCGTCGCCAGAGCTGGACGACCGTCGCCGGAGCCAGACCGTCGCTAGAGCTAGACGACCGTCACCAGAGCCACACGACAACCGTTCGAACGACCAGCCAGCGAACACGATAAACGATTCAATCGATCGATCGAATCAAGGTGACATAGACAGGTAGGCACAGATAGGTAGGCATAAACGGGTAGGTATAGACAGACAGACAGATAGGTAGGTAGGCAAGCAGGCAGGCAGGCAGGTAGGTAGGTAGGTAGGTAGGCAGGCAGGCAGGCAGGCAGGTAGGTAGATGATTTAGAGCCTCTGCGAGAGGCTTCCCCCTTAACGCCTAAAGTAGATAGCTCTACATTTTATATAGTTATAATATAAATATATTTAAAAGTATATTATAGAAATCTATGGGAATATGTAATAATTTGGTTATTATATAATATAATTATAATTAATATAGTTACAATTTATACAGTTTTTACAATTCGTACAGTTTGCGCACTATTTATTTATAGGGTAGCGTTTTGCCGCAATTTGCTATTAGATGCTGCAAACTTATTACAAAACGCAATTTGCTATTAGGGTGCTGCAAACTTGTTACAAAATGCGCGGTTTATATAATTCGCTAACGACTATATCCATCTGCCGCAAACCGCAACAACCAGCCTAAAAAAAAAATCCTAATAATAAGTAGTACGTCCCTTAGTATAGGCCGACTTAGTAGTTCTAGCTTTAGAAGATCGTCTTTCTTCTTAAATAGGTTAATATACTACTATACCTTATTAGTTTAGCTATATTTTAAATAATAAAGAACTATTAAATTTAATTAGATAGCTTATTAAGGATAAGGTTAATTTTTAATTTAGTAGAGTATAACGGAATTCCCCAGAAGGTACATATCAGATAAGACAGAAGGAGGTCTTATCTATGTTCTATTTACGTCCTAGAAGACACAGTTAGATAGATAAGGGGTAAAGGGTTTTGCTAGCGTCTTAAAAGGATCATATAGGGAGCTAATTCTCCTCTAGAGAAGGACCAGCAATTAGTCTCTAAATAAAAGTAGTTAGAAGCATTTGTCCTTTAATACATAAAAACTTATTCTACCTTCTACTTACCTTTAACGTACCTTTAACTTACCTTCTACTTACCGGTAATACTATTAATTAGATAATTATACATTCCGGTTAAACTAGCCTCTTATAATTCTAATCACTTACAATCCGTTAGGAACGTATGGCTATTAATTAACGATAACAGACTATACTCCTGTACCCCATAAAGCAACGCCCTTACCGTAAGAGGCTTAAAGAGTCTCCCCAGAGGAGCGCATTCCCTCTTCCTACGAAGAAGCTATGGCTGGTCCGTCTAACCTTGCAAAACCTTTAGGAACGATTACCACTGGGGAGTCATCGGAGCGGTCGCTACACGAGACCCTATAAAAAATAAAGGAGTTGGAAATACAATTAAGATAAGTATATTAAGACTACTAAGAACAATTATAAGGACAATTAGGGGAAGTATAGACACCCTAGACACGAAGCGGACTTAAAGGGGTAACGCTATACTACGCTATAACATTAGAAAAACCTAAATTCCGCACAAAGGAACCTAATAAGTACTATAGTAATAGTCTTTGGAACTATAATCGTTTTATCCATTAATACGAAACTAAGTTTTAGCTAGATCTGAAACGTTACTCTAACAAGTATAATTAGATACTAATTACTTCTACCTTCCTACGTGGCACCATTAAGAGTTCATAGACACGCTACAAGAAGAAACTTACTATACCCCTTAAATTTAGCGAACTTAAGTCCTGGTTAGTTAATTAGGTCCAAAACCCTACCAATTAAGGAATAAATTATAACCAGCGATACTATAACGCTAAATAGCAAGAAGGCCAGAGTGTAGTCCAGTTCGTAAACTACTTAAAAAAATTAGAAGATAATGTACCCTACTTAAACCTGTGGAATAATACTATATAACTTCACTAGCTACTTACTAAGTTATGACTTAAGATTTAACAGGCTATACAGGAGAAGGGCGAAATTCCTACCTCTTAAGAAAAGCTTATCTCTAAAGCTACTTGGATTAAGAATACTAAAGGAGACCATTTAAGTAAGTAAAAGGAATAAGACGCTAATAATAAAGAGCGTAGGACTAGACCTAGCTTTAATAATAGGGGCAGATCCCAACCTAACTACTTTGTAGAAGAACAACGCAAGCAGGCTTTAAAGCCCTAAAGCAATACTAGTTAGCCCTAAAATAATAATAGGCAAAAACCTAATCCGCGTAAGTAGAACTAAGAGTTACGCGTTTATTATAACTGCGGTAAAAAGGGCCATATAAAGCGCTTCTGCTGGCAGAAGAAACTAGAGTTAGATTAATTAGGAAAAGAGAGAGCCTAATAGATCTTTACTCCCTCATACTAGGCTAGTAAGAGAAGGAGGGAGTAAGCTGCCGCATGGTTATTCCTGTCTCTATTTAAGTTAATAACAAATAGGTAACGCAAGACTGCCTTATAGATAGCGGCACGACTATAGGGTTCGTTTCTTAATTACTAGTAAAAGAATTGGATTTGGACCTTAGCGACTTATAGGTGCGCACAGTTTAAAGCATCAGAGGCTACTAAATTCTATACTACGGGGAATAGGCTTTTTCTGTAGCTAGCTAGGACCGCAATAGTCTATAGAACACGCAGGAGATGCGCTTCTATGCCGCGGAAATTAAGGGGTATAACCTTGTTTTAGAATACCTATAGCTTCGCTAAGTCAATCCGGACATTAATTAGCCTTTAGCCTTATATCAATATTAGAAGTCTTAACCGCGCATTATAGTTAAAGATTAAAAGACTTTCCTAAACCATATACAAAAAGAAGGGTAGGCATATACTATATATACTACTCTTAACACTAAGAACAGGGACATAGGATATTTATTTTTAGATATCCGGCTATATATAGTTAAGGAACTAGAGATTCCACAGGAATATATAGACTTGGAGAATATGTCTAGTAAAGAGGCTGTATAAACCTTACCCAACCCTATATTAGTTAAGCACGAGATAGATATAGGGGATAAACAACCTCCTTTTGGACTACTATATAACCTATTAGAAAATAAGCTGGCGGTATTACATTAATATATAGTGGACAATCTTTAGAGAGGATGGATTTAGCCCTCTATAAGCCTAATAGGGGCACCGATTATATTTATACCTAAGAAGAATAAGACCCTTTACCTCTATGTTGACTATTGGGCGCTAAATAAGATTATTATAAAGAATTACTACCTATTACCCTTAATAGGGGAGCTTATTAACAGACTATTAGGCGTAAAGATATTTATAAAATTAGATCTAAAAGATATATACTATCGAATCCAGATTAAAGCTAGCGATAAGTGGAAAACGGCGTTCTAAATATAGTACGGCTACTTTAAGTACCTAGTGATGCCATTTAGGCTTACTAACGCACTAGCGATATTTCAGGCCTATATTAATAAGGCATTATTAGGCCTATTAAACATAATATATATAGTCTACCTTAATAACATTATAGTCTACTCTAATGACTACAAAGCATATACGCACTACGTACAAATAGTACTAGAAAGACTACGGAAATACAAGCTCTATATAAACCTAAAAAAGTACATATTCTATACTACTAGCATTAATTTTCTAGGTTTTATTATTAGCGTTAGCGGAGTATTAATAGAGAAAAGTTAGGTGGACGCTATTAGGGAATAGCCTTACCCCACAATATTTAGAGAAGTGTAGGTTTTTTTAGGCACGGCGAACTTCTACTAAACGTTTATTGTTTACTATTTACAAGTAATACTCCTAATTACCAATCTACTAAAAGGATCTAAGAATGGCAAGAAGTTAGAACCCTTTATATTTAGGGAAGCTGCTAAGTAGGCTATAAACCGGTTAAAGGATTAATTTACGTCGACGCCTATCCTAATACACTTCTACTAAAAGCTATATATATACCTTAAAACGGATACATTCGGCTTTGCCCTAGGGGCAATTATATCTTAATTAAAAGACGGAGAATAGTATCCTGTGGCGTTTTGGTTAAGGAAAATAACCCCTATAAAATAGCATTATATAACGCACAACTAGGAGTTACTTATAATAGTTACAGCAATAAAGTACTAGCGATATTATTATATAGGAAGCAATTACCCTATTAAAGTCTTTACAGACTATAATAACCTAGAATACTTTATAACTATAAAGGTATTAAGTAATCGACAAGCCAAATAGGCAGAGGCACTATTATAGTACGATTTTAAAATTACGTACCGCCTAGGAAAGATAAATCCCGCTAATAGGTTATTAAGACGTCTAAATTATAAGACAGGAAGAATCCAGAACAGTATAGGGGAAATAATCCCTACATTGCAAAATTTGCTTAGGAAGAAAGAAGACTTTTTCCCTAAAACTATAGAATTTCGCGGCAGGGCAGAGGTCCTAGTAATGCAGCTGCGAAGCGCTATAATTATAGAGCCGTAGGATATAGTCACGGACTAGGTTATAGGCCAGGCAGACGTCATAAAGCTAGCGTACCCTAGAATTAGCGAGAATTCTATAGGATATACTAGGGGTATCGCGGCACCTTTAACTTAACGGCGTATTAGCTGCGAGTGTCTAAATCTAAGGGGAATAGGCAAGATACCTATCCGCAGCGTAATATACTATATAACAGTAGGAGAATCTACTAGCACTAATGGTTTAAAACGTCTTATACTATACCTTAAGTCTATAATAGCGGCAGGTAAAATAGAAGTAAGTAATCTATACAAAACCTTTCCGGATCTTCTTCTTTAAGCTTAATAAAGGGACGCCTTTACCTCTAGGGAGAGGTAAAAAGATATAGTAGAAACTAACTTAGCCGGAGTTACTAAGAAGCTATGGCAGTAAAACTAAAAGGGTTTATTACGCTTTAAGGGTGCTATATATATCCTAAAGAACCAAGTAATTTAAGACAAAATTCTAAAGGCCTTCTATAATAACCCTCTTAGAGGTTACTACGGTGCCAATAGAACCCTTAAGGCCGTTTAAAGGAAATACTTTTAGAACAGAATATCTAAAGAGGTTAAGGACTATATATTAAGGTATAATATATACCAAAGGATACAGATATCTAGGCATTGCCTATATAGTAAATTATTAGTGCTTTCTATTCCGCAGGGACCTATATCAGAATTAACAATAGATTTTATTATAGGCTTACCCCCTACTAAAATAAGAACTAAAGAGGTTACTAACGCTATCCTAGTAATCGTCGATAGGTATATAAAGTTTTTAGGATACTTTACTATTATAATAACTATCACGGCAGTAGAACTAGTAGACCTATTTTTAAAACAGTGGCTCTTATTTAGCACACTAAGGGGAATCGTATCTAACAGAGGTACCGTATTTAATAGTGCATTTTAGTCTTTATTCTATCTCTTATTAAAAATACGGTAAAGAATAAGTACTACCTTCCACCTATAAATAGATAGGCTAATAAAGCGTCTAAATACGTTATTAGAACACTACCTCCGCTGCTATATTAATTATTAACAGGATAATTAGATATTGTGGTTGGTTCTAGTATAGTATATATATAATATAAGCATCTACAGTAGTATAAAAATGACCCCTTATAAAGCATTGTTTGGGATAAAAGTAAATAACCCCTAGAACGTTAAGGATATTATTCCTAAAAGGAAGGTACTAGCAGCGTCCAAGAGAATTAAGCAAATAAGAATTCGCAGAGAAGAACTCAAAAAGCACTTACTAGACGCCTAGGCTGTGCAAAAAAGGTACTATAATAAAAAATATATACCAAAAGAATTTAAGATAGGAGACGAAGTCTTACTATTTATAAAAAATATCTAAATAAAACGTATTAAGAAGAAGCTAGATCACCAGTAACTCGGACCCTTTAAATTAGTTAGGAAAACTAAAGGAAATTAAGCCTATAAATTAGAATTACCGAAATCATACCTAATACATCCTATATTTTATATTTCCTTACTAAAGCTATACCAGAGAAGAGATGGTGCGGAACCGCTACCACCTAGCGAAATTAATGGGGAACTAGAATGGAATATAGAAGATATTCTAGACTAAAGATAGTGCCAAAAGAAGCGCAAATTTTTAGTTTACTAGGAAGGATACTCTTAGGCATATAATAGTTGGGAACCTAAAGAGCACCTTTAGCTAAGATATAATATAGCAATTAAAACCTTCCTAAGGACTAAGGGCAAAGATTTAGCAACGGTTTAGGATATACTACAGACAAGACAATGGGGAAGACCCTGTAAATTAAAACTATAAGGTTAAGCATAGGCATTAAGAACGGAAACGTTTCGCCATTATAACAGGGATCCTAAAACCCTATAAGGGGAAGCCTATAAGACCCACAGGAGAACCACTAGGGATACTATCTAAAGAAGACGCTATTTAAGAATAAGCAGTAGCAACATAAGAAAAGGCCTTAGGGATTTAAAAGGACCCCCTAGGGATAAAAGAAGAGTATTTAGTCTGGCACCAGAGATATATAGTAGAGTTAATAATACGAAGAAGAGTAAAAGGACAGCCTATAAAG
>Ga0307515_10005244_pt1 | contig 26348 bp, 18 predicted proteins | sample 17_EM_MG_FD_194513 | JGI IMG/M metagenome (GOLD analysis project Ga0307515, IMG submission 194513) | Populus trichocarpa ectomycorrhiza microbial communities from riparian zone in the Pacific Northwest, United States - 17_EM | ecosystem: Host-associated > Plants > Roots > Unclassified | place... | reverse complement strand
CTGTGGGTTGTCAGCCAATAAAAATCCTTCTTAGAGGTACGTACCACAAGTCAGCCAATGAGAATGCTTCGAGCCGACAAAGCATGTGTATATATATTAGATTGGATATGACTGTTGATGGAACTTTTCTGCTTGTTCCGTTTGCTCCACCGGATATTCCATCCGTAAGTCCATATACTACTATCAATCAATAGTTATTGTGACGCGAGCCTGCTAATAGTGTTGAAATAGTCCGTTACTTTAGGCACGGCTTCATCGCTTTCCACATCCACGACCTCGACTATTCTATCATCCTCCGTATCGTTTGCATCCGAGACTACGAAAACTTACAACATATACGTACGCTGGGTCACTCCACAACGGGCCTTTGCAAGCTCGCGCCTATCTCGTATTGATGTGGACACAGTCCCTATCCGATCGGATACCTCTCTATCAAGCTTTAAAAGGTTTGCCTTTGATCGACTGTATGCTGGCCAGAGTACGGGCACGGACTTAACTGTCGAACTCTTCCTGTTGAGCAGCTATCTTTCGTGCAACGACGCAGTCAGCCTTTCAGATCTTAAGCTAAAAGGAAGCCGAAAGCATCCACTACACGTATTTGTGGTTCCCATTAGAAATCGAACTTGCGCAAAAGTTCATGATGCATGGGGATTTGAGACCTCCGATCGGGGAGTTGCGACCTTTGTTACCTCTTTGAAAGTTCTTCTCAACGAGATCGGGAGGAAACGCAGCGGGCTGGAAAAGGTCTTGGAGATACTATGGAGCGTCACTCAATTCCCTCCAGCTGTGATTGCGTTTAGGGAGCTATGCATCTTTGGTGTCAGCCGCGCAAAGCCATTGCCGCTCACCGTCGTTGCAACTTGTTTTCGGGAGCTTTCGATACAAATGGTTCCACGATGGATTTGTCAAGATCACAACAGAGTACTGGAAGCCTCGCGGCAAGTGTTTGCTTGGCTTAACTCTTTAGCATTGGACCCTTCCAGCCAAGGTCGACCCATGGTCCACGAGGTTGTGTTAACGGAACTCAATAATGGTCGATGCAATGTCACAGAGCGGGATGACGATAGCGAATTCGACAAATGCGTCGAGATACCGGATCTCACCATCGCCACCACCTCCGCATTGACTACCAAAAAAGTCCACGTCCACATGAGCGGATCTCTTAGCACTCAGCTTCAGCCGGATTATCTGGCTTTAGCACTGACTGGGGCCTACAACCAGCTCGGCAACTACGTATTTGCGCTTCCTCAAGACATGGGATACTTCTACCACCACAAGAGGTTATCCGCCCTCCATCCTAGCGACTTTGACAACTTACTCGAAATAACCAATACCGTTGACGCATTTAAAATGATAAGTCCCATGCAACTGGCGACATGTCCGAGCTCGGCCCTTCCGGTCATTACCCACTGCAGCAAAGGTTACGTGTCTTTGTATGAGAAAGAAGACAGAGAATGTGCTGAACGATACTTCTACACTTCGAACGAGATCGTAGGCAGAGAGGATATGCCTTCAACAAACCCCTACCAATACCTACTCCAAAAAATCCAACCAATAATCAATCAGCGCAAAGAGGACGGGACATGGGAGGTCGATGCATGGACTCAGCACGATCTAACAGTCGACCCGACGAAACCCGAAGAAGCCATAGTCATCTGTGCAGATATCAGTAGCAGCATGGCTTCTGACATGGGGCCCGGATGGAATCTCCAGGGTTCTGATGCGACAACCGCCGCTAATGATCGACTCAGCCGTCTCACGGAGGTGAAGGAAGTATTCAAGAATGTTGTTGCTAGGATCTCAGCATATACCCTTCCAACTCATTTAGGCCTGGTGACGTTTTCTGGTGGAAGTAACGTGCGTACCGTGCAGACCTTGAGTCCAGTGGTGAATGAATTTCGAGATAAACTGAAGGAGGTGGAGCCTACCGGGTGCACCGCTATGTGGGATGCCGTTATCAAGGGCAAGGAAATGTTATCCTCCTTGAAAGCGACTAGTCCGGACACAAAACTTCGCATTATCTTACTTACAGATGGGGAAGACAACGATTCACGATTTCGTCCTGGAGAAGTATGCCACCAACTCTATAATGAGTGCGTTGTATTGGATGCTGTTGTCATTGGGAGCAACCAAACTACCGATCTTTTCAAAATCGCAAAGCACACGGGTGGTTATGCGTTTAGTCCCCAGTCGCGAAACGCTTTGTTTCAGATTTTCCTTCTCGAAACGTTTCTCGATATACGAGTCCGTCCCGAAATTGTGAGAGTTCCTATCGGCGAATATGATCTTTCGTCCCCCAAGGAACCGGATATGAAGGATATCTTCGACTTCCCACCTATGCGACCCCATCCAAATCAGAACGATCAATTCTTTTCCGTCCGAGACGCCAATAGATTTTTAGCCTCTAGCCGCCCGAACGCTTTTACGAATACTACTCCAAGCTCCAGAGCGTCATCAGTTGCTACGGCGTCTGAGATTGCATTTTCAAGGTTGGGCTCCATTAGTGACACGGATACCATGATGAGTGGCATGACCGGCCGTACACTCACACCTACATCGGGATCAACTCGGAGTGGGAGTCTTAGCGAGGTGAGAGCTGCCATTGACAACCATCACGATTATATGGACATCTATGTTAGTGAGAGCAACATGAGCTTTTGGAAAGTTGTGATGCAAGGACCTCCGGGGTCTCCATACGCTAGTGGTACCTTCATCCTCTATGTCGAGCATGGAGCCGACTTGCCTCGGAAACCACCGTCGGTGAGATTCATCACTCCAATTCTGCACCCAAACGTCACAAAGGTATGTGCTGTCCGCAATTTTCTTCTAATTTTTAGGATCTGACTGTGATCGATGAATAGCACGGCCGTATTTGTCACCCAATCTTTGGCCGGGAGTGGAACTTCGGAATACGGACACATACACTGTTGCAGCACGTATGGGGGATGTTGATGACGTTAGAGGTACTGCCACCGATTTTATTACCAAGTTTTCACATCTAATAACGAGGGTCTGTAGGCGAGAGACGCTATCGATCCGCTCTTCACCTTAACATTCTGGACTGATCCGGAAGCGGGCGCCCGGGAAGTGAAAAAATACGTGAGATAGCTCTTTTCTACTTTGTTAAACGGTCAGGGTCTAAGAAGTCTGTTTAGATACAAAAATTTGCTTCTCGTTCACGCCGGCAGCTTCGTGCTGAAATCCTTGGAGTCGCTTGACAACCGAACAACTCGAAACTGGACATCGCTTCCTACTTTTCATCGGTGCCAAATAGTCGGGATGTTTTGGGGGCTTCAAAGGAGGGTTTCGAGGTTTCTGGTTGCTGCAGTCTGAAACGTGTACCATCGAGGTTTTTATTACGTGGGTGTAGGGGTGTAGAACTGAATTCATACTTTGATCGCACACGTCCATAAAAGAGATTCAGAGAGAACCGCATAAACCGCGTGGAAAACTAAGCTAGCTCCACCACAAGCCGGCTTGGGCTATCCCGAATAATCCTCAGCTCGAGCTGCCATAAGAACTCTAAACTTCAGAGGAGGATCGAGATTAGATGGATCGACGCGATGAGATCCATTAGGTAGTGTGGGGCTACGAAAGAGCTTGGCGTACTTAAAGTACTCTACCTACTTGAGTACATACTTGAGTACCTAGGTACGAAGGCACATGCATGACATCGAGAAGTGTGCTGAGAACAAATGTATCCATAGGATGCAAGTGAGGTGGTGAAATCTTGGCGAGTGTCAGCTGGCCACTTTGTGCTCCTCCGATAGGTACATGCACCTCACCAGTGAGCGTACGAGGAAGCCATATGCTGCCTCTCCTGCATATTGGTGTCGTGTCGGAGGGCATTGTTGTTACTTCCGACGTGTTCGAGGTGGGATGCGGCGGCGACTCGAAATTCAATGCCGAACACAAATGGTCACTCGTGAACGGAAGTTTGCAGCCTGTTACTTTAAGATGATTATTGTATTGAGTAGAGAGCTAGTCTTGGCTCTCGTGTGAGCATACAAACAGCAGTTTCTTTGTTCCATGCAACATGGCCCGTGAGCTAATTCGAGCAAACTTACCATGGGCATTTAGGTAGCGCAAACTCTTCAATTTAATTACTCAATAGCTTCTCAAAGTATTCGAAGATGTCATTCCTTATGATGTCTACTTAGTAATCGCGGTTCGTCCCGCTGTATACATAGTGTCAATCACGGTTAAGATGAAAGGTACTAAGAATTATACACATGATAAACGATAACTGTATTTTACACTGATCTCAACATAGCTGTCATTCCGCGATGTTCCGATGATATCCCATCTATTTCACACCACAATACCATTTCAAGTATGCTCCCCGTCTCACATTAACCAATGAGCAGACGTCAATAACGGCATAATTCCATTACACTATAAATCAATGGTTGTCGGACACCTAACCCTATGCTGGTAACAAAATGGAATGATCCTAGACTCGGAGTCGATTGATTCTTTAACCTGGCAAAATATACTCGGACTACTGAGGCGTCTGAGTTCGAAGGTAGGCGAGTTAGTGGATGGCCTTGTAGCCAACTCTTCGAAACTTATGCCTCGAGGGTTAGGAATTTAACATGTCCGAGGAACTTTGAATCCGTCGAGTACAGTACACCTGGGGCTGAAGAAAGCTGAAGGCCATCGCCTCTAGGCCTCCATAAACTCGCTTCCACCAGAGAAGTGCTCGAGATGAAGTGTCTACCAGCTTTCGCCGTCATCGGCATAACCGCAGTGCTAGCACAGAACTTCCAGGCTCCAACCTGCTCCGTAAGTTCTTGGGATCCTTCTTCTGCCGCGAACGCAGGGTGCTAACTGACATACCTCGAAAGTCGCCTTGCGATACTATAATATCACCATGCTTGACAGATCCGGTATGCATATGCAACGACCTAGATACCACAAGGAAGATCTGGAGCTGTGTCGTCAGTGTCTGCGGTGCCTCTGATCGACAGTGTACTTTATAACCCTCCCACATTTTCCAAGATAAACCGGCTAGGCTTCTAATCAGTCCCTTCGCTACTAGTAATCCTGAACGATCATATCGCCACCTGCAAAGCGCTCGGCGTCGAGCTCTCCGATGACAGCATCGCTTCAATCACCGGCTCTGCGCCTATCGTCACACCTACTACTACCGGGAGCACTACAAAGACTACGTCGCCCACTTCAGATACTACAACCAACACCCCGGACTCAAGCCCGGGCGGATTAAGTCATCAAAATCTTGCATTAGTTATCTCGCTGGTGGTTGGGTTTTTTGTAATACTGGGGACCTTTATTGCATGGCGCCAATTCTATTGGACAAGAAGACACGAGAGGAGAAGGGTAGCAAGGGAAAACGAACAGGAATTACAAAGGATAAGAGAAAGAGAATTGGATAGGGAAATGGAAAGGCGAAGGGAATGGGAAAGGAAAAATCTGCCTAGTTCTGTCGTACCATCCGACCCGAACCGAGTAACGATCAACGATAACTCAGCAACGCATATACTTTATAATAACGGCCTGACAACACCGCAACCGAATTTGGGAGGACGCCGCCCTAGTATCCTTCCATGGCGTCACCACTAAGTGTGAATGTTGGATCCTGCTGCTGAAGAGGGTAAAAATTGCATGGTGAAAGTTGTTTCTTGTTCATAAAAATGGCTTTGATGTACTAGCTTGAGCGTGGGACGAGGATAGCAAATGGTGGAGAGGTTAGATTCTACAAAGTGGAATCTAATCGGTTTTAATTTTTGATTTCCGTGTAGGTAGCTCTACAGTGTAGTGCCGGGGTCTAGTTATTACTTCTCTAGTGGACTCGCTCTTCCCTTCGTATGTGCTTTATTCACTCATATACAGAAAAAATTTCCGCGCTAGAACAGTCACGAAAGCAAAAAGACCAGAACGAAAACAGTAAACGACGCGTAAACAGAGGTGCCGCCTCGGGGGGCGGAGGCCGCCGCTCCACCTGGACTCTCCCATTCCTGGCCGGAAGCCATTTCACTGGGTGTAGAGTCGAAAATCATACAGAGCTACCCTCGGTATATGTAGGGATGCGGGTGGGCGGGTTTTGAAGCTGAAGGCGCTGCTTTGCCTTAACCACCGCCGCTCCGCTCCTCTTATATACCTCTTACCTCGCTCCTGGCCTCCTCACTTCCCTCCCATCCTTAGGCTCTGGCGCCAAACCTCGAGCTCGACTGTGCGCTCCCAAGTAAGCTCTCAAGACGCTCGCAAGCACACTCCCGACCACTCTCAAGCAGACTGGGAGTGTGTCATCAAATGCAATTGGGAGTGTTCTTGAGAGAGTGCTCGGGAGTATGCTTGAGAGCGTCTTGAGAGCTTGGGAGCGTACAGTCCAGCGAGTGTGCCATCGAGTGCAATTGGGAGCGTCCTGGAGAGCATGCCCGGGAGTGTACTTGAGAACGTACTCGGAGAAATACTTGGGAGCATACTCGGAGTGTACTTGGGAGCGTCTTGAGAGCGTAAGTCAACCAGGCCGGGAGTGTATAATCGAGTGCAATCAGGAGTGTACTTCAGAGCGTACTTGGGAGCGTGCAAAGAAGTGCATTTGGCAGTTTGGTTTCAAGTTTGTTCAATGCAGCATGATGTATAGTATCAAGCGCACATAATTGCATCCGTATCAAAGTATCTAGTCAATGCGTTGGTCCATAGGACCATATAGTGCCACGCGTCAAATATGCTATGGATCACCGTCCCAAAAACAGCTTCTCTATGAGTTACGCGTCGCGTAAGGTCATTTTTCCCGGTGTACTGTTGGTCCAGAGAGGCTTGAGGATTGGAAGGATACCACTTGCTCGGAGGAAGTTCAGGCCGACTGGTTATCAGAGCAAGGGGATAGGAGGACGAGAGGATAGTAGGAATTTATCTAGAGAAAAGCATTTGTTTGGAGGAAGTTCAGGCCGACTGGTTATCAGAGCAAGGGGATAGGAGGACGAGAGGATAGTAGGAATTTATCTAGAGAAAAGCATTGTTAGAATTAGCAGTTAGAGCGCAGAGGAAAGAGGTATAAAGACCTCTCGATTCTCTGCTGATATAGAGGGCAACCTACTCATGACGGAGAACAAGCCTTAACAATATATTCGGATTGGAAAGCTATTCTATATTTATTCTATTCAGATTACTTTCTGCCCCTGAGTGAAACTTCGAAGTGAACCATCTATTAGTCCTTGTATAAGTCCAATATGACGTCCGATAGCGAGACAAGATAAGGGGATACCTAGAAGGGATACTTCTAGTTGAGTGTATCTTGGAGTCGATTCCTCCCGCGTTACATTTAGAATACAAGGCTTCTAGCCATCAGTATTTCAACACACAATCTTCCTTGCCCCCACTGCCTACCAGGCTGGTTACCAAGCACACACCCCTTCCCCTCTGCCGAAAGGTGCCAGGAATGCATTCCCCTCTTTGGATGGAGAGTAGAGTAGATTGTTTCTTTTGCAGGTGGAAAAGAAGTCAGGGTGGTAGTGGAGAAGGCATGAAAACCACCATGAAGTGTGAGGACTGCAATGAGGCTTTGTGTTTCACACCCAAACAAAATTGTTTTTATGAATTTCACTATATGTAGAGTATATTTATTTATTCTGGGGGTATTTGGCTGGATTGTGGTTGTGTGCTGTGTATTTTAAAAACGGGTCCGTCTATGGGCCCGAACCCGGTTACCGGCAAAGGGATAGCATATCACAACTCCGCTTGAATCAGGTAAAATATTTTTCGTCTTTTGTAAAGAGTTTTCCTGTACAACACCTACAAATTTGGAAATAAATACATTCAGTTCATAATCCAGAACAATCTTGAACTAAGCGATCAAACCGTGTAGCGTTGCATACAACGTGAGGCAACCCGGGTAATCCCGAGGTTCGAGACGAGACAAGACATTCCTAGTGACAAGATATTCCAAAAATATTCTCTGATTTTCCCAACAAAAGTGATTATATAGGTAATGTCAGAAGGTCCGAATGGTAGCTAGACCATTATGAGTGGGATTCGAGAAAGATTTTGACGCTGATTGGCCCGCTTAAGCTTAAAGTTCCAAATATAATCGCAGATTCAAGTTAAAAACTAAAACTAAAAAATGTGTACCGCTTTGTATAAAAAATTTAGTGGCGGTAGAGGCGCAACGACACCTATAACGAACTCGGGCTCTGACGAATTTAATTTTTGTGTGGAATACGACGATCAATAACCATATAGGGAAAGTGTCTTCACCCCGTTGCAATGCTGAAAATCAGTAAAATCCGTCATACCCTCCAGTTTGTCATTTGCGATGCTGCGCCTCTAGAGGGGAGGTATCCAGTATACGCTCACATTGAGAAATCTGTAGCAGTAAACTAGCGGCAAAGAACATCAAATCTGATTAGTGCGTTCAAATGTCAGACGTCGAGCGGGATGGCAAAGATCCATTGGCAATCAGGTTGATCGGTGATTCGACTGCCAAACTAGTACTGCAATAAATTTCCCGAATCCGAGCGTGTAGGAATACTTGCGGTTGGCACTCTCGTCTCTAAAGTAGCCTTTGCTAAACTCCAAGGTACCCGGGCGAGCGAGCCAGATAGCTATCGAGACAAGTAGAGCCTCTTTCGTCTCGTCTCTATGTCAAACTACTTACTTAGGGCTTGATAGATAGACCCAGGTACGAGAGATAATAAACTCAATTCCAGCCGTTAACCCACCGCGTGCATATCACAACCCTAAAGTAGTACGTTCTGACAGTTACGGTCATTGAATTATGAAAGCAAGGCTTCCGTCCGCTCAGCCATATTTAAGCATGATATCGCCGGGTTAGTACTGCAGTGGGTGATCATGCGGGAATCTCCGGCACTGTGGTTTTGTTGCTAGGACGAGTCTTTTGTAGAAGTTTTGTACCATGGTACGAATTATGTATATTCGTATATGTATGGCATTTGTATTAAGAGAGGGCAGCCAGATAGAATTCACCCATGGGCTTTCCCCCTAAGCTTCAAGCCCCCGAAGCTAAACGGGTCGCCACTCCTTCATCCTACCTAGGCTCTCATGCGCAGATACTACAGCCATATCCGACTCTCGCTTTGGCCTGTATGCTGGTAAACTGGCAGTGGATCGAGACTTGAGACTTTGAGACTCTACAGTTTCGATAGAGCTACCTATACTATTACAAGCCATCCTCCGCTATGTGCACATAAGCCCTTCAGAAGTATACAAATCATACAAGAAACACAATTGTTTAAACACCCGGTCACCCACCCTCCGTTCCATTGCTCAGAACGAAGCCGGCTCTTACGCAGCTGACATCAACACCACCACTAGTCACTCGATACTTTATCCTTCCTTTTTGTTGCATGTATATATAGAGCTGACACGAGCTGACCGCTAGCGGGGCCTGATGGCACACTTCTCTCTCATATATAACTCGCGTCTTTGTCCTTCTCTCTTCTCTCTGTATATAAGTCTATTCATACGGTTCTCCCCTTCACTATTTCAACACTTTTTGTTACTATGGCCTGGAAGGAACTCGCCGATACATTGGAAGTCAGCGAATTGACTCACGAGCTGTATACTCATACTCGTAGACTCATACATGAGTTTTCACTCGCCACTGGTATTTCCAATCCATGGACTTCCGTAGGCTTCCACCGAGCTTCATGCTCTCCTGTATATAAAGACAGAGATTCTCCCTTAGATAGTTCAATAGACTTCTTCCGCTTAACATTCGCGACACTTTTGTTGCATATGGACCTGACCGAGCTGAGCTTCAGCTGAGCTGACCGGCACTCAGCTGGTAGGGTATAAGGTATCTAACTACCTTGTATATATCTCCAGTCTTTCTCCTTCTCTCTTGTCTCTGTACCTTAGTCTATACACGCACACGGTTTTCCTCTTCCATATCGCAACACCTGCACGCGCCCTGTCCCTGGATAGTCAATTCTGACAATCAAGTTGCTTTTGACTAGTTGCGCAGATAGTTGCCCATTGCGTGCCATGCTGGTGTACACCTTAGCGTTGGCTGCAGTAACCGCAGTTCCGAGTGCTAGGAATTTCCCCTGAGGCGTACGGGGGAATATTCTCAATGCACACTTGTAATAGATATACTAACCACGCACAATCGGAGTTCATTTACGGTTTGTTTGTTCTATTCTACATTACATGTATACACTCATTTCGTAGTTAATATCCGTCATGGATAATAAGATCTGAGACATTACAGACTTCATACAAACTCGCTGTAACTAGGGCTGATGGTAAGGCACCAAGTCTCCAGTATATATCTCGAGTCTTTCTTCTTCTCTCTTCTCTCTGTACCTTAAGTCTTACAGTCTATACACGCACACAGTTCACCCCTCGATATCGCGACAGGTGGCGGGAATCTCAGGATCGAGTTCGAAAACAGAATTTCCTTCCTATTAGTGGATGTTTCTTAGTAATACATTAATCTAGAAACCTGGTAGAAGCTAAAACATTCTCTGCGCTCGAAAATTAACCATCTATTTCGAGGAGCGGGCTTACCCGTGACCAGTGTTCTCAAGCAGTCAGATCGATTGGTCGGTCATCTGTAGATTCATAGACCGGTCAGATGAAACAACAGTTTCTGACACCACCCAAGGTATAAACCAGTGGTAGCTTCTAGCGCTGAGGACGTCAGATGAAGGCTCTACTGCGTGCATTGGAGAAGCTGGTGAATAAATACCAAGAGCTTGTGTTGTGAGTGCGTAGTCTTTTTCTTTGTGACGACTTGTCACCGCTGTGTTTTTGGTGTTTCGTTGGTAAATCTGCAGATATTTACAGATTGGCTAGATGATGATTTGAAAGTCGCCCTTTGCATAGACTGGTAGCGGTTGGTCTTGCAAAGCTCAGACCGGTCAGATGGGGGGTTAAATCTGACCGGACTGACCGGTTAAGAACACTGTGAGCGACAAGAAAATCTACGAGTAAAAACGAGGGCAAGCGTTTTCTGTGGTGCATCCACCGCCTATTTGTTGCTACTTCTGGCGTGTTTGCGTCGTAGCCAATTGTATGGCAGCCGCCTAGATTCAAGATAACCTCGTTCGATCGTGTTCCAATGAAGTTACATCGGATTCGTTGCTTCAAACTGGACACTATCAACCAATAGCCAGACGCCTCGTACACTACACATCAGACTGAACATAAGCAGCTGGGTTACAAAAGTCCTGGCTTCCATGACCACGGGTACACCAACTTCGTCCATTTTCGAGGTGATCGATGAAATCTCTGGCAATTCTCACCGTCATCGCCACCATCGCCTTAACCACAATAAGAGCGCAAGTCCATACTATGCGGTACGTTCTCCGGATAGGGATTCTCTTTCTGTCAGGAGCTTTCGAAAGAGCTCGTGTGCTAATCGGTATATTCCTGGCTGAACCCTTGTGCTCCGCTCAAATACACTGCGCCGTGCGCAGTTGGAGATGCTGCATGCAGGTGTAAGGCAACCGAATACTCAAGGAAAATATGGCACTGCTATGTCGCTTCCTGTGGAAGCCCCGATAGAGAATGTATTTGTGATTCCTCGCCTTCCCTATACAACCGGCTAGGACTCTAACGGAGACCTTTCGATGTAAGTAATTTTAAACGATCATATCGTTAGATGCTAAACGGCCGGTGCCGAGCTCTCGGACGAAGCTATCGCCTCAATCACCGGCTCTCTTTCACCGACTACTCCTCTTCCCAGCCATCGAGAGCACTACAACGACTGCGCCCTCGGCCCCGAATTTAGGATCGGGAGGTTTAAGTTATCAACAGCTTACAATACTTATCTCGGTGGTTACTGTGGCTTTTGTAATAGCGGGAACCTTGATCGCTGCGTACCAATTCTGGTGGACGAAGAGACAGAAGCGAAAAGAGAAAAGGGAGCGAGAAAGGAATACGCAGTCTAGTGCTACCGTACCGTACAACCCTAATAGGACGACTACCTTCAATCAGTATTCAGAAACGGAGCGAGTAACGATTGATATCGATCACTCAACAACGAATATTTTATATACTTATACACGTACAATGTGTCTCTTACGATTCTCATTGGTCAGGACTCAGAATTGGTTTCAGTGTGGTAGGACAAGCATTTGGTGGCGGTGCTCAGCCTCTTTGGTGCCACAATTCCTTATATGTCTACGGGTTAGTCTAGTGTTAGCAATGGTTCCGGGTTACTCGGTTGCGGTCCGGGTTGGAACCGCCAAGGAACCGAACCGCACCTAAAACCGCGGTTTTTTGGCTGGGTTTTGCATACAGCAGAGCCTCATTTTGGCAAACTCAGAACTTTGGCTCCATTTAAGTATTTGAGTTCTGATCGTATCACAATATGATATATACGTAAATTATGCAGTTTTGGATGCTCTTTCATCTTCCTTTCATCAATTCCTGATCCTATCAATATTCGTTGAGTCTCTGTGAAATAATGCCTCAAAATTGGCATTTTTCACTGTGTCTCAACGAATATTGATCAGATCGCAAATTGGAGAATGGGTGGAGAGAGAGCATCTAAAACTGAATAATTTACGTATATATAATATTGTGATATGATCAGAACTGGAATAGATAATTGCAGCCAAAGTTCTGAGTTTGCGAAGATGTGGAACCAGCCAACAAACCGCAGGTTTGGTGCGGTTCGGTTGTTTGATGCGGTAACACCGGATGCAACAGTTCCCGTTTGGTTCCAACCTGGAACCCGAACTGAACTGCGAATTTGGAACCGTCACTAACACTACTCTTATGCTACATCAGATTCCTTTTCATACTCTATGAATGACAGTAACGATATCTCGAGCTGCTGAAGCAAGTAACCTGAAGCCTGATTGGCGGGCATTTTTTTGCAACCTTTGAATTTTTGTAACATGCCGAAAGCGGTTAGAAAACTTGACTTAAGTGCAAATTCGCCACAATTGTTGCCGCAAATATAAATCACATATAGGTCGTCGGTTCAAATCTCGAGGGCGGCGAAGCCTCCCCCATATCTTCTATTCATATAAGGACACAACATGCATCGTTTTCGATTCTGATTGGTCGTAATTCTGTGGCTGAGTGGCTGCTTGTGGCAAATACCTACCACTTAAACACAGATCCCAAATGACCTGCCCTTTTAATTCCAATGATTGTTTGGCTCTGATTACAAAGTGTCCTACACACAAAATGTGGACTATGTCCTCTTTCACCTCCCAGTCTTAGATTTATAATATCTCTTATATTGAGTCAGAAATTGTGAATCAACAGCATTTTAGAGCATTTTTTTGCAGCTGCACTATGAATATTAGTGATATAGTAAATTGGAGACCACAAAGTGAAAGAGGATCTGTTTATGCATAGTTCATATATAGAACACTTTGTGATCAGAGCAAAACTCATGGACTTAAATGAACTTGAATTGATTGGAGTTACCCAGTGGAAGGCATCTTCCCAGTTGCCAATATGCTTGCTCTAGCCACAAAATAGAGACTCACCCAGCCATAGATCACTAGGAGCTGGCCAAGAGATGATCTAACAAATTTGAATTCTAGGAGTATGTTAGAGCCATATACATCTGGAAGCATAGGAGCTGCTAAAGATGACAACTCTGGGTTGGCTGGGCTGGAGGTCTATCTGGGCACCTCCAAAGAGTGGCGAAGCCGCCACCGTACCTTGTATTCATATAAGCACACGGAATGTGTCTTTTTCGATTCTTATTCGACAGAATTCCGTGGCTGAGTGGCTGATAGTGGCAAGTATAAACTACAAGAACTCAAATCAAAAACAACCCACTAATTTAAGTCCACAAGTTGCACTCTGACAACAAAGTGTGATATACATGAAATGTGTATAACTATACCTGCTTTCACATCCCAGGTTGAGATTCATGATATTTTTAATATTGGGTGAGCCACCTATGGTAGGCAATCTTACGACCTCATATGATAGTCCTTGGCATTGGCAAATGCCTCGATAGACCATGGTCTATAAGTGGCGGGCAGCTGCCCGTGCGCTAGGTAGTATTGAATTTGTAATGACTGACTCTGTGCAGAGACTGCGACCGTTCAATACTAAGCCATACATATCGGTATGTGTCTGTATTGTTCGGCTATGATTTTCTTGTGCGATAGCAATGATCAGCTCTCTGCGCATTTCAGAACTCTTGCGATTTAGCTCTTGTTGTGCAAGTATTTTCAAATATTTATCAGTACTGACCCATATGGGGCCATATATGTTTCCCGTTCTCAGCACTACCTGTGGTGCCTTCAGAATTCAATCGTTGTACATACTGCTCTCACTGACCTTGGAACCTGAGTATCATCGAATACTCATCCATACAGTGCAGTATGCATGAGTATGTATCACAATTTTAAACCATCATCATTCTCCTGCCATTGTACTTCAAACTCCATGACAATACCACTCAATGCAAACCCGTACCCAATGATACTGGAATCGTCCCTACTGCAAAAGCCTCGAAAGTCATCTTTAGCTCTGTTGAAAAATGATCAAACTCAGTGTATTTTCAATACTATGCTGTATTGCACGATACTTATGAGTAACGGTCCCTTTCTCAATCAACTGCTTTTAAAGAAATCCATGGCTTGGTTGAAGTTTGACTGATGGCATTGTATTTCCCAAAACCACTCTGTATGGCGCTATACGCACTGATACCTCCATTTTTGGACTCTCCGCCTTTAAAGAAATCCTTTGCACTGTTGGGCTTAATTAGTTTTATGGTATCTTCAAATACTGCTCTGTACAGCATTGTACTTATAAATACCGGCCTCTCTCTATCCAGCGCCTGTAGAGATGTCTTTGGCTTGGTTGGAGTTTGAATAGCGCTATGGTATTGGAAAATACTGCGCTGTATAGCTATGTACCTATAGATACTCCTTGATTTCTGAACCTCTGCCTTTAAAGAAATCTTGCCTTGGATTAAGTTTGACATTGGCACTGGTATCGTTCAGTACTTCAATGTATGGCTCTGTACTTATATATACCAGGTTTCGTTGTGCCAGCGGCCTCAGAGATTTTTAGCTTGATTTCAGTTGGAGTTATATACTGGTATTCTGGAATATCTGACTGTTTAGCTCTGTACCCGCTAGTAGTTTCTTTCCAGTGAACTTATTACAATACCATGTCCAGTGTGCCCTCCAAGTAAGGCTGTAATGTAAAATAGTAACAAGTACTTGTCAATATTTGACTGTACTGCATATCTCAATAACAATATTACAAGAGATTGATAGACCTTTCGTTGTTGACTTTTCAACCCTCATAATGATCTGGTAGTGTTCTGTGTAATCATCCTCATCGATACATTTTGCAATTACAGTTTTACCTGTGAGCATGGTGAGTGGCATCGTATCCTGGGTTTTGCCCTAATTGTGAATCCCACGCAGTTACCCCTCTATATGCCCTCCCACAACCACTTCGACTCTCAAAGCTAAACTACCACTACTTCCATCTCAACACTATGCGCCCCACCACAAAACCCGGCCATGTGCCCTCTGTCAATGCTCGCCGTCAGCTGAAACAGCAAGTGCAGCTTACCTACAGTACTGACCCCGTCGATCAGAACTATCCTATGTTCGACGCTCACCAACAAAGCTTTTGTGATGGTGATGATGGTGACAGTGATTTGGAGGAGTCTCCAAGGAACTCGAACAACATACTTGCAAAGAAATCTCACGTTTGACATTACACAACTTATCTCTACCTATTCTTACACGGTTCTATAGAGGGATCCATCATTCGATTCATTTGGCACAGGCAGCTTCAGGTTGTCGCCAAGTGATGACTACAACGATGGCGATGGCAATGCCGCCACTGTTGATGATGATGATGAAGATGATGATGATGATGATGATGATGATGATGATGATGATGATGACGATGATGATGATGATGATGATGATGATGATGATGATGACGATGATGATGATGATGAGAGTGGGTATCTACATGACGCTATGGAAACTCGTCACGACTTAGAAATGAATGGCAACCGAGGAAGACGCCTGGTTAGAGCTGAAACTGACACCGACGGTGGAACTCAGTCTGAGCCCTCGAACACGAAAGCAAAGAAGCCTTAGAAGCTTGCGACCAGGACGTCCTCAGTTCAACCCCTCATGACTTCTTTGTACCAATTGATACTGACAGGTATAGCATTCGGATGATGAAGAGCATGGCGGAGAAGAAGCTGAGGACGATGGGGATGAAGAGGATGAAGAAGAGAGTGATCTGCCAGTGCCTCGGAAATGGAGAAAGAAACAACCTATGAAGAGGAGATCGAGAGCCACAAAGTGTTCTCAAGTTCGACTTTCCATTCCTTACTGGTACCTATGGTGACGGATTTGTACAGGATTCGAATGATGAAGTAGACTTGGATTTAAACGAAGCATCTGGTCTTGCCGGAGATAAACATGATAGTATTTTTCGAGGACTTTGCCGACAAAGTACTTGCAATGGCACAGGATCTCGCCAGAACGACGACTAAGTATACCACCATGCAGATCCTCGAGCGCGCGAGGGCTGTGACCACTTCTAAAGTATCTCGCTTGCGCTGTAACAATATTAGCACATGGAACCTTGCAATGAGGGAGGAAAGGGAATCAGTTTCCGCCGATCTACGCAGACCCAAAGCAGGGCCTGGGTATCAAGGACAGCTTGGGTTCCCAGCAGAGTACGCAAAGGAGGTTGTGAATGTCTATGCGGAGGAGAGGGAGTACTACAAAGAGAAAGTAACAGAGATCAATGAAGAGGGTCACGTGGGCACAATGGAGAGCCTCAAAAGAGCGCAAACAAAGGGAGTGAGGCTTTTGCGAGAAACAGCAAGTCTCTTGATACTCACATATGAAGATATACAGCACCGACCAAGCAGGTGGCATACCTCGGGAACCATGGCGTACATACAGTCCTGCTTGTTATACCGACCATGATTCCTCCACGAGCTCTGAACACTGCCGGCTATAGAGCAGCCTACTATAAGCTCATCCTCTACTGCGGAAGAAGTCTTGAAGCGTTTAAAACTATGTGCGACAGGTCGGATTTACGCCAGCAAGCAAGCAAACTTCTCTCGGTACCTAAAACCTTTGAAGGAACAGCAGGGAGAGATAAACTCAGGATGTTGGTTTTCTTCTGCAATTCTTGCAATCATTAGTAAGTAGCCCGTAATGACCTGGCTCCATTCACACTGATGCACTCTGCAACGTACAGATGTGAAGACCCTGAATGGTATGGAGCAATTTCTGAAGCTTCCCCGTCACAGGCTGCAGAGCATTCTGACTGCTAGGAAGCTCAGATGGCGTGCACCCGAGCATTGGAGTGCCGAGTTGGGTGGTACTCAGGAGAGAATCTACAACACCATTCCCTCTACTCAGCTGGAAAAGCATAAAATCACACATGATGCTGTGAAAGGTGAACCGAAGGAGTTGAAGCTGGTCCGTTTATGACATTCATGCAAAGAAGATATCATAGAATACAGTTTACATTAGGTAAACTGCCACCGCATTACAATAAAGCATAACCATTCCAATTGATAGTGCTTACTTACTTCTATTGAATCAAATGGTACTGCTTGGTATCCGAATCAATGAGTGATAATAACTGGACAAGCAACAATTCTTAACTACAGTGCGGTACTGCTTCATACTCGCAAGTATTATCGTATACTTGAAATTTGGTCACATTACTGTGGACTCTGAGATTTCAATTGGTATCAACCAATACTCATTGGTATGGTTCAGTATAATCAAGTACTAAATGCATCATACTAAAGGTGTTGAACTATGATCAGCCTCAACCAAGAAAGATTGAACTATAGTTGCAAGTAAATACATAAAGACTACGGGGTGAAATAGCCCATTGGTGTCCGTAGGGCCTCAGTTTAGGGTCCCGCAGAGCCTCATCTGCAGGCTAACCTCCATCTCAAGTTCAGCACCTCGACACCTTAGTTCCATATTCACCCCACCATATTGACACCTACAGCACCATTTCATTTACCACTTTGCATCTGTTATTGCAGGTCACACTTTTGCCAATCAATGCCTAATCACCATACCTTTGACGTTCTCATACTCAGATATCATGGCTAGGATGCGCAAAACAGCTGTTTTTGAGACGATTGCATTGGGCGGATATGGTGGCTGAAAGGCACTGACGATGGATATACAGAAAGGCGAGAGGAGGATCAAACTTCAAGCTCCAAATCTGATTGGCAGAGGAATCTATGGCCCCACCGGAGGAGACCAAACCCGTTGTCTGCCCCTTCAGCTTGGCTACGAGCAAGAGCAGCTTGGTAACCAGCCGGATGATGAACCGTACATTTGAAATGATGGTATACATTGGGTTGACGACATTATCGGCACTACGATCAGTCAGAGGAGTTTGCGGCTCAGCAAGAGGAATAAGCTTGCTGAGAAGTGGCGAGAAGTTGAAAGGATTGTGTCGGAGGCTATTTATAGCAGGTCGGAGAGGGCCAGCAAATGCATCCGTCGAGCTGTTGTCAATGTTAGGCACATCACCATGGAGAGCTATACTTGGAGAGATGTTCCTTATTGCCAATGCACAAGTTCAGCAGGCCGCCTCATATCCTCCGGATTCTTCCTGTCGAACCCAAGACAGCCTCGTACTGTGTTCTCATTATATCTGCTTCTCACTCTACATGAATAGCCTACCAGAGGTTCTATCTCCAAAGAGGCTTGGGCTGGAGGCCTTCGAGCAGCTTTTGAAGCAGATAACAAGATGGTTCTGCCAGACTTTTCATGCCCGGTATGCCCAGATATTGCCTAATACTCTTCAATACTGACATATATGATTATTCAGCTTCGAGATGCCTACCATCATTAGGCTGCCACGAAATATCACGTAAATACATTGACAGCATCAGCAATCGAGGAAGCCGACCAAGTGACTCTGTGGAAGCAGGAACAACATGTGAATGTGTGTCCACCCTGCTTTAACTTCTCTGATGACGATGAAGACCGTACCATACAGATCACAATGGATGGGAATATGCAGCACACATGACTGAAGAGGCATACACTGTGGGACTTTGAGATCTTTGAACCAAACCTCGTTGTCGACTTAGGCAGGATGAAGTTCGACTTGGCAATGAGTGCCAACCAGCAGGTCAACACCATCATCCCCTCAAATGCCTGTGGGCACCAATTCAAGGCCATCGACGGATGGAATAGACCCAAAACCATTACTGCTACAAAGAAGGCATTAGACAACAGTGGCATCGTTGGGATTACATGCTTTCATGGCATAAATTTGAGGTTTCTGAATATCTACGGTGGTGGTGAGTGGCAGAGCCACGGTATCTGACTGATAGAAGCTGTGTTGAATGAGGTTCTCCACTTCGCCAAGCGGAAGTTGTGTTATGATGTTGCTTGTGTGTTTGAGAGTGCTCTGTACCTCTACAATCCGGACTGGATGGAGGTAGTTGAAGCACCAATTCGGAGGTTTCATATGTATGGGCATGAGTACTGGTGCCATGTCTTGTACAACCTTCTTCACACAGCAAATTACAGTCTCATGGTCGGTGAAGAGCCTGAGCATCTATGGCACATGATGCAACATCTCATCCGGTCGGGAAGAGTTTCATCAAGTTCCAGCCGAACATAGAAGATAGACTCTTTTGGTAGATACTGGCCAATATAACTAGATTCATTACAATGCTAATGGAATTCTTTTACAGGGCTGTACAATGCTCAACGTTCTAGAGAAGACATGGGCAATACCCTGGAATGCCGCTGGACAAAGATGGTTGAAATGGCAAACGAAGCAAAGGAAACTCTTGCACAGATAAATACCATGGTAGTAGCAGAGCGAATCGATAAATCAGGGTGCATGCATCCACGGAGAAGGATTACATCAGATTACCTGGTGGAGCAATTGGAGGATCAAGTCAGGTAGTATACTGAATACCGGCGAGTACTAGAATATACCACGCAAGATCGATAATTACTGATTTACTACAGGGTACCGCAAAAATTCAATAATCATGAGATCTTTGAGCTTCTACTGGAGGAAGAACAGTTACAAAGACGAGATCCTATGGTGACGATACTCCTCACGTTGACCGGCTCGACACGCGAAGAGTGGAGAAGCAATGGCGAGCTCTTCTTGGGCCATCAATGTGCTCATGCATCATGCATTGAAACAGCTTCATTACCTACAGGCAGAGCTCATCGAGATCGTGAGAGAGAGGCGAGTGGAAGTTGACGTGCTTCACAAGCGAGTCAGAGGCCACAAGAAGGCAAAGAAAATCATTGCGAAGATTAATGGACGATGGAAGCAGCTCAACAACTTGGGGAAGAAATACAAGGCTGAGATTCGCAAAGTCGGCGATGCGAACTTGAGGCAATTATCTGCCAAACATATCCGGGTGAATGGTATAGAAAACGATGAGATAGGGGATATCGGAATGCTTATGTCAAATTCTGATTGGGCGGTATTCCAGTTTGTTGGGGATGGTATACTGTGGTACTTTGTTCAACAACGGGTTGTTGAGGAGAGAAGGATGCAGCAATTGCATGCCCAAAGGCTGATTAAATGGCTCAAACATCAAGTAGATGTGCTTCTCAACCTCCTCCACTACAAGATGAGGATGGATAGCCATCATCTCAAACAGCTCCTCCTTCATTGCTTCCGAAATATGTGCTCTCTTTTTGCTATACAGTACGATTCCCTATTTCCACTCGATCAACAGAGGAGCCTCGAAGGTATTCCACTGCTATAGAACCATTCTTACAAGTACAAACCTACCGGAGGACTCAGGTTGAGAATCTTAGATGCCATTCAGAGTTTTGCGAGACCGGATGATATTGATGCCGTTGATGGTGGTCTGGCAGATGGCAGAGACAGTGAAAGTGACTATAGCCAGATAGATGAAGAGCTGGCAGCAAAAATCATGGAAGATCTAAAGTGTGAATGGGCAGTGGCGATAAATGAGGAAGAGGGCGATGGCATCAAGGAGGAGGAGGAGGAAGAGGAGGAGGAGGAGAAGGAGGAGGAGGAGGAACCGGAGAGAATGGAGCTTGAAGAATGAATCGGATGGAAAAGACACATGGGAACGAATGATGTATCACCTTGTTAGTCATTAGGCATATACCAATAAGTATGTGATGGTAGTGGCCAATACCCTCCAATACCGGAATGGAATGGCCACGCAGCTATCACTTGTCACGAAGATGGCAAAATCACATGCCTGTCACAGCGTGAAAACCCTCTCTGAAAGACTATCACTAGCTTGCTGCGTACACTCTAATTCACTGCTTTAAAGCTACACATACTCGGCGGGGCATTATTTTTGAGGTTAATAGCTCTCAGTAGTGTTAGCAACGGGTCCGGGTTTGGACCGCAAAAAAGGGTCGGTTCCGTTCCAGAACCGTCCAAAAACCCGACCCGCTGACTCTTGGCGGACCAAACCCGGACCCGTACCCGTCAACCCGCGGGTTGCGCCGGGTATGGTTAGACCCATCGGTTCCAATCTCCGGTTCTGCGTTTCGGGTTTCATATTTATGGTCGCATTCAGATATGCTACTGTTAATCCTAAAATATTGACATTGGTACGTCACGGTTTATTTTCGACGTATTAGTCGCCTTGATGTGCAAAACAAACATACTCACGCGCCCAACCACATCCTGAAAATGAGCTTCAACAGAGCGTCAACAGAGCATCAACAGAGCGTCAACGAGATTTGGTCTTGCAATCTGTTTTGCCTATAAAGGCGGCCAATAATTCCTTTATGACTGTATACAACATATCGGAGGTGTGATTTCCCAGGACGCATGACCAAAAATCGTTGACGCTCCGTTGACGCTCATTCTCATGATGGGGCAGGGAGGGTACTGCAATCTGTTTTGCCTATAAAGGCAGCCAATAATTCCTTTATAACTGACTACGACCTATCGGAGGCGTGATTTCCCAGGACGCATGACCAAAAATCGTTGACGCTCCATTGACGCTCATTTTCATGATGGGGCAGGGAGCGTATTGCAATCTGTTTTGCCTATAAAGGCTGCCAATAATTACTTAATGACTGACTACAACCTATCGGAAGTGTGATTTCGCAGGACACATGACCAAAAATCGTTGACGCTCCGTTGACGCTCATTTTCATGAAGGTGCAGGGAGGGTATTGCAATCTGTTTTGCATATAAAGGCCGCCGAAAATTCCTCTATGACTGACTACAACCTATCAGAGGTGTGATTTCCCAGGACACATGACCAAAAATCGTTGACGCTCTGTTGACGCTCATTTTGCCATGGCTGTATCCGCAATATGCAATCATTTAATTTGGCACACTCCATCATTCACATTGTTTTGGCTGCCTTTCTGGCGGTTTTATTAACTTTCTTCATGATCACTACGTTGTTCTTTAGTAATACATAGATATATGTAATAATAATCTCCAAAATCCCGTGTCTTTCGGTCAATGCTCGTCATCAGTTGCAGGATCGCTCAATCCGCTGCTCTTGTCTTCCAAATGATTGTTAGCTGCATTACCACACCACAGATAATGTACTAACCTTCATCAGTCAGCAAATCTGGATCAAAATCGGAATCATGCTCCGTTTCCTCATTATCGAAAAATTCCGCACAGGGAAGAGCTGTATGCCAATATGTATATCCGGCGGGCAAATTGACTATTTGAGAAGGTTGAACTTAAGAAGTGTTAGCCGCTGGGGCGGGTGGCGTGCCGGGCAGTGGCGGAGTCGACTCTGGAGTCGGCTCTCTGCATCGGTCGGGTGGAGGTGTACCTGTTCCTTTGCGTCTCCAGAGTGTCTGCGGATTCTTTGCAGTGCCATTTTGGCATGGAAGGCAGCGGGACGTTTGGTTTTGACGAAGCATTGCCGGGTGTCTTTGTATCGCAGCCTTCACCTTTTTGTGCCCAGGAAACTGAACACCCTGCTTCTACTCTTCTCGGACCTCGGCTCGTGGTTTCTTAATGAGATATTTCGTTTCCTCGATTGCGGCACGCGAAAAGCCTTCCTTGGCACACACACCTCCGACAACACACCACACCACCTTCTAGTTTTGCCAAGACCCTTATCGTCCAATCAATTCTACTATCGTCAGAAAACTTTTGCTTCGGTTTTCAGCTGTTTTCTTCGAATCCAGTTACCTAGAAGCCAAAATGAGTCTCTTCGGAGCCAAAAAGACTTCCACTTTCCAAAAGGCAAAGGAAAGGATGGATAAGCACATGGAATCCAGTTCGGCTGGAGATGAAAGCAGTGGCATCGGCGAGCTGCTAAAAGACAGAAAGGGACCGCTCCCGACGGACCCGGACGGAACAGCTACGACCTCCGAAATTGCTCGAGAGGAGTTAGGAGATTATTTGGGTGAGGTTCAACCGGCAGCGGTTACCTTGACCAGAGAACAGTTCAACCAAGGAGTAAGGATTCATAATGCCGAGGCGAGGGCAGCAGGACATCCAAGCCAGATTATGGAGCCGGTTCTTGGAACACCTCCATGTGATGAATATGGAAATAGGCGCTCGCAACAGCACTCGGTCCATACGATTTCGAGCGATGATGGGTCTTCATTGTCGCCACCACCGACTACAAGTTACGGGGGAAGTGAGATTTCCTTCCCATCGCAAACACCGAGGGAGAGGGTTCAGTCCCCCCTGCCATCTACGACTTACGAGGGAAGCCTTATGGGCCTACCTCTAAGTGCTTTAAACGCTCTTTCTGAGGATCCTTTTTCGACTCCCAGGGCGAGCGCCGGAATTATTGCGCGTAGGTATATTCAGTCGGAGGAAAATACCACACAAGACGCTGAAGAGGAGGGGGGAATGGAAGAGACCCGGAAAGTCCACACACCCATTCCGAGAAAATTCGAAGTTAGCGACAGCAGCGACAACGAAGATGATATGATGACGGAGGTGGAGTGGAGGGATGAGTCGCCCTACATAACGCCAACTAAGAGGGGAAAAAAGCGCAATAAGGGGAAGGGGGTGAGGAGGCTGGTAACACCCGACCGACCAATCCCGAATATGCCGCAGACGCCAAGCAGGAAAAAGTTGGATTCTGATTGGGCCAAGCCTGCAGAGACGTTGACGAATGAGAATGGGCCAGTTAATCTGGAAGCTTTTGTTGGTGAGTATCTTCGGAACACTAATGGGCTGAGGGATTTTATGGTCACAAACCAGTTACATGATGAGCGATATGATGAGTGGTGCCTAAAGCAGGCGGAGTTTATGGCAGCAAGACAGAATCATACGGATGCGGCAATTATGTCGGTAAGGAAGATAGCCCAGAATGTGCAGATTGAGGTGGAGTTGGAGAGGGAGCATGCGCTGGAGAGGGCAAAGAATCTCAACGAGAGGTTGGAAAAAATAGAGAAAAAGTTGGCTAAGGTAGCTCCGGTTAACATGGCCAAGACGATTGAAAATGCAATGAGTGCTTGCATGGAAAAGATGGTGGATCAATTGACCGATAGGGTGGTCGAGAGGTTCGAAGATATGGCGGAAGAGAGCCGGAAGAAGGACGAAATCCGAAGGGGGAAACAGGTAGAAGCCACCCCTGAGGAGGAAGAAATGAGTGATATAGAATTTGAGCCCGGAGCGACCTTTTCCGTGGAGGAGAATGAGAAGGTGGAAAGAGCTATTAGGGCCGAGATGGAGGTGGACGAACAGCAGTTGGAGGAATCCAAACATGCACCGGTTATACCACCTGGAGGAGTTAGACAGGAATTTCCACGTCTGGAGGCGGGACAGGTTACAATCCTGAAGAAAAAACCTGTGGTGCCAGCGGTGCCACAACAGAAAAAGAAAGAGGTAAAAAAACCGGAGGTAGAGGCGGTACCAAAGGGACCGAAGGCTGGGACTAAGAAGCCGGAGGTTAAGAAACCGACACAACAACAACCGGCAAAGAAACCGGAAGAAAAGAAGAAGGAAACGTGGGCGCAGAGAGCGGTAGCGCCTCCACCACCACCAAAAAAGCAACCCGAACAGCGACAACAACAACAACAATCGGGACAGGAGCAGAAGAAGAAGGGGGATGGATTTACCGAGGTAAAGAGACAGCAGAAGAAGGAGGAGATGAAGCCGGTCCCCCCAGGACAAAATTCGATGGAGAAAAGGAGAGTCACCTTTAAGAGGGATAATGGCCTCCCCCTTTCTCAGAAGAAGGATTTGGATATCTCGTCGGAAGTGAATAGAGCACTTTTTGAGGCGAAGGTCCCGTATTTTGTTCGCATTCAGGGCGTTACGAAGAACACCCGAGGATGCTTGTCGACGATTACGACTCCCGCAGCAACGGCCGAAATGTTGATTCGGTATAGGGAGATCGTGATTAAAGCAGCGAAAAAAGTGGACGCAGGAATTGTGGACATTGAGACGAATGAACTCTGGGAGAGAGTAAAAATGCACGGCGTCAATTTTGATAGGTATTTGGGAAAGAAGACAGGAGGCGGACTTGAAAAATTGAGGCAGGAACTGCAGGCTGAGAACGAGGGGGTGGTGTTGCCCCTCGCCATCAACTGGATTGGAGGACTGAAAGATGTGCAGAAGAAGAAGGCGGAAGGAAAGAAAGCATCTTCGGTTGTGTTTGCGGTCAAGGGGAGTAAAATGGCCGAAAAAGTTTTGAAAGGAGGTTTGAGAGCAGCGGGAGTCAAATATGATGTGGAGAGGTTTGTGAACGCTGGTCCGGATTCCTTTTGTGGAGTGTGCAGCAGATGGGGACATGTTGATGCGAAATGTGGATCTTTGAAGATGCCGGCGTGCATGTTGTGCGCGGGGAGACATCTAACAAAAGATCATAAGTGCAACGTGGTAGGTTGCAAGGCTAATGCAGGACAGAACTGCACCCATAACGTCGACAAATGCGTCAACTGCAAGGGAAACCATCTTGCGAAGGCCAACTGTTGTGTTAAGAAACAGGAGGCTATTAAAGTTGCGAGAGAAGAAAGACGAACCTGGAAGGAGAGAGAGGGGGAACGTCGGAATATCACCACTGATCAACAAAAGAAGCCGGATCGTACAGAGGATGGGGGACCATCGACTGCAGATGCGGAAAAGAAGGCTCAGGATAATGAGCAAATCGAAAAGGAGCCGGAAGTCCAAGTTGTTGCGACACAAGAGACAGAAGGACAATCTTCTAACGCAGGGACCCAAGAAACCCCCATGAAGTCATGGTGAAATGCGTAATGCATAATTGTGGTAGGGGGTATGAGGCGACTATGGGAGCGTTGGAGACAGGAATTGTTTGGGGGGCTGATGTTGTGATGTTGCAAGAACCGTATGTGGAGAGAGAAGGATACAACATCAGCCACCCAGGATATAGGCTGATCAGAGGAGGAAGAACGATGACAGCAATAAGAAGAGATACACACCTGGAGTTTTCGGAAGTTGATAAGGGGGGAGACGGAGATGTACAGGTGTTTGATATA
>Ga0307515_10005243_pt1 | contig 26349 bp, 5 predicted proteins | sample 17_EM_MG_FD_194513 | JGI IMG/M metagenome (GOLD analysis project Ga0307515, IMG submission 194513) | Populus trichocarpa ectomycorrhiza microbial communities from riparian zone in the Pacific Northwest, United States - 17_EM | ecosystem: Host-associated > Plants > Roots > Unclassified | place... | reverse complement strand
TAGTTGTAGTAACTTAGTATTTTACTAAGGAGCTATAAACCCTTAGGGGTTTATAAACTATTAGGACATAGCTACTAGTATATATTAAGCTGCCTAGAAAGGATTCATGTATATAGAACTATAGCGCCATAGCCCGAGGCTGCATGCGCAGTATTGTACGTAGTATAATACAATCGGATATAAAAAAAAAAAATTTAGCTCCTAGCAGAAGTATATTAGGATTAGCGCCGATATAAATAAATCTTTTAACCGGCCTATAGCCTATTTAGTAGCTTCCCTAAATATAAAGGGTCCTATCTTCTTACCGTTCTTAAATCCCTTTAGTAAATTAGTAATTAGAAATACTACTTATATATAATAAATAATAAACGTTTAGTAGAAGTTTGCCGTGCCTAAGAAAACCTATACTTCTCTAAATATTATAGGGTAAGGCCATTTCCTAATAGCGTTTACTTAGCTTTTCTCTATTAATACTCCGTTAACGCTAATAATAAAGCCTAGAAAATTAATGCTAGTAGTATAGAATTTTTTTTTTTTAGTTTTATATAGAGCTTATATTCCTATAGTCTTTTTAGTACTATTTGCACGTAGTGTGTATATACTTTATAGTTATTAGAGTAGACTATAATGTTATTAAGGTAGACTATATATATTATATTTAATAGGCCTAATAATGCCTTATTAATATAGGCCTAAAATATCGCTAGTATATTAGTAAGCCTAAATAGCATTACTAGGTACTTAAAGTGGCCGTACTATATTTAGAACGCCATTTTCCACTTATTACTGGCTTTAATCCGGATTTAATAGTACGCATCTTTTAGATCTAATTTTGTAAATATCTTTACGCCTAATAGTCTGTTAATAAGCTCCCCTATTAAGGGTAGCAGGTAGCAATTCTTTATAGTAATCCTATTAAGCGCCTAATAGTTAATATAGAGACGTAGGGTCCTATCCTTCTTAGGTATAAATAATATTAGTACCCCTACCGGGCTTATAAAAGGCTAAATCTATCCTTTCTAAAGATTGTCTACTATATATTAACGTAATACTGCTAGCTTATTTTTTAATAGGTTATATAGTAGTCTAAAAGGAGGTTACTTATCCCCTATATTTATCTTATACTTAACTAATATAGGATTAAATAAGGTTTATATAGCCTCTTTATTAAAAACATTCTTTAAGTCCGTATATTCCTATAGAATCTTTAGTTTCTTAACTGCGTATAGCCGGATATCTAAAAATAAATACCCTATGTCCCCATTCTTAGTGTTAAGAGTGGCATATATGGTATATACCTACCCTTCTTCTTATATATAGTTTAAGAAAGTCTTTTAATTTTTAATTATAATACGCGGTTAAGACTTCTGGTGTTAATATAAGGCTAAAGGCCAATTAATATCTAAATTAACTTAGTAAAGCTATAGGTATCCTAAAATAAGGTTATACCCCTTAATTTCTATGGCGCAGAAGCGCATTTCCTATATATCCTATAGACTATCGCGGTCCTGGTTAGCCATGGAAAAAGTCTATTCCCTATAGTATGGGATCTAGTGGCCTTTAATGCTTTAAATAGTGCGTACCTATAAGCCGCTAAGGTCTAAATCTAATTCATTTACTAGTAATTAAGAAATAAACCCTATAGTCACGCCACTATCTATAAGGTAGTCTTGCGTTACCTATTTATTATTAACTTAAATAGAGATAGGAATAACTATACGGCAGCTTACTCCCTCCTTCTCTTACTAGCCTAGTATAAGGGAGTAAAAATCCACTAGGCTTTCTCTTTTTCTAATTAAGCCGACTCTTACTTCTTTTATTAGCAGAAGAACTTTATATAGCCCTTCTTACCGTAGTTATAATAAAAGCGTAACTTGTTTGGATTAGGTTTCAGCCTATTATTATTTTAGGGCTAACCAGCGTTACTCTAGGGCTGTAAAGCCTACTCGCGTTATCCTCTTATAGAGTAGTTAGGTTAAAATCTGCCCCTATTATTAAAGCTAGGTCTAATCCTACGCTCTTTATTATTGGCGTCTTATTCCTTTTATTTACCTAGATAGTCTCTTTTAGTATTCTTAATCTAAGTGGCTTTAGAGATAAGCTTTTTCTAAAAAGTAGGAATTTCGCCCTTCTCCTATATAGCCTATTAAATCTTAGGGCGTAACTTAGTAAGTAGCTAATAAAGTTATATAGCGTTATCCTATAGGTCTAAGTAGGGTATATTATCTTCTAGTTCTTCTAAGTAGTTTACAAACTAGACTATACTCTAGCCTTCTTACTATTTAGCGTTATAGTATCGCTAGTTATAATCTATCCCTTAATTAGTAGGGTCTTAAACCTAATTAATTAACTAGGACTTAAGTTCGCTAAATTTAAGGGGTATAGTAAGTTTCTTCTTATAGCGTATCTCTAAACTCTTAGTAGTGCTATGTAGGAAGGTAGAAGTAATTAGTATCTAATTATACTTATTAGAGTATTATTTTAGATCTAGCCGAAACTTAGTTTTATATTAATGGATAAAACGATTATAGTTCTGGAGACTATTATTATAGTACTTATTAGGTTCCTTTATGCGGAATTTAGGTTTTTCTAACATTATAGCGTAGTATAGTATTACCCCTTTAAGTCCGCTTCGTGTCTAGGGTGTTTATACTTCCCCTAATTATCCTTATAATTGTTCTTAGTAGTCTTAATATACTTATCTTAATTATATCTCTAACTCCTTTATTTTTTATAGGGTCTTATATAGTAACCGCTTTAATAACTCCCCAGCGGTAATTGTTTTTAAGGGTCTTGCAAGGTTAGACGGACCAGCCGTAGCTTCTTTATAGGAAGAGGAAATGCGCTCCTTTAGGGAGACTCTCTAAGCCTCTTATAGTGGGGGCGTCGTTTTAGGGGGTAAGGAGGTATAGCCCGTTATTATTAATTAATAGCCGTACGTTCCTTCCGTAAAGGATTATAAGTAATTAAAATTATAAGAGGCTAGTCTAACCGGAACGTATAATTATCTAATTAATAGTATAGAATAAGAGTTATAGGCAAGTAGAGGATAAGTTAAAGTAGAACAATCTTTATGTATAAAGAATAAAAACTTTCTAACCTCTTCTATTTAGAGACTAATCGCTAGCTCTTCTCTAGAGGAGAACTAGCTCCCTATATAATCCTTCTAAGATACTAGTAAAACCTTTTACCCCTTATTTGTCTAACCGTATTTACTAGGACATAGATGGGATATAGATAAAACCTCCTACTGTCTTATCGGATATGTACCTTTTGGGGAATTCTATTACACGGATCTTTTAAAGAAATAATACTATCTATACTTAGCTCCTTACTCTAACTTTATACTTTAGATTAGTATTACGTTACTAAAGCTTTATAGAGTAATAATGCTAGTTATATCTAAGCTAGTTACGCCAGCGCCTTTACTGCCGTATAATAGTATAAACACACCCCCTAGTAGCCTAAGCTAAACATATCCGCATTATAGGCAGTTAGCGCAGCATCTTATAGTTAAAATGCTCGCAGCTACGTTAGGAAAAAATTTACCAGCATTTAATTTTACTTTTTTGCCATTTTAGCATTTCCTAGCATTTCCTAGCATTTCTAGCATTTCCTAGCATTTAGCTACTAAATGCGGCATTTAGAATTAAGTGTTAGCACTTAGCTGCTCAATGCGGTATTTAGAATTAAGTGTTAGCGTTTAGCTGCTAAATGCGGCATTTATAATTAAGTGTTAGCATTTAGCTACTAAGTGCTAACTATAAGATTACTAAGCATATATAAATGTATAATTTTTATAAATTTAATATTATTAATAAAAATAATATATTTTATATTTTATATATATTTTATTAATATTAGTAAGTATAGGGGGCGGGGCGGCATTATAAAAAAATTTACTAGTATCTTAAATTAGGTTTATGCTAATTAAGTAATTTTAGTATTTAGCCGTATTTAATTATATTTTGCAGCTATATACTACACCGCTAATAATAATACTATAATTTGTGGCTAAACGCTGCCTTAATAATAAAGGTGCTATAAGCTACAGCTTAATGCTCTCTTAGAAATAATAATACTAGAAATATTTTGGTTAACTAAGTTTACTATATACGCTATACTACTACCTATAAGTTACTAGAAAATACGTCCTTTAGCCCATATATATACCACTATATAAATATAACAGGTTTCGCTATATAGCGGCTATATATAGTATTTAAAACTACCTATAGTTATATTATACTCTTATAATTATTACTAGTATTAGATAGTCTTAGTGTCTTCCTTCTTACCTTAGCCTACTTTTAAGCTTAAATTAGCCTTTTCCTTATATACCAACTTGTGCAGTAATAACGTAAATTTAGTTAACTTTAATATCCTTTACTTAATACTCGACTTCCGATTGGCTATAATAGTACTATAGTAGACAGGCTTAGTCTGTCCTTATTAATCTATCTAAGTAAACAGTTGCTTTACCTCTAAGAGCTTATAGCTTAGCTTAACTATAATGGTATAATTTACGCGCTATAGGTTAATAGATAGCCCAATTAATATAAAGGTGCAAAGTAGGATCTACTTAAAGTTATTAGTATTAAAGGTTTGCCTAGCCTTAGCCTTTTTAATATTAAATATACTGGCTATATAGCGGAGCACCTTATCTTTACCATATTCTTTATATGGCCTATTAAACTAATAAGCTAGCGTAAGAGGTAAGCGAGTGGTAATAATAATCTTATACGTTAAACTATCCGTTTATTTTTTAATATAAATATAATTATAGATTTTTTTAGCTTAAAAGAACTTTGCATTCTATTAAAAATAGCGGTTAAGTATATTAGTGAACTCCTTACTAAGCAGGTTAGTAGTTTATTTAGTAATAATTAGGTCCTTAAGTATATAACTTTAAGTTTTTAGGCGTTTATTATTGGACTTATTAGACTTATTAAACTTAATTATAATAGGGGCTTACTAGTCCTAGTAATGGACAACCTAGGCTACACTTACTGCCGTTTTTGCATTAGTATATAACTTAGCTTAGGTAAGTTTCGGTATCTTAGGTTTAATATTTAAATCGCTACTATCTTCCTCCTATATAGCTAGAAGTTCCTTATATTAGCGCTTCTACTCTATACTTATTTAGTTCTCTATAGCTGTAATTATAGCCGCCTTAGTATTATTAGGGTCGGCCTATAATATAACTAATTTAAGATAGCTATTCTTTAGGATAAGCTTTTGCTAGTTAAACTAGAGTGTTAACTCCCCTCTATATATCTAAAACGTTAAAATGACTATATAAAAAAATATAGCCAGTTCACCAAATTTTCTATCTATAATTACTCTAACTGGGTTAGTCTTTGCATCCTTATAAAGACGGTTAAATTCTTTCTTTTTTAGCTAGATGTTTTTTTCTTTAAGCTTAGGCAGTACTTTAAACTCTATTCTCTTTAGCTTATTAGCTTCTTCCTACTCTAGCCTCTTTAATCCTGCTATAATAAACCATATTAGTTGCATTAAGTTTCCGTTATTAGGCGTACTAAATATACCCTATACAGTAGGGCTATAATTATACGTAATATAGTACTCCTTAACCACATTCTTAATAAATAATATTAAGACTCTACCGGTCGCGTCTAAGTAGTATTTATCTTAGAGGATACGCCTAACCGATATTATACTCTTTAATTTCTAATACATTCTAGGGGATTAGCCATTTAGGTGTTTCTATATACTAGTTTATATAATAATAAACCCGCGTATTAGTCGTATAGTAATATAATTTCGCATAGTAATTAAAAAGAATTAGGTTAAGTGTCTTAGCGCTAATAGTTCCGTTATATTAAGGGTAGGGCTATAATTATTCTTAAACCTGGCTTTACTCTATAGGTATAATAGGAGAGCCTTACCAACTAGATATATATTATTGTCGTTCTCCTATTATTCCTTATTAGTCCACTTAAGAGCCTTATAGATTTACGGCCATTTATCCTTTTTTAGTTTACTAAATATTTTAACTTTATTATAGCTAGGGGCGAGAATTGTAATCTAGGGTGGGTTAGGGCGCTTTATAATCGCGCCGTCTTATAATATTACACTTACGTCCTTTAGGAAGCCTAGTAGGCCCAAAGTCGGCATAAGGACGACTAAGTAGTCTCGCTATGGGTCTATAGGGTACAGCTTTTTAGAGTTGTCTTTATAGTAGTATATAATCGGCTGCTTTACTACCTATAGGTATTTTATATCTAGCGGATACATTTTAGATAGGTAGTAGGTTACATCCCTAGTAGCTTAGGCCTCTTAAACGTCTATTACGTTCTAATAATAAAAGTAGTTTATTAGCTATTAAGTAATTATTTATATAGTCTTGCCCGCGCTAGGTTCGTCTACATAAATACTACCTCCTTTAATTATCCTCTCTTACTTAAATGCCTAAGCTATATATACTACTTAGTATAGGCTAAATTTAAAGCCTTATGCGAGGCTTTAATTAGGGAGTTCACTTAGGGCGGTTTTAGAGAATACTTTTAATAAGATAAGTAGGAAATACTTTAGAGTAAGTAAAAGATCCGCCTCTGTTATATACGCTAGTATACTATCTAAGTTATCCTTTCTGGCCTCATAGAGCTGGGCTAAAAAAGTTTACTAGTTAAGTTCTTTCTCTACGTTTATATCTTAGTTGTTATTATTAACTAAATCCTTATCTTTGTTTCCACTCTCCGCGTTCTTAGAGTTAGTATAATATAGAAACTAATTATTATATCCACTAGCACGTTGCGGCAATTTACTATCCTCTGCGGTAATATCTTAAGGGATATTAACAGTTGGTAATATAGTAGTAGGGTTGTCTATTATATTGTTAGGCTAATATATACCTTTAGGTTTAGTAATAGATTACGGCAATTTACTATTATTTGCGGCAATTTCTCTAGTACTGCTGTTACTTACTAATATAGACTTATAGGCAGATGGGTTACGTCTTCCCTTTATTAATCGCCTTCTGCGTATAACTGGCTTATTATTACTATTTTCCATAAGGGTGCCTGCCGCTAATTCTGCTTAAGGGCGTTTCCTACTTCTATTTAAGTTAGCCTTATAACTATTTAACTTCCTAGGCGCGGCCGGCTTACTTTTATTATCTTCCGCTAGGGCACTTATTACCAATCTTAGTTAAGTCTACTTATTATATCTGCCTAATTTAGTCTTACTATTATCCGATTTCTTATATCTAATAGGCTCGCTCTTACTATTTTCTTTAGAGCTATATACTGCTAATTCTAAATAACTCCGCTTCTTGCCTTCTCCTAATTTACTCTTACCGCTAGCCTTACGCGGCATTAGGACTTACTAGCTATCTTTTATACTACATCCGTCACGTTTAGGCGCCTTAGATTTAATAGCTAGCGGTATATTATTAGTGGCAGCGACTTAGGAGTTTAAGCTATAAGGTAAGAGTAATGCTATAAGCACAACCTCCTTTATGCCATTTCTTGCTATTTTGCTAAGAGCTGTAATAAGTATGCCCTCTAACTATATTATAAGATTTTTATATCTTTACGGCGATATATAGATATTCTTTTTAGGCGGACTATTAATGTTAAGCTCTATATAGGCTTATAGTTCCTTCTATAGCTTACCTAGAGCTATATATAGGTTTCCGCTTATTAGATATAAGACTTAAACTACCCTAACTATTAACCTACCCGTTAAGCCTATAGATTGGATTTTAATCTTAATATCTCCTATATTAATTACGTTACTTACTATTAGGGTTACTAGCTAAGGCGAAGGGATACTATATAATAGGGTTGTAGTAACGTCTATAGGCTATATTATATGCAGCAGCTAAGGTAGCGTCGTCTTATCTTATACTTTAGTCTTTAGGGGTAACGTATATTTATATAGAGCGTGCTCACTTTCAGAGATACTTAGTACCCTCCTTACACAATTAGAATAAGCACTTTCTATAATTTTTAGGATTACCTATAGTTTTTAATCCGGTGGAGTATTAGTAAATTGCGGGAGTTACTTATAAAACTCCTTAACGTGCCCTTCTTTTATTATTATAGAGTTACCGTAATATATTATATATTTAGGCTTAACTTTAATTACAATATCTTTAACTATCTCTTTTAGTCTATTATAGTTTTTAATGCTTATTCCGAAGCCTTAGGCAATATCTATATCTTTAATTAGCTTTAGGTTTGCCTTATACTCCGCGTCTAGCTTTACCTATAGTTACGTTATTATTAAGTTGCTTATTTAGTTAGGTATATACAATATTACAGCATATATTAAGTAAAAGGTAACTATTAAAGTAGGAGGGCTTTGTACGGTAGCTAGCTAGTGCTACACTAGTATAACTCTAGTGTTAGATATAGTTAGAGGTTAGTTATAGGAAAGATAAAAGGTAGGGTAAGTAAAGTTAATTAAGAAGAGGTAAAGAGGTAGATCTTATAATTGCCCATACATACCTATATAGAGGTAAAATTAGCTATAGTTTGCTACTACTAGTTAGGGTAAATATGGCTAGACTTAATACTATACAGTTAAATAAGGGCACAATTATATAACTTATAGGGACTACCCTACCTAGCCTATTTAGGGCTAGGTGGCGGTTTAGTACCGCTAAACTCTTACAGTTTTTAATATAAGTAATTTATTAAGTGCCTATAAAGGGGTAACTAGTTATTATAGTATAGTAAAATATAGGAGGTTATAGGCGTTACTGTATTTCTTATTATTATATAGAGTTGGTATATATACGCGCTACTAAAGTTAAAGGGCTAGCCTACGTTTATATATGCGGGCTCTATTACTACAAAGTATTTATTATATAATAGGTGGTATTTCTAGTAAACGGTAACGTATTACACTTATTATAGGCGTTACTATATTTCTTATTATTATATAAAATCGGTAGATATACGCGCTATTAGAGTTAAAGGGCTAGCCTATGTCTATATATGCGGACTCTATTACTATAAAGTGCTTAATATATAATAGGTAGTACTTCTAGTAAACGGCGACGTATTATACTCACTTTATAATCGCTAGTGTTATTATTATACTATATAGCACTTATGGGCCTACCAGATAAATCTATTTGAAATAATAATTATCTAGTATATAGGATTTACGTCTATGCATAAATATCTAGTACTTATTTAAACGTATATCTATTATAAAAGGTAGTAGAAGGTTTTATATTTTAGATTATAAGTTTATATAATTAATAGCATTTTGCGGCATATTGCGGTATTTTAGGGTATTTTAGGACAGTAGATATGTTATATATACTAGTATTTAGCCGCTTAGCAATATTAACTTATCTCGCTATTTATCTATTTAGTATTATATAAGAGGTTAGTATTTTACTATAGTATTTATTTTATTAAAGTCTTTTAAATTTAATATCTTTATTTTAGATCTGTCTAAAACTATATATAGTTTTATAATATCCTACTCCCCACCTAGTACTCTAGTAAGAGATTATTTAGTTAATAATACCTTTTCTCTTACTAATTAAGGGAGGAAAAGACTTATACTTTTTAGTAGTGGTAGGCTATACTTATTAGTAATATTTTAGACGGAGTATAGTATTTAAGTTTCTATTTACCTATAACGTAATTAGCCTGCCTATAGTAAAGTACTTTTACTTTACTACTTACTTCTCTTTTCCCTTACCCTTCTATATATCTATATGCTCGTATTATAAACTATAAAAGCTTAATAGTGCTAGACTATCGCCTGGCCTATATTAAGAGATAGGCTAGATAGGGTAGTCCCCGTAACTTATACTATACCGAGTCTTCCTTTATAGGTTAGTCTCGTTATTATAGATTTACCCTTATACGCGTTTAACCTATAAAGTATATAACCGTATATTTTACCACCAAGGCCTTATTTATATAATTTTATTAGAGCGCGCCTTATTTTCTTACCTTTACTAGTTAACCTAACTCTACTACCTACCTACTTTTACTCCTACCCTACTAGTATCTACCTCTATAACTAGTGCCTTTATAAATCTATTTAAGCTATAGAGCTTTATAACGTAGTAAGTTAGCTACCTTATTTTTAGCCTTAGCTATATAATAAAGAATCTATATTTACTAATATGTTTACACAGACCACCGCTTAATATAGCCTACTACTAAAATGGACCTACCTACTAATTATTTTATAACTCGTGACGTTAACTATATCTATAACCACAAAAAGTTCGCTAAGGGTATTATAGTTTTTAAGATTACTTTAACTATAGTAGTTATGGGCTCTAGTATTTTATAAGGTAATAGTAAGGGCCCTATACTTAATAAGCCTCTTCTTCTAGAGCTTAGTAGTCTATATCTCTTAGCTAATAATACTCTAAAATGTTATCTCTATTTGTCTACCGGCCATATACGCGCTAATTATCCTCTTAAGAAAGCTTTTTAACTTTATTACAGCTGTAATAAGGCCGGTTATCTTAAAGCTAACTACCCTAACCCTATATATAATAATTATAGGGAAGCCGGTTATTTTAAGAGTAACTATTTTAGTGTGACGTATAACTAATATAGTGCTATAGGCTATAGAAAGCGAGACTATCCCTAGCTATTAGGTAAGAAGAAGCGGACTTACCTAAACTATAGCTCCTTAGACCATTAAACTATCTTCTATAATTAGGCATATAAGAACTATAGAGTTATAGGGCATAATATTAATAATTATATAAGTAAACCTACTTTAATTTGGGCAATAAACGCCGTAACCACTCTAGGTAAGGTAGATATACTAGGTGCTACCGCTTTAAGTATAGCTACTACCTCTCCGTTACCTAAACCTCTTAATATAGCTGGCTTTTATCCGGTAGCGGATAGCCTAATAGATAATCTAAACACCTATATAGAGGATAGCGATTCCGTAATAGCCGAATCTTTAAATATACTTTAGCTTCTAAACAACAACTACTTTATAGTTTAGTTTATTATGCAAATTATTAAAAAGCATATTATAGTATATAGCATTACGTTTTAGGTGTCTTATAAAACTAGTAGAATGCCTACTTATTATTTATATAAGACGGCGTCTATCCAATTAACGGATGCTAATATTGCCGGTAACGTTAAGGTTAATACTACTAATGCTGCTTCTCTAGTTACTTAACAACTGTTATATCTAACTACGCTTAAGTATTTTACATATATTCTCCCGCAAGATGCTATAACCCTATAACTTTACTATATTAGGTTCATTATCGCCTCTAATAAATTTACACTAAGTACGCGTATATTGCTTAATAAGTATTTCTTTATTAATAGGGACTTCGGCCTATTTACGCCGCAAATCTATAAAGCTTAAGATATACTGTTAAATAGTCCTATAGTTATTATCCACTTCTTTATACTAGGCACTAAATAGCTTAATAGTTATATCGCGAGCCTAAACGCGAGCCTATAACAGCAGAGCATTAATAATCCTTTAGGTCGCTAGTGGAAGAACTATAATATAAATATCCAGCTTAGCATATAGCTCTTAGTGGAGGACCAACCATCGTATAAAATCCCCGCGAGGTATTAGTTTAATAGCGTTCTTAAGTATTTTATAGTCTAGTTCTATGCCGTAGTTATAAGCCTTAAGGCCGTTAATTAGAACCCCTAGGTACTTACTATTATTTATCTTATTACCTTCCTAGGTAGTGTGGACTAAGTCTACTACGCTGCTATCTAGATAGTTAATGGTCTTACCCTTTACACTAACTCTATTATTAATATCTTATTCCTAGGTAAAGACGTAGATAGCTAGGCCAGCTAGAAAGGAGTTGTTATTAATACTACTCCCTTTAGCTCCGGCTATAACTACTATACTTTTATCTTTTAACTATAGGTAGGTTATAAGTTTACACTAAACCCCGTATTTACTTCGGAGCATATCCTAAGCAGCGACAACTTTATAATAGTTAGTGACCTAAGTAAGGCCCTAATTACGGTATAGGGTATTAAATGTCTCGTAACTAGGCGTGTCCCTAAGGTTAAAATCTCCTAAAAGATTAATACTCTACGCCACCTATAGTAAGGAGGTAACAGTTTCCATATTAAGCGCTAAATTATACTATTTAATAACTTTACAGATCTCCCGCGTATTAATTACTTTAACTATAATATCGCTAAGTATAGGAAGAACTTAGTTAATAATGCCCTTAAGGCCGTCTTACCGCTACTTAATAAAGAGTAAACAGGTGTCTATACTGCGCTTAAACATATAATAGGCGGTATTTTACTAATATAAGGCCCTAGTGGTGTTGGGAAATTAACCTTTTTAACTATCTTAGTATAATACTAGTATTAACTTAGGTCGCCCTAGTAGGATCCTACTAGAATCTAGGTCCTATTACCGCTTAATTACTAACTAGATATACTAGCTAAAATAATTAATAATACGCTTACAGAGGACTATAAGGCACTAATTACGCAAGGCTATCCCGCCAAATTTTCTATTATCCTTCGCCGTTATATACGCTTAACGGAAACTAAGGTCTATAAGCGGGATGCCGTTATACAGCGAATAGCGGCAGGCATTAATACTTACCTTAAGTATTTTAAGGAATAGGATAACTATGCTATAATTAATAAGGACGCGTTTATGCTAAATATAGCATTCCTACTCTACCGTACGTTTAAGGCTAGTAATACTACTAGTTTTAATAAGCGGTTATAGGTTATAGATTTATCTAAAGGTTAGTAGTTATTACGCCTTATAAGTGTCCTAAATAGTAATAGAAACCTATATTCTATTATAAACCCTAATATAACTAAATACGCCAAATTCCGCCAATACTTATACTAATTTGCGCTTAGTAATAATATAACGTAAAATAATAAAATGGGATTAATACTTACGGCTAATATAGTTATTATAAACCTAGCTAAGAAGGCTAATATTATTCTTATAATACCTTATATAGTCTCGCAGACTTATATATATTCCATTAGCGCTATATACGCAGTTTTCTATAATAAGGCTAGGAAGGCGTTTAAGCTAGGTAGTCTTACTAGGTTCGCCTAGAGTAGACTATATTTAATTTAGGGAGGTCTATAAATCTAGGCTAGCGACCCTATGCCTTAGGTTTTCCTTAGTAATATATACTAACTAAAACCAATCCTTAGTCCCGATTTTGATAATCCGTTCCACTATTAAAATTTTATCTCCCTCTATACGCGTCTCCTCGCGGCTAGTATAAATATAGTATAGTTCTTACTACAATATTAATTCGTTAAAGATATTATATATCTTATAAATGCCGCCCTACCGCATAGCCAGCTTTAAATAAGCCTAATAGTTAAGGACTGAGAGTAGTTATAGCTGGCGGCGAGCTTTTTTAAGGATATGCTGCGCTATAACCACCCTATCGCCTTTCTTACCGTTAATAGTACTATATAGGTAAACAAGCTTAGCTAATTAACGTATAACCTAGTTTACGCTTAACACGCATTTTAGGTAGCTATAGCGCTAATAGACTTTAGATTTAAGCTATTAGAGGTCAACCTTGCCATTCTATATACAGCCTAACTTACTATCTACTTCGCAGCGCTATATGCGCTTAAAGAATGGTGCTACGCCTAGTAAGATAGTAGTAAGTGGCGGGAATTTGCGCTAGTAGTTAGCAAGATTAAGGTCTTTACCATTAACGGCATCTAAGGCGGCTAGGTAGAGTTATTAGTATATAATATAACAGTCACTAGTCTACTAAAATTTATTTAGGACACAGCAAGGAGCCTTTTTATAATTACTAGACTATAAGTAGGCCTTATTATTATTGGTAGTCCCTAGGTAGTTTATAATCATTATACTAGTAATAAAACCTTTATAAACACCGCGTATTATAAAATTAAGAAGTAGTATAAAGATAATAAGGTATTTATTAACCTCAAGAATCCTAAGCGGAAAGAGCACTTCTAGCAACTTATTGCCCCGTTTAACGTTAATAAAACTATATAGCGTGTCTACCACTAGCATACAGCTAATTATACGCCTATTTTATATAGTATAGACATTAACTTTAATATTGCTATTCCTAACTTTATAGGTATAGCAAATATTAGCGGTACTAGTAATTATACTAAAGCGTAGAATAAGGCTAATAGAGAGGGCGCTAATAATAACGGCTAGGGTAGTGCCGGTAATAATAGAGAGGATATTAGTGGCGTTAGAATATAAAAAGGGTAGTAAGGATAGAAGTTAAGAGTGGTAGTAGCTACAGGCCTTTAATATTTGCAATTTTGCTGCAGTATTAGGTAAAATATAGTATATTATAACATTATATATTACAGCCAAATAAGATAGACTTTTAATAATTATAATCTCCAAAATAGATAAGCGCATTATAGTAAAGACAGCCCAATTTATAAAGCCTAGTAATCCTAGTTTCTATCCCTTATAGGCTAGCGGTTAATTAATGCTAATCCGTAATCCAGATTTTAAGGGGTCATTTAGTTATAATTTATTGCTTTTAAATCTAAACTAAAAGTCTAGTAGAAAGAGCGCATTCCTTCCCAATTTAATACGCGTCTATAGCTCTACGGGCTACATAAACATATATAATTTAAAGCCTTTAAATTTAAACTAACGCCAAGACCTTAGTCTAGATTCTATATATAGTAAAGTTGCTAACTTTTTAGTAACTTTTAGCGTGTTTTTTAGAATATTAAAAATTTATAGCTAAAGTTAAGTTAAACTAAAGCAATATAATAAGTGGCCACTTACACAATATATAGACAACGATATACTATTATACTATTAAACCTCGGAAGGGTATTATATAACTAATTGTAAGGCCGAATTAGAGCAAGGTAATAAGTGGCCACCCGTATAAGCTTTAGGCGATAATATTATTAATAAGCTAAACAACGGGGCTGTGGATGTGCACTATAATAATAATTCCGTAATATTTAATAGGGCATATAACCTAGTAATAGTTAAGACTAATTAGTAAACTTTAACTAGAATATCTATAGACGTCTTTTAGACTAAAATATTTAAAAAGGCCACTAGCTATGGCGCGGAAAAGCCTTTAGGACGGAATTAAGGAAATCCACAAACTATAGACGATATTATGGTAGTATATAATATTATACCGCGTATTAAGCGTACTAGCAGTACACTAGATAAGACACCTCCCCTATTTTATCTATTTAGCAGTAAGGCAGAATATATATAGGTCTTATAGTAGGTAAGCCACAGGACTTCTAACCGCGCTATTAACGAGTAGTTTAATAATATTAGGCTTTAGGAAGTGTTTACCAACCATTTTTCTTACTAGAGTGCTAATAATATTAAAGTAAAACTACTTTTAAAATAGATGCAATCTAAGAGTAATTAACTATAGTAGATTGAAATGATTGTAACCGTAGGGGATTAGTAGCTACTAGTACGTTACTAAAATGCTTTAAAAATCGTGTCCGTCCTTATTAGTTATGGCCCTTTCTAAGGAATTATAACTTTCTTGCTAGTAAGGTAGTACTTATTAGCAGGAATAAGAATATATAATAAGCTTAACACGGTAGACTAATAGTGGGAGACATAAGAGCAGCTACCGCTTAGCGCAACCGTAGTGCTAATTATATTAGCCAGTAATAAAACCTAACTAATATAACACGCCGGCGGTAAGAAAGTATAGCCGCTCTATATTTTAATTGGAAACATTAAACTGCGTATTTAATAATTCGTAAATTAACTAGCCCTATTACTACTTATATACCTCCCGATCTATATACCTAGTAACTAAATAATATAACTAGCGGTGCAATATAAGACCCTCGCGGCTATCCTTAAATGCATACTTTAGCAACAACCCTACTGCTAGTATAGTTATACTAATAATGCCTATAGCGTTAGAGAAAGCTAGCAAAGAAAAAGTATATCTCCTATATATAGATAGCTAGGATTAATACTGCTTTCTACTTCTAGCTATATTTATAGCTAATTATAAAGAACAGGTCACGCTTATAGGTATTAAAAGTGGCTATAAATATTTAACTTATTATATATATATAAATAAACAGCATAATCTAACAACTGCTATCTAGCGACTATGGCCGTTCTATATATACTAATTGACAAAAGACCAAATACGAATATAGTAGAAAGGTTGCAATACTAATAAGAAGCATAACTTAGATTATATTTAGCCGTTCCGCAACTTTATATAGGGCTATAATCTATTTAATATCTATAAGATAATAGCGCCTAATTTCCTGCACTAGGTGCTTAAAGGCCTTACTAGTAAATATCTTATATACTAGATTAAGGGGCTTATATAAAGCAAAATATAGGCCGGAAAATATTAGGGCCTTAATATTCTGCGCACAGATAGTTGCGGCTAGGAGATATTAAATATTAATGCACTTATTACCACCCGCTTTATATAGGTGGAACGATTTACTAATATAATAGTATAAGATAGCTAGGCAAATGTCGGCTAATAAATAGAAAAGATATATAAATCTCTGTTACAATAATTAGTCCCTACTATAGCACCCTTACTAAAATAGAACAAAGGCGCTATACTATTTATCCGGGCGTTTATGGACTTTACTATACTATCTTAATATATATTACACAGCGAATTAACCATCCGGTACTTAGTAGCAGCTATTTATAGAATGGATAAGATAAAGAATGTATTCCTTTTATTTTAACTAAGTAAGGTAGGACTACTACACTTTAATATTCCTAAGCTATATACCATTACCTACTATCTAAAGAGCATTTAGCGACTAGGAGTAATTGGAGGTATAAATATAGAGTATTCGGAGCAAGCATATAAGCTATAGAAGGCATTCTACTATAGAACTAATAAATGGAACAACTATAAAGAGCAGATGCTACGATATAACACTATATATCTTAACACTATGCTTTAAAACAAACTTAAGCTATAGGCGTTAACTAATATAATTAATACAGCAGACCTAATAAGCGTAATATAGACAATATAACTAGGTCCTATAGTTAATATATATATATATCGCTCGTATATATAGAACTTCAACAACTATATAACTTAGACACTTTAAGACTAGAGAATTAATATATCTATCCAGTGTACGGTTAAGGAGGTACAGCGCTAAATAGAGATTACCAACCTTATATCTAAACTAGCCCCCTTTATAAGGGAATACTATAAGTAGATTAACGGAATCTGGTAAATAAACTAGGACGTTAACTAACTAGAGGCTAATAACGATTAAGTATTAAAGATGCCCTTAAGCATCTATTACAGCGTTATATACTACATTTGCTTTAGGAAAAACACTACTAACACTAATAAGCTTAATAAGGTGTTTGCTTAATATACCCTCTTATAGGCTAATACTAAAGCCCCCCGCTATAATACTGTAATAGTATAAGAATATAAGCGGGTAAACAATAGCCTCTATAGTAATAAAGTAGGGAGGCTTTATCTACTACTTATAATCTAGGATACTAGGCAATTAGATAGTAAGGGTAAATACCTAAAATACGCTAGTGCGTTGGTAGAGACCCTCTAAGTTTATAATAGTAGTAAAATTAACGCAAGAACTAGAATACTTAGAGTATAAAGTATAAAGCTATTTAACGGTAGGACAAAACTCACGCTAGATGCTCTCTAGATATATAATATTAACCATATTATAAGGCCTATCTCACTTATACTAACGGACATTAACGTTATAGACTATTTCTTTATAAATAACTATAGCGATTAGGATATATATAATACTATATATAACGAAGATTTTAAGCAAATAAATAGGGTATAGGTTAATATATATATAAGGAAATAGGCTTATACTAAGCGGTAAATAAATATAACTTAGCTAAAATAGTAGTAAGTTATAACTAGCGGCGCCGGATTGTAATAAAGGGGTAGATTACCGCAACTATAATAAACTAGAACACAACACTACTATATATTACCCTCTATACGCTAGCTACCCTTTATATCCTATATACCGTACTATCTACCTTAAAAGTAGGTAAATATTGCGAGGAACTAGGCTTCTATATAGTATAGAAAAAATATTATATAAAGTAGGACCCTATACTATAGCAAGGCAATCTAATTACCCTATTACAAAGCCTAATAAACAGTTAGGCCGCCCTCCTAACTTATTATTACAAGTTTATTAAAACTCCTTTCTATACACTCGGCGAGAAATGCCTAATTTATATTATAAAAGTTAATTAGGTTATTGTTTAAAGCATATTAGGCATAAAACTCTAGACTATTTAGCGTCTTCTAAGGAATTAAGGTGCGTATAAAAGCCAAATAATTCTACTAAACTAATATACTTATCCTCTATCTATCCCGTAAAAAAAGTAAACAAAGACGCCGTAAGTTAAGTAGTAGCTCCTAAAATAATCTAGATCTTAAAGGGGATAATATTAGGCTCTATACCGTAACTGTCTCTATTAAAAGGCAAGGCTATTATTAATATGCTATAGTACGACCTATTATCATTAATTTTAATAATATTATCCTAACGGACAGTCCCGTTCTTATTAGATAAAAGCCTATAAACCCTAAGCGACCCTAAGATATCTAAAACCCATACTTAAAAGAAACGTATATATTACTTAAATAAATAACCGCTATAGGATAACTTTAGATAATATATAAAGTAGCTACTTAGCCTAGTTAATATAAAGATATACGGTATTGCTTAAACACGTCTTATTATATAAGTAATAACAGGCTCTATACCTAAAGAGCTCTATCTTTCTTTTTAGTTAGAAATAAATATAAGCGGTTTAAATACACTAATAAAGTAGACGTAGAAAGAGGCAATTACTATTATAAACCGTTATAAAAACCCAATAAATAGAGCATTAAGTATACTACCGGGGCCAGCGGTACGTAAGGTTCGCGGTCCTTAGATTTAGTAGTACTATACTAACTAATTTTCTAGCTATACAACCAGCTTAGCGTATTTTAGTATTATATAATAAACGTAGTGCGTAATACCGTTGCCGGGAGCTATTACTACCTTAAACTAGATACTAAGGCTATAGTAAAGAAAGTAGCGGAACTACTTAAGGATAACCGCTTTACGCTTAGTAGCCCGGTTAGTACTTTACCTTTTACTATACCTAACTAACTAAGTCTAGAATGGAGAGATAAGATTTAGGGCGCCGATTATTACACATTATATTAAGCGCGTGTTCTTTAATACTAGGCTAAGGTTACTCGCCCTTAATAAGAATAGTACTAACTTTTTCTCGCCTATTACAGCTAATACGATATAGCTTATATATATAGCGATTTAATATACTCTTAAAGACTATAGAAGCGGAATATAAGTTATTTATAAGTTTAAAGCCAACGCTGTAATTACAGGTAAATCTATAGGAAGCCTTTTACTATACTTACTAAAGCGTATTATTAATAGTTGGGAGCAACTATAGAATACCTAAAAAAGCTCCTAACCTAAGCGTAATAAAAGGCTACGCAGGCTACTTCTATAATAAGTTAATAAGATATAGAACGTAACTAGAGATAAAATACTACAGACTTAGTAGGTAGTTAGTAATCCATTTAAAAATACTATAGAAGATCTAAAGAAACTAGATCCTAAGTACAATAATAGGTTTATTTAATAACCGCATACTATAAGTATAAACATAAAATATTATATTAATCGCATCGCAATATTATATCATAATACTCACTGTATATTATAGCACTTTACCACCATTTTTTATGTTATAATATTACGCCATTTTAATTATTATATACGGGCTAATAAAGATAATATAATAGGATAACGGTAGCCTAGCGTATTTATTATAAAGAATAAACCCCAAAACTATATATAAGGTCTCCTTCTCGCAATATACTAATAAGACGATTTTAATACTATATAACTATAACATTAACGCTATTTAAGCGCGCCTTAAACAAATTTAAGGTAATAATAAATAGGAAATAGGAATTAATTACTATATCTTATAGTATACTTTTACTAGCAAGTCTAAGGTTATAGATATTACGGATAGTGCTATACTAAAGGATATAAAGGCCCGCCTACGGAGTAGAGATAGACTAGTAATACTAAAATTTGCTAATAAAGAGGATAAGAGTAGAGAAGGTAGTAAAATAGATAGGGAAAATAACAGTAACAAAGAGGATAAGAGTAGAGAAGGTAGTAGAATAGATAGGGAAAATAACGGCAAGAATAAAGATAATTAGGGGTTTGATAGTACGGTACTACTGTTATAGCGGGACTTATATAAATATTAAACTTAAAATAGCAGGTTAACTAAAGGGCGTTATTAGGCGTATTAAGGTTATACTATACTACTATTAGGTCGAAATGTGTTCTTTATATAGTATATACTAGGCGTATAGAATAAGTAAAGAATACTAACTACGTAAAATAAGTAAAGGGTACTAACTGTATAGAATAAGTAAAGGGTACTAACTACGCAGACTAAGTAAAGTATACTAATTACGCGGAACGGGTAAATACTACTAACCGCGCAGACTAAGTAAATACTATTCAGTACGCGGGAAGAGCAACGCTTATCTATTACTTAAAGTAAGTAAGATATATAGAATACGCGAGGGGGGTATTATATATTAATTACGCATTAAGTATAGAGAGAGCTTAATAGAATAAAGGTACTACTTACCTAGGTAGCTGTAAATACGCAATTAGCTACACCGCGTTATTTAATGCGGCAGTATGCTTACACTACATTATTAGATGCGGCAGTATGCTACGCCACATTATTAAATGCGGTAGTATGCTACACCGCGTTATTAAATGTGGCAGTATGCTTGCACCGCGTTACTAGATACGGCAGTATACTGTATTACGTTATTAGATGCGGCAGTATGCTATATTACATTTTTAAATGCGGCAGTATACCGCACCTAAGTCGATACTATACGCTACACGTTATAGTACGCGGATTGCGCATTTGGCCGCCAAATGCTGCCAAATGCTGTAAAAATACTGGTAAATTTTTTCCTGACGTATATTAAAGATAGTCTAAGCGGCCTAACCCCCTCTACCTTCTCTACCTCCTTTACCTCCCCTAAGTTTAGGGGTTAAAGAGATACCCTAAGTAAGAGGCTCTAAGGTTGAAGTTAAGGCATTAAATAAGATATATGCTCGCGAAATCCCTAAAATATACTTAGAAATACGCTAATATAGCGTTTGCTATAGCTAGGACAAATAAAGCTGCTAGTATAAGACTATAGAGACTTCGCCAGATATATTAAGTGAATATAACATATATAATTAGTATATTTATATCCTTTAAAAGAAATTTAGTCTATCTCTTAGGTGCCTTTAAATATATTAACTTAGATGCTAACTTTTAAGCTAGAAAAGAATAAGAAAGACTATAGTACGTACCTAGGTATAAATTTAGGAGAAGTAAGAGGCGCCTTATAGGTGATACTAAGCGGTATACAAGCTATCTCCCTTTAGGAAGACAAGCCTATAGTAAGTGGACCTTTTTATAGATATAGCTTATTCTAATTTAACTTCTAGATCCCTATAAACCTTATATTCAATTTCCTACCCCAGTTAAAAACATATTAGGAGAGTTTTTCTCCTAACTTAATTAGCGCCAGGCACCTTTAGGGGTTACTAAGATTCCTTAAAGACCATTTCGCGCCTATAACTAGTAGTCTTCTACCGCTTCTAGACTATAGCGAAATTAATTTTAATCTCCTTTAGGCCTTATTTACACCAAATACATACATCCTTACGATTTGCGAATGCTCGGATTAACTAAGATGCCTTATATATAATTTAGGCAACTTTAAAACCTTACTTTTTAGCGAAAAGAGCTTCGAACTTAACTGTTACTATTTTAGCTATAATAGGAAGGCGTTTAGCAAGGTAAAAACCACCCTCTCTATTCCGGAATTCCGTTTAACTATAAAAATTACGTCTCTTAAGGTATTTCCGCTAGAGCGTTATAAGAGACAAGCTGAGATAAAGCAGGTTCTTATTAGCAATAGCCAGAAGTTCGTGTCTTTAAGAGGCATTAACCACCGTAAATATAAAGGGATCGCGTTTTTCTAAACTAAAGATAGCCCGTTATGATTTTCTATAAGCGGCCGCATTATAGTGGACGCAATAGTATTTTATTATTAGAATCCTAACTATGGTAAGTAGCTAATTGCTATAGATATATACGGAATAAACGTAATTAATTAAGGGACCAATTGGTAAGGGGACGTAAAGAATTAGAGTTTAGTTCCTAAGGAGATAGGAGATAATAAGTACCTAATCTGTCCACTAACAGCCCTAGCCTTTAGTTTAGTAGACAAAAAATAGAGTTAGGCTTTCTATACACTTTTTCTAGAGCTAGTAAATTATATATACTAATATAAGCACTAATAAGTAAATTTGCCGTCGCTAACATTAAGGACATTAAATGGAATGCCTTAGTATTTAAGTTACTCGTAATTAAGGAGGATAAGAAAATGGTGCTTTAAGGACTTATAAAGAGCTGCTAGTCTAGGTCTGGGAAATTAAAGTTTAATAATATAATTAAAGGGAAGGGGAAAGGCCTAGTTTTTTTACTATAATAAGTTTTCTAGTAAGGCATTAGCTATTTTAAAGGCTAACCATTTTAGTAGCCCACCTAAGGTAGGAAAGATATTAACAGCTAAAGTACTTGCCGGATCTTAGAGGAGATCCCTCTATGTGATTTGTTCCCCTTTATAAGTATATTTATATACTAGTCTAACTATAATAAGGCTTATATAGGAGACCTTAATATAGATCTAGCCTATTTAGAATAAAACCTAGCTCTAATAGTTAAGAATATTTACTGCTAGAGCGCTATCCTTCTTTTAAACAAGGCCGATGTCTTTCTTATAGAAAGAACTTTAAATAATATCCGACGTAATAGCCTAGTATCCGTCTTCCTACAATAGATAGAGTATTTCTAAGGTATTATATTTCTTATAATAAATAGAATTACCGTATTTAATATAGCTATATAGAGTAGAATATATTTTGCACTTAGATATAATAAGCTAAAAAGACTAGTAAGAGAGTAGGTATAGAAGACCTTTCTAAAGTAAGCCGATGCTACTGCTAATATCTCTAAAAAAGATATAGAGCGGCTTTTAGACTATTAATTAAACAAAAGACTGGTAAGGTAATATTTAAGTAAGAGTTTTAAGGCTAGTGCTAATATACTATATTAGATTAAGAATACTATACGGATTGGTTACAGCTTGGCTAAAAGTAAGGGGGAGAAACTTATATATAAGCATTTAAGAATGGCTCTTGTGACGGCGCTGGGGCGCGTCACCTAGTCAGGGGTTCGCTTAAGGCTTGGCTTGTGTATTTAGACGTGGCCTTACCACCTTCTTCTGCTCCTCACCTTGATATCTTCGTAATACAGCATTCGTTCGCTTCATCTTGCAAGCATTTGTTCAAGTCTCTGTCGAGACATTTGTTCAATGGTTCGAGCCGTCACATTATATCAAGGTCCCCAGTCATACACAGGCTGCGGTATCTCAGGTCTCTGGTTTGCATAGGATCGTGCATGCGTGCGATAGCGACACCCTATAGCTTCTCTCAGGTTCTCAGGTCTCAGGTTACTCAGGCTCGTGTATCTTTTTACTTATCTTACCTTCTTTTACAATGGATCCGCAGCAGGCTTTCGAAAGCTTACAAAACCAGATCGCGCACCTGCAAGCAGAGATCCAGTTTTTACGTTCTTCTATTTCGACTACCCCCTCCCGACCGAAACCTTCCCTTCCTGATCCAGAAAAGTTCAACGGACATTCTCATAAATTTAATACTTGGCTGCCATCGATCAAGGCAAAGCTACGGGTTGATGGTACGGCTATTGGCGATACAGTTGCGCAGTTCTACTACGTATTCTTAAACCTCGAGAGCAGCGTACAGGCAATGGTTCTCCCCCAGCTCGGGCAGGCAGAGAAGTCAAATATATGGGATTACAATTCGATTCTAGACCAGCTGACGCGCGTCTACGATAATCCAAACAAGGTTCAAGAGGCAGAAGATAGGCTGCTGTCCCTACGTCAAGGCAACGACTCAGTACCGACCTATATATCAAAATTCGAACGCGTTCTGTACGAGGCATATGGGCAGGATTAGCCAGACATTAATAAGATATCAATATTCAGGAACGGGCTGAGCTCTACTATCCGCAGCAGGCTCAACCAGCAGCTTAACCTACCGCAAAAATATTCCGATTTTGTTCGAACCGTACAACAACTAGCTGGCCGTTCGTCTTCTTATTCTACAGTACAACCTTCAAGCAATGGCAACTACCACCGTGGATCGGAGCCTATGGATATCGGTGCTATTGGAATCAATGCAATCAGCATCCCTAGTCCTCAATCTACCCTACGATCTACTAGTCCTCGATCTACCCCACGATCCACTAGCCCCCCCACGGGGCCCCGCGCTCGATCAATGTCACCAGCTTACCGAGAACAATGTAGATTGGAAGGACGATGTACACGGTGTGGAGCACATGACCACTGGGTTGCAGACTGTTTGTTACAGCCATATAGAAAACAGATCGATATAGCAACCCTCCGCAAGCAACGATTGGAATCAAATTTGGATATGGATGAGGAGATTGGTCGGTTACAAAGGGGTGAAATTTAATATATCAAAGCCTGAGGGCAGGCTTCTTCAAAAGGGGGGGTGATGTGACGGCGCTGGGGCGCGTCACCTAGTCAGGGGTTCGCTTAAGGCTTGGCTTGTGTATTTAGACGTGGCCTCGGGGTGCAGCTGAGCAGGGTCACGGAAAAGTTGAACAGGGTCACCGATGGGGGTCGGCGAAAGCTGAACGGGGTCACCGATGGAGCGCCGGAAAAAGGTCGGCAGGGTCACACTTTTACCCATACAGAACACGCATTGGTAGCCACATTTAACTTAAGCGACCGCACAAACCAAAATATCCAGGGCATATGCTACGCATACGCAGGCACACAGGACATACACATATATATATACACACACACATATATATATATATTTACGCGTGTTATAGTATATAAATAATAAGTGAAAATTATACTAAAGCAAACGAGAGTATAGCAGGATGGTTAAACGGCCTACTAGTTAGTATGTATAACTATATGCTACGCATATGCTAAGTATACGCAGGCATTTTAGAGCTTACCTAACATTAAACACGAAGACGATAGTTCTTAAGATAATATAATCGGCGGAGAGGGTATTAAAGATAAAGAGGGTGAGGAGGAGGATAAGGAGGGTAAGGGTTAAGATAGTATGTAACAGCGGCTTTTATTTTATATAGGTCTCTCTAAGGTAAACTATGTCCGACTTTATGCATAAGCTATGTATATACTTAGAATAGCTAGGGAACACTCTAAGACTATAGAGCACTTATTAGCTCTAACGGCAAGCATTAAGTTATCGTCTAAGAGGTAATAGACTACAGTGATGTGCACGACCAGCTTCCACCCCCCCTCTGAAAAAAAATATTATTTCGCTTCGGTACGCGGGCTCTTCGTGTACGTAAACACTGGCCGATATTGGCACGTGCGCAACCCCCAAAATAGCTTTATATTCCCTCTATTCCAACTATTTAATACTTTATTATTTGCCTATTAGCGCGTCTACAATTATATAGTCGTTTAGTATAGCTATTGTATATACGTTAAATTATCTCTTAGTCCATTTCTTCCTTAAAAATTTATATAAATTTTACCTTACTAGCTACTTCTATAATATAGCGCTTTACATAAAACTTCTATTTAAGGGAACGCGCCATTAACTCTAGAATAGAGAAATTAGGTAAAACTCTAGATAAAGTAAAAAAAGAGATTTTTTGCCTTCGCCTAAGCTTTTATCTTTACTACTTTATATACTAAATTAGCGTCTTAAATAAGAGTTAAACCATAGTCTTAAAGTTTTTTAGCAATTACCCCATAACGTAACGGAGTTTTAATATCTGTATATAGCGTATAGATTAGATCAGGAGGAGGCGTATAATAACGTGCGCGCGAAGGTCGCGATTAAATTAGAGGCATATTAGTTAAGTTATTTAAGAATTAGTTGTATTGTTTACGAATAAATAAAGCTATTTTAGGGGTTGCGCACGTGCCAATATCGGCCAGTGTTTACGTACACGAAGAGGCGGGCTCGCTAGCAATCGTAGCGAACGCCCATGCTTGGCTGCAAGAACTTTACTTCTGGCAGACTTCGCGATCGGCTTTCCTCCGCAGTGTCGTGATCTTTGTTAAATATTGTGAGGTTTCCACCAGTACGATATCACCAAATTTTATTGGCAACTGCAGGAATAGCTTTGTATTCGCGTTTTGGCGGCCATAGCGGGGGGGGC
>Ga0307515_10005241_pt1 | contig 26352 bp, 31 predicted proteins | sample 17_EM_MG_FD_194513 | JGI IMG/M metagenome (GOLD analysis project Ga0307515, IMG submission 194513) | Populus trichocarpa ectomycorrhiza microbial communities from riparian zone in the Pacific Northwest, United States - 17_EM | ecosystem: Host-associated > Plants > Roots > Unclassified | place... | reverse complement strand
GGGAGTGGCCCCGTAGTGTAGTGGTTGGTCTTGCCACCACTATGCTCATTGCTACGGGTTCGAATCCTGGCGCCACTCCTCTACCCGAGCAGACTCCTTGTGTCGTACAAGTTGGTGTCGCACCACGAGTTCCCTGTGTCAAACTCACCACAGGTCGAGCATATGAATGATTAGTAATGGGGGTGGGCTTGGTGGGTTAGTGGCCTTAGTGCCCTCCATTGGGTAGCGGGAAGTGGGAGGAAACGACTTTGCCTGAGTCAGAAGTAGGTGTTATGTGAGCTAGTTTGGCCGTAATTTAGCCGATGGATGGACAGGAAGTTTCCGATTGACAGGGATAAAAATGTTAATTAAATGCCATGACCACCAGTGGTCGGCCGGCTTGTGGTAACTTAGCTGGGCACCCCTTCGGGGTGAATGCAAAATGATTACAAACAAACAAACAAACGTACTTCCGAAGTGCAGCTCTTCTGCCCCCATAGCAGGTGCTCAGCACGTCTCGAAAACAGAGATATCAAAGGCGAAATTGGCACCTGTCCTAAGTGTCGCACCAAGGTTTGCACAAAGTGCAAGAACGAGGAACATCGTGGTGTCTGCAAAGAGAACGAGCTTGTCAAGCTCGCAAAGGACAAGGGATGGAAAGGTTGTCCTAAATGCGGTAGGATGGTGGATAAGCTGCCAGGAACATGTAATCATGTCACCTGCCAATGCGGCCAACATTTCTGTTACAAGTGTGGAAGGGCCAACAAGGGAAGATACGAGAATGCTAAGAATGGAGGCTGTGACTGTCCGATATGGAACTCGGGAGACTTGCAACAAGCCATGGAGATGGAACCGTTCAATCCGGAGTGGGCTGGTGCCCTGGAGCCCGAGAGGGATATCGACGAACCCGAGTTAGTAGAATTTGCGGATGGAGCCCTGTTTGGTCGCCAGGATCGTCGTCAGCACTTTGAGGGAGGTTTTGATGGATTCAGAGCTGCGGCAGAGGTGGCGAGACGCAACGCAGCACCGATAGACCCCCCACCTCACAGACTGCTACGTGGGGGAATTCCGTGGGGATATTTGCCTGGTGGAATCCCTGTGGACCCTCCAATATTGTGGGAGGACTTGCCCCCAGTTCCGCAGTTTAGCCGTGGTTTTGGAGGTGCTGATCTGGGTCGTGGAAGTGGAGCTAGAGGGTTCGTGAGGCGGCCGTTTCATCTGCACCCTCCACCCCCACCGCCATTTGGGAAATATTGGGGTGGTCCATGGGATCGTGATCCTGATAGGAGATCTTGGTAATTGTGGGCTGATGGGTCATATATGGCTTCGAACCGAGCTATTCTCAATGGTAGCTGTGGATGTTGTTGTTGACAATAGTTCTGGATGGTGGTTGTAGACATTTTGGTTTGGTTTGTTGTAGTGATTCTGGGTTTGGTTTGCTGTTTCTTACGGAGTTATTTGATCAACTGGTATGGGGCTACTGAAGTAGCTAAGCTTAGGCCAGAATGGAGCTACTGGGGGATAGTTTCTAGACCTGTTAGCTTTAATTTTTTCGGATTCTATCTTTATATGGACGTTCTGTGTTTTACTATGAACCATTTCTTATTCTGTCGGCATGATAGTGAAGCAAATGCACATGCCAAATTTTTTGGTTCGAGTGATAAAAATTTTTGAGCCTTTCTACAAAAGAGAATCAGCTATAAATCCCATCTACTGTGTGCTTATACGGCTACTGGCCTCAGAAACAGCTACAACTTGAAAACAGCTTCCCTTTCCTAGCCATCGAGTTCCTCTAGCTCATCCCATAGTTCTATATCCGACAAATCAAAATCATCTACATAGTCATCACTACCGTGTTTAGACATTGGTGATGTGAACGGTTTAGGAAGGTCGGTATCCATAGGACCACTATCGCCAATCGTTGCAGTCGTTATTGTGGCATGATCTGTCCAGGATTTCTGGACCTTTATCATTTCATTCTTTCCCACTTCCTCGAAACCGACAACATTCTGATCCAGGCTATCTGGTAGTACAACCGCTCCAGTAATAGCTGCGCGTTCGCTCTCCATATGTGCATCTTTCGCGCCTTTCACTACTACAGCCGTCTTCACCGCAGCTGCCAGCACAATCTCGTCTATAACATCTCTAGCGGCCGTGTAGACTCGATGATGAAGTGTTTGAAGTTCCGGAGGCGATGGATCCTGGTTACAGAAGATGAAATTGCACACTACAAAACACATATGTACAAGGACACTACATGTTATTAGGAAGACCAGGGTCAGAATGGTGTCCTGCTGATGTTTGAATTCTACCGGAAGAGAGAAAGATGTTGGCCGGGAAACTCCGACGGTGAGGGTAAAATTTAGCATGGTTGACGAATAGAATGGTAGTTAAGCCGAATTTGGGTGATGGAGGAGAAGAGAGGTGGATGGTGCAGGGTATGACAAAGAGATGCACAGATATAAGAGTTTTTTCAAACCTTATTGTTCTAGAAGGATACTGACAGAACTACTGGTGAAAGTTCTGGCTAATATTTCAATTCAGATGATGAACCCCACAATATTTCCACAATAATAAGCCCCGCACTATACATATGTAAGACTGGAGAGGCTGGAGAACGAGTTGATCCCATTGCAGACAGTCGCTATGATGCCAACACATGCTGGAGACTAACGTGAACCCTCAAGGCCCTCCTTCTCTTTGGTCAACTGGAGATAACTCTAGGGTTATCCTATTAGCACCTATGTTTTGTGGTTACTGTATCCTAAACTGACAGCAATTCTTGGAATGTTAACTTATTTTGCCGTATGGGCAGGACTTATAGTAAAATAAGTAGCGGAGGGGCACCTGCAGCGTTTCAAGCACTGGACAATGATCATACCCATCACTCGAGTCGTGAAATCCAAAAGACAGTAATCACAACCTGGTGCAGCTCTGACGCTTGGGAAGGCCAACAGTTATCTCTAGACACTCTTTTCATTTCTCAATCAGTGGGGATTCATTGCCAAATTGCAAAACGGGGCTGTAGTGGCCTCTCGGGCAAAATTCTAACCTTTCGAGTACAAATATTTTTTGAGGGGCCATCCACCCAACGTGGATTCCACGTTTCGACTACCAACAATAAGGAGGATCCGATTCCCGACATCCCCTTCGCTCTGTACAATAAACTCTCGGCAGAGTGTGACGCCCTCTTTGACTAACTTCACAACAAGCTGTTGGAAATGTATTCAGACACGCTCACCTCGAACGCAAGAGCTCAGTCGCGCCTGGAAGTACGTTTCACTCTCAGTAGCATCAATTCTTATACTAACTAAATATGTAGATGAGCTACACTACTCTATTCGACGTCAAACTCCGTGCGGAAGGTCGATATAATCTTCGTGGCGGCTCGGTAAGCAAATATTTCAAGTTGATCCCCGGTCCGATAATAGGAGTCAAACTAATGAAACAGAACGAATTGCCGGCGTCGCAGCTACTATTGGAAAGATAACCAACAAATCCACTACGGCAATGCTACAGGACATTACCCAATTACCAGAGTTCAAAGCTGCTCTGTCCAGTGTCCAGTGCCGAGCACGATGCTTAGGACGTAATGAGTTACAAATGCCTCGTCCGAAGAGATTTTATTCGAGTTTCTGCCCACTCTTGGGTATTCGATATTGAAAAAACTCGTCACAACTAAAATCTCGTCCGAACTATCATGCACGCTACAGTATGTGCAAAAGAGAAGATTAGACTAGATCAGGTTGAAAAGACATGCAAGAGCATCTATTCCCAGCTGTCACAGCATTTCCACGGCAACGATAATCGCATGACCATCGACAAGGAGGTGTTCTGTCCCTTAGAAATCGGTGCCACCTTGTGCTTTTTCGAGGTGCAGAAGAACTGGCCGGATCCGATGTCCTTTGGTGTGATTCCGAAGAAGAGTGGCAAACTCGGAGAACGCATTACGGGTAGGGACGAAGATGAATAACCTTTCGCTCCTTTCTTCTGCTGCATTTTTCCTTCCCCTTTCTTTTGCCCTTTCTTTTTCTTTGTTGGAATCGGGCTTTTCTGAGTCATACTGTACCCGCTAATGAGCTTGGGACGGCACCGCCTGCTGACTGGAGATTTTCAATGGGACACTGTTCGCTGACCACATATCCATTGATGAACAACAGCGAGAGTGATGTGTAATTGCTGTCGGTGTGCGATCTGGCTCAGCGGCGCTCAGCCCTCCGTTTATGGTTCTACCCTTTATTCATCAACTTGAATACCAGTGTTCCTAAGCAGCCAGGCCCGGCCGTCTGCCAGGCATTTTGCGGCGTAGGCTGTTCAATGGAGGCCAGGCCGCTTAGGAACATTTCCGAATACTGTGAGTGCCTCTATTCACCTTGACAATACCAGTAACAGACTAACAGTAGTATAATGCAGTCTCAGAAGCTCAGCCAGAAGGGGAGGTGTAAAGGGTGGACCGGCAAGAAGACCATATACAGTAGATCTTCGATGAAATTCACTGCTGACAATTCTAGGATCCGGGACAGCAAAGTGCCAAGGTCTGACACTGAAAGAACCACTTTTTTTGTGGGACGGACACCCTCTGTGCTGACCGCTGACGTCCCAAGCTCATTTGCGGGAACAGTACCTGATATCCACCTACTCGGGATTGGGTTTGCATTTACGCGGAGTTTGTAACTAGATGTGGGGCTTCTGGGTTTAGACGCAAGGGTTATTCGTGCGTTTGTCACAGGTCTATGGGATAAGATTATGATCGCGGATTTCTCCTCGTTTTTACCGTTTGACGTGACAGAAACGTGCATTCAAGGGAGCAGACTCATACTAGGGATACTTTTGTTTGTGTAAGTTTAATTGTGACGACAACCAACGAGGCTGAAGCGACAGCCTGTTGTCGACTGTTTGGGTGACAGTGGGCTCCGGGACCGTTGCTAACACTACCAACCGTGCGCGCTGCCGCACTAACAACTGATGCCCAATGACTCGTACCGTGGCAGCACACCTACTATAACTCATAACCCTAAAAGTAACCGCCAGCACAGTCCATATCTGACTGATCTCATGCGTAGCCTTGCTGCCCCAAGTGCCACCGGCCGCAAGCCGTAACACAGGCTACCCAAGTTGATGTATACCAACACTGTTGACTACTTCATTTGTTGCCTTCGGCTGTTGACGGTTCGTATCCATAGGGTAGACCATTTGCAATGTCATGTAGAATCAGAAAACCGTAGGTTGGTGAAGCCCCTCACCCACCTGCGTTTCGGCGATACTTTGACACGATATATCATGTAGAGCTTAATCTCCTTGGGACCGACACTCTCCAAAGCGTCCGTCGAAGTTCGAACGTAACGACTGGACAGTACATCCTTATTGAAGCTCGGGTCCATCAGCGAAGGTATTCAAGAACAAAATAGGTGCTGCGCCCAAGGGTGTATGCACCGATCGCAGCACTTGCAGAAACCCCGGATTCCCTCCAGTGCACTCTTGGCCCAAGACTTGTCGGCTTCTCAATTTTTTGGTTATCTAAGTTTTCCCAGGCTTCGTCCCAGTCTATATCGTCTCCCATGGTTGTGTGCATTCGTGTTGAAGGTTTGGGGATGTCGAGATACTGGACCTGAAAACCGGGCCTCGGAAGAAGTCAATGATTCCAACCGTCCAGCCATGCACTAGTCCGGACCGGAACCGTCTAGTACAGTCCAATCCAGTGCGAAGATATTTTAGACAGAGATCGGACCAGTCTGAGATTCTGCTGGACCGGGACCAGCCTGGTCTGTACTGGGGCCCACATGTGATTACACCGAGGTCCGACTTTGCGCAGAGCGACCATGATGCAGGTCCTGAGTTGGCGACTGAAGTGGCGCATCCTCGGTTGGCGAGTGTGTGCCAATGCCGAGGTGGAATATTTGACGAGGTGGGTGAGTGGCAAGTCTATGATGCGCCACCCGAAGGAGGCATCCCAAATGTCCGTCCCGTCCGTCCATGGCCTTGCCCGAGACCGGATTAAAGTTTTCGGGGCTCAAGATTTTAGGACTGGACGGACCAAGGTATTCTATGATAAGACTACAGGACTGGGGGCCCAAAGTCCATTAATTGGCCCCCACACAGAAATGATATTCCATTTAATGAGGTTGAAATCCTTGATAAGGTACAAGTTCATCTAGGCTGAAGATTTGATCCGGAATACGGTGTCCCAGAACTTTCATTCTGGACCCGGATATCGTATATCCGACCCAGACCAAGACTACGGACAGCGGTAACGTACAGAATGGTGAAGCGAGACATTCCGGAGAATTGAGACAGCCGAGTAACAGCAAAGTTAACCCTGCAGTCATGCTGCCCTACTTGTCGACAGTTGTCTGTATTTACTACCCTGCTCTCCACATCACTTTTCTAGATGAGACTATGCAGCAAGTCAACGAATTTTCATTTAAACCTGTGCTAGATCTTGAACTGTGCTAAAAAAAAAAGGAACTGCAAGGCCTTCAAGATGGTACCTTTATGTCACTTCAAAAAGCCACTGATTAGATAGTCTGAAAAAGTCAATTCTCACACATCATAGAAATGGATGGCAGTCTCGGCAAGAGGTGCATATTAGGGAGCAGGTATTGACATCAACAGTAGAATGGACAATTGTTAGATGGATAGTCAAATGTGATTTTGGGTTTTCCGTTTAATCGGATTATCAATTGCAAAAAACCACTAATATGGTAGATAATAAATACCAGTGTTAAGTCCAGATGGGAAAGCTTCAAACCCAGATTATGTTAGGGGGGTACTTTCCTTATAAGTATAACTACTTATGCACGGCCCTAGTGTTAGGGGTTTTCTCCTAACAGCGATAATGGTCCTTGCGATAGTTATACGAATACATGTCACGGAGTTACTCTAGGTCTAGTCACGTGATATGCATAACACCTATTCATGACGTCGCAAATAAGCCAGTCTTATGTTCCTTAGCGGGAATACATAAGAGTCGCGTGTCGATTGAATAAGCAAGTAGCCTTGCTTAGCAGATTCATTGAAAGAATACATACTACGGTAATTCTTATTTGATGACGCAGCAATGTTGCCAGATCGAAATGAGACAATTCCTGCTGAGCGCATTGTTTTCAACCACATTCTTTTCCTAGATACTAGCGGGATTGTTTGATTGGACTGGAGATTACTCCGACACACAAACACAGCAGTTGATAGTCAATATGCGATCATGTGGGACCTCTGGCTTATCGTCTCAGGCGATAAGAACAACCAGGGTACTCCCCGGTCAAAGAGAATGGTTTCGACCTAAGCATGACGTAACTGAGGGAATTATGACGTTTGCTCAAGATAAGAGGCCTGAAGCAACCCTGCTTATTGGTTTGAATTAGTATGCATTGCAACGTCAGTCTCATATTTGATATGAGCTGATGCGTCAGATTCTATGTTGGCATAGTATCGGTTAGTCGCCGATTAAATCTATGACGCAAGCCAAATAGCCTTTAGGATGAGGCATGAATTTGCGATAAGTGCTGCCAGCTGATTTAGTTGGCAGACATTCCAACTACTGTCGCAAATGGGTAGTAAGATGTCTAATATCAAGTTCTGTCTGACACACTGTCTGACATAATATCGTACGATGGATGGCCCGATTCCTATCAGCAGCAAAAGCTTTGAAACCACATAGTATGAACACGATAACGAACTGGGATGTGTGGCATGTTATCACCGGGCGCATGATTAGTTTCATGTAGTGACCGTAATAACGCTATCATGAGCTTTGTGATCATAGCGTCGAAGTATGGGTGTACAAACCCTCGAAGACGACCATAAAAAGATGGTATTGTCCTGGCAATGAGAAGAACAAGCTCAAGCAGCAAACCACAGTCAACATTCAGAACACCGAAGACGATTTTAAAATATTATTCAGAATTCTATCTATTCAACAATATCACAATTTCTTCCTCTACGCTCATCAATACTCGTGACTACGCATTTTATGCCTGGACACAGACTGACACAATCTGAGTATGCACTGCAACAAGTTGTCGAACATTTCAGCAATCTGCTTTTCAGTTTGGACAATCAACATTTAACCCACACTTGCCGAGGGGTGTTCCATTTTCGCGAACTCGAAGGTGTTGACTACCTGGTGCTGAGATATCTGAACACCGGTGCTTTACCATTCGAGGAGTTTTCTGAGGATTGGTTGTTCGATGGAGAGGTGTAATATACATCAATTGAGGAGACGGTCTTTGGTAACGTTATAGATTGGTCTCTCTTGCAACACAGGTGCAAGAGGTTGAGTCTTAGGATAAGACGAGGAAAGAAAGAGTTTCTGAGATAGGCGGTTGTATATAATTCAATAAATGTTGTATTGATTATTGGGATTAAGAACCCCCGGAACACCTAGATGCTATATTCTTCCTCAGAGTATCTCCAAGTAAAGTAGATTGGTAACCAATAAAGATTAAATGCGCAAAGGGGACAAATAGTTATCGTGCTTTCCGATGCATGCAGGAAAATAGTAAGCAGATCCAATCGAGGTAACAAGCAATGCTGGAGGTACATTTAATTCCTAGATTCATGTATGCTTCTAATAAAGTTCCTTCTTCCTTTGAAGCCTTGCTAATCTCTTCCTGACGATCTTAAGCTGTTTCTTCTACGTTGGTAAAGGATTGACTTTTCCTTTTCGCGTTCCTCTCAAGGGATCTGCTTGACATTGGTTACTGACCAGTATTCCATATTGTTCTGAAACAGATTGTCGCAGAATAGCTCATGGTTTTGAGGAGATATTCCTATCAGTAACCTCCTGTATAGGTTGGTGCAATTCGTTGGAGTGTAAATTTTCCAAAGGAAATTTCCGATTATTGATATGGTATCGTAATGCTGGTTCCAACTCAACCAATGCTGCTATCCACCAAATGCACTTGGCGGCGAAATGATATTGTCATTCTTCAAACGTAACCAATAATTTTGCAATGGTCCATAGTAATACGTCTGCTTCGGTTTTGAAGGTAATACTCATCTGAGGTGCAGGGCTGCCACTACACCAAGCTAACAATATTTTCATATTGTTCATATAAGCACATGGAATGTGTCTTTTTCGATTCTTATTGGTCAGAATTCTGTGGCTGAGTGGCTGAGTGGCTGAGTGGCTGATAGTGGCAAGGATAAACCACAAGAACTCAAATTAAAAACAACCCACTAATTTAAGTCTGCAAGTTTCACTCTGACAACAAAGTGTGATATACATGAAATGTGTATAACTCTACCTGCTTTCACATCCCAGGTTGACATTCATGATATTTTTAATATTGGGTGAGTAGTTGTGGATTAATACCTTAATTGTAATGTTTTTTTACAGTAGTATGAGGAGAATTTGCAATGGAGTAAATTGGCAACTGGGAAGTGAAATAGAACCTATTTAAGGATGTTTTATCTCTAGAACATGTTGTGATCAGAGCAAAACTTGGTGGCATCATTGGATTTCAAATAATTCAAATAGCTGAGCAGAAAGCTTCTTTTCAACTGACAATAATTGCTCCAGCCATAGAAATAGTACCAACTTACAGAGACTTGGAGAGATATACTAGTGGGCTTGGGACCTGTTCAGTGGGTATACTGTAGAAGTTGGAGTTGAGTGTACACAGGGTGGTGGGAAAATCCATATCTTATCTCCACTGCTTACATCGGCAGGGAAAGCCAACAGGGGGATGGTAGTGCACAGAATTCCAGGGATAACAGAGGTGGACTGGGTGATGGAGAGTGTATATATTAATGAGACTCTGGGGTAGATAGGTACACCAAGAAAAATGACATTACATGATTCATGCCTCATAGAAAAGCAGTTTCTGGGATCATAATCCATAGCATATTTGATGCATGGCAGTAAGAGCTCCTAAGAACCTGCACATTGACTACATTACTATGATATGCATACAATTTTGTATGCTTATTACTATACATCATGCTGCATTCAACAATACTGCTGAATACGCTTCATTGCACACTTCTAAGTAAGCTCTCAAGACTCACTTAAGTACACTCCCAAGCATGATCTCAAGTATACTTCCAATGGCACTCAATGACACATTTTGAGCCTGCTTGACTCTATGCTGCCAGGTAAGCTTTCAAGATGCTTCCAAGTAGACTCCAACATCAGCAAAATGTATTTTAGTCACTGGAAGCCTCCAGGAGTGTCTGAGAGGATGAGGAGTGTAAACGTAGATGGGTCAATTTCAGGAGAGTGTCAGACCCTAGGAGGCCATTCCGCCCGGCCTTGGGAGTAACTGGGATCTCTGATGACTCGTACAGGAGTACCATGCGAGTGATTGTGATAAGTTTGAGAACACCTCGGAGCGCCAGAGAGAACTTTGCGCACAACCGGGAGCACCTGGGAGCACCGGCGACAAGCCTGGGAGCACAGACGAATAGTCTGGGAGCGCCGACAACAAACCTTGAAGCACTTGGGAGCGCCAGTAACAAGCCTGGGAGCACCTCGAATCACTGTAGAGCAGTGTGGGAAAAACGACATCTTCTGTGGGAACATTGCTGGTGCACCTGGAAATCATAGCTACTACTTAGTTCAACGATGTTTAAAACTCATGTATTCAGTTTGTATTCTCATCTATCTATCAATATAGCTACCCATCTACACACAGTATATCTGGACTGGCTGCAGGCGGTGCTTGAGAGCAATTCGAGGTGCGCCTGAAAATGACGATCAAGTGAACTCAGAGATGCATTCCGAGGCTGTGATCGAGCGAGTTTGGAGATGCACTTGGAGGCGGTAATAGAGCGTATTGGGTGATACTCTTGCAGGCCGTGATCGAGCCGGTTAGGAGATGCACTTGCAGGCCGAGATCGAGTGAGCTCAGAGATGCCACTGGAGGCCGTGATCGGGTGAACTTGGAGATGCACTCCGGGATCATGATCGAGTGAGTTTGGAGATACCCTTGGAGGCCGTGATGGAGCAAGATTGGACGAGTACTTGGAGGCGGTCGATGGACAGCACGCCGGGTGCTGAGACTCCATTCATCAGTTAGTTGATTCGCAAACGTGGGGATGTGACAAGGTGACTTTGCTTTGGTGCTCACATGGCGAGCTGGCTGATGGCGGTCGATCATGTAGGGAGGCACGCCGGAAGCTGAAGCTACATTCATGGGTCAACTCGAAATAATCTGAATGAAGGGAAGACAAACAATCTTGGGTGGATGCTGTACTCGGTGTATGCTGTACTCGGTGTATGCTGTACTCGGTGTATGCTGTACTCGGTGTATGCTGTACTCAGTGTATGCTGTACTCGGTGTATGCTGTACTCGGTGTATGCTGTACTCGGTGGATGCTGTACTCGGTGGATGCTGTACTCGGTGTATGCTGTACTCGGTGAATGCTGTACTCGGTGTCAACTCATGATCATGCCATGGAGAGATTGAGAGGGATGCCTTAACTTTGTGTTCTGCGATGATGGTAGAGTTGTGGACGAGAAAGAGAGAGATGGGGGATGAAGATGAGAACGATCTGGAGGATAAGAGCGGATATGAGGAATCAGGGGTACAACTCGCCTGATTGGGTTGGGAAGACCTCGTATTGGTGTAATTACATGCCGGATTGGGACTCGTACCTGCCGTATCGGGGATGGTTAATTGACTCGCACACGGAATTCTCCAAGTCCTAGTTTCCCATGATCATTTCCCCCATCTCCTCTCATCTCTCCCCTTCTCGTCCTCAACTCTACCGTCACCTAAGAACATGAAGTTAAGTCATCCCTCTCTATCTCTCCATGCCATGATCAAGAGTTAACGCCAAGTACAGCATACACCGAGTACAGTATACACCGAGTACGTCGTACACTGAGTACTGCATACACCGCATACTGCATCATCCCAAGATGGACTGTCTCCCGCTCCCAGCCAGTCTCTCAGCTCCCAGTGGACCATGTTGTACTCAATTCTCTACATTCCGACAATTACAAGTTAACCAATGAATAGAGTCTCAGCTTCCATCGCACATGCCTCCCGATCTACCACCTCCAGATTCACTGCCTCCAGATTCACCGCCTCCAGATTTACTGCCTCCAGATTCACCGCCTTCAGATCAATCACCTCCAGATCAACCGCCTCCAAGTACTCCTCCAATCTTGATCGATCATGGCCTCCAAGTGTATCTCCCAACACACTCAATTCCAGCTTCCAAGTGCATCTCTGAGTTCCCTCGATCTCAGTCTCCAAGTGCTTCTCCAAACACGCTCGATCACGGCCTCCTTGTGCATCTCTGAGTTCACTCGATTTCAGTCCCCAAGTGCTTCTCCAAACATGCTCAATCACGGCCTCCAAGTACATCCTCAAGGAGCGACGGCGGCTGTACGGAGATACAGGGGTAGCGGAGGTGGCCAGAGTGACGGGGAGTATATATTCGGCAGACCACAGAGTACATCGACATCATCTCATTTCCATCTCATCTTATCATATATTGAAGATGCACACTCTATCTTTCCCAACTTCTGCTCTCACTCGCTCTGTCCGAGATTTCATGGATCCATGCAATTGCATGGATCCTCAACGCCAGGTAGTGTCATATCTTCTCACCCGATTCCTAGGCTCGTCGAACCAGAACCGCTCTTTCTCATGAATTCTGTTTGGATGTCGCGAGAGGTGCGGCGGAGTGTTGATGGTCCATCGTTTCACCACAACGGCCTCCAAGTGGTGCATCTCTAAGTTCTCTCAATCGGCATGTCCAGGGGCTCCTCTGATTATGCTCGAGTACCATCTGCGGCCAGATTGACTGTATGTATATATACAGAGAGACTTAAATAATGCATGCCATATTATGATGTAGCGAATCTTGTGACTGTAACAAAGATGAATATGATAGGACAAAATGCCTTGTGGTTATGTAGGAACCACTGCTGTAAGCATATGGCATCAAGTCTCCCGTGAGAATACGGCATCAAGTCTCCCGCAGTGCTGCGCAGCAGTGTCGGCCGCTCTCGAAGTATCCCACAGAGCTGCGCAGTGGTCTCAGCTTCTCTCGAAGTCTCCCGCAGATCTGCCCAGACGTTTCAGGAGCTCCGAAATTTGACTATCCTAGATGGAGCATCCTGAATGCACCTCCATAACTGCAGGTGCTTTCAGGAGCACCTGAGATTGCTCCTGCAGAGTCTGAGAGCACTTGGCTTAGCTCCAGGGGGGTCTGGGAGCGTCTGGAAGTACTTAGAAGCACTGGTGAGGTCGCCCGGAGTGTCTGGGAGGATTGTGTGTGCCTTCCGGACCAAATTACATTTTGCTGATGAAGTATGTTTCCAGGTAAGCTTCGAAGTACATTCTCAAGTACACTTTGAAGCATACTTTCAAGGAAGCTTCTAATTACACTCGATCGTACACTTACAGCCATATATGCTCTTATGTAGTCTCTCAAGATGCTCTCAAATATACTTCCAAGCATGCTTTCAATTGTGTCCCCAATTGCATTATATCATACACTTCCAGCCAACTTGGCTCTATGCTTCCAAGTTCACTCCCAAGAGGCAAGACACACCCAATTTCACCTGACTATATGCTTCGATATATGCTTCTTGGTATTTGATCCAGAGACTTGCAGAGATACAGCCACCAGCCACCAGGAGACAGATGGTAGGTAGTGGATAGTGGGTGGCATATTGTTGCAGAAATCATGATGTCAGTCAATCTTACAGTGTGAATCTTATCTTTATTGTACCCACCATAATGAAATCTCACAATGCCTCATAGTCATGGTATTAACAATATCAATTTTAGATTCTGCAGAAAAAGCAGAAAGTTGGAGGTTGGGGCTCAGATTTTCTAGCAAAATCTGCTGTCCACAATCATAAGGCGTTCAAGTGCCAGCAGGCTCTCCAGTATACTCCGTACAGCTGTAACAGCCACATCAGCAAAACGTAAATCAGTCTGGAAGCCACTGGCAATCCTCCCAGTGACTCCGGGCGACCTCACTGGTGCTTGTAAATACTTCTAGATGCTTCCAGACCCCCCTGGAGCTGAGCAAAGTGCTCTCAGACTCCCCAAGAGCAGTCTCAGGTGCTCCTGAAAGCACCTGCAGTTATGGAGGTGCATTCAGGATGCTACGAGATTTGACTTAAAGAATATTCAAATTATGAAGCTCCTGTGACCTGTGCGCAGATCTGCAGGAGACTATGAGAGCAGGTGAGACCGCCGCGCAGCTCTCTGGGAGACTTCGAGAGCAGCCGAGACCCCTGCAGGAGACTTGGTGCCATATTCTCACAGCAGTGGTTCTAACATAACCTCAAGGAATTTTGTCTTATCATATTCGTCTTTGTTACAGTAACAAGATTCGCTACATCATAATATGGCATGCATTAATTAAGTCTCTCCATATATATATACATACGGTCAATCTGGCTGCAGATTGTAGTCGAGCATAATTGCAGGAGCACCTGGACACGCCCATTGAGAGAACTTAGAGATGCACCGCTTGGAGCTAGAAGGCGGAGAGCCCACCTTCAATACTCCGCTGCACCTCTCGTGACATCGAAACAGACTTTATGAGAAAGAACGATTCTGGCTCGAGCAGTGTAGGAATTGGGTGAGAAGATATGATATTACCCGGCGTTAAGGATCGATGCAATTGCATGGATCCACGAGATCGCGGACAAAGCGAGTGAGACCAAAAGTTGGGAAATATCGAGTGTGTATTTTCATTGTATGATAAGATGAGATGGAAATGAGATGATCTCTATCTACTCCAGGGTCTGCCGAATATACACTCCCCGTCACTCTGTCCACCTGCACTACCGCTGTATCTCCGTACACCTGATGATGCTCCTTAAAGATGTACTTGGAGGCCGGGATCGAGCGTGTTTGGAGATGCACATGGAGGCCGGAGCGAGTGTGGAGATGCACTTGGAGACTGAGATCGAGTGAACCCAGAGATGCACTTGGAGGCAGTGATCGAGCGAGTTTGTAGATGTACGTGGAGGCCGAGACCGAGTGAACTAAGTGATGCACTAGGAGGCCGAGATCGAGTGAACTCAGAGATGCACTCGGAGGCCGGGATTGAGTGAGTTCGGAGATGCACCTGGAGACCGAAGATCGAGTGAACTCAGAGATGCACTTGTAGGCCATGATCGAGCGAGTTTGGACATGCACTTGGAGGCCGTGACCGAGCGAAATTGGAGGAGTACTTGGAGGCCGTCAGTCTGGAGCCGGTAGTTCGGGAGGGAGGGGTGACGGGAGCTGAGACTCTATTCATTGGTTCACTCGTAATTGTGGGAATGTACAGAATTGAGTACAACATGTTCTGCAGAGAGATGAGACTGGCTGGGAGTGGGAGACAGTGGATCTTGGGATGATGCAGTACGCGGTGTATGCAGTACTCAGTGTATGCTGTACTCGGTGTATGCTGTACTCGGTGTATGTTGTACTCGGTGAATGCTGTACTCGGTGAGAACTCTTGATCATGGCATAGAGAGATAGTGAGGGATGACTTAACTTCGTGTTCTTAGGTGATGGTAGAGTAGAGGACGAGAAAGAAAGAGATGAGAGCGGATGGGAAATCATCATGAGAAACTGGGACTTAAGAGAATTTCATGTGCAAGTCAATTTACCATTCCTGCTACGGCAGATATGAGTCCTGATCCGGCGGGTAAATACACCGATTCGAGGTCTTCTTAACCCAATCAGGCGTGTAGTACCCCTGATTTCTCATATCCGCTTGTATCCTCCATAGCGTTCCCATCTTCATCCTCCATTTCTCTTTCTCGTCCACAACTCGACCATCATCACAAGATCACAATGTTAAGTCATCCCACTCTATCCCTCCATGCCATGATCAAGAGTTGACACCATGTACAGCATACACCGAGTACAGCATACACCGAGTACAGCATCCACCCAAGATTGTTTGTCTTCCCTTGATTCCCATGATTACGAGTTGACCCCTGAATATAGCTTCAGCTTCCAGCATGCCTCCCTCCATGATCGACCGCCATCAGCCAGCTCTCCATGAGAGCTCAAATGTGGAGTCCGATTGTCACATTCCCATGGTTGCGAGTGAAGTAACTGATGAACAGAGTCTCAGCACCCGGCGCGCTGTCCATCGACCGCCTCCAAGTACTCGTCCAATCACGCTCGATTACGGCCTCCAAGTGCATATCTGCATACTCGCTCGATTACGGCCTCCAAGTGCATCTCTAAACTCGCTCGATTACGGCCTCGAAGTGTATCTCCAAACTCGCTCGATTACGGCCTCCAAGTGCATCTCCAAACACGCTCGGTCACGTTCTCGGAGTGTATATCTATGTTCACTCGATCACGGCCTCCAAGGGTATCTCCAAACTAGTTTGATGACGGCCACCAAGTGCATATCTCCAAACTCGCTCGATCACGGCCACCAAGTGCTTATCTCCCAACTGGCTTTATCATGGCCTCCAAGTGCATCTCTGAGTTTAGTCGGTCGTCATTTTCCGGCTCACCTTGAATTGCTCTCAAGCACCGCCTGCAGCCAGTCCAGATATACCGTGTGTAGATGGGTAGCTATATAGATACATTGATACATAGATACATAGATGAGAATACAAACTGAATACATGAGTTTTAAAAATTGTTGAACGATAAGTAGTAGCTATGATTTCCAGGTGCACCAGCGACGTTTCCAAAGAAGATGTTTTTCCCAGACTGCTAAACTGTGGTTCGACGTGCTCCCAGACTTGTCGCCGGCGCTCCCAGACTTGTTGTCGGCGCTCCCTGGCATGTCATCGGCACTCGCAGATTTGTCGTCGGCGCTGCCAGCTTTGTTGTTGGTGCTCCCAGGTGCTCCCAAAGTCCTCTCCGGCGCTCTGAGGTGTTCTGAAACTTATCATAATCACTCCCATGGTACTCCTGTACCAGTCATCAGAGATCCCAGTCACTCTGAAGGCCGGCCGGAATGCCCTCCTAGGGTCTGATACTCTCCTGAAATTGACGCATCTCAGTTTACATTCCACACCCTCTCAGACACTCCCGGAGTCTTCCAGTGACTAAAATGCATTTTGCTGATGCATGTAGTACACACAGGTATACATCCATCTCTGACCACCAGTCTTATATAGTTCCATAGCCACAGGTGCACACCCGTATAAATGGACTGTAGATGACTATACACTGCACATCGTGCAGAGGTCCACAGGAAGTGTAAGCAACAGGTTCAAATTGCGGGGTCGGTTCCGGGTCCGGATCCACCCGAAACCGGACTGTGGCAACGGGTCTTACCACATGAATAACCCGGACCGTTGGAAATGGGCCGGGTATACCAACAAACACCCGGCATTTCAAGTCCCGCTCCAATTAAGTATTTGAGTTCTGATTGTACCATGACATGGTCAGTACCTACACTGTGCAGTGTTAGCCGCTCTTTCACATCCCGCTGTCAGATTTGCGATCGGACCGATATATTCCCGGAGTCGCCAACGAAACGTTGAAAATTTGGCTGAAAATATCGTGTTATTTGACAGCGATTCAACAAATAGTGGTCCGATTGCATATCTGAATGTGGGAGGTGGAACAGCGGGTAGAACTGCACAATCTATGTATTCATCATGTCATGATATGTTGTGATCTCAGATACTTATTTGGAGCCAAAGTTGAAGGAACCATAAAATGGAACTGCGGCGTGTGTACAACCCGGTCACAAAACTGCAGGTTGATGTCTAGTCAGGGTAACAACCCCGCCAAGCCAAAGCTGGTTGGGTTATTGGCCGGGTCTGGAACCGAACCGAACCGAACTGCCGGTCAAAACCGGGACTGCTGGCGGGTTACCCAGACCCGTTGCTCACAATTATGTTCCATAGGAAGCTTGCCACAAGCTATGCATGTACATCTGTAAGCATAGTGCATGCTAACATCGATTTGTACTTTTGTGGATGTATCATTTTTCCACACAATGAAATACACACTGTATTCTTTCCTGCGCTTGGTTACATGTACTCATGTTGAGCTTTTGATGATCCATGCAATATGTGTGGGTCCCCAAGGCTGGGTGTTTGATCAAATCCTGTCACTTTCTTCATACACTTCTTGAGCTGGAAGTGCTCCCTACAGTATCCCATTGCAATCCTGCGAGAGGTATGGTGGAATGTTGAAGATAGTCCTTCTGCCTTCTAGATCCGCTGATTCGATACTGCAAATCTTAGGGTATATCAGTAGCAGACTGGGAGTCGAGTATGTCATAGAGCCTCACTTCTTCTGCTACTGTGGTCTTGATTCCTTCCTCCATTCCTCTTATCCACCATAATGTCCCTCAACAGAAACAACCAACTGAGTGGCTGGATAGTCTATTTAGTAGAATATTCACCTGGATACAGACAGTCATTGATGTGGAGAATGGCATGGCACCATATGTGTGGTATTTGGTAGAGAGACCAGGTGGTCCATTCAACTTTTTTCCTTCACACAAATTAAGTCATAGATGTCACTATATTATCTTTACATGTTCTAGCACAGCAAAATGGCTGCCAGGACTTGATATCTTATCTGGAAGTGTGCCCAACTTTTGGTATCCTCCAAGCACTTGAAAGCCAGGGGTAAGGTATACCTGGGAGTTAAGCTGGAGATGATCTATCTGGGTACCTTCAAAGGGCGGCGAAGCCGCCACCATACCTTGTGGTAATAATAGATATAGGTATCATAAAAACGTAATAATAGTTTAAGGTCTTCTTCACTGGTAGGTTTTTCTGACTGTCTGCTGCTAGAGCTTGTTCTTTTCATTGCTGGAACATTGTGAGTTCTGTATAGTCGGACCCTCAGTTCATGCTTGACTTCGGAATGTTGCTATGACACCAGGATGGTCTGCAAGCTTATCACTGAGATCATCTTAAAAGTCTCATTGATAACGCCCTGAGTTCCCTTCGGTTATCATTGTGACGGCTCGGAGGAATAAGATGCATGATAGGTTACATTCATTAGAGGAAAGCGGGGACGAAGGTTCTAGAAGGATGTAAGGAGTTCGGGGTGGTGAGGGAATAATGTATAAAGATAAAGGATAAGATGAGGACGTAGGAAGAAGTGTTGCGACGTCGGATGTTGTGGCGTGGTTGTACTGATAAGAACAGTTTTTAGGTGTGTAAGATCATGGGAGGATTATTCGGTTGGTACATCGAAGCATGAAGGATGGTTCGAGAGTAGCGAATGGATTGTATATAAAGTGAGGATAGTTGGTGGTGGAGGGTTTCCTTTTCTTCTCTCTTTACTCGTTCTCTTGTATAGCAAGCAATAGTATGACTTTGAAAGATATTCTGATTCTTGTTCCTCGATACGCACTTCGAGTTCAGTTCCGCAACATCCATATCACCTGCGCCCGACCCCGCCCGTTACAATCATGTTCATGCATGAGTGGTTTCAAGGTGTTACACCCCCATTATGGGCCATCCTCATGATCATGATATCAAACACACATAATGACAACTCATCACTTCAACTCTGACATCTTGTTTCCCATTTGTTCAGTAGTTGGAACATCGGCCGACACATATCCTGAACAGTGCTTATCACAATTTATAATAACTCGAGGTTAGTGTTAGCAACGGTTCCATATCGCCGGGTCGGTTCCGGGTCCGGTTCCGACCCGGAACCGAACAGTTGTAACGGGTCTTACCACACGAAAACCCGGACCGTTGCCATTGGGCCGGTTTTACCACCAAAAACCCGGCATTACTAGTCCACAATTTTCGCTCCAATTAAGTATTTGGGTTCTGATCGTATCGTGACATGATCAGTAGGTAAATTGTGTAGTTTTAGCCCCTCTTTCACCTCCCGCTCTCTGATTTGCGGTCGGACCAATATTCGTCGAGTCGCTATCCAAAACCCGCGAATTTTGGCCGGAAAGTGACGTTATTTCACAGCGATTCGATGAATATTAGTCCAATCGCAAATCTGACAGCAGGAGGTGAAAGAGTGGCTAAAACTGCACAATCTGCATACTGATCATATCGTCATACGATCAGAACTCAAATACTTAATTGGAGCGAACGTTGCCGGAACCGTAATATGGAACCGCGGTCCGGGTTCAACCCCGCCAAAAAACCGCGGGTTTATGGCCGGTCCGGGTAACAAACCCGCCAAGACAGAGCGGGTCGGGTTACTTGGCGGTTCCTGACCCGGACCGCGGCCTTCGGGTCGGTTCCAACCCGGACCGAAGCCGGGTAACCCGGAACCGTTGCTAACACTACTCGTGGTTATTAAATGTATCGCCTGTTGATTTGGCTATTCGGCCATGCTTTCAGCGATTTAATCAGCGACCAACCAATACTCTGCCAACGTAGTTCATGACACCTCAACCTAGTACTACTTAGTAGTATGACGTTGCAATGCATTCTGACTCAACCCAATGAGCAGGTTTGCTTCTGGCCTCCTATCTTCAGCCAATGTCATTGATCCCTCAGACACAGCATGCTTAGGTCTCACCACTTCTCTAGACCGACGAGCGTTTCAGGACAAATCCTAATCGCTGAGTGATTAGGCGTGTAACTCCCTACATAGTCGCATTGTGCTTATCGTCTGGTGCACACGTAATTCTGCGAAGTTGCAACTTAACTGTGTGTTGTCCTGCTAGATATGATATAGTAGGTGTGGCCCATAATTTTGCGCACTGCTGAAGGTTTTCCACTTCCCAGTAATGGCGAGATAATTGCGTCATCATATTTGAATCTTCCAGTGCAAGCTGACTCATCACTAATTGATTGACATGTGGCTCAGGTGTAATCCCACTAAAGATGACCTGACTGAAAAAGAAGTGATGCTCTCACAGATAGGCATTATGCAGTTAAGTATCTGCTACCCAATCCACTTGTATCATTACTGCTGCTAGGGGAGAACCCCTAACAGATTATTGGTAAATACAGAATAACTTGGTTTTTCAATTGGCATTTAGTATTGGCATCAAAATTTGCAAGTCATATCGATTACTGTGAAAATTTACTTGATGTAATCTATAACTCTTAAATATGCCATTGAATTGGTAGCATTCTATCGTATATTTAACATCTGATAGTGTACAGCCCAACGACCTTGTATAGGGATGTGGATTGTGTTATATCAACCTTTGATGAAGAGCAGAATCTGAATTAGTGAGGGGTCGTGAGAAGATTGAGACTATTAGCTAGGCAGCGATGTGGAGGTTGATCGTGCCAGTGCTGGGTAACCTGCTCAGTCCACTTCAGCAGAGCCTCACAGAGCCGCACCTTATGTACATGTCTAAACCTCCCACAACTACCTCCGCTCCAAGAAAACCAGCGCCAGCCCCTAAAACAAAGCACACAAAAAAAGAAAATACAACTATTACCACAAGAATCACACCTTCTGTGCGTCAACAGCCATATGAAGTGCCAAAAACCCATTTCTTAGCCTTCCAACATGCATCTATAGACCAAGAGACCCTGTTTTTGATGTTTATCTCGCACCAAATTTCTGCAGCCACCATTCAAATTGAATACAGGTTGCCAGTCCGGTTCGGGATATCCAAGCCACTTTACTTTCCAATGTAGGGTTTTGGCTAAAGTGCCCTGAGGCTTGAGAATGGCATCAACTTCATATTCTGGATCCTTGTCCATCTTCGTACACAAGGGTGGTCATGGAGGATAATATCGGCCATAATACTCACGATCTGGTTGGAGATGGGAGATATTTCAATCATTGCCCATTCTCCAGTGAGCTGGGGTGTTCGAGCTGAAAGCATTTGCAGCAATGGCTTCGGCGATGCGAAATGGCCCTCACAATGGCTGTTGAACCTCTCTGGAATGGAGACTTGCTGACTCTGATTTAGTAAGATTTGCATTGCCGATTGGGCGGAACCTGGTGTTGAGAGAAACTGCATCTCCCACCGTGGAATCATGCAGGTGACGAGTCTAATCTGCTTCCAAAATCAACCTTCTTTGCCCTTCCTCCAACTGCTCTCTCAACATGCGGAGATCTGACAGTATGTGTTCAGCAAACTCCTTTGCGTCCAGGCTGATTTTCGGCATCTGGTTGGCACAGACGATCAGTACGAGCAGATCGATCGGCATCCTCAGCACCGATCCCACCTCGGCCCGAAATGGAGATGTCTTGGGAGAGTTATGGTATGCTGCAATCTAGGTGAACCCAGCCAACGGTAACAGGGAGTCCAACTCCATTGGGTGCCGAGCCACATATGCATTCAAATAACAGTTGACGACTGCATTCACATTCTCCGCTTGGCAATCTGCTTGCGGATGATAGGCGGTACTCTGACTGCATTTGATTCCCAGTTGGGCCATCAGGGATCCCCAGAAATCTGACATAAAGCGTGAATCCCTAAAGGAGATAATATCATTCAGAATTCCCCGAGTTCGAACCAATGTGTCTACACACCCTCTGGTGGACGCTTCTGCAGTAAGATCCATTCCCCTGCGTGCTATTCATTGCCCTCTGATGGGTTGTGGATTGACAATCGTAATTATGCAGTCGTAGCCATCTCTGGCAATAGCTGGTAATTGAGTAATATAAGGGATATTAAACCTTGAAGCCCGTGTCTCCGGATTTGGCAGAGGTTGCAACAAGCCATACAGAATTTGGTTGGAATGCTTGATAGGGTGGCAAAAGTCGCTGTTACGGGGGTGCTTAATCCCAATAATCAATACAACATTTATTGTCATTATGGACTGAGGCCTATCTAAGGAACTCTTTCTATCCTCATCTTATCCGTAGACTCAATGTTAGGGGTTGTCTCCTAGTAGCGATAATGATACTTGGTTATGATTACAAGATGCATACATATTTACGATATGCATAACACCTATGCATGTATCATTCAAGTGGTCAGTAATATGCTCTTTAGCAGCAGTTCATATCAGTCGCGCAAAGTGTAGGTACTTCGTTTACACCTGGATACTTTGCGGGGCATGCGTATGAATTACTCACCGCAGTTGATAGTCAATATGCGATCAAGAGGACTCTTCGCCCCAACTGTAAGGACGCGGACGCCTACGTCTTGCCGCAGACGTATGAGATGGTATACGGTTACACACGAGAGCGAGTCAGTATAGATGGAGAGTATAGTGGTAAGATAGTCGATACTGATCTAAGTGTCGTACCAGGCGATCTAGATACAATGGCGCTTACCCGGCCTTGGGTCACGTGTCGCCGTTACATTATCCCCCTCTCTAGGCGCAGACCTCCTGGGCTGCCAAAGCCAGTATATATGAGAAATGAAGGAAAGCAAACAAAGAATGAAACAATCATCCTACGTACGCAATCGTACGAACCCATAAGTCCCACAAGTGATCGGTACGCTTAATGGCGACCTTTCGGCGGATTCGGCGCACGGGGAAACTCCACCTCCATTGGTAGGTGGTAAAACCCATGCCGACGCCATTATACGGGGCCGAAATCCAATCACAAGAGAAGAGAAGGAAATGAAGAAACATGTACAATGAAACGTCCAAACTGCTTCCGTGTCCTCCATATCTCCGCCCCCGACTCTATACCCCTACACCCGTGGCCGATCTGGACGCTCTCGGTGAAACTCGTCAACTAGATCTCGGGCGTTTTTAAGGTGTTTCGCCAGCTCCCAGCTGGTGCGTATGTGGTTGTAACTGGCCCATTGGACGAGATAATGTAGCTTCCGATAGCGCCGCCTGGAGTCGAGTATGCGGTCGACTTCCCATTCCTCGGTTTGCTCGACTATTATTGGGTGCGGTTCTGAAGACAGCTGACCTCCGACTGGCGGTGTGTAGCAATCGAGAAGTGACACATGGAGAACGTTGTGATTCCGCATCGTACTTGGTAAGTCTAGTTTGTAAGCATTCTTATTGATGATCTTACTTACCATATACGGTCCCGTGCGCTTGTAATCGAGCTTCTTTGATGGCCTGGATGTTTTCAAGTTCCTGGTTGATAGCCATACTTTGTCTCCAACCGGAAAAGTCATCTCTTTTCCGCCTGCGTACTTTGTTTGTCGCTCCTGAGCCTCGAGTATGTCTTCCCGGAGAATTCGGTGAGTCTCTTCCACGCCTGCCATCCACGAGTCTGGCTGCACCTGTGATCTGAAACTGCGGTCCTTGGGAGGCTTAAACTGCATCGTAGGATGGTAATTGTAGTTCGCCCAGAAGGGTGTCATCAGTGTGGAATGGTGGATGGAGTGGTTGTAAGCAAACTCCGCCAGTGGTAACAATTCGACCCAGTTGTCCTGCTCTTAGTTGCAAAAGGCTCGGAGGTACTGCTCCATTGTTTGGTTCTGCCGCTCGGTTTGACTGTCTGTCTGCGGGTGGAAGGCGGTCGAGAGGCGGTGATTGATACTGAGGTGGGAGCAAACTCTGTCCGAAAATCGACTGTTGAATTCTTTGCCGCGATTGGTGGTGATATTGTCTGGTAAACTTCGTTTGCAGATCACGTGTTCGAAGAACATTTGTGCTAGCTCTGGGGAGTTATTGTCCTTTCTGCAGGGGAGGTAGATCGCGATTTTAGTCAAACGGTCGACAATTACTAAGATCCCGGTGTATCCCGATGCCATTGACTCTGGCAAGTTGGAAATGAAATCCATGGTGAGTCCCTCCCAGGGATGAGAAGGCGGTGACACAGGCATGTTGAGTCCATAGCGTGCGTGACGCGGTGCTGTGATCTGGTGGCACAACTCGCAGCCGGCAACGTACTTCCGTATCTCTGACTCCATTGCAGGGTAGAAAAAATCTCGGGATACGAGCTCGGCAGTCTTCAGGACTGCGAAGTGACCTGGATTCGGGGTTGCCGTGGAAAAGGCTTGTCACACTACTGCGGAGTGCCTCGGGCACGTATTGTTACGGGGGTGTTTAGATCCCAATAACTAATACAATATTTATTGAATCTAAGTACAGCCGCCTATCAACTCTCTTTCTTTCCTCGTCTTTTCCTAAGACTCAACCTCTTGCCCTTCGTGCAAGAGCAACCTCTTCGTTCAGTTGGCGTTGTACGGCCAAATCCTCCAAGTCGGCCAAATTAAACCGATGCCAATTTCCGTCTCCGATATAGACGAGAATTAAGTTTCCCCGTCGAACAACCACTCCTCGGAATATTCCTCGAATGGTAACAGTCCCGTGTTGAGATATCTCCGCACCAGGTAATCGATACCTTCGAGCTGACAAAAAACCCAAACCACAGCGGAGATGCGGGTTAAACGGTGCTCGTCCAATTCGGAAACCAACCTGGCGAAACACTCGACTTTCTGATGCAGTGCGTACTCGGCAGGTGTATACTGATGTCCAGGCATACAGTGCCCAGTCTCGTGTGTGAATGAGGGAAGTAATATTTATAAAGGTAGATAGATAGAATTCTTAATAATATTTTAAGATCGTCTTCGGTGTTCTCTGAAAGCTAATCTGTTCCCTGATGATCCTCAAAATCCTTCGACCGACCTTGACTCTTTATAGTCGTCGTTCTCTCTCTCAAGTGTGATAGTGTTATCCCGGCCACGCCCCCTTAGCGCCCGACAATAACTTACCACAACACCCTCAGGTAATTGTGTCTCTGCAGCGTGGTTTCAAAGCATTACGCTCCTGATAACAATCAGGCCATCCGTCGCGCGATATCAGCTTATCTTTTCTTTCCTCCGACATCTTTTGCAATCGTACTATTCGGTAGTTGGAACATCTACCAACCAAGTTGATGATGCTTATCGCCTTTTTAAATCCCTCAGGTAGTGAGCGGTTTAATTGCGTCATAGATTTAGTCGGCGACCAACCGATACTATGCCAACGTAGATTGATGACGCGTAAGCTCGTATCCGATACAAGATTACATTGCGATCCAGACCATCGAACTAACGAGTGGTGCTCGCTCTAGGCACAATTGCCTACGTCATAAATCCCTCAGTTACGTCAAGCTTAGGTCGAGACTATTCTCAAGACCGTAACGTGCCTCTCCGGATCCTAGCTTGTTACAAGCAGGGGAGAAGAGTTCTCTTAATCGCTTTGACTATCAACTGCCGTGTGTTGTTACAACACATGTCCCACAGAGTATCCGGTGGTGAACAGAGCACCCTCGCTCTGCGCGACCAACATGAACTCCCGCTAAAGAGCATGTTGCTGACCACTTGGTTTCTTCTCGCATAGGTGTTATGCATATCGTAGATATGTATGCTCAAATCTTTAGAAACAAGTATCATTATCGCTGCTAGGGACGACCCCTAACACGTATATCCTCCTCTCGTAGGTCAGAGCTCCGTCGATTGATCTCCATTGACTCTCATCTCCAGTTGAAACATTGACCAAGGTTGGCCGTATTTCTGTGGCTAAAAAGTCGGTCTCTTGGGCTGCTTTGATTTCCGGTAGAAGGTCATCATAAGATTCGGTGATGGTAGTCGCTGCTAAGGTAGCCAGGAGCTTTGCCGTCATATGCTCATAGCCGATCTCATAGTCGGGTCTTCTCGATGGTCCGTCTGCTG
>Ga0307515_10005240_pt1 | contig 26354 bp, 16 predicted proteins | sample 17_EM_MG_FD_194513 | JGI IMG/M metagenome (GOLD analysis project Ga0307515, IMG submission 194513) | Populus trichocarpa ectomycorrhiza microbial communities from riparian zone in the Pacific Northwest, United States - 17_EM | ecosystem: Host-associated > Plants > Roots > Unclassified | place... | reverse complement strand
GCAGCAGGCCGCCGGTCTCGGCAACTCGACACCGCACGGTCCGCCGTCCTTGCACGACTCCGCGGAACCACAGGCCACGAGCAAGGCGCGCTCCGCGTTGATGCGGCCGTAGCCGACGTCATTGTTCCAGGTGCCGAACGGCTTGCCCGCGGTGGGTGAATAAGCATATGCCGGGCGGTTGATCTTGTCTGCAGTCTCCGAGATGATCCGCTTCACATCCACGTTGCTCAGCGAGCCATTGACGCTGAGGATCAGGCCGGCGAGCGCCGCCACGTGCGGCGTGGCCGACGATGTGCCATTGAACGACATGTCGTAATCGGTCGTCGTGTATCCCGCAGTGCCGAGCCGATCGGTGGTCGGTATCTCCAGACACGGCGCGACGACATCGACGTCCGGACCGTAGCACGCGCCCCAGAACGGCTCGATCGACGTGTCGCCCACCGCCTTGCGAACATCGGCTCGATTCGAGCCGCCGATGCCGAGCGTCGTGGGATCCGTGGCCGGAAACCGGGACACGTTCTGGTTCTCGTTGCCGGTCGCCGCGACCAGAACCAGGTTCTTCTGCTGGCAGTACTGCAGAGCGGCCTCGATGATCGCGAAGTCCCAGACCATCCACGATGGATAGACCCCGAAGCTCATGCTGACGATCCGGGCGCCATTGTCCGCCGCGTAATACAGGCCCTCGGCGACCTCGGTGTCGGCAAAGTTGGTGGCGATCGCCATCACCCGGCACTTGCCCGCGAGGCCGGACACGCCGGCGGCATTTTCGATGCGACCGCCGATGATCCCGGCACAGGCAGTTCCATGGTTGCCAACGGGGCTGCCATCGTTGGTATGGGCGATGGTGCTGTAGGACACCGGCCAGAGGTTGAGATCCGGATGCCCGAGCTCCACGCCCTGATCCAGCACCGCGATCACCACGTTCGGATCGCCTTCGGTGATCGGCCACGCCCGAGGCGCATTGATCCGCTGCAGGCCCCACTGACTCGGGTAGAACGTGTCATCGGGAATCCGATCGGCGATCGCCGGCGTGCACTTGCCGCGCGCGCCGCCGGCGTGAGGTCCGGATCCTGAGCAGCCGCAGCTGGTCGTCGGCGAGATGTAGGGGATGTTCTCGAGCTTGACCCCGCGGGCGCCGAGCGCGCCCAGCTTGGCTCGGAGCTTGTCGGTGGCCTCGAGCGCGGTCCCGCCGGGAAGGTTCAGGACCACGAACCCCTTCAGCAATCGGCTCCGGTTCTCGTCGATCGAGGCCGCGTCCTCGAGGACGGAGATGTCACCAAGCGCCGCCGCGGTCTCCTGCGTCAGGAGCAGGACGGTTGGATTGACCGCGAAGTACGAGACCGGTCCGGGTCCTGCCTTCGTCGCCCGGTACACCGGCGCGATCCAGCTGACGTGCTCGTCGCCGCGGAGCTTGGCCACGACCGCTTCGCCGAGCGCTGCGCCCGAGGCCCAGGTCAGCGTTTCACTGTGATTGACGGTGACCGGCCTTGGATCACGGCCGGATCGCGGAGCCTTGTGCTCGGACTGCGGCGTTTCACTCGCATGACTCAGTGAATACGTATGCAGGTATGACGCAATGGCATCCGGTGCCAGGTTGCTCGCCCATCGGATCGCGATGACGGAAGGAACGAGCTCGCATGGCCCGAAGGACGGATGCTCAAACAGCTTGGGTGGAATCATGGTGATTGTTTCCAGAAATGGTGAAATGTGGAGATGCGCAGTCGTCCAGTGATTAACTGACGATTGTCGCGATCACTGACTGGACGGTGCGCGCGCCGTTGTTTCTCGACAATCACCGCCCACCGCCGCGCTACAGGAGCGCGCTCGAGGCCACGAGCAGCGCGTCCTGCGTGTCGCCGTCCGCGGCGCAGATCTGGACCCGGCAAGCGTCCGCCAGCCCGCAAGACACGTTCGCCAGCACCCCCGCCTGCAGGGTCGCTACCGGGTCGACGGTCATGCCTCGCGTTCCACCGCCCGGATCCGGGGATGGCACCTCGGACGCAAGCGACAACCTGTGGCAATCTTCGTCGGGGAGCCCGCTCGCGCCACGCAGCGACGCCAGGGGCAGCCTCACCGGCGTCAGCCAGCCGGTCAGGTTCGGTGCCGAGATCACGAGAGCGCGGCGCGCGTGCCCGCCGCCGAGCATGCCCTCGTGGAGCGACGACAGGTGGCAACGATCGCCCTCGACCAGCCAGCGCGGCCGCTCCGCCACGGTGTCGATCACCAGGGCGATGAAGCGCTCGCCGATCAACTCGACCATCGCAACCGAGCGGACGGGCGCGCGCCAATCGATCGGCAACTCCAGCCAGCGCACGAGCCCGATCACTGCAGCATAGCTGTGCTCCGTTGCGGGCAGTGGGAACACGATGTTCGCCGCTGCGCCGACGCGCCGGAAAGCAAGGACACTCTTCACCTTTTCCGAGACCATGACCCCTCCTGAGCGGGTGCCAGTCCGGAAAATCCCGACTGACCCCTGCTACTGAAACACCACCACCGCACGCATCCAAGACGTCGGATCGCCCGCAATCTTCTCGGCGCGGACGCGGGCAACCGCCGCGGCCGGGCTCGCGCCGCTGGAGAGCGCTGCCGTCACCGCAGCGAAGAACGTCCCGGCGTCGCGATCAGGGATCGTCGCGAGCGACGCGATCACGGCGCGCGCCCCCGCGGTGCGGAACGCTCGCGGAAGCCCCCAGGTCTGGTGGTCGAACCGCGCCGAGACGCCACCCGCGCAATCCGCGAGCACCACCACCGGGGCGCCGGTCAGCCGGGCAGCGCGGATCCGCGCGGCGTCGAGCGACCAACCATGCGCGCCGGGGGACAGCGCGAGCACAGGCGCGTCGAGAGGATCGAGCCAGGTAGCGTGGCTGTGGATCTCGACCAGCGTTGCATCGGTGATCGCTGCCAGCACTCCCTCGGGAGTCGCCGATGGGCCGGTGATCAACTCGTTGGGGCCGCCGCTCGCCGGCCAGGTCCGCGGCGCGAGGGGTGCGAGTTTCGCCTCGGGGGGCGGGACCGGCGCGGCGACCACGACGTGGCGAGACGGCCCGCCAGACGCCGGCGGCGGCGGACCGAGCACGTAGTGCCACGGTGTGGCAGCGTCGAGCACGGGCCCGATGCCCTGCCACGGCGGCAGCGCGAGCACGGCGACGTCGTCGCAACCCGCGAGCGGCCGCCGGAGCGGCTCCGGCGCCAGCCACTCGGTGGGGCGCAGCAGGTCCGGCTCGTACCGGCCGGTGATCGCGCCGTCGCGACCGACCACCACGGCGGTGAACCGGAGATCGTCGGCGCCGAACGCGAGCGCGCATCGCCCGGGAGCGGCGACCCCGCTCGCGCGCGCGGCGACGGCGAGCGCCTCGCTCCACGCTTGTCTCCGCCCGGCGTCGGCGAGTAGCGCGTTGTCGATCGCGGACAGCGTCTTCTCGCGCATCGAACCTTCGAGGCTCCGGGCGCGCTCGGCGATCGCCGCGAGCTGATCTTGCGCCGCGGGATCGCTGTCGAGCGCGAGCCATGCAGCGAGAAACGCGAGGTATGGTGCATCGCCCGCGAGCTGCGACCCACGCTGCGCCGCAGCGATCTTCGCGGCCACGGCAACCTGGTCGAGCACGGGGTAGCCGGCGCGCTGCAACTCGACGAGCACCGTGAGCTCGTGCACGCCCGGAACGAGATCGCAGGCCGGGGCCGCCGCAGCGAGCGACCGGGCCTGCGCGAGGTGGTGGCGCTTGAACAGCATCCTCGCCGTGGTGAACGCCTGGTTGCGCACCCCGCAGGCATCGAGCGAGCGCCCGGACTCCTCGTAGTACGCGCGGGCGGGCCCGAACTCGCTGCCGAACCGTTCCGCGTCGGCGGCGAACACCAGGGCCTGTGCGCGCTGCGGCCACTCGCCGAGCTGGCGTGACATCGCAAGCTCCGACAGCGCGTGTCGCCTGGCCTCGGTCGGTTGGTGCCGGTCATTCGCGAGCTTGGCCAGCGTGGCCGCGACCTGCATGCAGCGATACGACACCGCCGCTGCCGGACACTCCGCCTCCAGTGCGGACAGGCGCTTCGCGGCCTCCTCGATGCGTCCACCGCTCAGCGCCTGGAGGCTGCGGATGACGGCCACGCCGAGCTCGAACCAGGGGTCACGGGTCGCCGCTGCGAGCTGCTCCGCCGACGGCGCGCCGTCGAGTCGCCCGGTCACGATCCGCGCGCCGAGGATCAGATCATCGTCTCCCGCACGCGCCGCGAGCGACAGCCAGCTCGCCCACCCGCGATCGTCGAGTTTGTCGGGGTTCGAGATCATCGCGCGGTAGCCGACCGAGGCCGCCTCGCGCGCCGGGGATAGCCGCGCCCGCGCACGGGCAACGTAGCGCCCCAGGTCGCCGCCAGCGCGGCCGTCGAGCGCCGTGGCGAGCGCCGCGAGCTCGTCGAGCCGGGCCGAGCTGGTCGCGGTGCGGATCGCGTCGTGCAAGTGGACCCGCGAGCGCCATGGCACGTTCCGGGCCAGCGCGGCAGAAAGCGGCGGGCCGCCGAGCGCCATCTCGCGGCCGCGCTGATCGACCTGCCCGTACGTCGCCTTCATCCGTCCGATCTCCGTACGCGCGGCCGCCGCACGGTCCGCCGCCTCGCCTGCCCAGCCCGGCGCGCGTGCCGCTTCGAGCACGACAACGCGGTCGAACGCAGCTGCCGCCGACAGGTCGAGCCCGAGGCCGTGGAGCGCGAGCGCGCGGTTCCACAGCGCGACGGTGTGATCCGGGCTCGCGTCGAGCACCGCCTCGGTCAGATCGAGTGCGGTCGCGAACTCGGCGCGCAGCACCGCGAGGCCGGCGCGATCGGCGTCGAGGTCGGCGCCACCCCCGCAGTGACTGTAGCGCTCGTTGGCGCGCTGCAGCTCCCCGGACAGCACGTACGCGGCGGCCACGCCCTGGCAATCACCGACGCGGTCCAGCTCGGCGATCGCAGCCGGCGCGATCGGCTCGCCAACGGTCGCGCTGCCACGCAGCGTGTCGTACGGCCGGTGGCCCGCCACCGCGGAGTGCGACAGCCGGATCTCGACCTCGCGCTTCGATGCCAGCGCGAGCGTGACCGCCGCGGGCTGCCGGAGCACCAGGATGGCGACCGCCGCGGCGAGCGCCGCGCCAATCGCACCTCCGGAGATCCAGGCGGTGAACCCACGCCGGCTGCGGCGCGCCGGGCGATCGGCCCGCGCATCCGGCGTCCGATCGGTCGCCCGAGCATCCGACTCGCCGCGCTTGCCGCGCTCGCTGCGCTCCTTCACCGCCGCGCCACGCAGCGCGTCCTCCCGATCGCGTAGCTGGACCGCGGCGTGCAGGTCGGCCTGGCACTCGGCGCATCCCGCGAGGTGATCGAGGAACGCGGCCTCGGTATCGCCGTCGAGCCTACCATCGAGGTAGCCATCGACCCGGCCGTGCGGTCCGGCGGCGGCGCCGCGCAAGGCATCCTCGCGATCGCGCAGCTGGACCTCGGCGTGCAGGTCGGCCTGGCACGCGGCGCATCCCGCGAGGTGGTCGAGGAACGTGGCCTCCTCGCCGGCCTCGAGCGCGCCGTCGAGGTACTCGCTGGCACAGCCGTGCCCGTTCATCGCAGCCCCGTCTTGCGCGTCCTTCCCGACGCGGGCGCGCTCGTCAGCAGCGCCCGCAGGCGCTTGCGTGCGCGGAAGATCCTGGTTCCCACGGTGGCCTTGGGAATCTGCTGCGCCTCGCCGATCGCCTCGTAGTCACTTCCCTCGAGCGCGAACATGCGATACGTGTCGCGCACATCGTCGGGCAACTGGTCGACCGCGGTGCGCAGGTCATCTTGATCGATGTGATCCCACGGCGACGGTTCGTCGGGATCGGGCATGGTCAGGTCGTCGGTCGGAATGTCGACCTGGTGCACCTGGGTGCGTCGCTTTCGCACCAGATCGAGGAACTTGTTGGTGACGATCTTGAGCAGCCACCCGCGGATCCGGTCGGGAGCCTCCACCTGGGTCCTGGCGCGAAACGCGCACAGCATGGCGTCCTGGACGATGTCCTCGGCGTCGCAGTGCGAGCGGCACAGCTGGTGCGCGCGGGCGCGCAGCGCAGGCAAATGTTGCGCGACGAGCGCATCGAACCGGCGGCGCGCTGCCAGCTCGTCGATCGGCTCGACCTGCGACGAAGTGCGCGCGAGTGTAGACCCATCAGCCGGCTGCCCATCCCCCACCATGGAGTGAACGCTAGCACGATAGGTCTTGTATCTGACCTGAGGCTGCACGATGGGTCCTCTACAAATCACAAGACGACCGGCGGTCGCGGATCTTCGCGCGCACCGCGAAACGTCCTGCGCACGCGCCGCAAGTACAGGACAAGACTGTGGGCCGATGGCCAACCTCCGTCGAGCCGGGCGCAAGACCGTCGGGGCGATGAACAGCCGGGCACCGCGGTGTTGCGCGGGCCGCCGAGCGGAGAACCGCGCGGGCGGAAACGATCAACACCGGGCGGCCTCATGCTGCGGAATGTGGCAGGCCGGCCGCTGCCAGTGCCGCGCAGATTGCCGAGAAACCGCCACCTCGGCACACGTCCAGTATTCGAAACGAGCAACACAGCGCGCCGGGCTCGGCGCTGCACGATGCGAGCCTCGAGCTGTGCGCCCGGATCATCAGTCGGGTACGCGAGCAGAACAAGGCGGCCCGGTAGCGCCTGTCGATTCTGCCACGTCCGAGTCATGCTCCGCGCGCTGCTCGTTCATCGTCACCATCTTGCTGCGCCGAGCAGGTTCGCCGGCCCTCGATCAGCGCTTGTTTCTGGTAAGTCTGTCCGCATGGCCGAACAGCCGCTCCCCCGCTTCTTCCTCGCGCTGATGATCGTCGCGACGCTGCTCCTCGGGCTGGTGATCATGCCGATCGTCAAGGAGCTCCTGCTCGCGGCGGTGTTCGCCGGCGTGCTGTGGCCGGTCCAGCAATGGCTGAGCAGGCGGCTCCGCGACCGGCCGGGGCTCGCCGCCGGCGTGATCACCTTCGCGGTGGTCGTGCTGCTGCTCGGACCGGTCGCGACGATGGCCACCCTGGTCATCCGCGACGGGGCCGACGGCGTGCGCTTCGTCCGGGAAGCGGTGCACAGCCGCGATGTGGCCGCGCTCGTCGACTACCTGCCGGCCAGCGCGCGCGACGTGGTCACGAGCCTGATCGACCGCATGCCCCGCGATCTGAACGAGATCATGGAGCAAGCCGAGGGTCACAGCGGCGAGGCGGCCTCGACGGTAGGCAAGGCGCTCGTCGCGACCGGGTCGTTCGCGTTTCACGCGGTGATGATGCTGATCGCGCTGTTCTTCTTGCTGGTGCGCGGCGATGAGCTCGTCCGCTGGCTCGACAGCGTCTCGCCGCTGCGCCGGGGGCGAACGCTGGAGCTGCTCGCGACGTTCCGGAGGGTATCGTTCGCCGTGATCGCCTCGGCCGGGGTCACGGCGGCGGTCCAGGCCGTGGCCGCGCTGGGCGGCTTTCTGATCGCGCGGGTTCCCAGCCCGGTGTTCTTTGGCCTGGTCACGTTCTTCGTCGCGTTCATTCCGGCGATCGGCGCCGCGGCCGTGTGCCTGTTCGCGGCGCTGCTCCTGCTGGTGACCGGCCATCCCTACATGGCCGTGTTCCTCGCCGCGTGGGGGCTGGTGGTCGTCGGCCTCGTCGACAACCTGATCAAGCCACTGCTGATCCGGCGCGGCCTCGAGATCCACGGCGCGCTCGTGTTCTTCTCGCTGATCGGCGGGCTCTCGACGTTCGGCGCGATCGGCCTGTTGCTCGGGCCGCTGCTGGTCGCGCTGTTCCTCGCGGTCCTGCGCATCTATCACCGGGACTACACGCCGGAGGACTCTCGCGTCCCCGGCGTGCCCGGCCTACCGGAGGGCTCCGGTGATCCGCCGGCGATCGCCGACGCTCCCCGGTGAGCCGCGCGTCGCCGTCACTTCGAGCGGACGGTCCAGCCCTGCGTCGTGCACAGCGTGCAGGTCGGCGGGAACAGCCGCGCCGCGGACGCGTCGTCCATCAGCTGGGCGCGGAACCACGCCGTGACCGGGCCGCGGAAGCCGCCCGCGTTGCCCGACGACACGCCGTGGCTCGCGCCCGCCAGCGTGCCCCACACGACCGGGACGTTGGCCCCGTTGAACACCGGCGCCTGATGGCGCGACGGCACCGCGACGGTGTCGCTGGCGCCCGACACCAGGAACATCGGCCCCTGCTGCTGGCCGATCGAAGCGGTGGAGAACACGCCGCCGCCGGGGATGGCCAGGATGTAGGGCTGCATCGGCGCGGTCGCGCGGACGCGCGGGTCGCGGCCCGCCATGATCGTGCCGGCGCCGCCTTGCGAGTGGCCCGCCGCACCCACGCGCAGCAGATCGACGCGATGGAAGAACACGCTGCCGCTGGTGTTGTTCTGGGTGGTGATGAACGTCAGGCAGGCGAGCATCTGCGAGCCGTTCCCCGCGTTGGACGTGTTCGCCGCCGCGACGATGAACCCGTGGCTGGCGAGGTGGGTCAGGAACGCGGCGTAGTTCGATGGTGACGAGAAAGTTCCATTGCCCCACAGGATCACCGGGTGGGTGACCCCGCCCTGGCCGAGCGTGGTCGGCCGAAAGATCGTGCAGCTCGAGCCGCCCGCTTCCCGGGTGGTCGCAAACGGACCGGCGGCCGAAAATGACGTGACGGACGGAAACGTGCCGGCCTCCTGAGAGGCTTCCCCCAGCGTGGGATCGGTATCGGAATCCGGATCCAGGACCGCGGGATCCTCGGGCGCGAGGCATGCGGTGAGCGCGACCAAGGACAGGGCGAGTGAACAGAACGCGGCGGCTCTCTTCATGACGACTCCATGGCTGAGGGTGAGATCGTGGTAGGTGCTAGAACGACAGTCTCCATGTCACGCGGATTTCGTACGCAGGCATCCCGCTCCGAACATGGTCGTGCCAACGCAGCCCCGACGCCGCACACGAACCGGGCGTGATCGGATCGCCGGCGCGGTTGTTGGTAAAGGAATGGTCAAGAGCCTGTCAAGCGCTCGATGTGCGAATCAATACAGCTACATCGTCACGGACGTTGACCGCTGTCCTACCTTCCGCTGATCGGTATTGGTCATTCTGAAACTAACATCTTGGATGACGCACACCTCGGTGAGCGTACCGTCGCTGTCACAGCCGTCCGAATGGTCGGTCACGGTGAAGAATCCGGATCTCGTGACCCGGCGCCTCGAGCGTATTCGACCAGGGCGAGAATCGACGGGTGTCGCGTGGCGTTGACGCCCGGAGCGGTTCCCGGCGAGCCTGCTCGTCGATCAAGGCGCGCCACGCAACACGGAGCGCCTCGGTCCCGCGGAAGGAGCCCAGCGTGAACGCCCATGATCGAACCCGTACTGGCTGTCTGATCGCTGTCGTCGCGATCGCCTCTGCCTGCGGCAGGCACCGCGAAGTCCCCGTGCGCGAGCCCGCGCGCGAAGCGGACCGGGACCACGACCGCGACGACGACGGCCCGATCGCCGAGAACGACTACTTCTATCTCCAGCGCCGGCTGCCCGACGGCCGGATCAACCTGCAGGCCCGCGGCCGCGCGCTGGCACACGCCCGGCTGCTCCGGGCGCGGCTGATGGTGACGAGCGGCCTCGACGCGGCGGGCGTCTGGCAGCTGCGCGGGCCGCTCAACATCGGCGGGCGCGTGACCGACGTCGTCGGCGATCCCGCCAACGCCAGCAAGTTCTACGTCGGCTCCGCGAGCGGCGGGGTATGGAAGACCACCGACGCCGGCGCGACGTTCACCCCGATCTTCGACGGCCAGGGCACCCTCGCGATCGGCGCGCTGGCGCTCGATCCGCGCGACTCGAACATCCTCTATGTCGGCACCGGCGAGGCCAACCCGGGCGGTGGCAGCGTCACCCAGCCCGGCGACGGTGTGTGGAAGACCACCGACGGCGGCGCGACCTGGCAGCACCTCGGGCTCGACCAGACCATCGAGATCGGCCGCATCGTCATCGACCCCAAGAACCCGAACAACGTGTTCGTCGCCGCGATGGGCAACCTGTTCACGCACAACATCGATCGCGGCGTCTACCGATCGCAGGACGGCGGTGTGACCTGGACCAAGGTGCTGTTCGTGTCCGACGCCGCCGGCGCGATCGATCTCGCGATCGATCCGGTCACGCCGAGCCGCGTGTTCGCCGCGACCTGGGAGCGCCAGCGCACCCCGTCGGCCCGGATCTACGGCGGCCCGGGCAGCGGGCTGTGGCGCTCGACCGACGGCGGCACGACGTGGACGGCGCTGGCCGGCGGGCTGCCGGCGTCGTCGACCCAGCCGAGCCGGATCGGCGTGGTCGTCGCGCCGTCGTCGCCGAGCACGGTCTACGCGATCTACTCCCGCAAGGCCGACTTCTCGCTCGAGGGCGTGTTCCGCTCCACCGACAACGGGACGACCTGGACGCGGCAGACGGTCACCAACCTGGCCTCGATCATCGGCGCGCAGGGCTACTGGTCCGGCCGGATGTTCGTCCATCCCACCAACCCCAATGACCTGTGGGTCGACGGAGTCGGCCTCGCGCACTCGACCAACGGCGGCGCGAGCTTCACCTCGGTCGGCGGCCTGCACGCCGATCAGCACGCCCAGTGGTTCTCGCCCGCCAACCCCGCCGTGATCCTCAAGGGCAACGACGGCGGCGTGTACCGCTCGACCAACAGCGGACAGACCTGGACCCACTTCAACAACCTGCCGATCTCGCAGTTCTACACCGTCGAGGCGCACCAGCTCGAGCCGGCCCGGATCTACGGCGGCCTGCAGGACAACGGCGTCCAGCGCACGCCGACCGGCCAGCTCAACGACTGGACCAGCATCGTCGGCGGCGACGGCCTCGAGGTCCACGTCGACCCGCTGAGCACCCAGGTGATCTACGCCGAGTCGCAGTTCGGCGCGCTGCGCCGCTCGATCAACGGCGGCAGCTCGTTCACCAGCGCGACCTCCGGGCTGAGCGGCCGGCTGGGCTGGAAGACGCCGATCGCGATCGATCCGGCGAGCACCGGCACCGGCACCACCAGCACGCTCTACCTCGGCTCGAGCATGCTGTTCCGGTCGACCAACTCGGCGGCGTCGTGGACCGCGATCAGCGGCGATCTGACCAACGGCAACCAGGGCGTCGGCACCATCGTGTTCGGCACGATCACGACGGTGGCGGTCGCGCCGTCGAACAAGAACACGATCTACATCGGCACCGACGACGGCAACGTCTGGATCACGCAGAACGCCGGCGCGACCTACGCCCGGATCGACGCCGCCCTCCCCGACCTCTGGGTCACCCGGGTCGCGGTCGATCCCGGCAACGACGCGATCGCCTACGCGACGTTCTCCGGGTTCCGGGTCGACCAGCCGCTGGCCCACGTGTTCCGCACCACCGATCACGGCGCGACGTGGAGCGACATCAGCGGCGCTCTGCCCGACGCGCCGGTCAACGCGATCGTCATCGATCCCCGGCAGAGCTCGACCCTGTACGTCGGCAGCGACGTCGGCGCGTTCGTCACGCGCGACCTCGGCGCGAGCTGGTTGCCGCTCGGCGCCGGGCTGCCCGACGCGGTGGTCTCGGATCTCAAGTTCCTCCCCGGCCCGCCGGCCACGCTCTACGCGGCGACCTACGGCCGCTCGATCTTCTCCCTCGAGCTGCCAGACGGGGCACCGGCCACCGCGGTGATCGACGCGCACTTCGACAGCGACGCCGACGGGTTCGGCTACACCGACGACGGGTTCCGCGGCACCGCGCAGCCCGCGTACGCCAGCGGCACGCGGCTGGCCACCGGCGGCTTCACCGGCGGCGCGCTGCAGGTCTCGCTCGGCGGGATCGACAACGCCGTGATCACCAACATGTCGGGCGGCTGGTCGCGCAGCTTCGATCTGCCGCACGCCGGCCGGGTCCAGCTGTCGCTCCGCGTCCGGCTGACCCAGACCTCCGAGTACGAATCCAACGAGCAGAGCCAGGCGCTGGTCGCGATCGACGGCGCGCTGGTCGGCACCGGGCTCAACGACTTCGTCGCCCTGGTCGCCGGCGACGGCAACGGCGGCACGCCGCGGACCTCGGGCTGGCAGCTCGTGACCCTCGATCTCGGCACGCGCGCCGCGGGCAGCCACGTGCTGCGGCTCGGCGGGTTCAACAACCAGAAGACGTTGAACGACGAGTCCACCGAGGTGCTGATCGACGATGTGCTGTTGACCGAGCAGTGAGCGCGCCGAGCCCCGGACCGCCGCGCCAACCGGGCGCGCGGTGCGGGGTGCGGTGTTTGCCGGCCGGGGGCTGCGCCAGCCTGCTATCCTGGAACTGATGGGAATACCCATCGCTGGTTCTGGTCGAGCGCGGGTGTGGCTGATCAGCTGGCTGGTCTGGAGCGGCCTCGCCGCGTTCTCGCTGGCGCAAGCGGCGGCAGCGCGGGTGTGGAGTGGCTGCGGCGGGCCGACGCTGCCCAAGGCGCTACTCGGGATCGAGAGCATGTGGCTGTGGGCGGCGTTCACGCCGCTGATCCTGTCGTGGTGTCTGCGGCTGCCGCTCGAGCGCGACCACCGGACGCGGAGCCTGGCCTGGCACGCCGCTGCCGCGCTCGGCCTGGCCGTCGCCGACGTGGTGATCGATACGCCGTTCGTCGCCTGGCTGGCGCCCGGCGAGGTCGCGATCGTCCCGCGATTCTTCCAGCAGGCGTTCATCAACACGTTCAGCTACGCGGCGACCGCCGGGATCTGCTACGCGCTGGCGTACGGACGCCAGCTCGCCGATCGGCGTGCGCGCGACGCGGTGCGCGAGGCCGAGCTGTTGCGCGCCCGGCTCGACGCGGTGGCCGCCCGCCTGCACCCGCACTTCCTGTTCAATGCCCTGCACTCGGTGACCGCGCTGATCCGGAGCGGCGAGCGCAGCGCCGCGGTCGGAGCCGTGGTGACGCTGTCGGCGCTGCTGCGCGCGGCGCTCCAGACCGACGGTGAGGCGCAGGTCCCACTGCACCGCGAGCTCGACTGGGTCCGCGACTACCTCGCGCTCGAGCAGATCCGATTCCAGGACCGACTGCAGGTCGAGCTCGCGGTCCATGGCGAGGTCGATCGAGCGATGGTCCCCGCGCTGCTGCTGCAGCCGCTCGTCGAGAATGCCATCCGACACGGCGTCGGCGCGCGCACCGGCAATGTCCGCGTCGCGATCGCGGCGTGGCGGGACGGCGACCAGCTCTACCTCGAGGTCCAGGACGCGAGCTCCGACCCGGGCGTCGCGAACGCCGCGATCGCCGACACCACCGGCACCGGTCTGGGCCTGCGCGCCACCCGCGAGCGGCTCGACCACCTGTTCGGTGCCGCGTACTCACTCGAGCTCGTGTCGACGCAGTCCGGCACGCACGCGCGGGTCGCGCTGCCGTACCGCGCCGAGGCCTCGGCGTGACCGGACCGATCCGCACGGTGCTCGCCGACGACGAGGTGCTCGCGCGCCGCACGCTGCGCGAGTTGCTGGGTGATGCCGGTGACATCGAGGTCGTCACCGAGTGCCGCGACGGGATCGAGGCGGTTCGCGCGATCGATCAGCTCGCGCCCGAGCTGGTGTTCCTCGACATCCAGATGCCGGGGCTCGATGGCTTCGGAGCGCTGTCGCGAGCCGCGGCGGTGCCTGTGATCGTCTTCGTCACGGCCCACGAGCGCCACGCGGTGCGGGCGTTCGACGTCGACGCGGCGGACTACCTGGTGAAGCCGTTCAACGACGAACGATTCCACCGCGCGGTGGTCAGGGCGCGCGTCGAGGTCCAGCGCAGGCGGCTGGTCGCGCTGGTCACCGGGCTGATCGGCGACCCGCCGCCGGGCGCCCAGCCCGCCGACCGCCCCGGCCCCGGCCCCGGCCGGTTCGACCGCCCCGGATCGGGCCGGCTCGTGGTCAAGGACGGACCGCGCGTCGAGCTGATCGACGTCGCCGAGATCCACTGCATCCGGGCGGATGGCTACTACGCCGAGCTCCAGCTCGCCGACCGCACGGTGCTGGTGCGCGAGCCGCTGCAGGATCTCGAGGATCGGCTCGATCCCGAGCGGTTCGTACGGATCCATCGCTCGGCGATCGTCAACGTCGCCCGGATCTGTCGAGTCGAGCGCGCCGGCCACGGAGTCACCGTGGTCCTGCACGGTGGCGCGCGGCTGGCGGTCAGCCGGGGCCGGCGCAGCGCGATCGATCGCGTGTTGCGCGGCCGCTGACACCGTTCGCCGCCGATGAGGCGCCGTTCGCTTCAGCCACCCGCCCGGTGGTTGCTTGCGGCGTCGCCGATCGCTCACCGCTGGTACAGCCGGGACAGCGATGCGCTGCGATGCGCTCGCCCACCCCTCTCGACAGGAGCAACCGATTCCATGAACGCGCATGTCAAGCACGACGCCCGAGCCACGGTCTTCCTCGCGAGCGTGACGCTCGCGATGGCGGCCACGGCGATCCCGGCCACGCGGAGCTACGCGGAGACCACCGCGTTCTGGCCACTCCCACCTTCGGGGAGCACCTACTGGTGGATGTATGACTGGCACAAGGGGCCGTTCTCCGGGTGTTCAGGGTCCGACCCCAAGAAGGTCGGCATCGCGGCCGGCCGGCTGAATGACCAGGCCTTCCACAACGACACCGGGCTGATCTCGTTCAGCTTCTTCAAGGACGACGCGTGCGCCTACTGGGGCCCCGGGAAGGACGAGATCCTGCGCTGGTATTCTCGCGGCTATCAGCCCTCGCAGCTCGCCGCCGTCCCCGGATCGTTTCTATCGTTTCGCGGTGACAGCCGATGGCTGGTCGACCGGACAGGCGCCACGCAGTTCGTCCAGGGCGGGCTCATCCTGGACTCCGTCAACGGCCGCTACACCGCAAGTCTCGGTGGGACATTTCCATTCGATGGCGGGACGAGATATCAGTGGTCCAACGGGCTCGCCGACTCACAGTTTCCGAGCTACGCCGTCCTGCCGGACGCGATGCGAACAGGCGATGTCGTGGTCAGCCGCGATCCCGGCAGGCGCGTGCCATCGAACCTCGCGGTCGCGCCGGTGTACTGTAGCTACCTGGGCCAGAACCCGACCGACGCGCAGCGCCAGCAGGCGTGGGCGAACGAGCGGAACACGCCTGACGCGTGCACGCCGGTCAACGCCGGGTTCGCGATCTTCATGCGCAGCACGACCTATCGCTATCAGGGACACGCCGTGCAATATGTCGGTTACAGCGAATGGGCCGAGGACGCCAGTGGCCCGAGAGCCAATGGCGCCGGCGCGTGCGAGGAATGGTGGTACGCGCAGGACGTCGGGCCGATCGCGGTCGTGTCGTACCGAGGGGCGCTGCTCGATGCCGCGAGCGCGGGCAATCCGCGAACGTGCAAGCAGCAGCTGACGGCGTTCAACGGCGGGAACGTCAGCGCCGATCCGTTCGTGACCATCCGGCAGGCCGCCTCGACCGCCAACCAGATCGGCCGGCTCGAGCTGATCAGCAACGACTGGTGCGCGTCCCCGGGCGCCAGCTGCCAGGTCCTCTACTGAGAGAGGCGATGTGGTGTTGACCGACCAGTGAGCCGCGGGGATCATGATGGTGGATGCGTCGTGCCATCCAGCGCTTCGTGATCACCGCCGAGCTGGGCCGCGGTGGCATGGGCGTCGTCTACCTCGCGCACGATCCGCGGCTCGAGCGCGACGTCGCGATCAAGCTGCTCGAGCGGCCGGCCGGCGACGCGGGGCCGCTGTCGACCCACGCGACGATCGATCTGCGCGACAACGCCTCGCCGGGCGGTGATCTGCTCGCCGAGGCGCGGATGATGGCGCGGCTGTCGCATCCCAATGTCCTGCCGATCTACGAGGTCGGGCTCGAGGACGACTGCGTGTTCCTGGTCATGGAGTACATCGCGGGCGCGAGCCTTCGCGTGTGGCTCGAACAGCCGCGGACGCCGGCGCAGATCCTCGAGGTGTTCGCGCAGGCCGCGCAGGGTCTCGCCGCGGCGCACGCGCGCGGCATCGTGCACCGCGACTTCAAGCCCGACAACGTGCTGATCGGCGGCGATGGACGCGCGCGGGTCGCCGATTTCGGCCTGTCCGGGCTGGTCTCCGCCTCGCTGCTCGTCCACGCAGGCGACGGCCGCGGCACGCCGCGCTACATGGCGCCCGAGCTGTGGCGCGATGCGCCGCCGTCGCCTGCCTCCGACGCGTTCGCGCTGTGTCGCGCGCTCGCCGATGCGTTCGGTGAGCTCGGAGCGCCGGGCTCGCCGCGCGAGGTCCCCGCGCACCTGCGCGACGCGATCGCCGCAGGGCTCGATGACGATCCGGCGAAGCGGCCGCCCATGCCAACGCTGATCGCGGCGCTGCAGGCCCGGCCGTCCGGCCGCGCGCGCTGGCCGTGGGCGGTCGCCGCCGGCGGTATCGCCGCGACCGTCGCCGCGTTCGCGGTCCTGACCGGCCGGGGCCCGCCGCCCTGCGCCGACGAGCCCTCGCTGGCGGGGTTCCCGGCGAAGCGCGCCTCGCTCGCCGCCGCCCGTGGCCTCGAGCTCGCGGCCAGGCTCGATGATCGGGTGTCGGAGCTCCGCGCCCGACAGCGCCGGGTCTGCGAGGCGCGCGCCGGGGGTGAGCTCGGAGCCCCGCGCGCGCGCATTCACGCCTCGTGCCTCGACCGCCGCGCGATCGAGCTCGAGGCCGATGTCGCGCGCGTCCTCGAGCACCCCGGGTGGAGCGCCGACACCGCGGAGCTCGTCACCCTGCAGGCCGCGTCCGCGGCGAACTGCGAGGAGATCGATGCGCCGCCGATCGCCGCCGCGCCGCGCACCGCCGCGCTGTTTCGCAGGCTGATCGACAGCGACGACACGTCCCCGGCCGACGGGGTCTCCGTGCTCGCCGCGCTGGAGCAGGACGCGAAGGCCGCCGGTGAGGTCGAGCTCGAGGTCCGCGCGGCGACCACCCTGGCCGGGGCGCTGCGGCAGACCGACAACCTCACCGCCGCCGACGAGGCCCTGCAGCGCGCCTACCGCCGCGCCGTGGCGATCGGGAGCGTGCAGCTCCAGGCGATCGCGCTGGTCCAGCGCAGCTGGCTGGTGTCGCACATGGGCAAGTCCCGCGAGGCCGAGAGCTACGCGCGGCTCGCGTACGATCTCTCGGACAAACCGAGCCTGTCGGCGCGAACCCGGGTCCGGATCTACGCGGTGCTGGGCCACGCGTCGAACGACCTCGGCAAGTACCAGGCGGCGCTCGAGCCGCTGCAGAAGGGCTTCGATCTGCTCGCGCACGGCGACGCGCGGATGCCCGATCTCGAAGCCGATCTCCGCAACGAGCGGATCATCGCGCTGCTCTCGATCGACGGCAAGCTCGGCAAGGCGATCGAGCTGGCGCGCGACAACGTCGCCTGGACGCGCAGCGCGCTCGGCGAGGCCTCGCTGCCGCACGCCTCGGCGCTCCAGCTGCTCGCGGACGCGCTCGCCGAGGTCTCCAACGACGACGAGGTGTTCCGCCACCGGCGACGCGCGCTCGAGATCACGACCGCCGCGCTCGGCGCCGGCAACTCGCGCGCGCTGTTCCAGCGCATGGATCTCGCGAACGAGCTCCTCGAGCACGGCGAGCTGGACGCCGCGAAGCGCGAGTACGCGGCGCTGCTCGAGCACAGCGAGCACAACGAGGGGCTGCGGCGGTTCCACAGCCAGGTGGTGTTTCACGTGGCCCAGTTGACGTTCGAGGCCGGTGAGCTCGATCGCGGCATCCAGAGCATGCGACAGGTGATCGAGGAATACACCTCGGAGTGGGGCCGCCAGCACCCCGACACGCTCGACGTGCGGACCACGCTCGCCGACTGGCTGGTCCGGACCGACCAGCTCGCCGACGCGGAGCGGGAGATCGCCGCCATCGAGCAGGCGCAGCAGCGCCGCGGCGCCGAGGCGCAGATCCAGCTCGCCGTGCTGCGCGGCGGGCTCGCGGCCGAGCTCGATCGCCGGCGCGGAAACCTCGAGGCCGCCGAGCGCCGCGCGCGCACCCAGCTGGCCCTGCTGAGCGAAGTCCACGCGACCGAGGTCGACACGCTCGCCGTGCTGTCGACGCTCGGCGGCGTGCTCCGCGATCAGCATCGCTGGCGCGAGGCGCGCACGTTGCTCGAGAGCGCCCTGGCGATCACCGCGCGCCACCGCGTCCGCGCCGACCGCGTCGGCGAGATCCAGATCGAGCTGGGCGAGGTGATGCTCGCGCTCGGCGACCCCGCCCGGGCCCGCGCACTCGCCGAGGGTGCGCGCGCCGCGTTCGCGCGGTTCCCGTCGCATCCGGCTGCCCGGCGCCGCGCCGAGGCCGTGCTGGCGCCGCCACCCCACCGCCCACGTTAACCCACCGATCGGCGGCGCCGACGCCACGCGAGCGCGAGCCCGAGCAGCGGCAGCGCCCACCCGGCACCGCCGCCGGCGGCGCACCCGCCGGCCTCGCCGGTCTGCGCGGGGCCGTCCCCCGAACCTGGGCCCGGCCCCGCGCCCGAGCCGCCGGTGCCGGTCACCGTGACCGGGATCGTGTCGGTGAACTCCTCGCCGGTCGAGTCCCTGGCGATCACCGTCACGACGTGCGGGCCGGGCGGCGTCGACGCCGGGGTCGAGAACTGGAACGGCGGCGCCGACGCGGTGCCGATGACCGAGCCGTCGAGCTTCACCGTGATCGTGATCGATCCGGTGACGGCCAGGACCACGGCGAACCCGGGCGCGACCACGGCTCCGGGCAGCGGCGCGGTGACGTCGACCGAGGCGCCATCCTCGCCGTCCTGGCCATCGCCGCCGCCGAGCTTGCTGACGTCCGGCGTCCCGTAGCCGGTCGGACCGTCCCAGCCCGGGCCTGCGTTGCACAGGTTGTTGCCGCAGCTGCCGTTGCTGCCCGCCGTGATGTCGTGAAACGAGCTCGCCAGCCCCGCGATCGCCTCGGGGATGACATCGCCCAGGCCGCGCGCCGCGAACATCGCCGCGACGATCGGCGACGCCGCGCTGGTGCCCTGCATCGCGATCCAGCCGCCCTCGTGCGTGTTGTACACGGCGAGGCCGGGAGCGCCGGCGACCGCGGACAGATCCGAGGCGGCCCGGCGCGGGCATGCGGTGGCCGCGTGCGTCGCCAGCTTGGGCAGCGTGTCGCTGCACGAGCTGCCCGCCATCGCCCACGCGACCTCTCCCCAGCCGCGGGCGTTCGACGACTTCGAGAGCACCGTCCCGCCGACGGCGACGACGCGGGGCGAGGTGCTCGGGTAGTCGGGACCCGCGCCGCCGCCCTGGTAGCCATTGTCCCCCGTCGCCGCGAACACGCCGATCCCCGGGTGCTGCGCGAGCGCGGCCTCGATCGCCGGGATGTTGACCTGGCTCTCGGTCCCGCCCCAGCTGTTGCTGACGACCGCCGGATGCATCGCCATGGCCTGGAACAGCGCGGTGTACATCGCGTCGAACGAGTTGTCGTTGGCCTGGACCACGAGGATCTTGCAGCTCGGGCACACCGCACTCACCATCTGGATGTCGAGCGCGGTCTCCATCGTCCAGTCGTAGTCAGGTGTCGGCGGCCCGGGCAGCGGCGAGGTCTGGCCGGTCTGGTTGACGACGCGCAGGCATCCGTTGCTGCGCGTGCACGGCGGCAGCCCGAACTGCTGGCGGTAGACCGCGAGATCGGACTCGAGGCTCGGGTAGCCATACGCGTCGACGATCGCGATCGTCGCCGGGAGCTGCGCCGCCGTGTCGACCTGGTACGCGGTCCGGAGGTCCTGCGGGCTCCATCCCACGGGCGCCGCGAACGCATGGATCTGTCCGCTCGCCTGGGTGACGACGTGGGCGCGGCAGCGAACCTCACCCCCGCTGCACACCGCGCCGGTGGCAGGTTGGGTGGCGTCGAGCCGTCGATCGGCGACGACGCGACCCGCGGTGGGGGCGAGCGGGACCGTGGCCGGGGCCGGGGCCGCCATGGCGATGGCCGGAGCGACGACAAGCAGCGCGGCGAGCGAGCGTGGGATGAGCATCTGCGAACCTCCGTGGATGAGTCGCCACTCAGCACGGCGCGTACCACCGCCCTGATCCCGCGCGGGATCACCTGGAACCCGCGTGGATCCGAGCGCTTCCAGATCGCCGGGGCGCGCGGTCACCGCGGAGTCACACCCCCGGGCTGATCCCGTGCGGGATCACGGGTCGTCGCCGGGGTCGCCGGTGGCGTCGTCGCCGCCCGGGGCGAGCCCGTACTTGCGCGCCAGCTCTCGCAGGTGTCGGCGCCCCATCCGCGCGGCGCGCGCCGTGCGCGACAGATTTCCGCGATGCGCCGCGAGCTGCTGCTCGACCCACGCGCGCTCCCAGCTCGCGACCGCCCGCTCCTTGGCCTCGCCGTAGGACAGCGCGTCGTCCGGGCCTCGCTCGGGGGCACCGACCGAGACCTGGCGCTCGACCGCGTTGCGCAGCTCGCGCACGTTCCCCGGCCAGCTCTTGCTCGCCAGCTCGGCGATCAGCTCCGCGGATGGTTCGGTCTCGGGCTGGAACGAGCGCCAGAAGTGCCGCACCAGCTGGGGGATGTCGCCCGCGCGGTCGCGCAGCGGCGGCACGACGATGCGCACGACGTTGAGCCGGTAGAACAGGTCGGCGCGAAATCGCTTGCGGTTGACCTCGACGCGCAGGTCGCGGTGGGTCGCGGCGATCACGCGCACGTCGACCGGGCGATGCATGCTGCTGCCGATCGGCCGGATCGTCCGGTTCTCGAGCGCGCGCAGCAGCACCGGCTGCAGCGCGACCGGCAGCTCGCCGACCTCGTCGAGCAGGAGCGTGCCACCGTTCGCGGCCTCGAACGCTCCGGTTCGCGCGGTGTCGGCGCCGGTGAATGCGCCGCGCACGTGGCCGAACAGCTCGGACTCGATCAGGCCCGAGGGCAGCGCCGTGCAGTCGACGACGACCAGCGGACACGGGCGGCGCGGACTCAGCTCGTGGATGGTCTCGGCCACCAGCTCCTTGCCGGTGCCGGTCTCGCCCTCGATCAGCACGGTCGACTGCGTCGGCGCGCAACGCTCGAGCGTCGCGTACAGCCGGCGCATCGCCTGGCTCTCGCCGACCAGCTCCTGGAACGCATCGTCGCCGGCGAGCGGCTGCGCGACCGTCCCGTCGAGCAGCTCGACGCGGATCGACGTGGCGCCGACGCGCAGCACCGTCGCGGTGGGGATCAGCGCGCTCTCGATCTCGCAGCCCGCCACGCGCGTGCCGTTGGTGCTCGCCAGGTCGCGCAGCGCGAGGCCGCGCGGCGTCACCCGGACCAGGCAGTGGTGTCGCGACACCGCGGGATCGGTGAGCTGCAGGTCGTTGCCGGCGCTGGTCCCGATCGTCAGCTCGTCGCCGGTCGAGGTCGCGCGCATCCCGCGATCGGGCCCCTCGATCACGACGAGCTCGAACTGGCGGACGTACATGTTCGCCGGGCTGCGAAGCGACGCAGTCGCCTGGGGGTCTGCCATGATCCAGCCTCGCTCATCTCGCGACGCGGCGGGAGCGGTCGGCAGCACCAAGGGATACGGGATCGCCGCTACCAGTGCTTCGCGATCTGCCGGATGCGATGGAACGGCAGGTCCTCGCCGCGACTCCCGTCGGCCACATAGAGCATCGCGCCGTCGGGGACCACCGCGAGGCCTTCGAGCCCGTACAGCCGGGAGTGCAGCGGATCGTCGTCATCGCGGTAGCCGGGGTTACCGTCCCCGGCGATGGTCGTCACCGCCGTGCCGGCAAGCCGGCGAACCCGGAAGTTGTCGCTGTCGGCGATGAAGATGTCGCCGTTGGTGGAGATCGCGATCGCCTCGGGGTGGTGAAACAGCGCGGCGCTCGCCTCGCCGTCGCCGAAGCCCTGGGTGCTTCCGGCCAGCGTCGTGGTGGCGCCATCGAGCGCCACCACGCGGACGCGATCGTTGCCGTAGTCGGCGACCACGATGGCGCCGTCGGCCCTCACCGCGAGACCGTAGGGGTTGGTGAAGCGTGCGTCCGCCGCCGTCGCGTCGGCCAGGCCGGGGCTGTCCCACAGGCCGGCGAGCGCAGACACGGCGCCCGTCGCCGGGTCGATGATCTCGACGACCTGGTGCATGTAGTCGCTGGCGACCAGCCGGCCATCCTGCAGCACGGCGATCCCGCGCGGTCGCCCGATCCCGCTCACGATCAACGTCGCGCTGTGCGCTCCGGACGGGATCCGCCAGATCGCTCCGGTCATCGACGAGTGCTGGCCGTTCTCGTCGTTGTCGGTCGATACGTACAGCGTGCCGTCCGGTGCGAACGCGAGCCCGAACGGGCGCTGGAAGTTGACCTGCGCGATCAGCGTGCTGGTCTCGTAGGTCGCCAGATCGATCACGCGGATCTTGCCATTGTCGAAGTCGGCCACGTAGAGCCGGCCGTCGCGATACGCGACATTGACCGGATTGGCGAACTGAGCATGCTTGCGCGGGCCATCGACACTCCCTGCATCGGGCCCGCCGGCCAATGTGCTCGTGCCCACGGTGAATGGCACATCATAGTCGTGGCCGGCGTCGCTGCCCGCGTCGCTGCCCGCATCGATACCGCCATCGCTGCCACCGCTGCCCGCGTCGGACAGCGACGGTGGATTGCTCCCGCAGCCGATGACGGCTCCGGCGATCAAGAAGACTCGTAACAGGTACATCATGGTGTGCAGGTCTCTCCATACTCAGGCGACGGTCGCCGCAAGCCCCTACAATACTTCAACCTCGGCAACCGCGGGTCGGACATCGCAAGCCGAAACCAGCCCAAGCTGAGCCGAGGGCTCGAGCAAGCGATGTGCCGATCCCGATCGCGTCTGCCGGCTGGCCCGGATGCGGTGTAGGCCGAGTGACGACCATCGCCAGGTCGTGCGCCGATAGCGCCCGCGTCGCCTGGGTTTGCCGGCCGCGCACCGTGCGTACGGCTGGCAGCGCGATCGCAAACCCTACGTGCAGGCAACGGTCGTACACGGGCCGGACCACCGCCCCGGCGCTGACGGCCCCTGCTCGCTGAGAACAAGTACGACCGCACTTGCCGCACGCACGATGTGTGCGGCCCAACGAGATCGCCCCCTCGGCAGCGATCGCGATCCGCGGACCGCGACCACGCGCACGCGGTGGCGGCGACGCCGATCACATGGCGGCGGCCCAGTGCCCCGGCGCGCGGCAGGTCTGTGCGCTGGGGCGCCGATCATTCTCTATTGCCACACAATATCGGCAACTCCCGCTCTGACTTGGTATGTGAAATTGCCAAATTACGACAAGAGAGATCGGTGAGCAAATACGTGCATGCGCCTCCGCGGCTGCGTGCTACAGACGATTCCAATCAGGCCACAACGAGTGGATTGTCGCAGCGATGCGCGAGCGTCGCATTGACCACGGAAAGGATCGCAACCGATGCCACAGGTGAATGATCTAGGGACTCGCGGCGCCCGGGAGCTGCGAGCTGGCAGCGAGACGCGCTCGGCCCTCGAGGCGTTCTGGGCCCGCGCCGCGATGAGCAAGCTCGAGACCAGGTTCGCGCTCGGGCGAGAGATGGAGGCATTACCGCGGCTCTCGATCGACGCGCTGCGCGCTGTCGTGTTGCAGTATCGCTACTTCACGCGCGCATTCATCACAGATCTTTCACTTCTGGTCGCGCGCTGTCCGGAAGGCCGATTGCGCTCCTTGCTCGGCCAGCTGGTAGACGAGGAGCTGGGGATGGGCAATCCGGACGAGGCCCACGCCCGGCTCTACGATCGATTCCTCGAGACCATCGGCGCGATCAAGCCGGACGCGGGCGAAGCCGAGCTGTGCGCGGCCGCGCACCCCAAGATCGACGCCTTGCTGGTCGAGCTCAACGACCGCACCACGCGCCGATCACCGCTCTACGCGATCGGCATGCGCGGGCTCGGCGGTGAGTGCGTGTGCGGCGTGTACTTCAGTGTGATGCACACCCACCTCCGCAAGCACCCGTTCATCGTCGAGCACGAGGCCGACATCGACTGGAAGTTCTGGGACATCCACGCCGGCCACGCCGACGTCGAGCACAACGAGCTGGTGCGCGCGGCGGTCGCCGAGCTGCTCGAGCACCGGCACCACCGGCAGCCGGGCGCGGTGACCGAGCTCTCGGAGGGCTACGACTTCGGCACCGCGATGTGGGACGCGTTCTGGACCGCGGTGTACCGCGAGCAGGGCGTGCAGCTGTCGTGACCGCAGCCGGACTTCGCTCCATCGGCTGGTGGATCCCCGAGCGCCGCGAGTCCGCGCGCGAGCTCGAGCGTGCCTACGGCCTGCGCGAGGCGGCGCTCGACAGCGTCGGCCTCGTGACCAAGGCGGTCGCCGGCGACGGCGATCATCCGTCGACGATGGCGGCGCGCGCCACCCGCGCCGCGCTCGAGGCCGCGCAGCTCGCCCCCGATCAGCTCGATCTGCTGATCTTCACCGGCGTCACCAAGGACTGGCCGCCGCCCTGGGTCGCGGCGTACGGCGTGCTCCACGAGCTCGGCGCGACGCGCACGACCGGCTTCGATCTGTCGAACCGCTGCGCCGGCGTGCTCGACGCGCTGTGGCTCGCCAAGCTGCTGGTCGAGTCGGGGACCCACCGCCGCGTCGCGGTGTGCTGCGCCGAGCGCTTCGACTATCTGCTGGGCCCCGACCGTCGCCCCGAGGCCGTGACCGATGCGATGTTCGGCGCGGGCGCCGCCACGGCGATCGTGTCGGCCGACGCGGGCAACGAGATCGCGGCGTTCTCGAGCCTCACCAACCCGGATCTGTCGGTGCACCACGCCGCGGGGCCGATCGCGGGCGGCAGCCGGCGGCCGCTGCGCGGCGCGGCACTCGGCGACGACGACGGGCGCTGGCGCGCGCAGCTGTCGATGCACGACGTGCAGCAGATCGCGGCGTTCTCGGCCGACGCCGACCGCCACAACTACGCCCAGGTCCGCAGGCAGGCCGGGTTCGACGCGATCGACTTCGTCGCGTGCTCGCCGTTCTACCCCGAGCCGCAGCTGCGCGTGCTCGCCGAGCTCGGCGTCGCTGCCGGCTCAACGCTGTTCACGATCCCGCAGCTCGGCCACGTCGGCGGCGCCGATCTGCTGCTGATCCTCGGCGTCGCGATCGCGGCCGGACGGCCGGTGGGCCACCGCATCGTGTGCTCGCTGCGCACCAACGTGGTCGGCAGCGCGCTCGCGATCCGCGGCACCGGCGATGCGCCCGGGATCGCCGTCGCCGGCCACGGCATCGACCTCGGGCCCTGGCGGCGAGGCGACTGACATGACCCGCGAAGCCGCCGGGCCATCGCCGACGCGCGTGCAGATCGCGCTCGCGTTCGCGGCGCTGTACCTGGTCGGCGGCTCCACGTTCCTCGGCCAGCGCGTCGTCATGCACGGCGGGTTCACCGCGTTCCTCGCCAGCGGCGTGCGCATGCTGATCGCCGGCGGCCTCTTGCTCGGCTGGTCGGCCGCGCGAGGCGGCCGGATCGCGCCGCGCAGCGCCTGGCTCGATCTCGCGATCTCGGGCAGCCTGCTGTTCGTCGGCGGCAACGCGCTCTCGATGATCGCGTCGGAGACCGTGGACTCCGGCCTCGTCGCGCTGTTGACCGCGACCTGTCCGTTCTGGCTCACGCTCGGCGCCGCCCGGTTGCCCGGCGGCGACCGGCCGTCGGGCCTGGCCGCGTTCGGCATCGCGCTCGGGTTCGCCGGCCTCGCGATCATCGTGGTGCCGACCCTGCAGGGCGGTGGCAGCGCGACGGCGATCCTCGCCGCGGCGATCTCGCCGATCGCGTGGGCGGCCGGCGGCCTGTGGGCGCGCCATCGCCTGTCCGCGCTGCCGCCGATGACGATCGCGAGCCATCAGATGCTGTTCGGCGCGATCCCGCTGCTCGCGATCGGGCTCGGGCGCGGCGAGCTGGCACGCGTCGCGCCGACCGGCGACGCCGTCCTCGCGCTGGGCTACCTGATCGTGTTCGGCAACCTCATCGCCTACCGCGCATTCGTGTTCCTGATGCGCCACGTCGCCGCCGCCAAGGTCTCGACCTACGCATACGTCAACCCGATCGTCGCGGTGTGGCTCGGCGCATGGCTCGCCGGAGAGCGGATCCCGACGCGCAGCCTGGTCGGCGCGGCCGCGATCCTCGCCGGCGTCGTGCTGGCCCACCTCGCCCAGGTGACCCGGCGCGGGCTCACCGCCTTGCCCGTCCCCCGGAGATCACCATGACCACAACAAGGAGCCCTGCCGTGACGTCGCAGTTCCACCTCGCGTTTCCGGTGCGCGACCTCGAGGCCGCGCGCGCGTTCTACATCGACACGATCGGCTGCCGGCCGGGCCGCGTGACCCACAACCACCTCGACTTCGACATGTTCGGCCATCACGTCGTCGCGCACCTGGTGGCGGAGCGCCCGCGCACCGCGCACAGCGAGTTCGCCGGGCACGAGGTGCCGATCCCGCACTTCGGGCTCAACC
>Ga0307515_10005239_pt1 | contig 26356 bp, 27 predicted proteins | sample 17_EM_MG_FD_194513 | JGI IMG/M metagenome (GOLD analysis project Ga0307515, IMG submission 194513) | Populus trichocarpa ectomycorrhiza microbial communities from riparian zone in the Pacific Northwest, United States - 17_EM | ecosystem: Host-associated > Plants > Roots > Unclassified | place... | reverse complement strand
GCTTGGCCTGCTTTTCGTGGGCGGTGAAGGCGGTGAACAAAAAGTCTGCGTCGCTGTGTTCGAAGTTGTAGGTCGATTGCTCCACCTCGTTCTGCTTGTAGACGTCGCCGTAGCTCAGTCCCTCCGTCCAGGTCAGGTTGTAGACGTTGTCCACGCCCTGCAGGTACATCGCCAGGCGCTCCAGGCCGTAGGTGATCTCGCCGGTGATCGGCTTGCAGTCGATGCCGCCGACCTGCTGGAAGTAGGTGAACTGCGTCACCTCCATACCGTTCAGCCAGACCTCCCAGCCCAGGCCCCAGGCGCCGAGTGTGGGATTTTCCCAATCGTCTTCGACGAAACGGATGTCGTTCTTCTTGAGGTCGAAGCCCAGCGCTTCCAGGCTGCCGAGGTACAGCTCCAGGATGTTGCTCGGCGCGGGCTTGAGCACCACCTGGTATTGGTAGTAGTGCTGCAGGCGGTTGGGGTTTTCGCCGTAGCGGCCGTCTTTCGGGCGGCGGCTGGGCTGCACGTAGGCGGCTTTCCAGGGCTCGGGGCCGAGGGCGCGCAAGAACGTGGCGGTATGCGAGGTGCCGGCGCCCACTTCCATGTCGTAGGGCTGCAGCAACGCGCAGCCCTGTTCAGCCCAGTAGGACTGCAATTTCAAAATGATCTGCTGGAATGTCAACATGAAGGTCGGACTCGTTGGGCGCGGCAGGCGCCGCTTCGGGATTCAGGCTTGGGTTTGGACATGGGGCATGGAATTGCCGGCGGCACAGGCACCGGCGCTGGACCGGCATCACGCTTCATTTTACGGGGCGCTGACAGGCAAGCCGCCAAGCGTGAGGTTTTTACTGGCGCGCGGCGTCTTGAGCGTCTATGATCGCAATTGTTTCAATTCGTAACAATCACGAGGAAAACGTATATCCCAAGGCAACCGTATCCGTTCAAGATTCGGCCGTCTTCATTTTTCTCCGATCTCAAGGCCATGGACTCTCCGACAGACACACTCTTGACGCTGCTGATGGCCGTGTTCTGGACCGTGGTGGGCGCGGCCATAGCGCTTGGCATCGCCTGGAAGATGCACAAAAACCGGCGCCGCCGCGAGCGCCGCAATACCGCCCGCGAAGCGCGGCGCAAGTTCCACGAATGGCGCCAGGCGAGCGCGCCGAATTCGAAGACCTAACGCATCTTCTAGACCGCGTTCAGACCTTCGCCCAACCCCTGTGCGCCGCCGAGCAGCGGTGGATGGGTCACGATCGATTTCAGTTCAGGCCGCGCGGTCCGCAGGGCCTGCATGTCCGGCCGCGGCCGGCGCAATGCGGGCGACGAGGCAAACGCCTGCTCCAGCGCCTGCGCGGCCGACAGCAATTGCGCGTCGCCATGCAGCCGGCCGATCACCTGCAGGCCGAAAGGCATGCCGTGTTCGTCTGCGCCGCAGGGCAGCGACAGTGCCGGATTCGTCGCCAGCGTAACCACATAGGTCAGGCCCAGCCAGTGGTAGTAGTTGCGCATTTCCTGGCCGTCGATGCGGCCGGCGAACAGCTCGGTCCAGGGGAAGGGCGAGACCGGCGTCACTGGCGCCAGGATCAGGTCGTACTGCTCGAAAGCCTTGGCGAAGCGGCGCTGGATGCGGGTCTGCTCCAGGTGCGCCCAGGCGCGGTCGGCCAGGGTGATGGCAGCGGCCATCTCCACATTGGCGCGCACGTTCGGCCCCAGGGTTTCGGGCGCGTTGCGGAAGGTGTCGGCAAAGGCGGCGACGAAGCTCTCGGCGCGCAGGGTGTCGAAAGCGCGGTCGGCGTCGCCGAGCTGCAGGTCCACCGGTTCACACCGCGCCACCAACGGGCGGATCGCCTCCACGCGGCCCTGGAACACGCGGCGGATTTCGGGGTCGACGATGCACACGCCGAAGTCTTCGGTGGTACCGATGCGCAGGCCGGACAGGTCGACCTCTTTCAGGGGCCAGAACTTCGAGGCATCCACCGGGTACGACAACGGATCGCGCGCGTCCGGCCCCACGCTGGCAGCGAACTGCAGCGCGGTGTCGGCCACGCTGCGGCCCATCGGCCCGAGCACCGAGATCACCGACCAGCCCAACGGCCGCGCGTCGTTGGCCACCAGCCCCGGCGACGGCCGCAGCCCGACCACGCCGCACAGCGCCGCAGGAATGCGCAGCGAGCCGCCGGTGTCCGAGCCGGTGCAGATCGGCAGCAGGTCGGCCGCCAGCGCCGCGGCCGATCCGCCGGAAGAGCCGCCGGCGTTCAGCGCAGGATTGAACGGATTGCCGGTGGCGCCCCAGACCGGGTTGCGGCTGTTCGCGCCGGCGCCCATGTCGGGCACATTGGTCTTGGCGGTGACGATGGCGCCGGCCGCGCGCAGCCGCGACACCAGCACGTTGTCGGCCGTGGGCACGTTGCCGCGCAGGCGCACGTTGCCGTAGGTGGTGAGCAGGCCGGCCGTGTCCTGCAGGTCCTTCACGCCGAGCGGCAGGCCGTGCAGCGGGCCGAGCGGCACGCCTCGCATCACCTGCGCCTCGGCCTCGCGCGCGCTAGCGCGGGCACGGTCGAAATCGGTGGCGCAAATGGCGTTGATGGCCGGGTTGACGGCTTCGATGCGCGCGATGCAGGCGTCCATCAGCTCCACCGGTGAGAGCTGGCGCGTGCCGATCAGGCGGCGCAGTTCGACGGCGGAGGTTTCGGGCAGGGTGGAGTCCATGGCTGGCCTATTCAAGCTTGATCTGGGAGCGCTCGGCGAGGGCTTTCATCTTGGCGATTTCGGCCGTCACCACGCCCGGCCAGTCCGCCACCGCGCTGTAGCCAGGCTCGAAGCCAGCCTGCTTCATTTTCTCCTGCGTGTCCGGGCTGGCCATCACTGCCGCCAGCGCCTTCTCGAGCCGGGCCTTCACCGCTGGCGGCAGGCCGTGCGGTGCCACCAGGGCCAGCCAGGCGTTCATGTCCACACCGGGAAAGCCGGCCTCAGTCACGGTGGGCACATCGGGTAGCAGCGCCGAGCGCTTGGCGGTGGCCACGGCCAGCACCCGGACCTTGCCGCTCTTGAGTTGCTGCGAAGCCGCCACCACGGTATCGAACGACACCGGGATCTGCCCGCCAATCAGGTCGGTCATCAGCGGTGCGCTACCCTTGTAGGGGACGTGGATCATCTTCAGGCCGGTGGCGCTGTTGAACATGGCGCCGGCGAAGTTCGAGCTGGTGCCATTGCCGAAGCTGCCGTAGACGAAGTCGTCGGGCTTGGCCTTGGCCACCGCCACCAGTTGCTGCACATTGGTGGCCTTGACGTTCGGGTTCACCAGCACGGCCAGCGCCACCGAGCCGACGATGCCGATGGCGTCGAAACCCTTGGCCGGGTCATAGGACAGCTTGGGCTGCAGCGCGGGGTTGAGGGTGAAGGTGGAATTGGAGCTGATCAGCAGCGTGTAGCCGTCGGGCTTGGCGTTGGCCACATAGGCGGCACCGATCGCGGTGCCGGCCCCGGGTTTGTTGTCGATGATCACCGGCTGGCCGAGCTGATCCTGCAGCACTTTGCCGAGCAGGCGCGCCAGCACGTCGGCCGCGCCGCCGGCCGGGTAAGGCGCCACCAGGGTAACGGGGTGGTCCGGAAATTCCGCTGCCTGCGCAGCGGCTCCGAAGCCGGCCAGGGCCGAAAGCAACAAGCCGCCGGCGATCAACTGGCGGCGGGAGGCGAAGAACGATGTGTGCATAAAAAGCTCCAAGGAAGACAGAAGTCCGGACAACAGTATGCGTGGTGGATCTCAGCGCAAACGGGCCGGCGACAACGCCGCCGCGTTTACGCCTTCACGCAACAAAAACTCAGGGCAAGGCGCGCCGCGCAGCAAGGCATCGGCCAGCGCGCTGGCGCCGGCAGCGCTCTGGATGCCATAACCACCCTGGCCGGCCAGCCAGAAGAAACCAGGGCATGCCGTGTCGGCGCCGATCACCATTTCGCCATCGGGCACGAAGGAACGCAAGCCCGCCCAGGTGCTGGCCGGTCGGCGGATGGACAGCGTGGAGACATTTTCGATCTGGTGGATGCCGACAGCGATGTCGAGCTCTTCGGGCACCACGTCGTGCGGCACGGTGTCGTCGGCGTTGGCGGGCGAGCCCAGCAGTTGGCCGGCATCGGGCTTGAAGTAATAACTTTCGTCCACCCCCACCACCGCCGGCCAGGCCGACACGTCCACGCCCTCGGGCGCCTTGAAGGTGAAGGCGCTGCGCCGGCGCGGCGTGATGCCGATGGGCCGGGCACCAAACATCGTCGCCAGTTCGTCGGCCCAGGCGCCGGCAGCGTTGACCACCGTCTCGGCGCGCAGGGTTTCACCGTTGGCGAAGGTGAGTGTCCAGCGCCGGCCGTCGTGCGCCGTTTCGGTCAAGGTCGCGCCGGTGAGTAACGACCCACCCTGCACGCCGGCCTTCTGGCGGAAACCACGCAGAAAGCCCTGGTGCAGCGCATGCACGTCGAGGTCTTGAGCACCAGGGTCGACCAACCCGCCATGCACCACATCAGAACGCAGGCACGGCACCAATGCCATCGTGGCCTGGGCGTCCAGCACTTTCAGGCCGGCGCAGGCCGGCGCCAGTTCGGCATGCAGCGCGGCCAACTCCGCTTCCTGCCCACGGTTGGCCACATATAACACCCCGCGCGGATGCATCAGCGCCACGTCGGTGAATCCGGCCGGCGGCTGCGAGTAGAAGGCCCGGCTGGCACGCGTCAGCGCCCGCACCTGGGGCGGGCCGTAGCTTTCCATGAACATGGCGGCCGAACGGCCGGTGGCATGGTAGCCGGGCTGGCTCTCGCGCTCCACCACGGCAACGCTGCGCTCGCCGGCCAGGCGCCAGGCCAGGGAGGCACCGGCGATACCGGCACCGAAAATGATGATGTCAAATTCTCGCATTTGATAATTCTCACATGCGAGAACCATGCCAGTCCAGCGAAATCGAATCCATTCCGCCACCGATTCACTGATGGCGATGGATGATGGATGATGGATGATGGCTGATGGCTGATGGCTGATGGCTGAAAGACGAGGAGAAACCAGTTGGGTGCCGTTCCGTGCCGTGAGCGGTCCTTCGACAGGCTCAGGACGAACGGTAGTAGTGGTGCCCCCTTCCAGGGACACCGTGGAACCGGCCCTTCGACAAGCTCAGGAGAGCCTTTGCCGAGCCGCTGGTGTCGCCCCCTGCAAGCCTGTCCTGAGCTTGTCGAAGCGGGGGATGGGCGACTACATGCGTTATCGGCCCTGTGGGCCGATCCCGGGGCAGTGAGTCAACCTGGGGGTGTTCAATACTCCCAGAAGATGCGCTGCAGTTCTTTCGTATCGCTGGTCTTGGTCAACGCAACCATGGCCAGGATGCGGGCCTTTTGTGGGCGCAGGTCGTGGGCCACGACCCAGTCGTACTTGTCGTCGGGCTGCTCGGCGTTGCGCAGCACGAAGCCGTCGGGCACGCGGGCGCTGCGGATCACGATGGCGCCGTCGGCACGCACTTTTTGCAGGTAGGGCACGATGCGGTCGGCCACCGAACCGTTGCCGGGGCCGCCATGGATCAGCGCCTTGACGCCGCTCTTGCCGAGCGCTTCGATGGCCGTGGGGGCCACGCCTTCGTAGCCCATGGCGATTTCCACGTTCGGCAGCGACGTGATGGTGTCGATGTCGAATTCGGAGTTCATGGTGTGGCGCTTCACCGGCGCGCGGAACCAGTAACTCTTGCCTTCGACGATCATGCCCAGCGGGCCCCATTGGCTGGAGAAGGCGTTGGTCTTGATGTTGACGTTTTTGCTGACGTCGCGGCCACTGTCGATGGTGTCGTTCATGGTGAGCAGCACGCCCTTGCCCATGGCGTCCTTGCTGCCGGCCACGGCCACCGCGTCAAACAGGTTCAGCGCGCCGTCGGCCGACAGGGCCGTGCCCGGACGCATCGAGGCGACCATCACGATGGGCTTGTTGGTGTGCTCCACCAGCGTCAGGAAATAGGCGGTTTCTTCCACGGTGTCGGTGCCGTGGGTGATGACGATGCCGTCCACGTCGGCCTGCTTGGCCAGCGCGGAAACGCGTTTGGCCAGGGTCAGCAGGTTGTCGTTGGTCAGGCTTTCCGACGCCACCTGGAAGACTTGTTCACCACGCACATTGGCCACGGTGGACAACTCGGGCAGGCCGGCGATCAGCTTTTCCACACCGACCTTGGCGGCCGCGTAGGTGGCGCTGTTGAGGGCCGAGGCGCCAGCGCCGGCGATGGTGCCGCCGGTGGCGAGGATCACCACATTGGGCTTGGCGGCGGTCTGGGTTTGGGCCTGGGCCAGACTGGCCAGGGCCGACAGCGTGGCGAAAGCCACGCCGACTACGAGTTTTCCAACAGTTGAACGCGCTTGCATGGAAGCTCCATTTGAAAGAAGTGAAAACGAGAAAGGGGGGCCTGGCCCTGCGTGCCGAGACGGTGGTGAAACCACTGGCCCGCGAGGGTGACCGATGGTAGCGACGAGCCCCAAAATCCGGTACGCAAGAGCCATGCCTCATGCGCATAACCCCATGGGAACAACAGTTACAAAATGTTTAACGCCGCGCCGTCCGAGGCTTGGCGAACATGCCGAGCAACAGCCCCAACCCACCCAGCGCCCACAGCGGCCACAGCCCGAAGCGCGACACCCACCACGCGAAGGGCGTGATGTTCCAACCGTTGGCGGCCGTCTGTCCGCGGCCTTCCACCTCGGCCATCAACACACCACGGGTCAACCGCGGCAACGCCTGCACGACACGGCCGCGGTGGTCGATGATGGCGGTGGCACCGGTGTTGGTGGCGCGGATCATCGGCCGCTCGAACTCCAGCGTGCGCATGCGCGAAATGCTCAGATGCTGGTCGATGGCCAGCGAGTCGCCGAACCAGCCGATGTTGCTCACGTTGACGAAGACGGTGGGCGCCTGGCTCGGGTCGGCAAACCGCGCGCCGAGTTCTTCACCGAACAAATCCTCGTAGCAGATGTTGGGCGCGAGCCGCTGGCCGGCCACCGCCATCGAGGCCTGGCCCACCGCGCCGCGATTGAAGTCGCCAAGCGGGATGTTCATCATCTCGGTGAACCACTTGAACAGCGGCGGGATGAATTCGCCGAACGGCACGAGATGGTGCTTGGCGTAGTTGTACATCGTGGGCGCGCCGGGCTGCAGGCCGATCACCGCATTGGTGTAGCCGTCACGCCGGTTGCCCAGGGGCACGCCGATCAGCGCGGTCTGCGCGCCGCCGTGAAAGCGCTGCTGCAGCGCGTCCCAGTAGCCGACCGGCATCTGCTGCGGCAGCAGCGGCAGCGCGGTCTCGGGTGCAACCACCAGCGGTGTCTTCGCCGCGTTCAACTGCTCGGCGTACCACTGCAGCGCCACGGCCACACCGGTGCCGGCTTCGAATTTTTCGTCCTGGGGGATATTGCCCTGCAGCAGCGTCACGGCAAGCTTGCTGCCGGGGGGGCTTTCGGCCGGCTTCAAACCATGGGCGGCCCATACGCCTGCGCCGATCAACACCAGCGGCAACAGTGCCCGCAAGGCCAGCGGCCGGCTCAGCCAGGCCGCCAGCAGGCAGGCCACCACCGAGGCGATCCAGCCGATGCCGTACACGCCCACATAACGCGCGAACACGCCCAGCCCCTGCAGATGTGCATAACCGGCCGCCCCCCAGGGAAAGCCGGTGAACCACACGCCGCGCGCCAACTCGGCCAGCAGCCAGCAGGAAGCAAACACCATCGCCCGCAGCACCGCACTGGCAGGCATGAAGCGCCTGAACAGCGCGCAGACCATGGCGTAATAGACCGACAACACCGCCGCCAGGCCCACCACGGCCACCACGGCCAACGGCGCGGCCAGGCCGCCATAGGTGTGCATCGAGATGAACAGCCACCAGAAGGTGCCGGTGAGCCAGGCCGTGGCGAACACCCAGCCGAGCCTGGCCGCGCATTTCGGCGAGTCGCTGGCCTCGAGCAGCCCGGCCAGCAGCGCCATCGATGCCAGTTGCAGCCACCACAGGGGTTGACCGTCGAAGGGGTTGGCCATCGAAGCGGCCTGCAACAGACCCGCAATACCAGCCAACAGCAGCGCCGCCGGCCCGACGCGGGCCGCGGGGCGAAAGAAACTGCGCATCGCTTGCGGGTCAGCCTGTGGGGTCGTCGTCCTGCACCGGCGAGACCTTGAACCAGCGCACCGCCCCCCCCTTGGTGTGCAGCACGACGAAGTTCAGCCCGGCCAGCGCCAGGTGTTCGCCACGCTTGGGCACGTGGCCCATTTCGTGGGCGATCAGGCCGCCGATGGTGTCGAACGTGTCTTCCGGATCGGAGCCGACCAGGTGCACACCGAAGGCTTCGTTGACGCGTTCGATCGGCGTGTCGCCGCTCACGCGGTAGGTGCGGTCGGCCAGGCCGAAGATGTCGCCCTCGTCCTCGGCGATGTCGAATTCGTCCTCGATCTCGCCAACGATCTGCTCCAACACGTCTTCGATGGTGATCAAGCCGGCCACGCGGCCAAATTCATCGATGACGATGGCCAGGTGGTTGCGGTTGCCGCGGAATTCGCGCAGCAGGTCGTTCAAGCCCTTGGATTCGGGCACGAACACCGCCGGGCGCAACAGCGCGCGGATGTTCAGTTCGGGTGCGCGCTGCAGTTTCAGCAGGTCCTTGGCCATCAGGATGCCGATGATGTTTTCTTTTTCACCCTCGAACACCGGGAAACGCGAGTGCGCGGTGTCGATCACCTGGTGCATGAGCTCGTCGCCGGAGGCGTCGATGTTCAGGCAGTCCATGCGGGTGGCGGCGACCATCACGTCGCCGGCCGTCATGTCGGCCATGCGGATCACGCCTTCAAGCATGACACGGGACTCGGCCCCGATGATCTGGTTGTCTTCCGCCTCGGCCAGGGTTTCGATCAGTTCGGCCCGGGAGTCGGGGCCGGGGTGGATGAATTCGGCCAATTTCTGCAAAAAACTACGCTTGTCTTCCTTCTCGGGCATGGAGGAGGAACGCGCGGGATACGGGTCTGACACAGCCTTGGATGCAGGACGTGCGGTTGTTGAGGAACCGTAAGGATAGCGGATTGACGCGGCAACGGGCCATTCATCGCTGCCGCCGTACTTTTGCGGCACACCACATTCAGCCATACGGCCGGATCACATGCCCGATTACATGCCCGATTTATGCCGGCCCGCGCGCAGGTTGCTGCGGACCTCCTGCAGGCCGCCGAGAAAGTCCCAGAACTGCTTGGCCTGGGCCTTGAGCCGGTAGTCGGTCTGGGCCAGGTGCTCTTCGACGATCTCGGTCATGCGGCTGTCCAGGGTGGCCGCGGGCAGGCGCAAAAAGGCCTCGGCCTCGGAGCCGTCCTTCTCCACCTTGGCGCCGGCATTGCGCGCGATGCGCAGCATGGCGGTGTTTTCGCTCAGCGCATGGATGAACAGCAGTTCGACACCTTCGTTGCGCGCATGCATGGCGGCGCGTTCGAACAGGCGTGCGCCGAAGCCGCGCCCACGCGCGTGGCCCGACACCGACACGCCGAACTCGGCACAGGCCCGGCATTCCGGGTTCACCGAAAACGCCAAGTGTGCCATGGCGATCAACTGCAGCTGGCGGTTGTAGATGCCGAAGATTTCGTCGCTGTCGAAATTCAGCCCGTCGGCGTAACGGCGGATCTGCTCGTCATTGGCCGGGTAACCAAAACGCAAATAGCGGTCGTGCGGCCCCAGCGCCAGCAGGTGCTGGGCGATGCGCTCGCGATGCGCCACCCCGAGGGAGCGGATCGGCACCATCAGCGGCGCCGGACGCAGCTTGTCCGGCCCGGAGGCAGGAGTCGCGCTTTCGATCTGTGTACTTGAGCCAACCATCCGCGCAATATACGGGTTTTCCCGGAATCGCTGTGGTACAAGTTGTCAGTTGACCGGAGTTCCGGCGGCCATCGGCAAAACACAGGCGAGATGTGTTGCACAAAAGTCAGCAGGCACCAATTTTGCGAACAATGCGGCAAAATTGACACAAAGCATCAGAAATGGGATTTTCGGATCGGCTGATTCCGGCCGGCGCCCCAATCGACCATACAGGAACCCCATGCAGACAGATTATTTTCTGACCCAGATGGGTCGGCAGTGGAAATGGATTGTGCTGCGTGGCCTGCTGGCCGTGGTGCTGGGCTTGCTCGGCTTCGTGATGCCAGGGCAAACATTGGAAGTGCTGACCCTGTGCTGGGGCGCTTATGCCTTTGTCGACGGCCTGATCGCTCTGGTTACGGCCTACCAGATCCGCGAGCGCAACCGCCCCTGGTGGACCATGGCGCTGGTCGGCGTGGTCGGCGTGGCGGCCGGCCTGGTTACCTTTGTCTGGCCGGTGGCCACGGCGATCAGCCTGCTGATGTTCATCGCGGTGTGGGCCATCCTGATGGGCATGTTCCAGATCCTCACCGCGCTACGCATGCGCAAGTCGGTCCAGGGCGAATGGATGCTGGTGGCCTCGGGTGTGCTTTCTGTGCTGTTCGGCGCCGCCGTGATCGTTGCCCCCGGCACCGGTGCATTGGCCGTGGTCTGGCTCATTGCCAGCTTCGCGCTGCTGTTCGGCATCCTGCTGGTCTGCGTGGGCCTGCGTCTGCGCAGCGTCGCCAAGACACCATGGGAGCCGCCGGTGGTGACCCGCCCCGCCGGGCTCACCACCCGGCCGGCGCCCTTGAGCGGCCCGAACCACGACCACTGAAAGCCGCTGCGCTGGCGCATCATGCCAACGCCAGCGACACCTGCATCACCTGCGAATGAAAACCCAACGCGATGTGGGCGGTAGTCGGCACGAAGCGGTTGTCCGCCCCGGGCAGGCTGCCGGTGGACGGCGGAAACACCATGTTGTCGGCGTTCGAATACCAGCACAGGAACTGGCCGTAACCCTCGGCTGACTCGCTGGCCTGCAACTGGCCGAGCCAGGCACTGTGCAGGCCCATCTGCCTGCCGTGGACCGTGCGGCTCAGGCGCGCCATCCAGGTGCCGCCATGCGGCGAGCCGACGGTGACCACGCGGTGCACCCGACCATGCGAACGGGTCGCGGCCAGCCAGGCGCGCACCACTAGGCCACCCATGCTGTGCGCAATCAGGATCGGCGCCTGACCTGTGGCGGCGCTCACCTGCCGCACCGCCCGCTCCACCGTCTCGGTATGAGCGTCCAGGTTGCCCCAGGCGGGCTCGAGGTTCACCGCCACGAAGGCACGGTTCTGTGCGCGCAACTGGCGCATCCACGGATTCCAGAAGCCGCGATTGCAAAACAGGCCATGGACCAGCACCACGCCGCGCCCCGAGGGCTTGGGGGGCAGAAAGTCCGGCTCGGCATGAGACCTAAACGGCTGGCGCCAGAAGAAGGCGCTCGGCATGGCGCAAACCTCGCCCCGCCAAGCGCGCAGCAGTTGCGCGGCACTGGCCCGTGGCGCAGCGTCAGTACCACCGACCAAGGCCAGCAGCACGAACTCGACCGCCAGAATCACCGCAAAACCGAGCAGGATGGCAAGCGCGCCAATGAATGCGGCCACCGGATACCGCGGCCAGAAAAAGCACCACCACGCCGCGGCCGCGATCAACAGGCCGAGCGTGATGCCTTGTTGAAGCCGCGCCACCATGGTGGCCACTATGACACAAGGCCCTCACCGTGCCACGTTCTCGGGACAGTTCTCAGGCCCAGTCGTCGGACGAAGTGTCGAGATCCAGCCCCGCACTGTCGAAACCGTCGCTGCCGGCCGATGCATCCAGGAAGCGGTCGGTGGTGTCGGTCGTGTTAGTGGCGTCGAGGCCGAGGCTGCTGTCGGCCTTTGGCGCGTCGAAATAGTTGTTGATGATTTCGGTCTGGGGCGCCCCGCCCGTGCCGCCGAAAGCCTGCGGCCCACTCAGGCCAAAGGCCGATGCGCCGTTGTTCTGGTGGCCACCAAACAGATGGCCGATGCCCTGGAACAGGAACGCCCCGGCAGCGACACCGGCGGCCGTGGTGGCCATGCTGGTGAGGAAACTCGGCACCTGGAAGCCAGACGCCGCCGCAGCGGGCACCGGTGCAGCAGCTTGCGGCGCACCATAACCGGAAGCCATCGGGGCCGCAGGCGCGGATGCAGGGACAGATGATTGTGCAGGTGCCCTGCCCCAGGTATTGGCGTCCAGAAAGCCGCCCGGCCCACGCGCCGGTTGCTTCAAGTCGTTCAGCTCTTCCTGCAGCGCGGCGATCTTGTCCTGCGCGATCTTCAACGCCGCGTCCTGCAGCAGCGCACGCTGCACCAGCAGGTAGGCGGCGTCGGGCTGCTGACCCATCGCACGGTTGATCATGCCCAGGGCCTCCTCGTTTTTCGGACCGGCCTGGGCCTGTGTCAATTGTTGGAGAAACTGCGAAAGCTGCTCGCGTTCCGACATGTTCATCTGAAGACCTCTTTGGTGGTGAATGTCACCCCCCTCAGATGCCGGCACCCGGCGTTTGTTCAACCGCTGTGGCTGAGAAAAAGGTCTTAAATGGTCAAGCGAAGGTAAAGAACCGCAGGTGCCGCTTGGAGGCGGCGCGCCGATGTGGTCGACTCGCCAACCCATGGACACTCTTTCTTCGCTCAATGCGCTCGGCCTCACACTGCCCGGCCCCGGCTATCTGATGGGTTCGGTGGTCTTCGGCCTGATCGGCCTGGCTGCATTCCGTGATGGCCGCAAAAACGAACGCCGGCTGAGCCTGTGGATCGGGGTGGCCTTGATGCTCTACCCGTATGCGGTCGAGCAGACCTGGCTGCTGTACCTTGTGGGTGCAGCCCTGTGCGCCGGCCTGTGGTGGGACCGGCGCAACGCGGCTTGAAGCGCCGGCCGATCAGCCGATCAGGGCACCGCCTTCTTTCCGGTCAGCACCGTCAAATGCTGAAGCTGCTCGCGCTGGATGTCGATCAGTTCCGCCCATTGTTTGTCGCGCAGCAGATCGATTTTTTCATGCAGCAGCATGATCTCGAGCTCGGCCTTCAGGTTGACCTCGTAGTCGTGCTCGGACGCAATGCGGTCCTTCTCGGCCTGCCGGTTCTGCGACATCAGGATGATCGGCGCCTGGATGGCCGCCAGCATCGACAGGAACAGGTTCAGCAGGATGTAGGGATAGGGATCGAAGGTCTTGCCCAGGGTCACCAGCAGGTAGGCATTGAGCAGCACCCAGACCAGCATGGTGGCGGCAAACAGGCCGACAAAAGTCCAGGAGCCGCCGAACCTGGCCACCGCGTCGGCGGCGCGCAGGCCGAATGCGGGCTGGCTGCCGTCGCTCTGGCTGAGGTTGCGCGCCAGGTGGGTGCGCTCGGCGATATGGCGCGCCACGTTGCGCGCCGCCTCGTCGAGGGATTCATAAGGCTGGCCCAGCAGCCGGCTGGCGACCTCTTCCGGATTCTTCATCGCGACACCCCATAAGCATGAACAGCCCATTGAATTGGGCTAGGGTGCCGAGCGTAGCTTAAAAGACCGGCCAGCTCAGACGGCCGACAACCGGTCGCACGTCATGCGGGCCACGTCCTTGACCCAGGGCTGGTCGGCCCAATGCCGCGCGGCGAAATCATCGATCTGCTGGCGGTACGACAGCGACAGGCCGATCACGTCCAGCCCCTCGACAAACATGCGCCGGTGTCGCTCCGACAGCGTGAAGGCCGCGTCTACGCTGGCGCTGCGCAGCCGCCGTGCTTCGACATCGATCGTCAGTTGCGCGCCTTCGGCGTGGGCTTCCGCCTCGGCCATGAGCGCAGCGATCTGCGCCTCGGGCAGCATCACCAGCAGCAGGCGGTTGTTCATCGCGTTTGAATAGAAGATTTCGCCGAAGCTGGGCGCGATCACCGCCCCGATACCGTATTGCTGCAGGCCCCACACGGCGTGTTCTCGGCTCGATCCGCAGCCGAAGTTGGCACCGCCGACAAGGATGCGCGTGCCCGCCGCCGCGGGCCGGTTCAGCACGAAGTCGGGCCGCGCCTGGCCGGCCGAGTCGAAACGCAGGTTGTACAACAGGCCTTCGGCCAACCCGGCCTTGTCGATGCCACGCAGGAACTGCTTGGGCATGATCTGGTCGGTGTCGAGGTTCTCGATGCGGATCGCCGCGGCACGGCCCGTGATCACATGGGCGCATGGAGAGAAGGAAGAGGAAGTGGCTTCAGGCATGCAGGGGCTCCAGGCAACGGACGTCGGTGAGCCGGCCGGTGACGGCGGCAGCAGCGGCCATGGCCGGGCTCATCAGGTGGGTGATGGCCCCACGGCCCTGTCGGCCTTCGAAATTGCGGTTGGTGGTGGAGGCGCAGCGCACGCCGTCGGCCAGCACGTCGTCGTTCATGGCCAGGCACATCGAGCAGCCAGGCTCGCGCCACTCGAAGCCCGCGCCGGTGAACAGCGCCGCCAGGCCCTCGGCTTCGGCCTCTGCCTTCACCGCACCCGAGCCCGGCACCACCATGGCCCGCACCCCTTCGGCCACATGGCGGCCACGCACCACATCGGCAGCGGCACGCAGATCCTCGATGCGGCCATTGGTGCAGGAGCCGATGAACACATGCTGCACCGGCGTGCCGGCGATGGCGGCACCTGCGGCGAGCCGCGTGTACTGCAGGGCCTGCGCGGTACTGCGCTGCACGGCGGCATCGGTGGCACCGTCCACGCCCGGCACCAGGCCGGTGATGGGCACGACCTGGTCGGGGCTCGTGCCCCAGGTGACGTGCGGCGCCACCTCGCGTGCGTCGAAGTGATGGGTCACGTCGAAGGCCGCACCGGCGTCGCTGTACAGCGTGGCCCAGTGCGCCAGCGCCGCCTCGCGCAACGGGCCATCGATGTCGGGCGTACGCTGCAGCACATAGGCAATGGCCTTGGCGTCGGGCGCGATCAAGGCGCCGCGCGCACCGGCCTCCACCGCCATGTTGCACAGGGTGAAGCGTGCCTCGATCGACAGGGCCTCGATGGCGCTGCCGCTGAATTCGACGACGAAGCCGCGCGCACCCTGCGCACCGATGCGGCCGATCACCATCAGGACCAGGTCCTTGGCCGTGGTGCCCGGCGGCAGCCTGCCGTCGATGTGAATGTGCATGTCCTGCGCCAGCCGGTACACCAGCGCCTGGGTGGCCAGCACGTGTTCGACCTCCGAGGTGCCAATGCCGAAGCCGAGCGCTCCCAGCGCGCCGTAGGTGGTGGTGTGGCTGTCGCCACAGATCACCACCATGCCGGGCCGGATCATGCCGTGCTCGGGCGCCACCACGTGTTCGATACCTTGCAACGCGTCGTTGGTGTCGAACAACGGGATGTGGTGGCGTTCGCAGTTGCGCGCAAGGTTCGTGGCCTGCAGCGCCGAGGCCGGGTCATTGATCACACGGAGCCCGCGGCGGGCCACCGGGTGGGTGGGAATGATGTGGCTCACCACGGCCACGTTCTGCCCCGGCATCGGCACACTTCTGTCTTGCTCGTGCAGGCCGGCGAAGGCTTGCGGGCTGGTGTATTCGTTCATCAAGTGCAGGTCGCAGAACAGCAGCACGTTTTGGTCATCGAGCACGGTGACAGTGTGCGAATCGACGAGTTTGCGGTACAGCGTCTTCATGCGGTGGCCCCGTGCGTGCCAGTCAGGAAAGGCAGCGCCTTGGCCAGCAGCGCTTCGGGCACTTCCTCTGCGACGTAGTGTCCGCAGGGCAAGGTCTCGCCGCACACGTCGGCCGCCACGCGGCGCCATTCGGCGAGCGGCTTGAAGCAGCGGTGCACCACGCCATCGATGCCCCACAGCACCATCAGCGGCATGGCCAGGCGGCGGCCGGCGTCACGGTCGGCGCGGTCGTGTTCCAGGTCGATGCTGGCGGCGGCGCGGTAGTCCTCGCATAAGCCATGGGCAGTGCCAGGCGACTTCAGTGCGTGGGTATAGGCCGCCATGGCGCGCGGGTCGAAGGGCGCGAGGCCTGCGCTGCGGCTGCCCATCACGTCGCGCAGGTAGGCGGCCGGGTCGGCCTCGAGCAGGCGCTCCGGCAACGGCGCGGGTTGAATCAGGAAGAACCAGTGCCAGTAGGCGCGAGCGAAGGCCTCGCTGGTCTGCTCGTACATGGCCAGCGTGGGCGCGATGTCGAGCAGCACCAGGCGCTCGACCGCGTCGCCATGGTCGGCTGCGAGCCGGTGCGCCACGCGGGCACCGCGGTCATGGGCCAGCACCGAAAACTTCGTGTGGCCAAATGCGTGCATCACCCGCAGCATGTCGCGCGCCATCACACGTTTGCTGTAGTTGGCATGGTCGGCTTCACCCACGGGTTTGGACGAATCGCCGTAACCGCGCAGATCGGCCAGCACCAGCGTGAAATGCTCAGCCAGTCGGGGGGCCACCTTGTGCCACAAGGCATGGGTTTGCGGATGGCCGTGCAGCAAGAGCAGCGGCGGGCGTTCGGCCGACGGCGCGCTGCTCAGGGTGTGGATCTGCACCCCTTCGTCGGTGGTGATAGCGCGGGCGGTCAAGCCTGAAAACAAGGGAATCTCGGTTGGCATCGTGGCTCCAGATCAGATGCCTTGATGCTATCCATGAACCAACAATTCATAATATCCATTTTGGCAATTCTTCCGGTCTTTCAAGTTATCAATGCTTCCTGGTGGACGTGATGGACGGCTTTTCCGATCTCGCCTTTTTCTCGCTCTTGGCGCGCCAGGGCTCGCTCGCGGCCGCGGCGCAGGAAATGGGAGTGACGCCACCGGCGGTGAGCAAGCGCCTGGCCGCCCTGGAGCGGCGCCTGGGCGTGCGCCTGCTGCACCGCACCACGCGGCGCATCAGCCTCACGCCCGAAGGCGAGATCTACCTCGGCGACGGTGTGCGGGTACTGGAAGATCTGGAGGCGCTGGAGCGCAGCGTGGCCGGTAGCCGCGCCGTGCCGCAGGGCGTGCTGCGGGTCAGCGCGACGCTGGGCTTCGGCCGGCGCCACATCGCCCCCGCGCTGTCGCGTTTCGCGCGCCTCTTTCCAATGGTCGAGGTGCAACTGCATCTGACGGACCGGCCGGTGAACCTGGTCGAACAGCGCTTCGACCTGCTGGTGCGCTTCGGCGAACTGCCTGACGCCCGGCTCACCGCCCGGCTGCTGGCATCGAACCGCCGCCTGTTGTGCGCCGCGCCCGCCTACCTGCAGCAGGCCGGCCAGCCCGCGACGCCGCGCGAACTGGCGCAGCACCGCTGCATCTTCCTGCGCGAAGGTGACGAGACCTTCGGCACCTGGCATCTGCAGAACGGCACGCGGCAGGAAACGGTAAAGGTGCGCGGTGCGCTCAGTACCAACGACGGTGAGTCGGCGCTGGCCTGGGCACTCGACGGCCATGGCATCCTGATGCGGTCGCAATGGGACGCAGCCGACCTGTTGCGCAGCGGCCAACTGGCGCCGGTGTTGCCCGACTGGAGCCTGCCCGGCGCCGACATCTACCTGGTGTTCCAGACCAAGCACAATCTCTCGGCCAAGACCCGCGCGCTGGTGGACTTTTTGCTGGAGGTTTTTGCATCGCACCGAACGCGCGGCAGCGGGGCATTCGGCACCTGGTGAATTTTCAGTGTCGCATCATCACTTCGTCGAGATCTTCGGCTTCTTCCAGCACCGGCTTCGCCGGCAGCTTGCCGCCTGACTTGGCCTTGATGGTGTCCTCCTTCGCACCCTGCACCATTTCGCAGACCCACTTGACGAGGATCGTGGTGTACGACTGGCCCCAGTCCTTGTTCGACAGGCTGTGGTCGGCCTCCTTGATCACGCGGTAGGTCATGGACTGCGCCTGCTTGAAGGCGGCCAGGTAGTTCTCTATGACGGTATGCGGCACGGTGACGTCGTGCTCGGACTCGACGATCAGCACGTCGCCGCGAAAGGCCGCGCTGGCCGAGAGCGCGCGGTTGTTGCGCGGATCGATCACCGTGGCCCGGTAGGCCGCAACCTCCTGCCTGTTGAGCGCATGTTTGGAGACCAGCCAGTCCTCGTCCTTGTAGAGCGCCGGCGCACGCAGGCCAAGCCAACGCACCGGCCTGAGCGCACTGAGCACCGCGGCAAGGTAGCCGCCATAGCTGCTGCCCGCTACAACAACAGCCGAGGCGTCCACTGCTGGATGGCCTACCAGGGTGTCGTAGGCGGCGAGCATGTCGTTGAGGTTGTCCTCGCGCGTCACGGTGTTGCGCTGGGCCTTGTCGCTGGCATGGCCGCGCAGGTCGAAGGTGAGGCAGATGCAACCCAGGGCCGCAATCTCGTGGGCGCGCGCCAGGTATTGCTCCTGGCTGCCATCCCAGCCATGTACCAGCATGACGCCGGGCACCACGGTGTTGGGCGCGACCAGGGTGCCGGCAATGCTGCGGTCGCCGACAGGAATGTGGATGGTTTTATGTCTTGTGCTCATCGGGTCAAGTCATGGTTGAAACCACGGTGTATTTGGTGAGGGGGCCGGCATGGCTGTCGGTGCCCTGGAAATAGACGATGGCACCCGCGGGTGGTGGCGCACAAGGGCCGAAGATTTCGAAGCAGCGCGCGTGCACGGCACTGCGCCCCGGAAATGACTTGAGCACTTCGAGTGCGGCGATTTCCGCGCCCGTCGCGCCACCCACGCGCCACGACTGCTCCAGCACGCCGGAGCACCAATCTCCGGCGGCGTTCAGTCCCTGCGCAATGTCGTAGTTGATGCGTGAAGCAAAGAAACCTGGAAAACACGCCTTCGCCGCGCTGTCGTAGACCAGGGCCTGCTGCACCGCTGTGCGCACGCGGGCATTGGGCGCGACGGTGTGCAGCATGTCGAAGCCGCCACGCACCACGGTGAGATCGGAGCCGCCGTAGACCATCTCGCCGCGGTTGCTCGGCGTGAGCCGCTGCACGCCGAAATACGAGGCGACGATGCCCGCCACCAGCACCTGACCGACGCTCAGCGTTTCGACCTTGGTGAGGTTGTGCTCGAGCACCAGGCCTTCGCGCTGCAGTGCCGCGTCGCTGAGTTGCGCCAGGCTTTCCTCCAGCCCCCCGGCCTCGGTCACCACGGTCTGGCCACGCCCGCCGGTTTCGCACACCTTCTTCACCCGCAGAGAACCGAGCCGCCATAAGGACTGCGCGGCCTGGCGCGCATCCTCGCGCGAAAAAACCGAGAAGCCGGGCAGCACCGCACGGGCCACACGCGTGGGGAAATCCACGCTCCAGTGCGCCGGCGCGGCAGCGTCGGGGCCGACCAACGGATGGGTAATGGCCTTGGTCGCCATGAAGGCATGCGGCACCACGCCGCCGAACAGGTTGGCGCAAGCGCGCACGCCGAGCGCCTCGGCCCGCGCGATACCGACAAGCGTGTCGCTGGGTACGAGATAGACCGGGCCGGGCCATTCGGCCTGCGGCATTTCATCCGAAGACGCACAGCCCTTGAGCTGCGCAAGCCGACGCACCACCTCATCACGCGTGGCCTTCTCGTGTCCGCTGGCATGGCCCTTCAAGCCCTGGGTGTACGGCATGACAGTTTCCCGCGCGGGGTGAAGAACGAACGCCATGGTGCAAGCTCCCTTGTTCCTGTCTCTCACTCTGCCGCGCCGGCACCCAATGTGCATCGGTCAAACGGCTCCGACGCTGTGGGCCAATACCTACAAGCTTATTTAGTCGTTGCCTCTTCCAACACTCGACGGATTTGTCCTACACCGACTGCAGGTACCAGGAAAAACAATGCCTGGAAATGGAGGCAAACATGAACACATCCCAGGCCGGAAAACTGAACAGCGCAGCAATCGACGAGCCGGTCAGCATCGAGCACGACTACGAAACCCGTTACTGGGCCCGAACCATGCATTGCACCGAGACCGAATTGCGCGAAGCGGTGCGTGCGGTGGGCAACGACGTGGAAGACTTGCGGCGCCATCTGGGCCCCCGGAACTCAACGCCAAATCATTGAGCCCCCTCGGCCCGGCGGCTGCGGCTTTCCGGCCGCCGCGCCGGCATGGCTGGCATCCCCCAGCAATTCGGCAATCGTGCGCCGCAGCCAGGCATTGCCAGGATCGGTGTGGAAGCGTTCGTGCCAATGCTGCTTCACGTTGTAGTGCGGCAGCGCATGCGGCACCGGCAGCAGGCGGATGGCTTCGCGCGTGGCCATGAGTTCACCGTAGCGCAGCGGCACCGTGGCGATGAGTTCGGTCTCGGCCACGATGCGCGCCACGCCGAGGAAACTCGGCACCCGCAGCACCACCAGCCGCTCGGCACCGGCGCGCTCCAGCAGCTTGTCGACGATGGCATGGCCGGTACCGGAGGCACTGACGAGCACATGGCCTTCGCGCGCAAACGCCACCTTGCTCAGCCGCGCATCGATGCGCGGGTGGTCCTTGGCGACAAGGCAGACGAAGTTCTGCGCAAACAACACCTGCTGGTAGAAGCCGGCATCCAGTTGCGGCATGAAGCCCACGGCCAGATCGACGTCGCCCTCCTGCAGGCGGCGCACGCTGTCGGTGGAAATTTTTTCGATCTCCACCTGCACCAGCGGCGCCACGCGGCGCAGATGGTTGAGCAGGGTGGGTAGCAGCACGATCTCGCTGATGTCGGTCATGCTGATGCGAAAGCTGCGCCGCGCCTCGGCCGGCACGAAGCCGCCGCGGCTGGCCCGGGCCTGCTCCAGATGCGCCAGCACCGCACGCAGCGAGGGCTGGATGGCCTGCGCATACGGCGTGGGCAACATGCCGCGCGCGGTACGGCTGAACAGCTTGTCGTCGAAATGGGCGCGCAACCTGATCAGCGCGCTGCTGGCCGCGGCCTGCGGTATGCCCAGGCGGTCGGCCGCCTTCGACACGCTGGCAGTCTTGTAAACCTCGTCGAACACCATCAGCCATTCAAGGTCGAGTTTGGCCATCGCTCCAGTCCCCATTATTGAAAAATACGATACCAATTATCATCCGACACGCTTGCCAACATAAAGGCCGGAGCGAAGAATAGACGTGATTCGAAGGAGACAAAGCCATGCAAGAGACCGCCTTCGCGGCCGAGGCCGCCGCGAAGCAGGCTGTGCCCAGCCCGCGCCGCGACTACTACCAGCGCATCAAGCCGCTGCATCTTGCCCCGCTGTGGGAAGAGCTGCACGCACTGGTGCCCCGGGAGCCGAACTCGCCCTGCGTGCCCGCGCTCTGGCCTTATGCCGATATCCGCCCGCTGCTGATGGAGTCGGCCGAACTCATCACCGCCGAAGAGGCCGTGCGCCGCGTGCTGGTGCTGGAAAACCCGGCGCTGCCGGGCCGCTCGTCGATCACGCAGTCGCTCTACGCCGGCCTGCAACTCATCATGCCCGGAGAGATTGCGCCCTCGCATCGCCACGTGCAGTCAGCGCTGCGCTTCATCGTCGACGGCCGCGGCGCCTACACCACCGTGGATGGCGAGCGCTCCACCATGCAGCCCGGTGACTTCATCATCACCCCGAGCTGGGCCTGGCACGACCACGGCAACGAAGGTATTGCGGACATGAGCGAACCCGTGGTCTGGCTCGACGGGCTGGACATTCCGATGGTGCGTTTCTTCGACGCAGGTTTCGCGGAAAACGACGCCTCGCGCGCCCAGCATGTGGCCCGGCCCGAAGGCAACAGCTACGCGCGCTTCGGCTACAACATGGTGCCGGTGCGGCACAGCCACAGCTCGGCAACTTCGCCGATCTTCAGCTACCCGTACGAACGCAGCCGCGAGGCCTTGGCCCGGTTGCAGCGCGACGAGCCGGCCGACGGCTGGCAGGGCTGGAAGCTGCGCTACATCAACCCGCTGACCGGCGGCGCGCCGATGCCGACCATGGCCACCTACCTGCAACTGCTGCCACGCGGCTTCCACGGCCTGGCCCACCGCGCCACCGACGGCGCGGTCTACAGCGTGGTCGAGGGCCGCGGCGCGGCCGAGATCGCGGGCCAGCGCTTTTCCTTCCAGCCGCAAGACACTTTCGTCGTGCCGTCATGGGCCACGCTGCGGCTCGAAGCCGACGAAGAAGCCGTGTTGTTCAGCTTTTCCGACCGCCCGGTGCAAGAGGCCATTGGCATCCACCGCGAAGCCTTTTTGAACGATTGACCTCCGCTTTTTATTATTTTTCTTTCGAGAGTCCTCATGAACTTCGTCATTCCACCATCCCCCACCGTCGGCCTCTTCATTGCCGGCACCGATGCCCGTTTCCCGGTGCGCCGCGTCTACTGCGTGGGCCGCAACTACGCCGCCCATGCGCGCGAGATGGGTTTCGACCCCGACCGCGAGCCGCCCTTCTTCTTCTGCAAGCCCAACGACAACGCCTCGGTGATTGCCGTCGCCGAGGGTGAGGTCGCGAGCATTCCCTACCCCTCTCTGACCGAAAACTACCACTACGAAGCGGAGCTGGTAGTGGCCATCGGCAAGGGTGGCAGCAACATCCCGGTGGCCGACGCCGCCCAGCATATCTACGGCTATGCCACGGGCCTGGACATGACGCGGCGCGACCTGCAGATCAAGATGCGCGAGCAGGGCCGGCCGTGGGAGATCGGCAAGGCCTTCGACTTCTCGGCACCGGTTGCGCCGCTGCGCCGCCTTGCCGATGGCCAGGCCATCACCAGCGGCGCCATCACGCTCGAAGTGGATGGCAGGACGCGCCAGAGCAGCGACTTGACGCATCTGATCTGGTCGGTGGACGAGGTGATCGCCAACCTATCGACCCTGTTCACGCTGGAGCCTGGCGACCTGATCTTCACCGGCACGCCAGAAGGCGTGGGTGCGGTGGTACCCGGCCAGACGCTGACCACCCGCATCACCGGCCTGGCGCCGCTGACGGTCCGCATCATCTGAGGCCCGCGCCGTGGAGCTCTATACCTACTTCCGCAGTTCGGCCTCGTACCGCGTGCGCATCGCGATGAACCTCAAGGGCCTGTCCAGCGATCAGCACTTCGTGCACTTGACGCGTGACGGCGGTGCCCAACATGCGCCCGATTTCGTCAACCTCAACCCCGAGCACCTGGTGCCGGTGCTGCGCGACGGCGAGGCCACGCTCACGCAATCGCTGGGCATCCTCGAATACCTCGAAGAGCGCCATCCAACACCCGCCCTGCTGCCGGCGGCCGGCGCCGACAGGGCCTGGGTGCGATCACTCGCACTGCAGATCGCCTGCGAGATCCATCCGCTCAACAACCTGCGCGTGCTGCAATACCTGGGGCGCACACTGGGCGTCACGCCGGCGCAGAAGCAGGCCTGGGTCACGCACTGGATAGGGCTCGGCTTCGCGGCCCTGGAAGCGCACCTGGCCGGCGATACCCGCACCGGCCTGTGCTGCTTCGGCGATGCGCCGACCCTGGCCGATTGCTGCCTGGTGCCGCAGATGTTCAACGCGCGCCGTTTCGGCATCGTGCTGGACGTCTATCCCACGCTGGTCCGTATCGACGCTCACCTGACTGCCCTCGACGCGTTCAAGAAAGCCGCCCCCGGCGCACAACCCGACGCCGAATGATGGACACCATCGACTGCAGCGGGATCGCCTAGGTAGCCAGGAGACCAACCACATGCCCATCCAGCCACCCGCAGCAGACCTGGTCGACCGGCTCGTCTATGCCAATCGCATCCTGTACGACCAGGGCATCGTCGACGGCCTGGGCCATGCGAGCGTGCGGCACGACAGCGAACCCGGTGTGTTCCTGCTGTCTTGCAACCGCGCGCCCGGCATGGTGCGCCGCCAGGACATCGTGTGTTACGACTACGACGGAAACGCCGTGTCCGACACCAGCGAACGGCCCTATCTCGAGCGCTTCATCCATGGCGAAATCTACCGTGCCCGTCCCGACGTGGTGGCCGTGGTGCACAGCCATTCACCAAGCGTGATTCCGTTCGCCATCACCAAAAACGCGCTGCGGCCGGTGTTCCACATGTCGGGCTTTCTCGGCGAAGGCTCGGCGCATTTCGAGATCCGCGAGGCCGGCGGCAACACCGACATGCTGATCCGCAGCGCCTACCTCGGCGAGGCGCTGGCCAGGTCGCTCGGCCACCACAACTGCGTGCTGATGCGCGGCCATGGCTCGACCGTGGTCGGCACATCGCTCGAGCAGGCCGTCTACCGCGCCATCTACGCCGAGGTCAATGCCAAGCTGCAGCTCGCAGCCCAGGGGCTGGGCGAGATCACCTTCCTCAACACAGAAGAGGCAAAGCTGTCGTCCGACATGAACGACGGGCAGATCCCGCGTTCGTGGAACCTGTGGGTTAAACGGCTGGGCGAGATCGACCTCGACACGTGAGCCGTGCGCGTCAACATTCATAAGAGGAGACAAGCACATGCGATTCACCTATTTCTTCACCGGCGTGTGTGCGGCAGCGCTTGCAGCCATCGGCTTCACGGCACAGGCCGACACCTATCCGAGCAAGTCCGTGCGCATCGTCGTGCCCTACGCCACCGGCGGCGGCTCCGACATCCTGGCGCGCCAGATCGGTGCCGGCCTGCAACAGCTCTGGGGCCAGGGCGTGGTGGTCGACAACAAGGCCGGTGCCTCCGGCAACATCGGTAGCCAGGAAGTGGTACGCGCGCCGGCCGACGGCTATACCCTGCTGCTGCAGAACAGCACCATGGTCACCAACCTCGGACTGACAGGCAAGCTCCCCTACGACGCGGAGAAGGACCTCACGCCGATCATGCTGCTGGGCGTCACGCCGATCGCCTTGGCCGCACATCCATCGGCCAATATCGGCAATGTGAAAGATCTCATTGCCGCAGCCAAGGCCAAGCCCGACGCCTTGAGCTACGGCTCTTGCGGCATCGGCACGCCGCAGCACTTTGTGATGGAGTTGGTCAAGCAGAAGACCGGCGCGTCCGCCGCGCATGCGGGCTACAAGGGCTGCGCACCGGCGGTGACCGATGTGCTCGGCGGGCAGATTCCGCTGGCCATCGTCAGCGCCAACCTGGTCGCACCTTATGCCAGGAATGGCCGGCTGAAGGTGGTCGGCGTGTCCTCCTCCCAGCGCTACAACCTGCTGCCTGACATCCAAACCTTCGAGGAACAAGGCCTGAAGCCCTTCGACTTCTCGATCTGGTACGCGCTGATGGGACCGGTCAACCTGCCGCCGGCCGTGGTCGCCAAACTGGTTGCCGACGTCGAAAAGGTTCTGGCCGATCCCGGCGTCAAGTCGAACTTGTCGAATGCCGGCGTCGAGCCCTACAAAGGCTCGGGGCAAGACCTCGCCAAACTGATCAAGGCTGACACCCTGCGCTACACCCAGCTGGCCAAGAGCGCCGACATCAAGGCCGAATAGAGCCCACTCGCTTCCCCTTCCTTCATCACTCAACAACCAAAGAGACATCCATGACCCAATTCCAACAGTCCGCTCCACCGACTCTTTTCCGCCGCAGCCTTCTGGCTCTCGCCGTGGCCTGTGTATTGCCCGCCTCCGCATGGGCGCAGGCCAGCCCTGCGGACTATCCCTCGCGGCCGGTCACCATCGTCACGCCGTTCGCGGCGGGCAGCGGGCCGGATGCGGTGCTGCGCCTGATCTCGGACAAGCTCTCGCGCCAATGGAACCAGCGGGTGCTGATCGACAACAAGCCAGGCGGTGGCGGCTTCATCGCCATCGAACAGGCACGCCGCGCTCCGGCCGACGGCTACACCCTGCTGCAGCTCGACAGCGAACATATCGCAGCGCTGCCGTACCTGTACAAGTCACGCAACTTCGTCACGCTGCAGCATTTCCAACCTGTGGCATCGCTGTTTCGCACACCGTTTTTTGTGGCCGTGCCGACCGACTCCAAGTGGCAGTCGATGGGCGACCTGATCGCCGCGGCCAAGGCCCAGCCGGGACGCATCACTTATGGCTCATGGGGTGTCGGCAGCCCGGGCCATCTGGGCGCGCAGGAACTCGAGGCGCTCAGTGGCATCAGCATGCAACATGTGCCCTACCGTGAAGTGTCGCAGCTGTATTCGAACGTGGGATCAGGCGAACTGCCCTGGGCCTTCGCCAGCATTCCGTCGAGCCAGGGCATCTACAAGGCCGGCAAGCTACGCTACATCGCAGTGGCAGCCCCTAAACGTGTGCCGCAGATGCCGAATGTGCCGACGGTGGCGGAGTCGGGCGGCCCGGCCGGACTCGACGTCAACTCCTTCGTTTCGCTGGTCGCACCGAACGGACTGCCGAACGCCATCGCCATGAAGATCAATGCCGATGTGGCCAAGGCCATCGCCGACCCCGAGATCCGTGCGCGCTTCGACACTTTCGCGTTCGAACCACTGGCCTGGTCGCCAGATGAGATCCGCAAGCAAGCGGAGATGAAGTCGAAGATTTATGGGGAACTGGTACGGCGCGGCAACATCAGCCTAGAGTGATGGGGCCCTCGATAACACATTCGATTGCCCAAAAGAAAACGCCCCCCTCGGTTGAGGGGGGCGTTGTCTACGCTGTAATAGCCTGACGATGACCTACTTTCACACGGGAACCCGCACTATCATCGGCGCGGAGTCG